>Ga0179593_1556896_pt1 | contig 12725 bp, 18 predicted proteins | sample CZODoug2_1_08_16_FD_185931 | JGI IMG/M metagenome (GOLD analysis project Ga0179593, IMG submission 185931) | Vadose zone soil fungal communities from Angelo Coast Range Reserve, California, USA - CZODoug2_1_08_16fungal (PacBio error correction) | ecosystem: Environmental > Terrestrial > Soil >... | reverse complement strand
TCATGATCCAGACCCTCTTGTGTTGTTGAGAGAGATTCTGCTTTTTTTTTTTTCCCCCCCCCACCCTTACTGGATTTGTATCGAAGGCTGTCGACGACCTATCAAGTATACTCTCCCTAGTGCTTCCTCTCCTTCTTTTTCTTCCCTCATGAGTAATTCGCAGGACCTTTCCCTCTTGGTTGTCGGGTGCCGGTGCGACTTTTTTTCTTCTGCCGCGGCGAAGGGCATTTTATTTTCTGCCTCCACCCTGGTGACAAAATCACAGAACACGCTTTACGCTGTACACCGCCCTATCCCTCTCTTTTTTTTTACTATTCGCCGAGGGAATACGTCTTCCGCGTCGGGAGGGATAGATCGTCGAACCCCGACAAAGAACGACGAAACCTTTTTTTTCTATTCCCCTCCTTAGATAGAGTTAAGCTCTTTGATTTATCGGATCCTCACCTCCTCTCCTTTCGCTCGATCCGATCGTCTCTCCTCCCTTTTCCTATGTCGCCGTACAGAAACGAAGGCACTTTTCTCCGATCGCGTGGCCTTGCCGGATTCCTTTCCCCCATTTGTTCGGAATAGTCCCCCGCCCATTTTGATGAAGGACCTTTTCTTCTTTTTGTTTGATCTTTGAATAGGGCTCTCTCTCCAAGAGGAATTAGAGGTATCCTCAGCGACAATACTTCTCTCCCCCCTTTTCGCCGTATGGTTAAGCTACGCCCTCCCGCGGACTACTCCCTTTTCCCTGTTTAGCAATAGACTTTCCTTCCTTCCCCCAATAGGGATAGAAGTATGAACGCGTCCACGCTTTTTCCATCTCTTAATTTCTCCAACTCTACGCGGCGGGCCTTCCGTTTTTTTTTCCTTTCCCTCCTTTTTGCAGCAGCCTCGTCTTCTCTTTTTTTTTTCATCATTTACTTGAGGGAAGCGAAGTCCTTTAGGAGGCTGCAATCATTTTTCGCTGAAGGCCTGTCCCCCCTACCGTCGTGCGAGAGTATATTTTTCCTCGATATAGGGATTATTTTCTTTCTCAGGAGATCTGTCTTTTTCCTTTCTTCCGGCGAGGCACTCTCACCTCGCTTTCCTTCTCTCATTCTTCCTCGTTCCCGCAAGTCCCTCCTTTTGCGCGAAGAAAGCCCCCCTTAATTGTATCGTTCCCTCCCTTCTCTTTTGAAGATGAAATAACTCCTCCACGATCCTTGAAGCTTTCGGCTCAAGTACGACTCTCTCGTCCATTTTAGAGGGCTTTCCCCCCCTTCCTTCTTCCCCTCTTCCCAAAGCTTTAAAGAATTGGATCGATCTCTTTCCCGCCAGGCGCCCCCCGTCTTCCCTTCGGTACACAAAAGACCTGTGCAGAAGTCTCTTTCTTTCCTCGACGGTCTTGGCTAGAAAGTTCTTTCCTCGTAGGAAGGAGGTTCCTCCTTCCGATGACTTGAAGGGTTTGACACTGCGATTTCTGCGCGGAGTGCCCTTTTCCTACCCCCCCCGCAGCCCCTCGGATTCCGGGGTGACGCCTTTCTTTTAAGCATATTCAAGCGTGACTTCGCGGTCCGGTATCGTCTCCTGCGAGACGAGAGGTCTCCGAGAGTTTGTCTTTTCCCCCCCTCATGATATTGTAGTTGGTGTAGACTTCCATGCGCGGTCTCTTCCCTTTTAAGAAAGACTCCATTCGGTAAGCGGGGCTGATTCACTCCTTTTTCACTGGCCTCTTCTCTCCTTTTTTTCTCCACAGCAGCAATCTTTCTTTCTCGACGCCCTTTCTTTCCTCACGCCACGCAATCTCCTCTTCTTTGAAAACCTAAGATGGCGTTTTCCTAGGAGCGTAATTGATGACATTTCTCTCCCTCAGTCGGTGAATTTCACCGACGTCTGCCCCCTAACTCTCCATTCGAATACCCCTCTTCGCGGCGCTGGCAATTTCCCCTTTCCCAGCTCCGTTCGTTGGCGCCGAGCCCCACTTCTAGATACCCCCTCCCCCTTTCAAACCGAAAGTCTTCCAGTTGTAAAACACCCCCCCCCATAGGGGACGGCGAGCCCTTTACCTCTGCCGAGACAGAAACCACTATGAAAGGGCGCCTTCTCTTTTTTGGGACCCCCCCCCCTCACATAGGGTTAGATCTTCGGGGTGCCTCTTCTCCTATGCCTGGGCAGGGACATGCGACTCGCCGTATTCTTTTATATTTTTCCCCCTTCTCCCGTTTTCATGAGGCTTTCCTTCCCGCGAAAAAGGTAGTAGATCCCCTTTATATAGGCATCGAGAACCCCTCTCCTTTCTCCCCAATTGCCAAGAGACGCATACACTCCTTTCCCCACTCAGAAATGTGCTCGTCCCCTCCTCCGTGTTGTGTGACCCATTGCTGTTGTACACCTTTTTTCCACTGCTCGTCGAATGGCACTTTGCTTCCGGACTCTCGTCCTATTTTTCCAGCAGCATACGGCGGCTCCCTCTTTTTCCTCTCCGGCGGAAAATATGGAAACTTCAAGTTAATTTTTCACTCGTTTCTATCATCCTTTTTTTCTCGTTCGCCTCCTTCCGGTCACCCAGCCTTTCCTCTCCCTAACCCTATTTGATGGCTTCTTTTTCCCTCTCCCCCCGATAGCAGCTGCTCCCCTTCTTTAGGTATCGGCATTCGTCAAAGTTGGTTCTCCCCCCTCGGGTTCTTTGTTGTTTTCCAAGTTCTCTTTCTTCTTTCTTCTTTTACGGTATTTTCTCCTCTTTTGCTAGGCGGACCCCGTCCTCATTATAATGCAAGCGCGCCGATTCTCTTTTTTTTTCTTTCTATGGGAAATGTCCATATGCTTTCTTCCTTTTCTTTGAATTAACCTCTTCGGTTTCCCTCTTGCTTTCATCAATTAAGAATTTAGTCACTATTTCCTCAGCGTCTTTTGTTTTTTTCTTTCTTTCGTGATTATCCTTCCTTCTTTTCCTATAAGATTGCGAGGTGGCGACCTCCATCCCCTTCCTTTTCTCGAACGAGGCTATATTATTCGTATATTTTTCATCCTCAGTACTCCTCCTGCTTGATGAACCTTTCTCGGCGAATGGGAACTTTCCCCCCGACCAGGATAAGGATGTCCAAAGACAACTTCTTTTTCCTGCTTTCCTCCTTGTAGGAGCTTTTCCCCCTCCGCAGACTCGCCGATGGAATATTCCTTGACCGGAGAGACCACAGCTTCCTCTCACTCTTTTCTTTTTTCTTTTTTAGCGACACGGCACCTCGCTCCTCTCTCTCTCAAGGGACAACCTTCCCCCTTCTCTATTCCCCTCCTCCTTCAGAGTTTCTTTATAGCAAAAGCGGGCAGGGGTCTCCTTCCCCTCTCCTCCCCTCGTCCTAGGAATTATGCCCCTTTCGGGTAGGTGTGCCTTTGGCGGAGCCCTTCCTGCGCGCTGGCCTGGGGGGCTCCGCTCCAACCCCCATCTTCGTTTTCTCCTCCTTCCGTGGGGGACCTCCCCGGACGCATAGAGGCTTTCTCCCAAGCGTCATCGCTGCTGATTTTCTCCCTTTCGGTTGGTTCCTCCTTCAACACTCCTGGAACCGATACCCTTCCTATCCTTTACTGCTCTGGAGCCGACGGCCTTGTTCCTTGCGTGAAAGGCTTACCTTTCTCTCCATTTTTTTTCTTTCCCCTCGCCGTAAACAGAGACAATGCCCCCCCCCCTCTCCGAAAGCTCCCCCATTCCCCCTCCCCGATCCCGGCTCCTCTTCCTTCTTCCATACGCTCGCCGACGGCTTTCCGGCTCAGCGACGAATCGATTGCAGCCCTCCTTGACTCCCTTCCCTTCCTTTGGCTGCACTAATACCGGGATTTCTGGGCCCCCCCTCTCCCCTCCGGCGGCCTTGCGCGTCCCCCCCTTCCCCTCGCTTAGCAGAACAACCCTTTGATTAGCGGTGGCTTTTTTCCCTTAGAGATTCCTTGACCCGCGAACCTCGTTATTTTTTTTCCTTCTCGAAGACCATTTTCTTTTTCCTTAATATGGATAAACAGGTCCCCTGAGGCGTCGCTGTTTCCCTCTTTCGCTCCAGGTTGGCGGTCGTTTTCCAGGCTTGGCGGTTCCCTTCTCCCGCGAAGGACTTTTCGCTTTTTCCTAGCCTATTAAAGCGCCAAAACATGGCAACACGCCCTTCCCTTCTCAAAATGGGAGGATTTACGACCTCTTTCCCCCCCCCACCCTTTTTTCCCCGGCAAAGGCAACAGAGATCGGCTTTTTCTCTTTTCTTTCAGCGTTCTTCTCTATTTCTTTGTTAGCTGATGGATCCTTTTTTTCTCCAGCGGAGCTCCCTCCCCCCACTTCCTCTTCTTTTTCCCCTTCAAGCAAGGGCACATTCGTGTGACGATATCTCTAGACCAGAGAGGACACGTGTTTTTTCCTTCTTTTTGTTCCCCCATCCTCCAGCAGGATGTTAGAAGCGATTCACCCCAGACGGTGTTCCTCCCTTTGCTTCTTCTGCCCTGTCGACATCGCCCCCCCCCCCCTCACAGAGTTTCTTCCTCCCGCCAGTAGACGCGGTTTCTGGATTTGGTGCAAACAGGGTGTCTTCCCTTTGAATCCCCATTCTTCTCTTCCCTTCTGCTGCATGGCGCTTTCCGGAAAACAACGACGACACGTCCCTTCCCCCCCGTTCCGCGAATTACCTGCTGTCCCCCTCTTTTTTTTTTTCCAGCGCGCTCTTTATCCATGGCAATCTTTACCTTTCCAATTTACAAAAGAAGTCGGTTTTTTCCCTCTCTTTTATCCTACTCCGTTGTTTTCTTCTCTCTCTTGATCAGGAAGTTTTAGAACCCCCTCACTGTCTTGTATTCTCAGGGCTGTCTCCGCCTTTCTACCTCGCTCCTGTCTTTCGCGACCTCTCATTTTCGGTCGATACGAGGTACGTGTCTTTTTTTTTGCCGGTGGAGAAGTCGTCGCCTTCTTTTCCTCTCGAGGAATGTTTGGCGCACCCTTTTTCCCCAACCGCCCGAAGTCTCCTTTCCCCCCCCTTCAAAGATGTCGTTTGTTAAGATTTTTTAACAGGCGGCACATACGGTCCTTTCTCCCCCTTTTTTTTTTCCTATCGTCGAAAAATCCTTCTTGTTGTCCCCTAAAAAGAACGACTACGTTTTTCCCCCTCTTTTTCTCCCGTTAGATTGTTCACCCTCTCATGATTTTATAGATAGAAACTTTTTTCGTTCGCAGTTGAGATAGCTAGATGGCTTCTCTCCCCCATCCCTTAACCAAGATAGTCGAAGTACCTCCCGGCACTAGGCCTTTGTCTTCCTTCTCTCCTTTTCCTTTGAAGGCGAGCCCGTTTTTCCCACCCATTGGGATAGGAATAGTCCCTGAAGGAACGTGATGACGGTGTTTTTTTTCATCTGCGAGGCCGAGGCCAACTCCTTCGCGTCTATCCCTTTCTCCGTCCCCCCCCTGCTTTGCAAGGCCAACTTTTCTCTCTTGTTACAGGAAGCATCAAGACGACTCTCCCTTGGTTTAGAATATGACGGGCTCTTTCCCATTCCAACTAGGGATAGAAGTATGCCTTCACACTCTTTCGACGGTGTCACCCCTTCTTCCTTCATTTAATTCCCTTCTCATCAGCGGAGGGAAGGAGGTTTGTCTAGCAGATTCCTTCCCCCCCTCCTTTTTGACAGCGACTCCCTGTAGGTTTGGTACAGAAATCCCTTTCCCCTCCCCCCTTCTTTCTGAATTTCAGGTCTTTCTCCATTCTTCCCCCACGGAAGCGGAAGTCTTTTTCTTCAAAGAAGTGGAGAAATTTTTTTCCTCCTTAAGGAATTTATAGCGCTTCCCGGCCTTCCATGTAAGGATCGTTTTCTTTTTGACGCCTAGTTCATTTCTCTCTTGTATCAAGTTAAGCACGTACGCCGTTTCCAGAAAGAGCTCGGATTTTTCCCCCCTCCTTCTATTGGACAGGATGAACCAACCCTTCTTTATTCAGCCGACTCCTTTCTTTCTAAAGACGAAAGAATCGATGATGGAGGAAAACTTCTTGTTCCCTATTTCACAAAGCCGCTAGTTCCACGCTTTGGATCTCTTTTTCTTCCAGCCCTCGGCGTCCGTAATTTTCTTTCCACCCCACGACCGCCTTGTAAGCCAGGAAGAGGCGCGTTTGGGGTTGTTTCTGCGACGGCTACCCCGCTTTTCCCAGGAATTGGAACGTTTTCCCTCCACGAAGCGGTCAAGACGATAGTCTGGATCTTCGCTTCCTCGCCCCCGATAGCTTCTGTCTTTTTTCCGAAAGAAGAACGAGAAAGATCGCCCTGCGAGGACGATTTTTTCTTGGCCCTTCATATTCCAGCGTGTATTTCGGGTCGGTCTCGGAGCTCCCCCCCCCTTTCCCTGGCTTAAGGTTCCGAGTTTGGCGGCCCCCCTCTTCTCTTGTCGGGTTTGCATGGTCGGCGCGCTTTCTGCGGTGCATCCATCCTTTGAATGGAGGTACGGAGGCAATATCAGATACCCCACTTTTCCCTCTCATTAGGGATGGCGTCTCCCCCCTCCCCCCCCTTCTTTTCGAGCGCGGACTTTCCCTTCTTCATCCCGAACGCAGGAAGAATTCCTCTGCGGGATCATATGTTTCTTTTCCTTTCCCAACAGGCCGCTTTCGTCTACGAAGAGGGTGTCCCTTCCCGCTGACGCCGATCACCGCCATAGGGCTCCCAGATACGGCTTTTTTTTTTCTCTCTGAGGCCCAGCTGCCGTCGGGTGACGACACCCTTCACTCCCCCTTTCAACCGTCTTTCCCGCCGGCATAGACGTTTTTCTTCCCTCCCACATCGTGCGGCGAGCACCCTCTTCCCCCGATACCGAACGCTTATAAAACAGGGGCTCTCCTTTTCCCTCAAAACGACATCCCTTTTTTGGCGGCGGGGTTCTTTTTTCCTAAGAGCAGGAGAACTGCGCCCCCTTCTTCTTTTTCTTCTTAGCACGAGTTCCTCGCCGTTACATTGAGGCTTGGCCATATTTTCATGTAGTAGGAAGCCTCTTCTGTTGGTAGGCTGATGATATTTTCCGGAAGCAAATTGACCAATTTTTTCTCTTCTAACGCCGGTGTAACCCTTTTCCAGGCAATGTGAGATACTTTCCCCCCCCTCCCGTTGTTTTTTGTTGAGCTTTCAAATTGCTGATTGTTAAACCGTCGTCGATGCAATTTTCCCTCACTTTGCGCGAGGCCTATTCAGAAGCCTAACCACCCTCCTCCTTGGCTAGAACTGTTCGCGACCTTTACAATATGGCCAAGCCCCAGCCCCCATCGTTGCTATAATACGACATCTTTCCCTTCTTTCCTTTTCTTTTCTCAGGCTCGGCTTTTCGACTGCCGGTCACCACGCTTTTTATTCGTCCCCTATGTATTTCCTTCCTTCCCAAGATCGAGATGCTCTTCTGGTTCGTCTCGCTCCCCCCCTTTTTTTGCTCGCCGGCCATTTTTCTGTCTGGGGTTTTTTACACTCTCTTCCGGTCGTTAGGTCGGTTGTGACCTTCTCTTTCGTTAATCTCGATGTCTCCACCGGCAGATGGGCCCGTCATTCTACAGTTTGCCAGACCGCCGCGCCTCCTTTTTAATGGTTATGCGATTCCCTATGCGGTGAGAGTTTTTTTCAACCTTCTCTAGAATAGGAATGTTCCCTACAACGCCTCGTCACATTACTCCTCCATTTCTTTGATTTCTTTCCTTTGATGATCATTAATGCGATGGTTTTTGCGGTGGCTCCCTTCTCGGAAAGGCCAGCGATAGGAGATTCCGCCCTCACCCCTCCCTTCCCCGGGCTGGATGAAAGGTCTTTTTTCGAATGGAACGGAGACCTCTCCAGTCTGGTCAACTCCCCAACTTCTATCAGCTCCTTCCTCCCCCTTTCCTCGTCGCGCTCTTCCCTTCCCCTCGCCGCCGAAAATTCCTTCTTCTTTACGTGCAATTTCCTTTTCCTCGAAGAGGTTGTTTTGGACGATCGGAGCTTTCTTCTTTTTCTCTTTAACTGCACCGTCCCCTTTCGATAGAGACCTTTCTTCCTTCATAGATCATCCTTACGCTCTGCCAAGCATTATTTTACTCTCCGTCCCCCCATCATTTCTCTCCCCAACCTTCTGGTAGCGTCGAACGCCCTCCTTAGCAAAAAAGGCTTTTTCGTCACCGCGCTTTTTAGACCCGGAAGGGTGAGCGCTTTTCTCCCCAGGGGGCTTCCTCCCCCCATTTCAACTATCCGGAGGTGGGTTCGGCATTGGGGTCCTTTCTCCGCATCGATGGCGTTTTTGCAGTTTCCTTCATCGATGTGATAGGGCCCCCCGTCGTGTGGTTAATAAGTACTGAACAGATAAAATTTACTCTTTTTCTTTTCGCGCTCGGCGCCCTGACGGACGGCCTCTTCCGATGACGCGCACCCTCCAATTGGAAAGCGGCCTAGAAGCTCCCCCTTTTGGCCGCGACACTTATGAAGAGAAATTATCAGACCCTCTTCTATTCATTAGAATTCGTTTCCCCCTTCCGACGGTTTAGTTTTCAGCGGAAGAATAGATTCCTTTTTTCTCTCCACGCAGACAGGCGGCTTCCCCAGCAAGTAAGGTTTCTTTCCTCGAGGCTGCTTGTCCCCCCCCCCACTATCGGATAGCCGAACCTCCTTCATCCGCGGTTCTATTCCTCTTTCGATTTGCACTTTCAGGGAGAGGGGCCATACTTCCTTTCCTTTCCCCTTTAAAGGAACTCGCGCCGTCTTTAAACATGTCAACGTTTCCTTGAGTAGATTGGAACCATCTTTTTCGGCAAGCCAGTATTCGATTTTTTTCCAGTGTCTTTCCCCCTCCCTCCTTCCCTCTTTGGCTCTTCCTTTTTCTTTCAACGCGCACACAATGTCTCCGTAGAGCAAAATGGGCTCTTGAAGATCCTCCCCATGGTTTTGCGGACCTTTCTCCTCTCCCCCTTCCCCGCGATCGGATTCGTCCCCCCCAGGCCTTCTTGCCGCGGGTTTTCTCTTGCTGGATAGGATTCTCGCACTTTTCCCCTCGACAATACGAGGTTTGAGTTTCCCTTGCCATAGTTGTCCTTTCTCTACCTTCCTGCCCAATCCTAGGCTAGATTTTTGAAAACATACGAAAGCAGGGAGTTTCTTCCCTCTGATGGTTCCTACCCTTATGTTTCGAGGAGGCCCTCGGCGGACATTTTCCCTTCAAAACGAACAGCGTTTTTTATCGGGGACCTTTGCGAAAGCTTCTTTTTTGCTGGATTTGCCCTGTTGTAGGCCGGCCCTCACCCCCTTCCCTCCTCGGACTGCTGCCTTTCGACTCGTAGAACCTTTCCTACACGGAACGCGTATCGAACGTCCTTCCTCCCATGCCTTGAGAGGATTTAGCGAAAGCCGCGCGATTCTCCTTTTCTTCCTTCTCCCCTTCGAACAAGGCACGTCCTTTTTTCCCACCCCCTCCTGTCTCCGAATCCTCTCTCTTTTCTCCCTGATTCTGGATAGGAAGTTTCGCCCCCTTTTCTACGCCAGATTGCCATTTCGCTGGCTTCGGCGACGACCGATTTTTTCTTCTTCCTTTCTGGACGGGCTATACCTGTTTTTCCTCTTTTTTTTTTGCCTGTCGACGTAGTCGCAGGAAGCCACTTCCTTGAGCATTGGTATTCCGGCCCTCACCCCTGGTGCACCAATCCACTTTTTTTCAGCACCGTTTCCCTCTAGCACGCTGTCGTTTTTCGCTCTTTTTTCCGCCCAATGAGGTCAGGAACTCTTCTCTTCGCCTGGTCGAACCTTTTTCGCGTTATGTTTTCCCCCCCCCTCTACCTTCCCCCGGGCTCATTTGTCTTTTCTCTGTCAAAAGATTTCTGATAGCCACCGCCTTCTCCGTTCGATCCGCCCCTGTAGAGAAAGGGCGATCCGTCCCTCTCCGTTCGCCGTACCTACCCCCGCCGTTTTTTTCTTCTTTTCCGAGCCGAATAGAGTGGAATTTTTTTTTCGGAATCGTTCTTTTTTTTCCGGAACGTTTGATAATGGTTGGCGCGTTCAAGCCCCTTTTCCAAAGCGGCTCTGTCGATCACGGTGATAGGACAATCCCTTTTTTTCCTTTATAGAAGTCATGGTACAGTCTCTCCCCTCCCCCCTCGCATTTGACCTGTTAGCAAATAGACTGCCCAAATAGGGCTCGATTATGCCCGCGTCGACGGAGGCAAATCCCTTCCAATAGAAACGAGGACTCCTCGGTTTCAGTTTGTCGGCTAGCATAAGTTACACGCTCTTCGAAGTCGTGTTGGTACAGTCCTCCTTTTCTTTGCCTCGCCCGACGGTCCTTTTTTCCTCTTTTCTGGGCTGAAATTAGATGAAGAGGCCTTCTCCCTTAACAAAACAGTCGGCGCTTTTTTCCCTTCTTTCGAATGATCGATATTCGGATTCTTCCGAATTCTCCTTTTTCCTTTTTTTTTTTTGGCCCTCTCGGAAGTGTCCTTACCTGACTTTTGCTAGTTCATTTTTTTCCTTCGCGTAATAAGTTCAAGAACTTTCTTCGTTCCGAGCGCTCCCCTCCCCCAGGATCGTTTTTTCGATCTCCTTTTTTTTTACCAGGATTCCACCAAAAGACGGTTCCCTCTCATCGTCTTACGCTTTCTGACTCAAGACGAAAACCCCTTTCCCTCTGGATGCCACAAGGCCCGTGGCGATACAAACCTCTCTCTTTTTGTCCCGACTGTTCTCTCCCCTCCCCTTGTCGTCCCTCACCCCCTTTGCGACGAACATTTGTGACACAGCCGTGACTCGTCTCTTTAGCGGTGCGTCCAAAGATTTTGCCCCCTTCCCTCAACTGTGAGCTTTTCTGCGGTTAATAAAGCTCCCTTTTTTTTTTTCCCCCTTGGATCGCCGCGAGTTGACGTGCCTTCCAGCTCCAGACCTATCAACCCTCTTTCTCTTCCTTCGGCCGGGAACGGAAGCATCCTTCTAATTTCGTTGTTTTGACGAGCGACGAGAATTTTTCGAGAAGTTTGTAGGGTGACCCCCCCTCTTTCTGGGTAGAATGGGCCCCATTGCTCTATAGCAGCGACGGGGAAAGAAAGCCTTCGTTCTCCTATCCTGCCTCTAACTGGCGCTCTTGCGTCTCCCTTTTTTCTCCGCAATCTTTCTCGAGTCGCGACGCCCCTTTTTCCTCTATAACGAACGCCTCTTCCCCCTTCGCTGGGCGGGATCATATGTTTTTCTTCCTTTCCCCCGGCGAGGAATTCCGACCGACTATTTTTCAACCGAAGATGACGCCCTTTCCATCCCCCCCTGAGACTCGCGGCGGCTGGCAAGTAGATCTTTTCGTTTGAGCCGAGCCCTCCCTCTCCTCCCTGAACGAAATTCCCCTTTCCGCCGGCATAAGACGTTGTAACTCCCCCCTTTCTCGATCACCCCTTTGACCAGATGCCCGACTTTTCTTAACAGGGGAGCGAGCGCGTTCTTCCCCCCCCTCCTCACATAGTCCTTTCGAGGAGGGGTGTCCCCTTTCCACGCCCTTTTTCACATTTCCCCGGTCCGATGCGTAGGATAGTCCTTAAATTGAGGCTTGGCATATTTTTCTTTTTTCCCCCTGTCGTAGAGCCGCCTCTCTCTCGCTTCTGATATAGGAATAGTTTCCTCCCATTCCCTAGACTAGTGAAAACGCCCGGTGTCCCCTTCCCTCTCTGTTAATCCTCATCATTTTTTTTCTTCGATCGAACATTTTCCCACCGGGCGTTATCATGCTTAGCTCTTTTTTTGTTCCTTTTTGAGCGAGGCCCCCCCAATAGAGAGGGAGGGCCCCTCCCCTTTCCTGCCCGAAAATAGGCCAAGCCTTCCCCCCGGCGAGGAAATAGTGGCTTTTCGGGCTCCTCTGCTCTGATGTTTTCCCCACTCGCCCGCTTCCTATGTGATGCGTGTATTTTACCTTCTCCCTCTTTTACAGGGGTTCATCATTGGGTCTTTTCAAAGGTGGTGCTCGACGTCACGCTTTTTTTTAAAAACGTCTATGGCCTTTGGTCGTTAACGGGATCTTCGGCAGCCAACTACCGTCAGCTGGGCTATCTACTTAAAGACGACGCGCCTTTTTTCTTTTTTTCCAGGGCCATTCCCTATGCGGTTTCTAGTCATTCTCGGGAACTAGGCCCGGATGTTATTCAATTAACGTTTCCGTATTTGAGGATATTTATTCTTCTTGTCCTTTTCTTTTCCTGAGTTCGCTCACTTTTCTCTCCCCCCCTTTGGCGACAGAAATCCCCCTTCTTTTTCCAGAGAAATCTTAGATGTTGATCGTACCGCCATTCTTTTCTTTCTCCCCGAGATGAATTCTCCGCCTTGCTCTTTCCAAGGCTACAAAGATCAGGCTCAAGACAACCCCCTTTTCCCCCCTAAAGTCAGCGTCTTCCGACTCGATAACTTAGAAACGCCTCCCCCCTTTTTGGAAATGATTCTTCGACACCGCTGTCCTCCCCCCTCCGGTTTTGATTTCTTTCTCTTTTCTCGGCCGCGACAAGGCACTCCGAGGCTCCGCGACTTCAAAACCCTTCAATCCTTCCTTCTGAACCTCCCCCTCTGGCCCGCCTTACTCCAAAAGCTTTCCGTCGACGAACCGCTTTCAACGGCGTAGTGGGTTTCTTTCTTGGCCCAGGAAAGGGTGGCGCGCTTGGTTGGTCATTTTCCAAGTCCTGTCAAATAGCGTCCCGGTCTTGGGGGGAAGCCCTCCTTCCTTTAGCATCGATTTTCCACCCTCAAGCGTAATCCCTTTTTTAGGGTAGGTCCCCAAAGAGATCGCC
>Ga0179593_1474596_pt1 | contig 12725 bp, 9 predicted proteins | sample CZODoug2_1_08_16_FD_185931 | JGI IMG/M metagenome (GOLD analysis project Ga0179593, IMG submission 185931) | Vadose zone soil fungal communities from Angelo Coast Range Reserve, California, USA - CZODoug2_1_08_16fungal (PacBio error correction) | ecosystem: Environmental > Terrestrial > Soil >... | reverse complement strand
CTTTTTAGAATCATTGCGGTTTGAGCGGTGCGTGGATCTCTTTTGGCCCTTTTCCTTCCTTTGTTTTTTAGATGCTCTAGGGCCGCAGCCTAACCGTTTAATGATCGCCCTTAATCGTCGACTCCCCCCTGCGCGGGACTCTCTCTTTCTTCCCACCTTTTCTCTCCCTTTTCAGACTATCTCCCTCTCGGTTTAGTTTGAGAGACGCCCAGGGCCTCCTAGTAGCCGTGCCTCGCGGGCGTCAGCACCTGGTGCTGCCTAGCTTGCTCCTTCCGGATCGCCTCTCTTCCCTTCTCTTTTCTCTCTTTCACCCCGGGGCCGCCGCCTTCGTAGTCGGCGAGCGGTTGGCGGTCACCTTCGACACGAGTTGCGCTTTCGCCATCTCTCCTTGTGCGCTCGCACCGGTCTTCGTTTGTTTTGACTTTTCCTTTCTGGCTCTCATCGGTGTCTCCGTGAGCCTTTGTCCCTTGCCTTTTTTTGTCACTCTAGTCCTTCCGATCCGCTTTTCTCCCCTTGCTTGTTAGACCGCCCCTGTTACCCGTCGGCCCCTTCCCGGGCTCCTTGTCGTTTTTTTTAGTCTGATACGACCCCTCCGTTTTTTTCTCCTCCCGAATCAGTTTCGACTCCGAGAAGGTAAAGATCTCATCAGGCCTCTAGGATACGCTTCCCCCTCGCACAGACCAATGAGGTGAGAAGGAATACTTAGACTTCTGATTACCTCTCCCTCCGTGAGCTGGCGTCGCGGTTAGAGTAGTAAAGCTGATTCCCCCTGCAGGCAGGAATTCAAACGTGGGGGTGACGCTGTTTTCAACGGACGATCCGTTTCGGGTTTTTCTGCACCTCCTCAGAAGCGACCCTCTTCCCCTTTGTCAGGGTCGGTTTAAGAGACTAAGCTTTCGTAATCGCTGGTTGCTTTTCTATCTCAAGCCCTGAAGGCTTCTCGGCGGTATTACATCCCCCCGCCTCTCCTTTTGCAGCAAGAGTCCTTCCCCGAACCGTGGTGTGAAGAAGTTTATTCTCCAGCGTGCAGACCTCCTAGCTGATGTTTAATTTCTCTTCAGCTGGGAGCAAGCCTGCCCCCTCCCACGTGAATATCCTTATTCCTCCCCTTCTCCCTATGTCCACGATCAACCCCAAATTAATTCCTTGATTTTTCGGAGCAACCATTTTTTTTGCTTCGTTTCCCCTGGTTTCCGGTCCCCAGTACCTTGCATCTTCTTGCGCGTCCCTTTTCCCCCCCCTGACTCCTATGCCATGCCCTGCGTTTTCTTGACCTCAGACCGATTTTTACGTCTTTTGACCCGGTATCGGGCCAGATCCTGCCCTTCTTAGATTTTCCCACCCTATGAACTTCTTGGACCCTGCTCCTGACTCACGCTATCTTTCCTCTAGTCGACGGTGGAGGGGTTGGCTCTTCCTCCCCCATGGATTTTTTTTATTGTTGAATTCAATATTTTCGGGTTCGAATCTGGATCTGTCAGTGACCTCACTTGATCTCTTCCCTCACATCGCGCGTGGGGTTAATTCACCCGGGCTTCTCCCCGCTGCGATAGCAGGCTTCTTCCTTAGTACCGTGCGGCTTTCTGTAGGATGTTACGATCTCTTTGTCTCCCTTTCGAATCCAGTCTTCCGGGTTTTTTACCCTTCATGCGACCGCCCGCGAAGTTCCCTAGTTTGGTTGAGATGGTTCATTTATCTGTTTTTGCTGTGCTTGTTCCTTCAATCTCCTTACCCTCCTCTCCCCTTTGGCGTGCCGAGGAGATTTTGCAGAAGCCGGTGCTCTTGCTTTTAGTCCTCTCTGTCCTTGACCATTCTTCCTCGCATTTTTTTTCAATTCTCTTCCGCAACGCCGTTGATCTTTCTTTCCATTGAGATCATTGCCGGATCATCCCGGGATCTAGAACTTGCAAGGAGATGACACCCCTTTTTCCGCTTTACGGAAAGTTTCCGCTCCTTCCCATCGTTCCTACGCTCTTTTTCTTTAGTTACTTCCGTGGTTTTTATCTCTGTATGCCTTGAGATCAGCGATTCTTGCCCCGAGATATAAGACATGCTCGGATTCTCAAAGGCTCCAGCTCTTTCCCCCCTCTTCTACGCCGGACGCTTCTTCCCATAGATACAGGACGACATCTTTCAGTCCGCTTTTTTCTTCCTCACACCTCCCGCGGCTCTTGAGTCCCCCCCCCCTCTAGCTTCTTAACCAAAAGAATTATCCGCCCGAGCGTTTTGTCCCCTGAGCACTTTCAAAGATCCTTTCCTGTACCCAGTCCTCACCCTGCACTAGTCTCCAGTCTCGGCGTGATGAATCTTTTTTTAAGACTTTACCTTTGATGTTATAAGTATCGAATGAAGGATCCCCCCCCCCCCATCGGTGTAGATTATATCGTATATGCGGTTATGAGTCTGCCTCCGAGTTTCGACTCTTCTTTCTATCATAGACGGTTTGTTCTCCCGCCCCGTTGTCCTTTTGGCAGGGTCAGACCCTCTTGATGCGCGTGTATTCCCCTTCTCAGACTTTCCCTTTGCGATAAATTAGTTATTTTCAGCTTATGATTCTTCCCTTCTTCGTTTTCTTCAAGTTTTGCCCTCCTTAGTAGCGGCCGTAGTCGTACCCGGATCAGTTCCGTTCGTCATTTCTTTTTATAAAGGCGGTTTTTGCAAAAGAGGTCGAGGATGTCTTCTTAGCCTCCCTCGTACTCTCGTCATCTATTGGTTACCGACTTCCCAAGTTCTATAGTGGTGGAGAGAAACCCCTCTTTGTTAGGCATTTCTCTCGCCCTATCTCTCCTAACTTGCACCCTATAGTTTCTGCGTGTTGTTTTGTCGTCATGATTGTGAATCTTCTTTTCGATCAGCCGTTGTCGAGCAGGCGAAGGCAAATTTTAGGTGTTGCGCCGATAAAGAACGACGTTCCGATTTGTTGTGATCTTTCCGGCCACCCCTCTCTCTCCGCGGAACTGTTTGCGCGATCCGCCTCCATATAGGGCCCCCTATCGTTCCATCATTCTCTTGGTCTACAAGGTCTTTTTTCCCCCTGACCGACGCCAGCGCGAAGCTCGAGATTTCCTTTGAAGACTGGCTCTGGTATTCAGGCTCCCTAGCCGGCCGACGTGTAGCGCCGGCTTCGATCTCTCCGTTACTACCCAATCGAGTACATTGGATGGCCTCCCTTGAACCCCCCAACCGCTTTGCTCAGACCCCCTGTGTCAGAGCTCGCCCGCGATAAAATAGGCGAGGGAGCCTCCTTCGGCCCGAACCTCTTCCGCATCCCCCATTACGCTGGTTTTGGCACCCCCGGACCGATTCAGACCTATTACTTTTTGAGCGTATACGGCCGGCGCTACTTCAGACCTGGCAATGATACTGTTCCTTTTATCAGATTCCAGGTTACTCACTCTTTCATGTCGTTTAATGGTTCAATTTTTCGCCCAGCTAGATTTCTTCTGTTTTGACCCTCCTCCCGAGTTTGGCGCCCCCGAGGCGGGGACTCTCCCCAGTATCCTAGAGTTGCTCTGGGAGAGGTTTCTCTCGGTCCCCTCTTTAGGTCGGCGTCGGCCGAGAATCTTGGACTCTCTGGATCCTTTCCCTCCCGCCCGCCTTCCTTCTGCGGATCTCTGGCCCAATGGAAAGGCCTCTCTTGAGCTGTTCTCCGAGAATTTCTTCCGGCCTCTATCCTGCCATTCTTGTACTAGTAAGAGTCGACTAAGCTGCATAAACCGATGTTTCTTCCCTTTCTCTTCCTTTCTGCCTTTTCTTTCGATCCCTTTCTCCATTGCTAGATCTTGTGATGATTTTGGGCCTTGAGAAGTCAAGTCCGTTTTCGTATCCGTGGCGAGGCGTCCGCCGAGTTTTTTCCCCATTCTAAGCTCCTTTCCCAGACGCGAATTCGCGACGACCCCCCTTCCAATGATCATTTGAAGTGTCAGGAACCAACGGCCTCGCCGCTCGGCTGGGAAACCCCCAGAGTATAATGTGAATCTTCCTCCAAACAATAGCACCTACAAACCATATTATGAAAACACAGAACAAGCTCGGCCTTTTTGCTTGTCCCCCCCTTTTCCACATTTCTCCTGCTGGGGGGGAGCTCGCCTGCGTTGTCAGATTCCTTTTTTCCCCTCTGAGTACTTTCAAGTAATTTTTCCCGCACTCAGTTACTTCTAGCATCGTTTTCGCCCTCCCACTTCCTCCACCTTCGCGCTTGGTAATATCCGTTCCACGTTTACTCTCTCCCTTATTCACCCCTTCGTTGGTTGCAACTTCAAAACCGAAAAACACCCCATGTGTTTATCGGCCGCGGATCCCAGCTCGACCCATTTTCCGCTCCGAGATGGGGGACGTAGAGACTTTTACCCAACGAGATTTAGGCTTCGCATATTCCAGATCTTTTTAAGCTTTCTGGCCCCGCTCCTGCAAAATCCGGATTCGGCGACAGGGAAACTTTCATTTTTTTCGGATCATTGAACCTGAATTTCAGCGAGCTACTCTTCTTCCTGTCCGGTCCCGGGCCCCCTTGTTATTCCCGGCCAAACCTCGATAATACCTGATTTTGAAAAAGCTGCCGCTTTGCCCCAATCGGATTTTTTTGTTTCTCTTTAGAGGACAAGTAGTCCTAATTGGGTCCCGTCCCCCTATCGTCGTGTTTTTCGCTTTTCGCCATCTTCTCGAATGAGTGGATGAAACCAATACGAGGATTTGGATTTTGCATTGCTCTTATGTACGGAACCCTTTTTGTCTTCGGCATCTTTCTCAAAACCTTATTTCTCTCTCCTTCCGCCGCTGACTTGAAACTTCATCTTGATCTAGAAATAGAAGAGCCCTCTGCCTTGCGTATTTCTCTGAACCCCCGTTCCTTTTCCTTCCTCATCCCGGGTCGAGTTGAGATGTAGTACTCGCACGCCGCGCCACTGCTTTAAGTTGATCCGGAACCCGGTCGCTCTTCCGCTGCACTTTCTCTACATTTCCTACGATCGAACAGCAGAAGCCTCCTTCGCGTTGCCTCGACGATGGTACGATCACGCGGTTGTTTTCGAGTTTACGCAGGTTCCCCGCTCCCTTTTCCCTTTCTTTTTCCTTTCGATCGGGGTAGGTACCTTATTCAGGCCACTCTACTGTATTGATTCCCGTTTCAGTCCTTTTTCCGTGTCCTACTTCTCCTAGTAGTAACTGTCACCCCCGGTAATTTCCTATTGGTCGCCGGATTTTTTTTTAGATTCGCGTTCCCGTGGGAAGATGTCCCTCTTGAAGTATCCGGATTGTTTTTCCAGCCTGAAAGCACCCGACTTACAGAGTTTCTCGCGACTCATTCTCTTCTTTACGTCAAGCCTTTCGGGAGTGCGGCTGTTCTCTTTTTATCTTCTCTCCCTATGAGGATACACCAATTTTCTAGAAACCTCCCCGAAACTCCTCCTTCTTCGGCCCTTACTTTTTATTCAAGAGGAGACCCATCCTCTCTGAGATTATTCGGTCTTTCCTTTGGTCAAACGCGTTTTGCGTCCGCCGATTGATCATGGCAATCCGCTGTTCTCATTCCCCAGTTCCCCTCCGTTCAGTCCTCTCTCGTCAACCCTCTTGTCTTCGTCTGCGGGCCGTCCCTCTGGGATACTACGAGCGAGTCCGCGCGTTTGACGAGGAGTCTTCGATCGGAGAATTTCCCCCCCGGTGTTTAGGCTTTTGGACCTTTCTATCCTTTTCTCCTTCCTCCTTTTTTTTTTTCTATCAAGTGCCGCAGCCTAACCCGTGCCGAGAAAGGACTTCGAATCTCCGCCTATTTGACTACCCCACTTCCGTTGCGCGCTCGTCCGCTTCCATCTCGAAAGCAGACGTTCTTCATATTCCTTTTTTTAGATTCTGAGCGCCTCGGACGGGCAGCTAATTCCTCCTTTTCTCGCCCGGCTCGAGGCAAGCGTTGCGGTAAGGCTCGTGCGCCTTCACGGCCCGCCTCGATCGCATATTCGCGTGCTTGATTTCAATTCGGTGTTTCCGCTTATTTCTGTAGTCCGGCGATCCTTTTTCCTTCGGTCGTGTACCCTTCTCCAGGGGGAATATCGAGTCCTTATTCGCTTCCCCACGTATGAGCGTTCACTGATTAGGACTTGCCGAAGGTCGAGCGGCGTATTCCTCACTCCCCCTTTCTCTGTGAGGCAGGTTAAATGTCGGGGCGTCAATCTTTCGCCGAGCGCTCGTTTCTCATGTCTTTTGTGAAGCTCCCTTTTCGACACGGCGGGCCATGCCCGGATCCCGTTTGCTTCTCCCTTTTCCTTCGCGGACGCTATACAGTTTCTGAGTCGGCTTTTGTCGCCTGATTCCAGATTATTTGATTCCCGCTTTTTTTTTACTCCAAGGCCCTGAGCTCTAATCTATAACACTCTGCCCGTCCCCCTGCGTTTGAGCTCGGCATCAGAGGAAGGATTTAGTCCGCGCTCAGAAGCTGTTTTTTTCTTGATCTTCGTTCCGTCCCCCGGTTAGATTCCTCTGAATCAGGCGTCCCTTTTGTTGCCTTTTCTACTGAGCAAGGGACCTAAGTGTTGTGCGTTGTTTCGGATTCATAATACCGACTAGCGAACGATTTTTTGAGATTCCCCCCTGGCGCTCCGACGACACTTTCTCCTCCCGCATCTCGGAGAGTGTCCTTCCCTGACTGAAAGAAGATTTTCCTTTTCCCTAGTCGTTTTTTGTAATACTCTCCTGTTGAGCTTTACTGTAGTTAAGGCCCCCGTTTTTGGTGCTCCATCTTCGAGCCCTGCACGTCGACCCGCTCCTCTTATTTTTTTCCCCCCAGCTCCTCCTTTTTCATGCTGGCGAGCAGCGACGAACGAAGATAGGTCCGACTCGTCCCGTCCCATCTCCCCAAACCACATTCCGATTTTTGTGCGCCAGGAGGATGCGAAACCTCGTACGGTTCATCTCATTGCATGTTTCCTTCCCTTTTGCCTACTGATCCCCTCCGTAGCTTCGCTTGCGCACTTTTCCTTGTCCATGTTGTTTAAGTTATCGCAATGAGTTTGTTTCCCATCGCCTGATTATGTTCTATTAGTTTCCCTAATGAAAAGCTCCCATCTTCGGTCCTCCGGCACTCCCTTTTTTCCCCTGCTCTCGTCCCTCTCCTGTATGGTCGGAGCACCTTTTTGTTTGAGAGTGGATTTTATGAGGCGGACCCTATTCGTTCCCTTTCCTCAACGAGGCGGGTTATTTCAGTCGTCTCCCTTATTGCCTCCTTTGATCTCTGTACCCGTCCCCCTATCTGTGCAAGTTCTTAATGAAACAGACGCGATGAAGGTTTCGACTATTATCGTTTCCGTTTTGTTCTTGGTCGTCGTTACGCCCCAGGTTCTTCTTTCGCTCCCCTCTCATCTTTCCTCCCCCTTGCAAAATGGGTAAATTTCCTTCATTAGCTTGGCTGTCTGTTTAGTCTATGCGTTCCTCTCTAAGATGCCGATGGTTAAGATGCCGTCGAGACCTATCGGGTTTTTCGACTTTTTACCCTGCCGTTGATAATAGCTTCGTTTCTTCTCCCCTTGTCTTTCATGGAATTGACCTTTCTCTTTATTTGTTTCCCCCCGCGTCTTTGACTTCCGGTCTGTATTTTTTTCATTTTTTGCAGTCCCCGGGATCCTTCCCTAGGATCTCTACCCTTTCTCCCGTTTTTCCACCATTGATTTTTTCGAACCTTGAGTCGTAACACCTTGTCTTATTTTTTTGATCTCTCAACGATTCTTGATCCTATCCTCCCTAGACCTTCTCTATTATTACCCGTATTCGCTTCCCGTATATTCCGCCCCTGAGGTCTGGATCTAATTTATCGCTCACAGTTTCTTCCCGAAGGAAGCCCCTAAATCTGTCCTTAAGTTTTCCTCCTTCGATGATCTGAGAGAGTACCTCCCCCCTCAATCCTCTTGGCGTCACATAGATTTTTACACCCGCCGTAGATCTTAGTCTGGTCGCGTCGAAAACACCGGCGAGACCCACTACTTTTCCAGTTTCATAGCATCCTCCCCTCCGAGGATCAAGTGCTCGTCGCTCCCTCAGAACTGCGCCTGTTCGGTCCATGAGTTTTTAGTAGATGGTTCATTTCATGCGGTAGAGGTTTTTTCTTATCCTGATTTTCTGCTCTTCGTCTCCTCCGCGTTGTCCGCGCGGGTTCTATGACGGGGACGTTGACTCGGTGGAATTTTTTACGGGCAGCCATCTGACACTGTCTTTTTCATGCTAGATAACGCAGTTCGATAAACTTTCGGGTCACCGAGTCCTTCATTCGAGCACCCCTTCTTCCTTCTTTTCCCCTAAGCGTTTGAGCTTCCGATATAGTTTCCTTTCCAAGAGACTTTGTAGAAACTAGATGGATAGGAGGAGGAGAACACTTAGAGTTTGGCTTTTCTACCCCCTCCCGATATGCTTCTCCCTTTCCCCCCCCCCCCCCCCCCCCCCCCCCCCACAAAGTCTAGGGTAGCCACCCCTCACCCAAGTTTCGGGAGTGAGTTTCTCACACCTCTTGTCCCCCCATCTCCCTGCTCGCGCCCCCGCGTCTCCTCCCCCGCCCCTTTTGCACATCCTCTCTTTAGAATAGTTTTGTTGCGAGAGAGTTCAACTTTTCTATGCTCTGTGCTTCTCTTCCCTCCCCCCTTCCAAGAGTGTTTTGGAAGCCTAACAGAGGCAGATGGTGACCTCTTTCCCCCAGAGCTCTCCTAGGAAGATGGGAGGCGATCCTCCCCTTCCCTGGTTGATCTCCTCCTCGTACGCCCTTCCCTTGTCTTTCCTTTCTACCAAGGATCTTGAAGCGACCTCCCTACCGAATCGGCTGCACGTGTCCTGCCTTACCCTGAGGCCGGTTGTAAATAGTCTCCCCTTCGATCGCCCTCTTCGATCTAGACTTCCTTGCCCTCGCGCAGCTTATCTATTTCCCCCCCCCACACGGTTTTCTCCCTTCCCCGGAGATGTAGAAAGCTAATTCACCACTCGGCTCGCGATCTCAGAAATTCTCCGCTTCCTCTCGACACCGCTGAGTTTAACCCTCAGCAATTTGGCCGTTGCTCGAGCGTTGCTCCAGGAGTCGCCTTCTCCTGACAGAAGCACTGCTTCCTCTTTCTCCTTGAGCGGACTTCCAGGAAGCCGTTGATGTCGCGCCTGTTGTTACCCGCTTTATTTGATCGCCTGGTCGGTTGTTTCCTACTGCCAGAGGGTTTTTTGAAGCCTCTTTGATTGGCTGACGTGCCTGCTTCCTTCTCCTCTGACTTAGATGACGGCTTTCTCTATCCCCTACTCTTCTTTTTTGAGAAGTGGCGGGCTGTTTAGCCCGTTCTATCCCTGACACGCATGTGCGTCGTTCCCCCTCGTGAAGGCTGACCCCCCTTCCCGATGATCGTCTCACTTCCCCTAAGAAAGGCCAGATAATCGCAGGCGTTGATTACTCCCCCGAGTTAAGAATCCTATGACCGTAGCTCCACCTGCCTTTTCGCCTAATCTTTCCCACTGGGGAAGCTCCTGTTTTCTAAGGTTTCGCGGATTTCTTCCTAGGGCTGCTCCCCATGAATAAGCTTCAACATTCTTTTCTTTTTTTTTGGCCTCGAGTGTTTCCCCAAGTCCTCACGCCTCCCGATTGTTCCCCCCTCCCTTCGTCCTTTGCAGGAGCGACCTGTAACCTCCTCCCTATGTCGCAGTCTTCGGAACTTGCCTCGCGCCCTGACAGCTGGAAAAAGCTTCCCGATTTGTGAATCTGTCCTCCAAAATCTTCCCCCTCCCCACAACTATGCTTCCCCCTCATCCCCCTGCCAGAAGGGACGGTGTCCCCAATTTTTCACCCTTTTCCCTCCCTTGCCTTCTCGGGAGCTAAGGTTCTCCATGAGGGAACCCCGCTCGTCACCGTCGTCCCCCTGACACCTCCTCCTGCTCCCTTATATTTCCCGCCCTCAACACTTCCGCACCTTCCTCCCTATGTATCTTTTCCGCGATAAGTCTTCATCAGCCCTCTTTCCTAAAACTGGGTACAACAAAGACCCTCCCTGAGTGGACCCCCTCCTCTTCTCCTTCCCCACTTCCCCACCGTCTACCTGATCTAATACACTCTTTGCGGTCGTCTTTGTCCCCCAAGGAGGATGATGACGGGTGGCCTCTTGCAAGTATGCTGCTTTATTTGCTTACCTCAGTCCACCCCAATGGATGCGGTCTAGGTCAGTTCCCTCCGTGGAGGCAGTTCTACCGACTCCCCTTTGCTTTGCGAATCTCCGGACGATCGGGCAAAAGGTCGCCCCTTCCCCCCCTCCCCGTACTTTTTGACCGGCCCCCCCTGTTTTCCCCTCTGGAAGTTTTTTTTTTGTTTTATATTATGACATTTTATGTACCTGGTGGTTATCCCCCCTATTCGTGTGTTCGTCCGATTTTGCTCTCAGAACTATTAGCTCCTATCTTTCACCCCCCTCAGCGGCGCCCTGCCGTTTCTTGATTCCTGCCTCGATCGTTCTGGACCCCACCCTTGGTGTCGTCTGCTTCCCCACCCCCTATAGCTATTCCGACTCCTCTGACCCCTTTCTTGCAGTGATTCGCGCACATCTGCCCCCCCCCTTATTCGATTCCCGGTTTTAAGTGATTTTCGTTTTTCCCCCGTTCCTGACGCATTTCGTGTTATTTCTTCTGTCGCCTCCGACACAGACTCTCCCACTGGTCACTTTTCTCAGTGCCTGACACAGTTAGACGAGGCTATTTTTTCGCCTACAGTGAAGTCTATCGAGTCCTTGACGCTGTCCTCGTCGTCTCTTCCTTCGACGTCGACGAGGCCGATATAAGAACCTTGGTTCCTCGCTTTCGTTATAGCTCTCGGACCCTGGTTACTCGTGACTACTGGCTCGCTCAATCCTCTTCCCGTCCCTCACCACCTTATTTCTACGGATCAAAACGCTGTTTTTCCTTTTCCTTAGACGGAGCCGAACTCCCCCCCTTGAACTTTCCCTTGCCGACTTTTTTTTTACCTCCATGGTTGATTTCGCCGACAGCCGATCGTTGATAAGCGATTCTCATGTCCTCGATTCCGCCATGCCACTTAAAGGCTCCGCTTCCCCGATTTCTTTCCTCTTGGCCATCTCTCCTTCGTTGCGATACCTGAAGAGTGGCGCGTTTGGACTTTTGGGCGCGCCTGAGAGTCTCCTCCTCTTCCATACTGCGATATTTCCTCTCACGGGACAAAATGTAACCGTCTCCCTCCTCCTGACTCCCCCGTACGTCGGCTTCACTTATTGTAAAGCAGAGCAATAATCCTAGATCTTTGTCTGGAGCTTTCCGGCCTTCCCCTCTCTCTACAGATATTGTCTTTCAGAGAGTCCCGGCGCTGTCTCTGTCAAGTCCTCTTCAGATCTATATCGAAACTTTATTCTTTTTTTCTCGTAGGAGGGCAGATTAGTGATCTTTTCTATCGTAAGGCGGTTTTTCTCTACTTACTTGCTCTACTTTTGTTTTTTTCCTTCTTCCTGCGGATCTCCCCTTACCTCCTTGTTTTGTGAGAGATCCCAGGGCCGCGCCCCACACGGCGAGAACGTAGTCGTATTTCCAGTCACTTTTTTCTAGTTTCCGCGTTGCCTTGTATAGCCTCCTCTAGTGCCCTCCCCCCGGTGTTTTTTTTTTTTTTTTGTTGTTTGGATTGATTTAGAGAGAGATGAGTCCCCTCCCTTCCTGTCATTATCCCTGCGACGTTCGCTGGAGAGAGCTCCTCTTGCGTTACCTCCCGGTGTCTCTTCAGGATCGTCTCGTGAGCGCCTTTCTGATGGGATAGGCTTCCTAACCTTTCCGCTTACGAGGTCGGTGTTTCGGTTTTTCCTTCTCCAGATATTGACGAGAGTAGTTTTTGCTCTCCCTCGCCTCACCTCTAGAGTTCTCCTGACGGAGTCTCTTGGCTTCTCATCCTTTCCCCTCTGCCGATTCGTGCGCTTCCAAGTAATGTTGTCAACTATTAGACCCCCCCCTGCTGGATCGTCCTCGTCCCTATTGAGGTAGGCCTCTCCTTCGTAACCCCGTAGTCAATGACAGTTTTACACATTTCTCTCGATCGCCTTTGATATTCCTCTCACCCTCTTTTTGTTTTCCTCCTTGTTTTTCCCTGTTTTGAGAAGGTCTAAGTTTCTGACGTCATTCCGAGTGATACTTGAACCTTCCGTTCCCCCCCCCTGCGGGTCTGATCGCCTCTTCGACGGCTTTCTTTTCAGATAGACGATGCTGCGGTCTCTCTCGTCTGTCCCTTGCTAACATCATCCTCAGTCAGTTCCTTGGGGACGGTCTTCGGAGAACCCCTTCCTTTCCGGTGGCGCGTTCGGTTCCTTTATGAGGCACTCAGCTCCGCACTGTCGTTTGCGCGTAAGGCTTTCCCCTCTCCTCATCACCTCCTAGCCCCGGCCTCTTTTTAGTAGTTGTTTTTTCATGCAAAAGCCCGTGCCCCATCCTTCTGTATCGCGGCGTGATTACTCGTCTATATTTTTGATTCACCCGCGTCGGCCCTAAATTTTCTGACTTTTCTTCTCCCCCCTATTTGCACCGAGCCCTTCCTCTTTTTCCCGCCCGCCTTTTTCCATGCTGGCGAGATCGCCGACCCTTGAGATAGGTAAGTTGGTACCTACTTGCTACCTCCTCACCCCAAAACACCCCTTCGTATTTTTGTTTCGGCGCTCTTCCACCCTTACTGATCTCTTTTTCCTTTCGACCAGGTTTCGATGTCTCCGTCCCTTCTGAGCGCGACTTCATCCTTTAAC
>Ga0179593_1458288_pt1 | contig 12725 bp, 13 predicted proteins | sample CZODoug2_1_08_16_FD_185931 | JGI IMG/M metagenome (GOLD analysis project Ga0179593, IMG submission 185931) | Vadose zone soil fungal communities from Angelo Coast Range Reserve, California, USA - CZODoug2_1_08_16fungal (PacBio error correction) | ecosystem: Environmental > Terrestrial > Soil >... | reverse complement strand
TTTTGGAAACATTCCCTATAAAGGCCACTGTTGTATTCGGTTGGTGAGCGTCGGGACGCCGTGGGCAAGGTTGATGGTTCTCCTCTTCACGGTGGCGCATTAGATTTAAAGGGGTTCTTATTTCCGTACTCTTTTTCCGTCATTTTTTCTCGGAATCCCTGACTTTTAAACCTCTTTCCGTATCCGTTCATCCCTGCTTGACTCATCCTGGTTCTAAGTATTTTGACCCTGGTGATCGAGGGAGGAGTCCCCTGGTTTCCCCACTTTTGTGCGCCCCCCCTTTGGCAAGGTTTTCCCCCTCTTTAGGGTCTGAAGGCCGCCGTGTTTCCGAGGAAATGTGGCGTCCCTATTGCTAGTCCTTTTTATCAGGTCGCGATTTACTAGCGCTCACTACTGTTTTTAGACCTGAGATCTCTCCAGTTCAGCCACTAGTTGGGGACTGAGCAAAGAGTCCCAGACGTGTCGATGAGACCATCCCAGTTGCGCCCCCCCGCACGTCTTTCCTCCTTCCCTTTTCTGCTTTTTGGGCGTTTTTCCTGTCCTCAAGGACAAATCACGACCTCCCCCTCGGCCATCCATCTAGCCAGAATTGATTATGGAAAAGAACCAGGTCCAATTTTTTCCCTTTGATGTTCTTCTTTTCGGGTCCCAAACTCGCTGGCTAAAGCGCACCGGATAGAGTTCCCCCCCGCGCGGGTGCGTAGTTGCGGCTTGGGCGACGGTGGGAGGATTTTGGTGAGGTCATGGCCACGGATCTCCCACAGCACGCCCCTCCCTTTGAGGGTATCCGCTGGGCGCGGCGAGGATTTCCGCTTTGGTGCCTGGCATCTTTTTATCCTGCCGGAGGGCGAGGGGCGGCACTGTTGGTTTTTTCCTGGCCTTTTTTTTCCGATTTCCTTGCTGCCCCTCGACTTCAGGATGTATGATGCCGTCGGGCGGCTTTTTTTTTTTTTTTTCCGTCACCTTTGGCGCGTCCCGCCCTTTGAGCGAGTTCTTTCATCCCCGTTTTTTCCAGTTTCTGATACCCCAGAGGATCGTATGCTTTTTTGCGCTGCAGTGCCTTTTTTTATCCCCCGTCGTTCCTTTTTTTCCTGGTCCCCCCCCTGTTTTCTATCACCAACCGTTGCACATCGGGCTTCCCAACCATGTCCTTTTTCTCTTTTCCTCCACCGCGGCCGCGCCGTGTACGTCTTTCCGCCGTATGCCAGGCTAATTTATGAGCAGACGTTTCAATTTGCGTTTAACGACACTTTTTCTTGCTTTTTTCTTCCTCCTGTTTCCTGACCTCCTCCTTTCCGACAACGGCGCCCAAGCCCTTTTGAGAACCACCAGCTCCCAGTTTTCATCTCTCTCCTTCTCGCTCCTCCCTTCGTCAGGGAGACATGCTCTGCCCCCACCTAACCACGCGCGTTTCTTGACTTTTTTTTTTCCCCTCCCCACTCGTCCTCTTTGTTGATGCCTCTGATGGCGGTCGTTTTACACCTTTGTTTCGGCGACCTTTTTCTTTTGGACGCTTGGAGCGCTAACCCATAAGGGTTTGCAGGCGGGTCTCCCGAAGTTCGTCATCTCACCAGTATGGACGCTCCTCCCCTTTCGATTGGTTACCGGAATTTCTCTTTCCTACCCTCTTCCCTCCGCGCGCCCCCGTGACAACATCACCGAGTGATGGCACACTTGCGCGTGTTTTTATCACCTGTCCGTTCCCCCGGCGTGCCCCTTCGGCAAACCCGCATGAGGTGCTTTTATGGTGTGTCCCCCAAATTTTTGGCCAGAACCTTTTCCTCCTCCTGATAGCAATTGCAGTTTTTATAAAATGATCTACGTTCGTTGCGATGGCCGGTTTTGAAAGGTTCTTCTTTCAGATCGGTTCCTCTTCCCTGGGCGTCTTCCCCTCCATCTCTTCTAGTGAGCTCGAAGTACAAAACCGCCGGTGCTGGAGGCCGCGAGTCTTCCTCCGCCGTATCGCTTCTCCCGACTGCCTTGATGTTTGTTCACAGACACCCGAATACAAGCAGGGGTCTTCAACCCCCCTCCCCTCTCCGGCTTTCCGTCATCTGAAGAAAATACAGTGGTGACAAGTCACTTCGTTAAAACTCTCTGCAACCCTCCCCTGTCCCCAAGTTTTCTTGTCTGTTTTTCTATTCTTTTCCCCGTCTGTCATTCTGCTCAGGTTCTTATTTGGTTTCTTCTTTCCCCCCTTTTGATTCACCTATGGTTGCTACTACTTTTCCGTTTTTCTTTGATCCGCCCAAAAACATTACCCCGTGATCGTTCATCGCGTCAGTTCTTCTCCTAAAAGTTTTTCTTTTTGCCCCTGTGTCAACGAAGTAGACATCACTTTTTCTTGGTCTGGCGACTTTTTTTTCTGGACGTCCGACATCCGGCCTGTGACGATTTACAACCTCGAACTCTGTTGTCTCATTTTCCACTTTCCTGCCCCCTGACGGTCGACGTGTTCGAAACCTAGAGGTTCACTCAAGGGTTTTTTTTAACCCCGCGACTTCCCGCCCCTGCTTGTTCTTTTTTTTTAAGACGCATTTTAGATTTCACGAGTTCTAGTCCCCTCCCTCTTCTTCCCGTTGTCTTTTACTTGAAGAGTTGGCAGAACACTAGTGAACCTTTTTTACTTTGCTACCCTCTTCCTGCATCTCTTTAGGAGAGGTATAGCTTGGGCCCATTTGCTACGAATTCCGCGAGTTCACCTTCTCCCTATTAGAATAGTAAGGTTCCCCTAGCCTTTCTCTGGGTGCGCCCTTCCCCGAGAGCTCTTCAAATGTCGCACCGCGTGTCCTCCTTTTTCTGAATATTTAGCCACTACTTAGGACTTTCCCACCATTCTGACGTTCCCGAGAATTGGTTTTTTTCTTACGTCCCCCACAGCTTGGATCCTGGCCTTTTTCACCCGAAACTTGTGCAAGTTTTGCTTGGGCTCAGCGTATTCACCCTTTTTTAGGCCGCGCTGGGCTTCGAGCTTTCGCTGACGATATCCTTGGAGTTAATTCACCCCCCCCAGGAGGACCTACTGCCTTGGCGTCCTAGAATTCATTCAGGGTGACCCCCCCTGCACGTGGCATAGTTATTTCGTGTGCCGGAACCCCCCGAATAATAAATATTCACACTTCTTATGTCCTCGCTCGTGCTCTAAATGAAGTTTTACCGTTGAACCGACGTGCCTCCTGGCGCTTCCCCCTCCTCTCGAACCAGATTCTCTGTCCTTCAGGCAGAGGTTTAAGTTTCAGGTGACATTGCCCTTCCACCGGTCTTCGTACACGTTATGATGGCCTTTCACCCGCCCTCCCGTGGTTGTTTTTCTCCTTGGTGTCTTTTTTTATATGCTGCTTTTTTCACTCACGTTCCCGCCCCACCCCCCCCCCCCCAACCACAAACGCCGTAAGACTACCTCACCCTCGAAGTTTGGGACCGCGGTCTGAGGTATCCGCCCGTCACTCCTTTCCGTCGCCTGTCCTCTGCTGTTTGCAAGGATTTTTTTCTTCGGATGTCTCGTTGACGTTTCTGCGATCGTAATGGTTTTGCACGCTTGGTTAAGTTTACCCTGCACTCCTTTTTCTTCGATGCTCCACTTTCCCTTTAGATCCACCTTACCTTCTTCAGAGCAGTCCGGCGCCACTCCTGTTTCCTTTTTTTCGACCCTTCTCCCCCCTCTCCGGGTCCTGTCCGCCCCAACGCGAGATGGGCGACTCTTGTCTTTCAATTTTGTAGGACGACTTGCGCGGTTGATATACGTTCGCCGGTCCTGTTTTGGCCGACCTCTCTCTTTATGGCCGCCTTCTGCTGCACCTCTCGCTCCATCTGGCCCAGCGCGGTCACTGCCCCATCCCCGTGCTAGTGCCTTTGTCCCCTTTTTTTTTTTTTTTTTGGTCCAGTTCCGCCCCAATTCTTTTCCTTGCCTCCCCACCGTTTTGCCGACCCATCCCTATCAACTATATCTCTCTGTACTATCTTTGTTTTTGCTCAGATCTGAGGTCTTTAGACGGAGTTTTTCTTAGGCGATCGGTGTCACCTTTTCTTTTGAACGGTAGAGGGATTCTGAAATTCCGTTACACGTCTTGTCGTTCCTCCTCTTGTTAGTGGACTCCCGTGGGCAAACGATGTTGCTCGCTCGCAGCTGCGGCCGTCTCTCAATCTTTTGCCCAAGGATCTTAGGTTAAGGCTAACCGCCCTCCTTTACTCTGCTCGTGCTTTTCCTCGCCCTCTCGCGGTTCCTGATTTTTCCAGTGCGGAATCAATTTTCTTGCCCACCGAATCGGATTAGGTGAGTGACAGAATTTTTTTCTGGATCCGACGGGAAGGCATCGTCTTCCCGACCCCACGACTCCTTCACGATTTCTCACCTTTTTTATTTTCCTCGCAGGCGGAAATTAGCTACGCTCCTCTGGCAGCGAACTTTTTAATTTTTTATTCCCGGCGATTTTGTCGTGCTCCTCAGAATGGCCCACCCCCCTCTCGTTTGGGGTTCCCGTAGTTTTTGACCATGCAGTGAGTGTTTCCTTTTCAGTGCCTTCCAATTCCCGGTTAATCGTTTTTCTTTTGGAGTTCCGCCCGCATCCCCCTTTTTGCTTCTCTTGGTCAGCCGCTCACTGGGGAATACGAATTCTCCTTTCAACGAAGTTCCTCCCCTGAGCCTTGGTTTACGCGGCCAGGGAAGCGGTTGCCGCCGGTATCCGTTGATCGGTGTGATCAGTCGTGCTGATGATTGGAGGTGTTTTATTCTTTTTTTTTCCCCCGTCACGCCTCCCCTCGCAATGCATATTTCAAAATTTGCTTCCCCGATGACTTATCCTCTCCTCTTCCTTTTTGGGGTTTTTCAAAGTAACTCCTGTCTCTCGAATTGTCCTATCTTTGAGCACATTGTGACCTGCCTTTCGCCCCCTCCCCCACTTGAGAACCCGTTTGTTTCGGACCGCTTAGTTCCGCGGTTGCCGCCGCCAAACACTCCGGTCAGTATGATTGAATTGGTTAGTTGTAGTTGGGACTTTCCTCTCCACCCTTCCTTTTTACCTTTCCTTCTATGCCCACAAAGGATTCCACCCTCCTTTGATAACGGACTATTAGTCTCTTTTTTAGCACGGCATGCCGCTTTGGGCCTTCCACTTCCGTCGAGATCCTTCGACCCTTGAAGCGACGTCGTCACTAGTTCTTATTTTCAGATCCCTTTGCCTCACTCCTTCCCAGAGAATTTTTCCCTATTTATGCCTGGTTCCCGCGTCATCTGCCCCCCCGGCTGACTCCCTTATTCATCCGTAGACGCCGCGTTTTCAGGTTTGCAGACAGGTTTGCTCGATCCCCTTGGGTGCCCCCACGTTCTACTTCTTTGGCCCCTCGTGCCCCCCGTCCCACGATCGGGTGTTTTTTTTGTCGTTACGTCCTTATGGCTTCCAGCCGTCTTCTCCGTTTCTCCATTCCGCATTGTCGTTTCTCTCCCCGTCGTTTACCTAGTTTCCCCATTCCTTTTTCGGAAGTTCTACGGTTCTTTCCATTACTTAAATTTAGGTTTGTTTGTCTTTTTCCCTTACGCCCGTTACGACTGAGCCCCCAGGTTCATCACGTGTGTTTCGCTTTTTCCTTTTTTTTCCCAGTCTGAGACAGATTGCGTTATCGGAGTTGATTTGCTTTCCAGACCGTGATTTCCCGACGTGGTCCCCTTCCCTTTTTTGATTTTGGGATGCGGGCTTTTGATTTAACTGGTCCCCAATGTTTGTCGTAGGACTTGTTCTGATAGTGGGGAACGTTTTTTCGACTCAACCCGGTTTCCCTGTGGTTTCCGTTCCCTTTACGCAGCAGGTCCCTATGTCTGAGTCTTAGAGCAGCGTTACGGCGCGCAGACTCTGCTCCTCCATCCTTTTTCTGGTTTAGAGATCCTCTCGCGTTAGAGTTTTCGGTGCTGGCAATCCCAGAAAGTGCTGTACCCCTCCTCGTTAGCCAGTTCATTTCTCCCTTTTACTCTAGTCCTTCCCCTTTGATTCCCGTCGATCAGCGCCTTGAGTTCCCCGTCCCAGGTTGTCCGTCCACGGTCTTCCTGTTCCATTTTGTGAACACAAGTTTGCAGTTTCGCTTTGATTCGGCGCCGTGGCTTGCATTTTTGACCCTAGGCTCTTTCTTTTTTCATCCTTTCTGCGAGTTTGGTTAGTGTTGTTTGACTTTCCGCTCCTTCCGCGGGTAGAGATTTTTTCTCAGGGTTTTGATCCGCTTGGTTCTGATAAGCGTCCAGATTTTGTCGATTGACGCGACCTATTTCGCCACCCCCTCCCCCCCCTGCAATCGCGAAGGGACCTGAGGGGTTCCCGGTACTTGCTCTAAAGTGTTTTTAGAAAACACTTTTCAACTCAGATTCCCTGCATCGTCTGTGATATGGACAAAGTCAACAGTCAAGCACGCCGGGTGGTTTTAGCGCGGGCTTGGCCACTTTCTCATGATGGAAGAGAACGTATTTTCAGGCGCAGGGCGTCGGGAGGGGCTGTTTTTGCATGTTTTGCCCCCGGTCCTTTTTTTTTCTTTGTTGGCCCCTTCCCCCCCTCCAACTGCCAAACTTTGTGTCGGTAGGCTCCACCCCTGTTCTCTGCGAGTGATTCGCTTGAGTTGCAGACGTCGTCCTTCCTTCGTCCCGGTGCGAAGACGGTTTTTTTTGTTATATGAAACCGTTTCTGTCCCCTGATCCCTTTGCAACGTGTTTTGAGCATGACGGGGCTGCCCTCGACGTGGCGATCCTTTCTTCTTCGGCGTCCGCCACTTTTCTATTTCATCTTGAGACGATTGTTATATATATAATTCTTGAGTTTTCGAGATCCCCATCGGCACCTGATTTCTCCAAAATTTCCGTATTCCGCTCTTCCCTGGCTCAATTTTTCTTTTTTGTCGAGGGCCGCATGGTTACGCGATCACCCACCACTGTTTCCCATTTTCCAGCGACCCCCAACCATTTTCTTTTCTCCGCGGACGCGCGTGAAAGTCAGTCTGCTGATCAGAGAGATCCGCGCTCCCAATTTGCGGTTTCCCCCGTGCTTTTCTGATGTGTAGCTCAGGTGCCAGACTCCCCCAAGTCCCAGAAACCGAGCAAGCCGCTCCCTTTAACGAACCCGTTTCCTTCCTCTAGACGTTTTCTGCTGCATCCATGATGATTCTTTGCCAGCCCAGCGTCTCCACCTCACCCCTCCCCAGCCCTTTTTTTTTTTGTGGGGGGCTGCTTGGTCCTAAAATATCAGGAGATCGCTTTCTGGTGCTTTCCTTCCTTTTTCCAAGGTTTTTTCGGGGCTACATTTCGACGTTTCTGGACTTCACCCCTCAGGCGTTCTCTCTTTGCACGGTGCTGTTTTCGCACCGCTTTCCTCGAAAAGATTGTTCGGTGTCAAAACGTCGCTGGCCCTGGAGGATGAGAATACGACCCTCGGCCTTCGTTGCTTCCCGGTCGCCACACTCTACCTTTTCGAATCTTGTTCCACCTTACGTCGCTCGGCTCCCCTGTCCGCTGCCCCCTTCGGTTATAGTCCACCCCAATAATTTTTAAACCTTGCGATTTTTTGGTCGCCCCCCTTTTCCCTCCCTTTGACCCCTCCCCCGCTCTTCGCCCCAGGCTTTTTTCTCGAAAATTTTATCACGACCAGGTCGAGTGAGCTGAACTGTGCTCCTCCGATAGTGGACTTTTCGTCAATGTGAGTCCGAGCCCCCCGACTCCCCCCTCTCGTCCGACTCGAATCCATAAAACCTCAGGTGATTGTCATTCGCGACCGTATCGCTTTTCTGCTCTTTTTCCCTGATGCCGCGCGTCACCGTTAACTGCGATCCCAAACCGCCCCCATCCGGGGCGTTACTTTCCCCGGTTCAACAAACTGTGCTCGTCAGGCCGTCAGTTTCGCCTCCGACCCTTGGTGTGACCAGGTAAATAGCCGTTCACCAACAATCCGCCCGCCGTCCCACTTCTTTTTTTTATTGATATACGACGGCGTTTGGTCGTCATCACAAACTCAAGAACACTTGCGCTTTTATCAGTGGAGTTTTTCCCTGCGTCACTTCTCCGACCACACGTGATAGAACTATGTTCCGGATCGGTCCGTTTTTTATCGGTACGCCCCCCCCTCCAACCATTCCACGTGTATAGTGCTTACTAATATCTTAAGAACTTTTGGGGCTTGACGGTCAACGTCGGCTATCTACCCAAGGTCTGTTTTTGCTACCGTGTTTTTGTCGGCCCCGATCCCTCACCATCCGTGACGTTTTCTTTACGTAAACCCCCCTCCCCGAAATCTTTAGTTTTCTTGGGACCAGTGCGTTCAGGACGGTTCCCCTCGCGGCCTCCTCTCCTGGGCTCCCTCCAACATCGGACGTCTCCCGAAATTCTTGGCGGGGTTTTCCGCCTGAATTCTACGCGGCCATGAGGCCTTCAAAGAGGCCCCGCTTGATCTTTGACTGATCTTGTTTCAAGTTCCTTCTCCCTGTGAGACTTTTTCTTTTCCTTCGTGGTATACCCCTCTTGAAGGGATGCTCTCGGCGCTTTATCCCTTTTCCAATCCGACTGCATGCCGTGCTGAAACCCTTGATCTACTCGTCCCCCCTGTCATCCGTTAGGCTGCGGGGCCTGACTGTTCCCCCCGATTCGCCTGATTTCCTGTCGCACCTTTTGTTTAAGGTTGGGTTTCCATATTTTTAATCCCTTTTGATTACCGGGCCCCTTCCCCGAGCTCCCTGATCATTGTTTTTCGGCCACCCGTTTTGACCCCCTTTTTTCTTCCAAGTCAGGTGTGAAATTGGGATGGGTGTCCTCTTTTCCCCCTGGGGAGGTCCGCAGCGGGGCTCTTTCGTCTCATCTTTCTCGAGACCGCCCCCCCTAGTTCCTCCCCAAGGGAGGCTATCTCCAAGATCGTTTGCTTAATTCCTGTTTTGCTTACATTTTTGCTCTGAACTTTCATCTGTTGTGGAAGGACAGAACCGTCCATTAACAGCGCACACGTCGCCCGGATGGGGACGACTGCTGGCATCCCCCCTTACCGGGTTCGTAGTCCCGGCCGAATTGTCCTTTCCCCTCTGATGGTTTTGCCATTTTTCTTAGTCATTGTACGTCGGTTACGCCTACGGTTTCCCTGCACAGCTACCCCCGGTCTGTCGCCCCCTTTCTTTGCTGCCCCCCTTTAACATTTCCCAATAACGGGGTTTTTTTGATCCCGGCTTTCGTATGCACCCTTCAATGCCACTCACTTCTCAGACTGCTCCGGGCCCTACCGACACCGCTCGGTGTTGAAAGCCGTTCTGCGGTTTATTCTACCCAGCACCCGCGGCATTCTAGTCCTTTGTTCTGAGTTTACAGCGTTGTTCTTCTTTTCTTTTAGGTTGCGAATGCCTGCTATCAGGAAATTTTTGTTGAGGTCCATCTCTCTCCCGATCTGTATCGGACCGTCATGCCCCTACCCTTCGGTCCGATCCATCCCAGTTTAATTTCACAATTCGCTGTACCTCACGCCCTCCGATGAGTTGTCACACTTTATTCCGCCTCATGTTTTTGGCCGCCCACTCTCTCCTGGTGATTTGTTTCTTTGACATTGCCTCGCGAGGTGTTATGATAACCCGTGGCTTTTTTCCCGGTTCGGGTGTTAGCCCATAGAAGATTGATTCTCTTACCGTCCGTGCCGATCTGCGCCTAAATACCTTTTGACAGGACGCTTTGCCTGCTCCCCGCGTCATCGCGTCGTGGCCAGTCGTGGTCGGCCCCGGCCGCCAGCCCCTTAGTTAATTTTTTTTCTTGACCACCATATCTCCCGTTGACATTTCAGCAGTCAGAAAGACCCTCTCTTTTTTCCTTCCTCCCCTTTTTTTTTGAGTCTCTATCGAGGTCTCGTTCGGAGTTACCCAGTCCCCTCCTCGATCGTTTTGGTATTCAATTGTAACGACTTTTGCAGGTTTTTCCTTGACACTGCTTGGCCCCCACGAGGATGATGTCGATTCGACCTTGGCCCCTTCTGGCCCTCTGCTACAATTTCCGGATCTTGTTCCCTTTGCTTCCCCACCAGGACGGTGGTTCCACGTTTGATCCCCAGCGACAGGTGATCGCTTTTTCGAACAGCGCTCCCCCGCTTTCGCGGCGTTTTGCGTACTTCAACCCCAGGAGATCACTTCCAGTGTTTCTCCACACTTCATCGGAATTGCGTTCCAGACCAGGCGTGGCCTTTATTGATTTTTCATACTTTGCCGGCCTAGTCCCTCCTCATTTTTGCCCTTTCCTTTCCCAACCCTGTTCTCCGCCTCGCCTCGGCCACCCGAGAAGACAATTTCTCACGCTGCCGCACGGCTCCTCGGCCGACGGATGAGTGGGTCGTGCTCCCCTCAGAAAGCTTTTTGGTTCACCCGTCGAGGTTTGGCTTTTCCCAGTTTCAGAGCGGCTAACGTGTATGGGATGTTGCCTGCACTCTGACCCCTCCCCCGGCCGTTTCCTCTTGAACACCCACGGGCTTTGCGTTTTGACCGCCCGACATCCTTTTGCCTCGGACCTTTTTTGTTGGGGCTTTTCTTCACCCCCCTCCGGTATAACGTCCTTCGCATCTCCCCCCCCCCCCAGGAAAAGTTCGGTAGATCTCTTTTTTTCCCTCTCCCTTTTCGTACCGTTTTCTTTCGGCCTTGTTTTCCCTTTTGCGGACCTTTCGTGCCTCCGGCCTGACCTTGTTGTTTGTTTTTGGTTTTACAATCTCCCGATGCAACGTCCTTCTTTACTACCGTTCGGCTTCGATTTGTATTGAAGATGCAGTATCTCCTCCGCTGTGGGGTTTTCCCTGCACCTAGAAGTTCCCCTCTCGACAAGTCGAGATAGAAGGACCGATTCCGCCCCCCAATGGTGCCCCCCTTCTCCCCCCCTGTCCCCCCCTTCTCCCACCGGTCTTTTGAGAACCTCCAGTTTATCTTCGGTTGTATCCGACAAACCCTTTTACCGTCGAAGCCCCGGGGCCTCCTTTTAGTTTTTATTCCTTTTTTTACCAAGAGTACCACGCGGTTTTTTGTGCTCCTTCACCCTCTTCAGTTCCGGTCCCCTTCGTCACCCGTCTAATGCCCCCTTTGCTCCACGTCCGTATTCTTCCTACTGTTGCCCGTCGTATTTTTTCGTCCTTATTTCTCGATTTCTCTTTCCTGAGAGACCCTTTTTACCAGCCTTCTTCCCTTTGTGCGTTCTTCCCGCTTCCTGATTCCGGAGAAGTCTTTTGCCTCTCCCCCCTCTTTTTCCCTCGGGCCTGTTGGTGTTGTTCATGAAAACCTCCAAATTATTTTTTTTAGCCGTCGCGTGTTTTGGCGTTGGCTCCCCCGTGCTTTCGATACCCGCGAGTTCCTCTGACCGTTGGCGTTGACGATTTCCCCCCATGCCCTCCCCCGAGTTCAGGTTTTTGGGCGCCTTTTCGGGCCTTAAGGAGGTTTGTCTTTACGATTAGGTTTCCCCAGACCTCCTTGTATTTCTATCTTTTGTTTTTTCAAGCAAATTCCTTTTCGTATCATGCTCCCTATTACACGACCCCGTGGAATGTTTTGGCGTCTTATACTTAGGAACGATCCTCTCCCCTGCTATAATTTTTTGTTCCTTTTTCGCAGGACAGCTTGCGACCTATTCTTTTTGTTGGGTTTCGATTCCAGACGTCGTCTCCTTGCCTCTTTTTCCTGGGGTGCTTCCTTTATTGGGTTTCTGACTTCACTTTTGTTAAAACAATGTTTTTTCGGAGGAATGACTTCTTTGGTGGTCCCGGTTTTGCATCCTCCCCGTCCAGGCGTTTTTGATCCGCCTGTGATTCGCTTTCAGCTGAGCGAGCGTTCGCAGCGATACGTTGCTCGACGCTTTTCACCTCGGTTTTTATGGTCATTAGAGCCATATGAGCTATAGACTTTCTTTGTTCCCCCATTGCGTTTCATGTTCTTCGTAGCCCTTTTCTTCGCCATGAGTTCCGTCCCTTTTCTTGACCAGTTAAGGCCTGGACTCTTTTAGGCGTTCCCTGTTCTGGCAACATTGGTTCAGGCGCGAAGGTTTCCCCAGATAGGTGTTTTCTTACCGGCCGCCGTTTGCGTGGCCGGTGTCCCTTTTTTTTCCGCTGTTCGTCAGTTTCCCTTTCATTTCGGCGAGGTGATTTTTGCGACGATTTTGCGGAAGGCCGCTAGAGATTCTAATTTCTAAATTGGAGCAGGATGGGACTGGAGTCTCGCCCCCCGATTCTTTGTATGAGTCCTTTTTCTTTTTAACTTTTGAACGTGCCTCTCTAAGGCCTGATTTTTCTTTTTCAGTGCAAAGTAGCCCCTTGCCCGACCGCACTCTGCCCCCTTCTTTAACTGATTTGATTTTATTTTGACCCCTCCCCCCCAGGTTCCGCCCGCCCGCTGTCGGTGATGGCCTCTTGCTTCAATCATCGATGCCAGAGAACTTTCTGTCGTTTCCATGACGACGGGTCGTTTCCGGCGCGGCGGGCGCCGTTTTGCGGCCGGCGTTTTTTTCGTATTACACACCCCTCGCCCCGCATTTTTTTTCCTTCTTTCCTCAAACTTTTTTTTTTGGCGGGATTCCTCCCTGGACCGAGGAGATGTAAACTCTTTTTGCAGGTTCGGTCTTGACACCTCCCTGGAGATGCTGATGCCCACGTGGTGTTCTCCGATGCCTTTTGTGGCCCCTTTCTTCTCCACCGAGCTGTTCTGATGTCCGTCTCGTCGGATCCGTTCCCCAATTTGGAGGGAATACGGTTTTTAGCCCCCGATGA
>Ga0179593_1448860_pt1 | contig 12725 bp, 10 predicted proteins | sample CZODoug2_1_08_16_FD_185931 | JGI IMG/M metagenome (GOLD analysis project Ga0179593, IMG submission 185931) | Vadose zone soil fungal communities from Angelo Coast Range Reserve, California, USA - CZODoug2_1_08_16fungal (PacBio error correction) | ecosystem: Environmental > Terrestrial > Soil >... | reverse complement strand
TTGCCCCATGTCGGATAGTGTCTCAACCCTCCTTTTCGTGGGAGCAAGTTCCATCTTTTTTTACACACACAACCACTCGCACTCCGGCCCCATCCGTGTCCTCGTTGTCCCCCTATACCTCCTTTCTACTTGCGTCTATTTGAAATGCGCAAGTTTTAGAACGCGAGCGACCCCGAGGCTTCTATTCTTTCTCAATACATACCCACTTGACGTCCTTTCGTTTCGTCGCGACATCTCGCGAATTCCCCCGTCCTCATTTAAAAGCAACACGCCTAACCCCTGGACGAGCCGTACCCCCATCCTTCCCTAGTCATGGGTGTCCCCGTGCCAGATGGATAAGTTCCTCTCCGGGCCGGTGCTCCAATGACTGTCACTTTCCTCATTCTCATGAGGCCCATGGCCCGATTGATTCTTCCCCTTTCGCCATCTCAGGAACGCCCCTTCTCTAATTGGAAAGACGTCTGCTTTTTGTTTTCGTCTCACCACCTCTACGCTTACACCACGGCACATTGTTATGCACTCGGCCACTTGGCTCGTTAGTGTCCCTCTCAGGCATGCCCAACGGCTGTCCCTGTGAGCGTTTTTGTACGTCATGCGCTGTTCGTGCCTCACCTAAGCCCAAGGGTCATGCAAGCCGTTTTCGTTATCTTTTGCGTGCCAGCCAGCGGCTTTTTTTCATCCAATACGTTTCGGCCAGTGTTTCCTTCGGTCGTTACGCGTTGCCGCCTTTGGTCACCCGGCTGAGGGTTAAATTGGAGGGTGTTTTATGTATAGCTCTTCTCATATCTTGCGCTACTTGATCCCCCCCTGGCCTTCTGTTACGAGATTGTTGTTCCCGGGGCGCTCTTTGGTGTATGTAAAATTGGTAAGCCCCGACCTTTTTTCTACGTTGCGCAGACTGCCTTTGCGTGGTCCCCTGGTCGTTGATCTCGCCTTGACCTCCTTTGCTTGATCCCGTCCCTTCCCGAGTTACGGATCATGGTCCCCTAGTCCGCACGAGCTCGTCTCCCATACCCCCCGAGACCCTCATTGCATTGTCTTTCCATCTCCCCTGGAGTCGGACGATCCGTTTTACTCGGCTTCGCAACCTGTTTCAGGTTTCTGCTCCTTCTTTCTTTCTTTTCTGGTCTGGTTTTTCTTTTCTTTTCACCAAGATTTACGCCCCTCGCTACAACGTTGGTTATTACGAATAGTCCTCCCCCTTTTCGCATGTGTTCCTTCGCCGGAGCACCCTACAGGTTTGCTCGCTCCACGCCCAGTCACCTTGCGAGCGAAAACTAGCCTGATTCCAGGTATCCTTCCCGATATGCCCCTTCCGGTGCTTTTGCTGTCACCCGATCCGCGATTGACCATCAGTATTTTTTCCTTCGAGCCTACTATGACTCCTCCATCGCAGATACATTTGCCTGTTCGAAGGACTTTCTCGTATTGGTCGTCGAGATCTTCTTTCCTGGTCTATGGTCGAAAGGGCCATATTCCTTTTTCCCAGTGAAGGTTTTTAGTCACCTTACCTCGTTAGACCTCTTATTTTTCCCGTTCCCACCCTTAGCCCCCCCCCCCCCCTCCGGGTTTGCATTAAAGGGACGCGCTGCGTGACCACCCCCCCTTCCCCGCTCACTTGCATCCAGGAACGTACCTATGAGCTACCTTTTCAGCGTGTTCTTACCCCGCCCTGGGCAAACCCCCCCCGCTCTCGCGGGAGTTGGTGGGCTTGGCCTTATAGATGGCCCACACGTGAGACCCAAGACTTTTAAAATCTCCGGAGTACCGTAGATCTCCCCTCTCCCCCTTCCCCTTCCCTAGCTGACGCTTTCCTTCCCATCGATTAAGACCCTTTATCAATATTGAGGCAACTAACATTACGCGGTTGGATCGACGGCTATCGGGGAGGCATCTTCTTCTCTAGTCCCGCTTGTAAATCCCCCGTCAGGTGGTCCGCACGATATGGTCTGCCTTCCCGGGGTATGTCAAGATAGCGGACTGCTCCGCTCGTACTTACCCTTGATGCTCTTCCCGAAATTTCTCGCTTCCCCTCACGTATTTTAAGTTTTCTTCCCAACTCGATGTCGGCTTCTATGCTTTGGAAGAAAATCACTTCCTTCTCTTTCCCTCATACTTGAACGAGCCGGTGGTTGTCCACGGCAAGCTAGCCTCTCTTCTTTTCACGCACCTAGATCCTGCTGCAAGCTTTCTTCCTTTTTTTTTTTTTTTTTTTTTTTGGACAAATTTAGGAATTCTTTCTGTCTTTTTTAGAGGAGGCGGCTTCTCCGTTCCTAGATTTCGTGCCCTGATTCCCTAGAGGGATAGTTCCCAACTTTTCGTCTGCTGTTTTCCTTTTTTCCTGTTCCTAATCCCGTCACTGGCGCTCCCCCACCGTGCTGTCCGTTTCACAGACATCGATGCATTCGGCAGGAATCGCTGCTTTGCAGACCCTTCCTCCCGGGAAAGGGGAATGATTCCTCATCAGAGTGGTATCGAACGTGGGGTTGCTCCAGGTGAGTGTATAATAGGACCGTTTTTTCCTCCCCCCCCTAAAGTTTTTTGCGCTCATCTTGAGTTCATCGCCCGCTGCACGTCCCCTCAGATAATCTCTCTCTAAGTTAGGTCTCCGGCGGCCGCCGGGAGCCTTTCCGCAGGAAAATCCCAGTGCAGCCCCTTCGTGTTCTTTTCTGGTGCCTTAACCTCCGCTCGTACACTCCGAGGGGAAATTCCCTCGCTGCCCTGACCCCCGGAGGACTGGCATGGTTCCCTTAGCAACTTTCTTTTAGGTTCCTTCCTCCAAATAGAGAGTACCCCCTCAAGAACATTCGGCCTGTTAGGGCTTCCGGATAGGCACGTTTCCTTCACTTCTTCTCCCCTCTTTCGCCAAGCTCATGATCGCTTCCCCTCGACATGATCTGCGTTTCCATCCGGGATTTTTCCTCTCTCCCTCTCTGTGCCCTTGCACCCTTTCCTAGAGAAGCAGGTATGGGCTAGATAACATCCTTCCACTGGCCGTTTCGTCCCTTTTTGGACTGACCCCAACTAAAGGTTAGGAGATATTTAGGACCATGACCCTGGGGACAAGATCATTTCCCAAACCCCGCTGCCCGAAGGTGGAGACATGATCAGTCAACTGAACGTGGATTCGAGCGCCGTTTTTTCTTTCCTTACAGCCGTAGGCGAGTCTCCTCCATCCCCCATGGATACATCCTGGAAGAAAGCAGCTGCCTTCGGGTGCCCTTCCCGCTGGAGCACTTCTTCGAGTCATTTCTTTCTGTCGCCCTCTCCGCGAGGAGCTAATCTTCCTGGCGGAGATCGTCCGTGATTTCCCCTGGTACACTGTAGAGCGCCGTTGCCTCCTGGAACCCCCGCCACAAGCGTTTCGCGCAGCGTAGTTTACATCTTCCTTGACACGGACATCGCGCTCCCCTCCTCGCCTTTGATTTGCGCGAGTTGTAAAATTTGCTCCCCTTAAACGAATTTGCTTTTCTGGACTTGACCGAGGATGCCAGTACCTTTGGGCTGCCTCCCAAACGCTCCCCTGAATGCAATGTCCCGGGGGGACCGTTCTTCCCGATAAAAGCTTACTGCTCCGTCCGCTCTCCTCCTACTTGTCCGTGCCTTAGTTCCCCTTCACGCCCGACTGTCCTCGAGCTCTTTTGGCCCCGTGACGTTTTGATAACTCCCACACGATCCCCTCGTGGAGAGATGATTCTGATGTTTCCTCCCGTTCACCTCGTCTTTGTCCTCAGATGATTCCACTGGGCAGTTACCGGGCGCACCCCCGACCCCCCTGAGCTTTTTCTAGGAGCCGGGACATATTTCCTTTCCAAAGACATTTCTGAGAACTGACCCCTGTTCGGAGTTGACTCTTTTGTTAATTTTTCTAGTCTGTTCAGATGTATGGCTCAGAACGATCCTTATGCGCGTCCTTCCAATAGCCTTCCCCCATTAGACTCTCCCTGTTTGAACATCTCTCCTTTCTCAGGATATATCTCCTGAGAGTACACTTCAGTTTGATGCGGCCCTGACGGTCGTGTGTTTTCTTCGTCCCCCGAGAGCCTTCTTCCCATCCTTCAGGCGTTGTTTACAGCAAAACTCGCGCCCCTTGCACTCCTCGAGCATTTTACTCCTTCTACTTTTTTAGAGTATTAATTTTTTTTCCCCTTCTCTTGCTTTTCTCAACACCTGACCTCCCGCTGTGTAGCCCCCTGCTCCTCTTGTTGACCCTTTTGGGGACACAAATCACCCCCTCCCAGCACCGTAAAAGCGCTTAAGGGTGCTCGAGGTGACCAGCTACATAGGCTCTTTGCGATTGAATCGCCCCTACCGAACGCTAGGTGCCACCCGCTTTTCTCTAGTTTAGGGTTTATTGCTCATCCTCACCACGAAGTCGTTTCGCTTCCTTCTCTCAGCCTCTGTTTTGGGGTTCCCGACTTTCAGCACAAATACACCCATTTGGCCAGCCTTGGCTTTCCCCTAGAGTCATGCCCGGGGATAGTTTCTGGTAAAAGCCGTGGCTATTCAAGGTTCCATCTCCACCTTGCGGTCCCGTTGGCTCCTGACGGCCCTAGGGATCTCTTCCCCTAATGAGGATTGATCTTCCCTATCGCAATCCCTTTCCTCCTGACGCGGATGCTTGGATCTTTGCAGATTCCCACTCGCTTCAAGAAGTGACAAATCCATTGCCGACGCTCCCTTCGGCAGCGCGTTGTCTTAGATGAAGCTCCGCCCAGAAGGAGTTGACTCCTTTTTATCGCAGTAAGCCGCGACCTTTGAGCTTTATTTTTCAGCGACCTCTTAAAGTTCTGTGACTGTTCGGTGTAGTGGGGCTTCACCTTGAGGTTGTTGTAGTTGCGAAATCGGGCACGCACCTATTTCATGTGGCGCGGTCCTGCCGTTGCGCTTCGTGCATTAGCATAGTGCTGGCCGTCGGTCGATGTCTATCTTTTCCCCTTCCCCATTCCTGCAGTTAGATCCCCTTCCCCTCTCCCGTAGTGTGGCGATGATTTAATTATGCTGGCCGCTCTCACCCCTTGTACCGGACAAGATTTTAGATGTTCCCCTCCTCATTCCGGCTGCGAGCCTTCGCCTTGGGCGGGACTTTCGACTCGTGCCGGATAAAGTCTAGAGTATTTTCTCGAGCCTATCCTCCCGGAATTGAGTTGCCCGTTCTTCCGACTCTGACGCGTTCACCTGTCTGTTCGGTGAACCATGATGGGTCACTAGCCTAATGGCTCTTCTCGCCACAAGTGCAGGTAAGTGGTCCTAATTTCTAGATGAGCTGTGAATTTGAGATTTTGATTGTTGGAACCCCCAGCTCCTTTTCTTCGCAACTAATTTAGACTCAAAATTTTTCTGTCTGTATTGACGGGAAAAGATAGTCGCCGCGGACCAGTTGCTCCTGTGTAGAGAGGGAGAACAAATAAAAAGTCCTTATTATTTTCTCTTCCAGTACCGGACCTTGCCTGGTGAGCTCCCCCCCTAATCCGAGACCGTCCCTAAAGACCTACTGCGGCCTGGTGGCTGCAGCTCCCGCTTCCCGACCTTTCCCCGGGAGTCACTTCCTTTTTCCGACCGCGCCCTCTCCCCTAAATCCGATATCTGTCTCTGTATGAGCGTGCTCCCGATTTGACCTTTGATACCACCCCTGCATTCATTTCAATGTTTCTTCCAATTTTTTTGGGTGTTTTGTTTACTGCAGCGACGTCCTCTGACTTGCCCGCTTTTCTTAGACGATTAAAAAAAACTTTCCCCCGCCCCCCCCTCCTTGGTCCTTCCAGGTCCTTCAGGAGTTTCCTGGCGCCATGGACCTCTCCTTCCCCTCTTTATCTGAGACGTGCTTTTTCTCCGTCGTCTGTTCCCAAATGGGTCCCAGACCCCCCCGAACGCTATCCGTCTTTGCCTGCGGTGGGGTATTCGTTTTCCCCATCTCACCTGACAATACCCCCCCGAACCCATCCCCTTATCTTAGGTTAAAAGGATAAACCCCCCTCCCTCCTTTCTTCCTCTTCTCTTAAGGATTTTTTTTCCCACCAATATTTCCCCTTAACCCAGTTCCCCGGGTTTTCCCTCCCTTCTGAGGCGACCCGGTGATCACATGCCGTTGCCAAAAGCGCCTTACATTCCAGACTCCGAACGCCTTTTTCCTCACGGGCCGTTTTTTTCTGGCTCTCTCTTTTTCTGAGAACAACTTCCCCCGATCACATTATTTTCTATTGAGGGCTTTCCCCCCCTTTTCCTCTCAAGCTGAATCCCTCCCGCTTTCGCTTTCCACTAAATAGTTTCTCCTTCTGGGGCCACCTCTTTTATTGGTTGTTTTGTTTTCTTTTAGAGTTTGATGCCCCCCCCCCCCCCCCCCCCCCCCCCCCCCCCCCCTTTTCAAAGATCGGAGCCCTCGTGTTTTTCCCCAGCCACGTACCCCCCCCCTGTGCGACTTACGTGCAGTGTAGAGTATTCCCTTCAGCAAGGCCGGTCGGAGCTTTTCTCTTATGGTGCGCCTCTGAGCTTTTAGAACCCCCGTTCCGTGTTGTCAAATTCGGGCTAGTCACCTTACGTGATGCTGTGGTTCCCTCCTGGCACCTACTTTAATAACCTTCTCCCTGGCCTCCCCCCACGTCCACAACGAACTGCCCTGTTTTCAGGCACCGCTTACTTCTCCCCCCTACCTCCTTTTCCTGCGGATGGTAAGGCATCCCCTCTTTTTTGAACTTCTTGATGGTTTCTTCTTCTCAGTTTTGGTCATTGTTTCTTTTTTTGCGGTCCTTTTTTTGCCGAACCTCTCCGCATTGGAAGACAACCCTCCCTATGCTTTTTTTCTTTTGACCCTTTTTTTCATTGCCGACCGCTGCCCGTTTATCGTCCATCGGACTTTTATCTGGTTATTGCTTTCCGCCGGGAGACACCTTGCCATTTTTGGCTCCCTTTGTGGCTGGCTTGTTTTTTTCCCCTACCATCCGCGAAAAGCCTAGGGTCCCCGGAACCTTTCCTTTCGCGGCATCCGGGACCCCCTTCTTGCCCATTTCGAAAATTACCTTGGCACCGGAAGCAACGGTTCCCCTTCTCCTCACGAGCGCCTCCGAGGATTCTTTGGATCGTTCTCGGTTGACAAGTTCGCTACGGCCCAGGCTATATTCTTTTCCCCAGCCGATCCCTCTATGCACCCACTAGCATGCAGATATCGGTTCTTCCGCGGAGAGGGAGCTTTTCGATTCGTCCCCGTGCACGTGAATTCTCCGACCGTGGTGTTTTGTCCGGCGCGTCACCCACCTGCCTTTTCGCTGCGTACCTTTCCCCTTCATAAATCCTCTTCCTTCCCCCCCCCCCACAGACACCCAGCCCCCCCCCCCCCCCCCCCCCCCCCCCCCCCCACTCCCTTTTTCGGAGATATTGAGACTGCCTCTTCCCTTGGGACAATGATAATGACCATTCCCTTCAGTGTCGCTCACAGGATCAGAACACTGAACTTGTCGTTCTTGTCCCCTCCTTTCCCCCCCCCCGGCCGCAGCCTTTTTCCCCAGGCGGTCTTTTACGCCTGGGCAAATGCGCTCCTGCAGCCTTTTCCACCTCCCTGAAAATCTGCGATAGTGAGTGTCTCTCCGTCCGTTTGTCGCTAATTATCCGCAATCGGTCTCGCTCTCCATGCTTCTCAAGACTAGTTTTCCATACGAAGCCGCTTTGCGTGAGCCACTTTCTGCACTACTCTTCTTGATGGCCCCCACCTGTTAAAAAGGGCTTCGGGGGGGTGTCCTCCTTCCTCCCCTTCATCTCATTGTTCCAAGAAGGAACCCCTCCTAAGCAGCCTTTAGCACCTTCGCGTGATTGATCCCCCCTCCGAGGCATACAGACTCGAAGAGAACCTCCCTATATTCCCGTTTGCTCAGCAGGACCCACGGAATCCTCATCCCTCCGGAAAGTCTGCGCCCCCCTCTTCGCCTCTTGACGTCCCTCGCCTTCTGACACTGCCAATTTCCCTCCCGCTCCACTGCTCATGTCCTTTTTCTTTTTTTTCTTGGCACCGGATGCAAGCTCCGCTTCTCCCTATTCACCACCCCCCCTCTTCTCCCTTTGCAAGCCTATATTTTCATGCTCTTTACCTCGAAGCCGACACCTTAAGCTTTAGCTCTCACATTTTCGTCGGCCCCCGCGAGTTTATATTCACCAGATGTGTCCCACTCCCCTCCAGGCTCCTCTCGGGGAAATTTTTTCGAAAGAACAGCCCGTCTTCCCGTCTCCCATGAGAACGTTAACGGATCCCAAAAAGCCTTCCTTCTCTGATTTCTCCATCAATTTTCCCCACTTCTCCACCTGCCTCTAGGCCTCATCGCGTCCCCCTTGTCCCTTCTCTGTGGCGAGTCTTTCTGGGATAGCCTGCTCTTCTTTTTCATTCCAGACGACCCCGCCTTAATCTTTGTCTTTCTTAGTCAGGGCCCCCCATGCGTTCCACGAATGCTTTTGCTTGCGCCTTTCTGCATAAGCCGCAACTATCCGGTTCTCAGACGCGCCTGGCCGCGTGTTTTTCGTTGGGTACGGACCTTTTCCCGCGTCTCTCGTCTTTCAGTTCCTTTTCAGACCCCCTCTCGGGCCAAGTATCTCTATCCCTTTTCCCATACTCATTACGTTTTTCTATGCGATCTTTCTTGTAGGCATCTCTCGTGCTCTCCCCCGATTTTGCCAGACGATGATACATGGGGGAAAATGGGTTCCTAAACTCTTTTTTGCAACATGCGTCCACTTTCTAGGTCGCGATCTTGGCTCCTTATATCAGTCCCATCAAAGCGCAATAGTAGTACCCCCCTTTAAGATAGATTCTCCTCCCTGTTGGAGCGTTATGATGACCACTCCCCCAATGACCCGGAAGTTTTTTTTAGTTTGGAAGACCTCAGGAAGGAGAGGTAGGGAAACAGCTCCCATGCCCAATTCAGCTTTTGATGAGGGAAAGATACTGAGTTTATAATTGCAGCTAGGGCCCCTTTTCAGCTCCATCTCCGGCAGGCTGTCGGTGTCGCCCCCCCTGCAGTGCTCATTATACAGAGGCCTTTTTCCCGTTCGGCGTACCTCCTTTCCCCCTCGCGGAAGCCGTTCTGGGAGTAGTTCATATTTTCCCTCAAACCCTCTGCTCGAGCCCCCAAACGACCCCTTTAGGTCTGTATGATATTTGGAGGCCTTACCTGCAATATACTGGTCTTGGTAGGTTCGCTTGTTTAGCGATATGGTCATTCCCGCTTGACCTGCGCCTGCCAATCCCTTGATTTCTTTTAAGGAAATTGTGCAAGGGACCGCCTCGGTACGCCAGCACTTGCCCTTGAAGCCAATCATGAGTCCTTGGGACCCCCCCGATCACCCGCCCCTCCCCCCGGCCCCCCCCGGCGGGCGCCCCGGGCCCGGGGAGACTACGGATACTCAGCTGGCACCCCGTGTTTCACCGGCGGGCTCTGATCTTTGCTTTTTTCGCACTTGTCACCAGGATGACTGGCCGTAGGGACGTACGATGGGATTGTCATGACGATGACGCACGCGATCTGGACGGCTTCCCGTCTGCTTTTGTGCGATATTACCGAAAGGGAGCTTTCCAGTAAACATTTTGTCCCCCCTTCGGAGATTTGCGCGCCACTGAAGGTGCCTTTTAGCTGCCGCGCGTTGGCGGCGCCCCGGAAATCTTCCCGCCCCACGGATCAGGCCTCTGATGCTTTCGAGCATTATCCGCAAGCATTGTCGGGCGTTCGGCAGCGGCGAGTCTCCTCCCCTTCTGGTTTTTAAAGAATCGCTTATGCTGCGGAGAGCAGCCTTTCCGACGCCCCCCCGTGCAGGTCATGATTTTTTTCTCCTGTCTGCTCCGTGCATTCGGGCCTTTTGCATTCTGTCACCCACGACCGGTTTTTTTGCGCGCCTGTGCTATCCCTCCTGCCCTCCGGCCTTTATCTTCCCCCCGGACCAGCAGGTGTTTTTGAGGCGCTCCTTGATATCCACTAACAGAGGGGAGGATACCCTTCCACAGGTGTCCCTGCAGAGCAGCGCAGGAGCTGCCCGAACCCAATCATGGTACAGGAAGCGCCAGATATGAGCATGTCGCAGCGGGCGTCAGTGCCTACTTACTAATTGAGAGCACCATGACTTCGCCGAGTCTTCCCCGTACGGCCCCTCCGCGAGCCCGGCCATGGGCCCCTTGGGGGGTTCTCGTTAGTGAGGAAGGGTCTGGAACCTTCTTTCAATTGTCCGCCCTGGTCATTCGGGTCCCCCCTTCCGGGCCCCCAGAGTTGACCCATTTTCCTTTGCCCCTTTCTTTGTCCGCGCTGATGGCCACAACGGCCCCCACTCCTGGCATGCCAGGGAGCTTCTCTTTTGGCTACCGTCTTCAGTCGTTACCCCACGGAAAGCCTTTCTTTATAGCTTTAAGGAAGGCCTCCCCTTTTCGCTGCCCAATGGGCAAACTCAACGACCCTCGCTGAGAGGTGTGGTACTCCCTCGCTTTCTTCGCCTCACTTTCCGCAAACCCCTACCAGTACCTTCTCTCTCTTGGCCAAGGAGATGACCCATCCCTTTTCCCCCTTTCTTTTTCGCGCTGCCCGTACGCCGCGACGGCGGCCTTCTTCAATATGAGCTGTGAACCTCATTCCACTCTTGTTGTGACGTTTTCTTTCCCGGGTTTTCGCCCTCGGCCGCTTTGCCAACACGACGTCAGTGATTTTTCCTCCACCAGCCCGTTCACGGGCTTCCTTCACGCTCCTTTCCCCTCCCGATGCATTCCGACCTTGATGATCGCCGGACTTTCCCCGCTCCCGCGCGTTACCGGTAAGGTCGCCCCAGTTTTTGTTACCCCTATGTCCTCTCTGGCACCCCTCCTCTTTCCCTCCTTTTTTAGATAGATGTGATCCGTTCCCCTTCTACATTGTGTTTTTACCATCTGCGTTTGCGACAATCCCGTTTAGTGTTCTTTTTTTGTTTGTTTTTTTTTGTTTGATTTTTTTTTTGGTCTTTTTTTTTTGTTTTGCGATCTCTCCCTTTTGTCTTGTCGATCGTGGGGGCGCTTCTCTTCCTGGAGCTACGCCTCGTACTACGGCTTTACATGGGCGCTGGTTTTTTTCCCAGAACGTCCTTTTCCCCCGACTAGTCTCCTCCGGCGATTCCCCCTCCCCCCCGTGAGGTCCGGTTACTCTTTTGGAAGCGCCTTATCGAAGTTGTCCTTCCCTACCTCCCTAATGGGACAGGTGCTTCCTGGCGTTCCTTTTCCCTCGGCGTTCGTCAGTTCCGTTGGTCTTTTTTGTTGTTGGATGGTTAACCCCCTTTCCTTCCTTGAATAAAACATTCTCTAGAGGTTTCCCCGTTCTTTCACCATGTTCTCCTACTCTGCACGTCCGTCCCTGATAACCTAGTACTTTCAGTTATTTTTTCAACGGCCCCGCCTTTTCCCCCAGACCCTGCAACCACGCCCTGGAGGTGTGTTGTTCCTTTTTTTTTTTTGCCCCCCCTTCCGCGATTGGCACGTCCCTCCTTGTAAGAACTTTTTACAAAGGGAAGGCCTCAGGAGCCCCCTTTTAAGTACCTCACTTTTTAACCCGGCATACCATAGATTTTTTCAAAGACTACATATCCCAGCCTTTTTGCCCCTCGTTGCCGGCCCTTTAAGCGCGATCGGTGCTTTTTGCCCTCGTCCTCCTTTTTAAGACGGAGAGACGTTCTCAGCAAAGAGACTTTTGCGCCGCTACGGAAGTATCGCTTAGATTTTTCGCTACCTCTTTGACTGAACCGTGCTGGTCTAGACTTAAACGGCTTGTTCCTGCTGAGACAGCGCCAACCACTGAGAAATTTTCTCTTTTCTTCGGAGCATACTTTCCTCAACCTTTGCTTCTTCCGCTTCGAAGCGTGGTTCACAGATCTTCCCCCCCCAGTTAATATGCATCCGTCAACGTCATTTCCCCCTCCCCCTGCCCTTGTAGTTGAGAATAGGCTCCTTCCCCGCCTACGCAGCTCTTCTTCGAAAAGTTTGGCGCCTTGCTCTCTGGCACGCCCCCACCCTCCCGAAAATGATGGCGTCGGCCTTCTGGACTGTATCGCCCCCCTAGTTTCGTAGCTTTCTAAGGCGCTATCCTCTCCGCTATCTCTCCGATTCTGTTCCACCTTCTTTGATGTGGACCACTTTTTCCCCGGGTTTCCTTCTGTCATTCATCGGCTCCTTAACCACGCAAAGCAGCGCAGCTCTCAGTGCGTGTACCATCTCTAGTCCATCCCCCCACGTCGCACACCCCGATCGGGTCGCCCAGCGCGAACCTGAGATCACTCCCGCAGCTACTGCTTGCCTGAGACCGCTTCCGCCGATCTGCCCCTTCGTCCCTCAAAGTCCCCGCCTCATTGGCGCACTTGTCCTCTTGCCCCCCGGCTCAAGCGTGCGCGGTGCCATATTCGGATGGGCCCCCCGGCTCCGGCCTGCTTCTGAGCGAAGCCGACAGCACCAGAGGTGAGAGGAATCAAGGTGAGTTTTCCCAGAGTACCCTCGATTGTGATCCCTGAACCAGTCATCCACGACCCCCATCCCGAGGAATTTTTTATTTAGAGAATTCCTTTTTTGACCCTACTGGACGCGATTCTATAACTTGAGGAAACGCCGTCGAGAGAACCCATAGGAAGATATCCTCAGAAGGTCCCACCCTTCTATACGAAGAACTTCCTCACCTATGGTCCGTGTTACGGAGGTTTTCCATCTCCGTCCCCCTTTTTCCCCGCTATCTGTCGGAGAACTTAAGAAG
>Ga0179593_1431294_pt1 | contig 12725 bp, 18 predicted proteins | sample CZODoug2_1_08_16_FD_185931 | JGI IMG/M metagenome (GOLD analysis project Ga0179593, IMG submission 185931) | Vadose zone soil fungal communities from Angelo Coast Range Reserve, California, USA - CZODoug2_1_08_16fungal (PacBio error correction) | ecosystem: Environmental > Terrestrial > Soil >... | reverse complement strand
CGATTTTTTTTCATCCTCACCCCTCGTTTGTTTTCCGCTTGTGGTTTTTTGTATTAGACTTTATTACCCGTACTCCCAACCACCCCCCCGGAGTGTTGCACCCACCCTCGGATTGCGGGAATTTGGTCAACTTCTTGTACATTCTCCCCCCACTGGTAAAGTGCTAACCAACAACAAACCTTTTAGGGTTTCTGTCTTTGTCTGTGGTTTCCCTTACCTAACTTCCTCTCTATTTAGATGTTCTTCATTTTTTACCCAAGAACTCCTTTTTTATGTTTTTCATATTTCCCTTTTCTAATTTTCACAAAGGCCGCCGGGAAAGTGTTTTTTATCTGCAATACTTGCCTGTTCCGAGGCCTCCCTCCTCTCTAACCATTCATCTATCCTTTATCCTCTTGTTGGCCCGGAGGTGACCTAGTGATCTCAAGTCCGGCTTTGGAATCCCCATTGTGTCCTTTTCCTGACCGTCCGTTCCTCCACGGTGGTATTTTTATAACATATCTCACAGCATCGAGTTCTTTTTTAGCAATTCTGCTTTTTCTTCTGTTTTTTCTGTGGTATTGCGCGGCTTCCCCTGTCCAGCCTTTCGTCCCCCATGTCCCGTCTCTTTGTTCTCATAAGTAACCCCCCCTGTCACCCCCCTGTTTGCCTGACCCCCCCCCCCTCGGAGAATTTTTTTCCTGGACACTCCCTCCCTTCTGCGTTTCCCCCTTCCCGGCCGGTGTGATCCTCATTCAAGGACCTTTTACCTTCTTTCTCCCGTGCCTAGAGATAAATTCAGGGATTCAGAGCGGATTTGACGGCTGATCTTCGTCGGTTAATCCTCTCCCCTGCTTCTTTCCTTTTTTTTTTTTTTCCCCTCCCCCCTCAGTTTTAAATGGAGGTTTCTTTTTCAAGCGTTGCCTTTACTTGTTTTCACTTTTCCAAAGTACCCTACTTTTTCTTGCCGCCAGTCAGGATTGTGTTTTTTTCTAGCCAGGTGCGACCACGGATTGGGCTCTCCCTCCCTCTTTAGGACTCGAAGGACCGTCTTTGTCGTGGCAGGACCGTTCTTTGCCAGACTCTCCCCCCCCTCTTTACGTCAAATCTACCGTGACTCTGACCGTTTCCCCCTCCCTTTTTTTTCTAGGTGGCTCAGGTCTGTCGTCAGGTCGGCAGTTTTTTCTGTTGTGAGGGTCCCCCTTCTCCCAGTTTTTTCCTTTTTTCTTTTATTTTTGTCCCCTCCTCCCCCCCCACACACTTATTATCCCCACGTTGTCTGGTTTTATCTTGACCACTCAATTGGCTCTTTTCCCCCTTCTTCGTTCCCTCTTTAAAGCTTTCTAATCGTACGGTACTCAGTTACGATTTTCCAGTTCTGATTTTTTCCCCGATACCTTTCCTGACTTTGAGTTTTGCCTGGGCCTTAAAAAGGACATTTCTTTAGACGGGATTTCCAACCCCCTAGGACCCAGTGGTACCACCATGGGAATCTCCTTTTCTGGTCTCTTTTTTTGGACTTTGGAAACTGGGACACTCCGAGCCTTTGGTTTGAGAACATGCTCGGGCTGTTATTTTTTCCCACCCTCCGAGGAACCCTCTGATAGTCCTTATTAACTGACGAACCTCGATTGTTTGCTTTCATTTATTCTGTCGGGGGTTTTTTTTTACTATTCTTTCCACTTCCATGCAGTTTTCCTGACTCGGTCCCCTTTTCTTACACGATATTTGTGTACCCCCCAGGTGTTTTTTTGGTTTTTCTTACTCAAGTGGCGGGGACCCTCTACCCTCCCCCCTACTAGACGGTCTTGGAGATGAAGGAACTACGCCTCCTGAAATGTCCATCCGTTCTCTCCTTTTACACCTTCACTTCGGTTATATTAATTCGGAGGCAGTTTTTGTCAAGCCGTTTTTTCCCTTTTTCCCCTTACTTGGCGACATTGTGGGCCCTCTAGCCAGAATTTCCTTTTTGAGGGGGGCCCCCCCCCCCCGTGCTCTGGGAACGCCCCTGTTAAGTGCCCCACTCCCATAGTCCATTCGGTTTGGCCTCCCCCAATGTTAACCTCGTTCTCTGTGTCCCCCCGATGCTTCTCCCCCGTTTCTTGATGAAAACTTTAGGAAAGTGACGACACCCCCAGACTCCCCTGGGAGGATGCTGATTGACCAGGCCCCTGTGGGTGAACATCCCTTTTCAGGTGCAGACAGCCGAAAGATTCAACGTCAATGTGGTGATTCTCCTTTATAATTCCAAGTTGCAAGAAGTTGAGAGCGGGTGATTTGCACAGTGCACCCCACCCCCGTCACCTAACAGTATTTTTTCCGTTTGACGATTTCCTTCGGCCCCTCAGAATCCCCTTCCTCCCTGTGTTACCTCCAGCTGTGTTTATTTTTTTATTCATCGCCCTCGTTCCGAACACTACTTTGTCCACCATCGTTCTTCCCCACACGGCCCTTGGAATAGGATACCCCCCCCCCAAAATCCGCATCTTTTCAGGCCTCCTTCCCGGGAGTACCCGACCTTGTCCGTCTCCTACTTTTCGTTCCCAGGACACGGGTCCAGCCGAGGCGTCTTCCCAGGTTTAGGTACCTGGAGTCCCAGTTCCCCCCCCTTCTGCTGCCAAGTCCTCTTGCCGCTTTTAACCCCAAGACCTCCTGGTCCCTTGACCCGGGTTTTTTTTCTGGGCCCTTTTCCGTGACTGGACGCGACCTGTTGTCCCCCACTTCCTATTCGCTTAGTAGAATGAGTGGAGGTCACACGGTGTTTTGACGGCCCCGGTTAATTCTTTAACCCCTTTTTGTTCCTTTTCTTCCCCCCCCCCCCCCAGGACCCCGTGGCTTGATTCTCTTCTCCCTATTAGTCATTCGGTTTCAGTTTTTCAAAAATCAATGTGCTTCCAGTCAGGTGGAAACATAGTTTCTGCAACCCTCGCCACCACCCCCGAGTACGGCTTTCTTTGCGGGTTCTGTTATGTTTTACCTCGGACTCCCATCCCCCCTGTCGACCCCGTCCACGACCTCCCCCCGATTTCTTTCCCCCTCTTTTTTTCATTCACCCCCACCAAATGCCCTTTCCTGTGCCCCCTACGACCAGTTCTCGGAGAGTCAAATTCCACGAGCTCCATGGGCTTACATGTTCGAGTTGAAACTTGCCAGAAAGGGATTCTAACCGTCCCTTTAAAATTCCCTAAGGTGCCCAAATGATTTGAAAGCAAGATGGAATAATCCAACCCCAATTTCTTGTTCGTTTTGCTTCCCAAAATTGTTTTTTAGTACAAGCCCTGTTCCGAACACTATGCGGAGCATACGGACCCAAAGGCCCCAGCGGCCCCTGAATGGTGTCCCTTCACTTTTGGTGTAACCTTCACATGACTGTACTGTTCTTAGGAGGAACTGGGCCTTTCCGTCCACCTCTTCTGTTAACCGTAACTCCCGAGGGTACAAGGTTTTTTTCATGTCACGCACTTTCACAGGGTCATTCTATCCTCGTTTATCATTAATTCAGTGTCAGCCCAACTTGTATTTTTTAATCGAGTCAGGTGGCGTTATTATTCTCTTCTATGCATTTACTTTTTCTCCGGGTGAACCGGTGAGGACCCAAGTAGTAACTCCTCTGGTTTTTCCCATTCCGATTCCCTTCCCCGCTGAGGATGTGAACTCCGTTAAAACCCAATCTAGCGGTTCTCGCATAGCAGTTTTTATTTTTATTAATATTGTTTCCTCTGTATTTGCACGGAGTGATTAGCTGGCACACTAGTCTGATTTTCTTCTGTCCCCTTTTTTTTTTTTTCTAGAAACAACGTCAAAGTCTGAACGAAATTTACTGAGGTCCCCCAAATTTTTCGTCGCAACTGCAAGTAGTCCCCTACCGGGAAAGTCTCAAATCTCCGTCCCCTTTCCTACCGTCACCAAAACAAAACAATATCCCCCACCCCAACGAGATTAGTCCCCCATGCAACGTTTTCGGCCCCTTACCTCGAAACATTTTTAGTTTGTCCTCCTTGCTTTCGGCTCCCCCGTTCTTTCCCCGCAGTTCTTGAGAAACTTTTGTTTCCAATCCGCCAGTGTCCGGGTTTGTCCACCCCAACCTCAACCGACCTGTTTTGGAAGTCGGTATTGAGGAACCGGCTTCGGTCGAGATTCTCATGAAGCACAGCTTCGTCGACTCCCGGCCCCCCCGTCACTTGCTGCACCCTTTATGGAACTTTGTGTGACATGCGAAAACTTTCGGCAACAACCAATGTCAATCTGAACAAACCTGTGAACAAAGTTTTTTTTTTTTCCTCTGTTTCATTGACTTTCCAACAAAGCTCAGCTGTCAAGCACCTATACCACCCGGGGATGAATTGGGGGTTGTTTTTTGGTTCCGCCCCCCCAACATGAAATAATCCCCAGATGAAGACAACACTAAACCCGGGAACAACACACGAGTGACTGGCCGTGCCCCGCGCTTGGGCCCGCACATATGAGTTCAGTTGACTTTTAAAGTGGAAGTTGCGGCACCAACGCCACCGAAGACAGACACACGACAAAGGCAAGGATGGCCCCCAAACCCCACACCCCCATAACGCAACAGCTTTCCTTGGCTGGTGGCGTTCGGTCTCTTTAGTACAGAACATACACCTTTCATTGAACCCTTCTTTTTTTTTGCTGGCAAGGAAGTCTTCTTCTCATGGAAACTTCCCGGACCCATCTTTCTGCTGTTAACTAAGCGTACCGCTTCTAGCGTCCCTCCAGTTGGGCGTAGAGTAGTGGCACCTTGCATCCATTTTTCACGGCGCCATTTGGTGCAAAAGGAAAGCTTCGACCGTTTTAGAAGTTAAACCTTCTTCCGCTTCTGCGATAGGAGTTCCCGCTTTTCACCCTAGGATGACTCCCCCAAGACTCCCCCCCCCTTCCCAGTTCCCCCCCCCAAATCCACTTTTTGTGACTCGGCACAAAACCCACTCACTGAGAGCAATATTTGCCCTCCTCCATCTGACTTCGGTCAACATTGTCCGCCCCGATGTAGAGGACCCAGACGTGGACTTGCCCTGGCCTGTGTGATTGTTCGGTAGCCTCGTCCCGTATCGTTAGATTAGGCTTTTACGATTTCCACCGCGCCATACTGTGGTCGCAGTAGGGCTATTACTCACTCCACCTTACCCCAAAACCCCCAGGAAGAGAAGAGGGAGTTACCAAAAAACAAATGTTCTCCGACTAATTGTCCCCCTTCCTTTACTTTGTCCCCCTTCAGCCGCCCCTTGTGCCCCCACAAGCTTATCGCCCCCCCCTGGGAACAGGGACCTCCAGCTTCAAACCGGTTCGCGTAACGGGCTCAAAACAGATAGTAGTTGGAAACTAACAGTGCGTTCGTTACGTTTTTACGGTTTTCCACGGTTTTAGATTCGACGGCCTGCCGATAATTTGCCTGGCCCAGTCAACTGCCCGACGAAGCCCCACTTTTGATAGGTAACACGGTGGAGTGCCAACTAGAAAATTTTTTGCGAACCTAGTGAGGTTCCTGTCCACCATTCTGGGAAAGTTATTTAGTTGTTCACGCAAAGGCCAAGCTAATACTTTCTTGCCATTTGTTGTGTTATCCTTTTTTTATTTACTTTTTGGGACGCAACGTTTGTACCTCTACCTTCGCCTTCCTTCCTCTGCGTGCAGGCTTGCGCACGGTTAATGAAGCGCTTTTAATTTCTCCTCAGATTTTTTTCCATCTCGTCATGTTTTATTCTTCTTAGAACGACGGTATAACCACACCGTTTTTTGTTCCTCCTGTTTGGCGCTCCGAACCACAAAAAAATTGAGGAAGATGCCCCCACCCATCAGGCCCCCTGTCCTTCCACTGGGCAGCAAAGACCCCATTGAACAGATTGGCGTGGAGAACACCCGTCCTCAACCCTGACATTGCTTGGGTTCCTCCACAGGCGAGTCCCGGTGATTCACCGTGTGTTCTCTGCTGAGTCGGGCCACGTTGGGGAAGTGGGAGGGTTTGTTTTGTTTTTCACTGGTGCCGTGAGGATCATTGTCACCACGAGTTTTAGGACGGAGAAAGGACCCCACCATCACCCAGACTCCCCACCCATTACGTCGCGGCCCCCTTTCGTCCTTTAGAGCGAATCGATAGATAAACCCAGTTTTCCGGACGAGGAACCAGGGTTTATTTCTGCACGCCTACAGCTGTCCCACTTCGAGACCGTTTTCCCAAGGCAGGATAAGACTGCAACCCCCCCCATAACTACCCCTTTTCGGTAAATTTATCGTGAAAAACCAGGGAAGGGCCGTGTTTTTGATCTCGTGTCCGCAAAGTGCAGCCTCGGTACGCTGGGCGCCCATTTTTGGTTTGCCCTTTACCGCCTTTTGCGTTTTACAGCCCTCCGCCCAGAACCTGGTCTGTTTCCCGTTTCTTCGCCAGCACCCTAATTTTTTCTTTTTAATACCTCCCCAGTCTGTTTTTTTTTTTGGAGCTAGACTAGTGCATGGCTTCGACGTCTCTCCCCTTTTTCTGGCACAACGGTGACATGCCACGTCCGTTCCCAAAGGAGAACCTAATTTCTTGATTTCAGCCTCCCCGTGCACTTCCCTGCTTTTGCTTTTCCCAACGGGTGTTATCACCTCGCCTTTTTGTTCACTCGAGTCTACACTGGCCCCACACGGTTCCTCTCCCCTTACCAACCTACATTTCGAGTACAATGTCAAATGGCCAGAGAGGAGTGCAGGAGTATTTGACCTAATTCATCTCAACAAGCATTGACTCTAACTAAGGGACTGGTCCAATACCTGACCTTCCCCCCCCCCCTTTGGACCTCCCCCCCCGTTTTTCCAGCGCTTGAGTCCTGTTCATCCAGGTGGCAACATGGTTCGGAGTTGACCAATTGTGCATCATTTTGTTGCATCCCTCCTGGTCTTGAAGACTCTTTTCCCCGTACGCCGTTGTTGGATTTTCGGTTTTCCCCCCCCCTTTTTCCCCCCTTCTGCTTTGGTTGCTCCGTGTCACCAGCTTGAATTGGTTTACGAGGGAGGTGCATTTGTTCATTTATTCCTCCCCCCCCTTACCCGGGCAGACGGCGTATTGCTGGTTCGCCCGACTGAAGGATCCGATTTGTGATTGACCTTTTGCCCGTCCCCTCCTGACCATCAGTCTTCGTCTGACCTTGTAAAAAATCCTTTACATTTTTTTGGCCCCAACATCCCCCCGTCCTTTTTTCTGTTCGGCCCGTGAGGTTAGTTCCCCTCACGCACGCGCGAGGAGTTACTGGGACGGGCAATCGTAAAACGTCACCACTCACCCTTCTTTTTACCCTTTACGTTCACCCTACGACCGTTTTGCATAGTTAAAAGGGGGAACCTTGGTGTTAGACAATCGTGCGGGATTTTCTGGTTTGCTGTGCCAAACCTGCCTTGAATTCGACGTAGTGAAAACCCGATTCGGCAAAGTTGGGCGGTTTTCCTAGAGAGTTCATCCAAGGTAATCCCCTCTTTAACGGTCGGAGTCTTTTACCACCTTCAGGAAGTACGGGTAATGGTAAAGAGTTAGAAGAGATGCTTGGGGTTGGTTTTTTGAGGGGGTGGTGTCTTTGGTTTTTTTTTGGGGGGGGTTGTGTTTTTGGGCGTTGGTGCGGTGGCGGGTTGGTTTGGGTTTGTGTTTTTAGGGGTTGTTTTTGTGGGGAGTTTTTTTTCTTTTGGGGGGTGGGGGGTGGGTGGGTTGGGGCGGGGTAGTTTGGTTGTTTCGTTTTTTTTGTTTTTGTTTTTTTGTTTTTGTTGTGGGGTTGTTTTTTTTGGGTGTTTCTGGTGGATGGGGTTTGGTTGGGGTTTTTTTTGCTTTTTTTTGTTTGTGGGTTTTGGGTTGAGGGAGTTCGGGTGTTGGTTGGCGGGACGTTTCTAGTGGGTCTTTTGGGCTTTTTTTTTTTTTTTTTTTTTTTTTTTTTTTTTTTGGTTTTGTTTTTGTTTTTTTTTTTGTGTTTTTTTTTTTTTTTTTTTTTTTTTTTTTTTTTTTTTTTTTTTTTCTCTGATAACCAACGTGTCTCCTAGTCGCTGGTCCCAGATATCACGGTTTTTGTTGGTTCAGTTTTCCGATTTTTCCCGTGCTGTTTCGGCCAGGTGGAGTTGCGACTCTTATTTTTTATCGAGTTTTCACTTAGGGTGACCACCCATACTCCCTCTTTTCCCGGGAACCCCCTTTTCTCTCTCCAAGGAGATTGGTTTTTTGTTGGGTATCTTTTTGGAGGAATTCCGTTACCATGAGTAGTGCCGGCGCATTCTTTTTGCAGTGAACCGTTTTTGCTTTGATTTGTTTTGATTTACTTGACTAAGTTCTGCCCCTGGCCCACACCACCACGCCGGTGTGGCTGCTTTGTTTTTCTTTCGTTGAAATGAATCCTGACCAGCTTAGGCAGTCCCGGGCGGGGCTTTTTTTTTTTCGGGGCGGGGTGGCCGGGCCCTTTTGGTAATGACAGGAACTTTCTAGGTGGTCTTCCAAGCGCGTTCCAACCCCCCGGCCATTCCTATGTGTTTTCGACCACAGCCTCCACCAAACCCGAAGTTTTTCCTGGTTTTGCTGCAGTTTCCGAACTTTCCTCCCCCTTTTTTTTTGGTTCGAACAGTGACTTGGTCTTGCACCCTTTGTGCCCTGGATGGAGAACTCGCTTTTCTTTTCCCTCAAACGGTGCCGCACGGTTTTTTTTGATCGGCGCCTAAGCGTTTTGCGTTTTTTTTTCCCACTGGCTCTTCTAGAAGATTCACTCCACCACCTCCGCACCGGCCTGCCTCCCCGGGGTGGTTGTTTTTCCTTTTTCATGAGTTATTATTGAGTGGAGCGTTGTTTTGACCACGACGCGTGACCCCCCTTGCTCGGTTCCCACGTGCATGCTGCAGGCTCGCCTTTTTTCGATGGACGTTCTTTGCGAAAATTTACCTGGGTCTTCTCCCCCTTCTGTTTTCCTGTCCCTGCGAAACTGTGTTTTTGGGATTGTAAGAAAGCCCCCTTGCAGGTCTGGATGGCCGGACCGTTTGGTCCCGCGTTCACCCCGTCACCGTTCCCGTAGACCTTCACACCAAACGTCCCCGGAGCAGCTTTTCCCCCATCGCCCTGCAACCTACACAGACGTCACCTCTACCACGCTTTTTTTGATTTTGGTCATCACCAGCTTTTTTTTTTCGGGTTTTTCACCAGTAACGGCGTGCTTGTTGTATCCTTCCCCCCTTTTTTTCCCTTGGCGCCGATCGCCAGATGATCTCCCAGTTGACCCCCCTGTCGTCATCGTTAAACGAGGAGCCCCCTTTCGCATATCTCGTCCCCCGGCGGCTTTTCAACAGTCTCCCGGCTTTTCCACATTAAAAAGATTTGCGTGAACTTTTCCGACCGGACATGTCCGTGACTCCATGGCGTTCATGCCCCCTTTCACACTTCTGGAGATTTTGCGTATCTTTTAATCCCGTCCTTTAGTTTTTGTTTTTTTCTGGTTTTTCCTCCCCTTATTTGTTTCAAGACCCCCCCGATTGGGCGATTAGGTCCGTGTTTCGGGTTAGTCGTTTTGTGTTACCCTGACTTCGGCCGGTGACAGTCCCCACTTTATTTGGGTCAGGGAGGGACTCTATAGACACCTTCACGATCCCCCGGGACTTCGCTCCGCCTTGGAACCCTTGGAATCGTTCGGTGACACAGTTTTTCCCGTTTTGTGTGTTGCACTTGTAAAGATGTGTTGGCACGATGTTGCTCGGGCTCTCTTTTGTCCCTTTTTTTTTCAGTTTGCTGTTGACCCTGTGCTTCCCCCACCGAACAAGTTTGGCCGTTTCGGTGTATTTGGCGCTGATTTTTAGCAGATTAGGTTTTCCCGGTAGCCTCTTTTTTCCATGGTTGATTCCCTTGGGCTGTGACCTAATTTTTTCCCTCCAAAGTAATCCGTTTTTTGACCCGACCCTAAGTTGTTGAATCTTGAAAGTACCCGGGTCCCTTGTTATTGTACCCGGCAATTCCAGGTCGTTTTGGCTTTGAACGGATCGCCTCAAATTCATCTTTCCTTTCAGCCAGCCCCGTTGTCTTTTAAGTCATGGAACGAGTGCCCCGCTACACCCTTCTAACCCTGCGTGCTTTGTTCGAATTTTTTGGTTCGTGATTTATGCGGACATAGGTGTTGTTCGGACCTTCGGTTCCTTCAGTTTCTAGCCTCGGGGCGGCCGGGTTAGCTACAGTTTTGCCTCCTTCTGGGAGCACTATTTTTTTTAAATGACTGCCGGATTTTTTTCCGACCATCTTGCTTTTGGGAAAGTTCGTGGTGTACTTTTTTTCAAGGTTGTTTGTCACTCCACGCCTTTCCCCCCGTAGTTTTCTGCCGGAGGTCGAGGTCTCATTTTCTTGCGCTTTCAAAGAGATTCTTGGCCAGTTTGTTCTTTGCAGTTGCACGAGTTCGTTCTCTTTTCCCGTCAGCTTTAGTGTGTACGGCGGTCCGATACCTGCTTAGTCGCGACCCACGCGTGGAACCTTTTTTTTCTTTTTCTTTTTGCGCCCTTTTTTCTTGGATTTTTTGAATTTTTTGTTTTCTCCTTCGTCCAGAGTTTCTTCGGTCTGGTAACGGTGACACTGTAAGTTTCCTCCCCCCTCCCCTTTTTTTTTTTTATTTTTTTTAAAGTAATCCTTTTTCTGCCGTGCCGATCCCTCAGCCCCTCCCTCCAGTATGTGGTTGGATTTTGTTAATGCGACTTGCTTTTTTACTTGCCACTCTCTTTTTGACGGGACTCAGGTCAGAGCTTTTATATACCCCCCAAACGTCCAAGCCCTGTTTTGACTTTCCCCGGCTTTTTTCTTCGCGTCGTTGTTCCCACCCAATTGAAAGAGTTTGAATGAGGGAGTGATGGTCTTCCGTTTTCGTACGTTGCCCTTGTTCTTCGGGGGTCTTTTCGCAGTTCCCTGCCGTTGTACTACAGATTTTGTAGATAGTGGCCTACATGAAGGTCCCCTCTGACAGAGGCTTTTTTCCCGAGGCGAAATGAAGTTGTCGGTCCCCTCTCCGTTTTCCTCCCCCTGGTACGCCGCCCGGAATTTCTACTCTGTTCCCCCCCATTTGGGCACCATCCGCTTGCTGGAGTATAGCCCGTCAATCGTTCTCCACCTCTCCCCCCCTCCGTCTTTTTCCTCACATTTCAGACGATTCTTTTTTCTAAGGAGAAAGTCGGTTTTTGACCGGCACCCCCCTCCCCGTCTATTGATCAGGTTCCCATCGCCCTTGCCTCTTTTTTGTCGACCTGGGCTTTTCCCAGTTAGTTAGTCTTTCTTTTACAAAAGTTTTGTCCTCCCGGAAGTCCCATTGCAATGGTTCCATCTCCCCCATCCCACTTTTGCTCTTTTTTCATATTTTTTTTCTTGTTGTTTTGTTTTCTTTTTTTTTGTTTTTGACACAAACCCGTTGCCAAGTTTCCCCAATACGGCTTTCACCCCACTTTTCCAACCCTTCCTCCCCGACCCCAGCCGTAAGAGCGATTCGAATCCCTGTGGTAATACTGCTAGTCCCCCTCCCCCGTTGGTTGTCCCCTTTCCTTTTTACCCCCACGAGTCCCTTTTGTGGCGCCTTCGTTTCGTAGATAGACTTAGTTCGGAGCATACACATTGTCGTTTCGATGCGCTGACCACAGCCCGTGGGGCTGCTCGAGTAGTCCAGATTGAATTGTTTCCAAAAGTTGTCTTTCCATGTTTTTTACCCCGCCCTTTTAAACGTCTGTGAACTTACGAGGCTTTTGATAGGTGCTAGCGCCCCCCGCACTCACCCGTATCCCCCAGTCTTTTTGTCTCCCGTTTCGGAGAAGTCACGGCCCGATGACGATCTAAATATCGTCTCCCCAAGCCCCTGCCTTTCGGAGCGGTAAGGCCCCTCTCCCTGAGTTTTCCAGCGATTTTGGACTTTTTCTTTCTTCCCTGTGTCTTGACAGGTTTGTCCACATTTTTTTGGATTTTTCCAGAGCCGCAGAAGGCACCCCCCAGACCCTGGTCCCAACGCCCCCCCCCACTCAAGTATTCGTCCTCCCCTGTCGATTCTGTTTGAGACCCCCGTCGCGTGGACCAGTGGGGTTGGGGGGGCCTTTTCCAAGGGCCCCCTTTCCCGGTCCCCATGTCCCATCCTCATTTTAGACCGTGCCCCCCTTTCCCCCCCAGCGTTCCGATTCTTTCTTCTCGGGAGGGAGCAATCGCCCCACCAAAAGATTTGCCATCAGGTCACGGACGGGATGGTCCCTGTCCCTTTTATGCCCACCCTAGTCTTCTTGACCTTCTCCAAATGTTTTTAGTTTAGGTTTCCGACCCCCCTTCCCCCACCATTCAACCAACCGGACTTTGGTGGTGGAACATTTACCCCCTGGGTTTCAGATAATACACTTTTCCTCCCCCCACTTTCATCCTCTGTGACTGGTCCACACTCCCCAGTTAGTTTTTTGATCGGCTTGAAACGAGTCCTTACCCAATTTACATTTTGGGTTGCGCAGCAAGAGATGAGAGGGATCGGCCAATCCGTTGTTGTGGTTTTTCTTGATACGAAGTCCATGAACCTTTTCAGCCCCCCCCCCCTCCTTTTTCCCTTTTCCGGAGGAGTAGGCATATCTGACACTCAAACTCCACACTGCTTTTGTTTTTGCACCTCACCAGATTCTCTAATCGGCCATTTGTCACTCATTTATATGTATAAACCCTTTTAGGTACACGGGTCCCACCTTTTTGGTGCTTAGTTCTTTTGAAATTGTTTGACCACCCCCTCCTTTTCATCGATTTTTTTATC
>Ga0179593_1256678_pt1 | contig 12725 bp, 19 predicted proteins | sample CZODoug2_1_08_16_FD_185931 | JGI IMG/M metagenome (GOLD analysis project Ga0179593, IMG submission 185931) | Vadose zone soil fungal communities from Angelo Coast Range Reserve, California, USA - CZODoug2_1_08_16fungal (PacBio error correction) | ecosystem: Environmental > Terrestrial > Soil >... | reverse complement strand
TTTTTGTTGTGATTTTTTCCCCTCTTCCCACTTCTTGGGGTCTTTCTCCTGTCTCAGAGCTTGTCTAGGTTGGTGGGGGTTTCCGTCAACACGATCTATTGCTTGGTTCGCAATCCCCATGTTGCATTTTGAGTAGCGTCCTATTTTGCGACCCACCCTTCCCTTCCTCCCCTTCTTGTGCTCTTCTCCATGTTACGTAACAGATTCCCTGGTTGGAGTAACCACGCCGCCCTCCTGTTTTTGATGCTTGACCTGTTCAGCCTCAATATTTGTTCCCCCTCCAACCCCATCCTCCTTAGTTTTAAGCCTCGGTCCTCTAGGACCTTGAAGGATTAGCTCTTTTTTTTCCCACAACAACAACAATCCTATCTCTTGTTTCTGCTAATCTCTTTCTTGGGGACGATTGATTGTTTTCCCCCTCAAGTAATCTTTTTGCTTTTCTTTCTTTGACACAAACGCTGTTCCCCCTCATGTGTTAGACGAATATCTCATACCTCAGACCTCTTGGAATCCTTTTCCCGACCCACGTCTCAGCCTTTCTTGTAACTATCCTTCTTCCCATATTCAGTGTAGGTTTGCCCATTTGACTTTGCTTCTTGCCCTCAGGGCCCCCGCATGAATTGTCGTCTGCTTCTCTTCATTCCACTTCATTCGATCCATATCTAAGGCCAATCCTTCCCCTCCTACGGCATTTTCGGTGACCGCCAGATTGGTCCTCCCCCCTACAAGACTCTTCAGCAATTTTTGTCTATTTTGTTGTCTCTTTTCCTCGTGACCTTCCCTTTTCCCGCCTTGTTAAGCCCCCTGTTCCCCCTTGTAGGAATCTTTTTGCCAGAAACGCTGTAGTTTAAGGTCCACACTGCCGTCCTTGCTTTCTCCACCAACGCCCTTTTCTTCCACCCCCCCCCCTACTGTACCGTCTCTTCTTTTAAACCGCGCCGGGTCTAATCTACGGAAACGACGTCCGTTCTTTCTTGCCACCTTTGCTATCCCGATTCCTCTTCGAGATTCCTCCCCTTTAATGGCGCACTTCCGCCTTTACGGGCAGTGATCGGCCTATACTCCTCATCCCTTGCATTTATACTTATTCTTTTCCCCCTTATTCAGACGATTTTAAAAATTTAGTGCAGTCCGAACCCATTATCCCTCCCCCCCTCCCTCTCGGTCTTTCAGCGCTCTCTAAGTGGGGGCCACTTCTCCTTATTCCATCATTCATTTTATGCCCCTTTCTATCAAGAAACGTTGGTTTCCTCAAATCTCTGTGAACGCCGTTCCTCCCCTGTCCGCGCCTTCATACGATTATGGAAGAACATTCTTCAGTACCCCACTAAAGTCCTCCGTCCCCCCCTTTCCTTATGAACGGGGGTCCCTCACTATCTTGGCAATCGAGATGACGTTCAAGAGTTTGAAGGACCTTATTGTGTCCTTTTCTCGGCCGCCCCTTCCCCCCCCCCTCCGATTACCTCTTTTTCTTTCCCTCTGAGACCTTGGCCCAGCCGACAGTGCTCTTTCCCTTTCCATCTGTTCACCCCGTCGGTGAACGGGACTTACGTCACAAAGTTTCCCGGATGGACCCATTATGCTCCTTCTCCTTTCCTACTCTTGACCGCAAAGACTCCCCAATCGCCGCTTCTCCCCTGGTGAAAAACTTTGCTCCCTCCTTTCCCCCAGGTGGAAACTTTATCCTACTTTCCCCCTCGTCTGCAAACGGATGGAAATCCACTTTGCCCCCCCCCCCAATCTCCCTTCCTTCCCCCTTCCATCTGTCCCGCTTCCTCTCCAACCTCTGGATGGAACGCTTATTTTCGGCTTCTTTCCTTTCTTTGTGAACCTCAGCCCAAATGACTGAACCTCTACCCCCCCCTTTCCCAAAGCATGGTTACTCCTTTTATAAGGGATTTTAGCGTCTTCTTTTTCCCGAGTTTATTTATGCTCACACCTTTTTGTCTGAAGTATTTATCCCCCCAAGGGTCACGTCCCCAAGTCTCCTTTTTTTCCCCCCCCTAAGGACCACAGCCCTCTTCTCCCCCTCGCCCCCTGTCTGCACGATGTGGATAATTGCACATCTTCTTGTCATAATTACGCCACGATACGGTGTACCCCCCTTCCAGTCCTAGTTATAATCCCGCCCTAACAGCGCTAGCCCTCCCCTCCCTTTTTCCCCAACAACCAGCTCTCGCTGAGAACCGCGTTTTTTTATCTTTCCCCATGTATTTTTCTTTTTTTTTTTTTTCCGACAACTGCTGACCCAAACTGGTTTCGATGTTTAAGTTTTTCCTCCCTTTGAAGATTCCCCTCCCCCCAACTCTCATACCTCGACGACCTTCGATCTCTTCCAGAAGACGAACTTTTCTCTCTCTGGGCTCCCTCCCCCCGATCTCTTTTCAAAGGGAGTGCAAAAATTCCTTCCCTTTCTCCTTTTTCCATTTTGACCACTTCTTCCTTTTTCAGGCGATGCGCAATCATCCCAACTGAGTTGGGTGGTTTCCCTCTGCGTCCACCCCTGTCAGGTAAATCTCCTGTCCCCGACCAACCATACCTAACTTTCCCTTTCTCCTTTTACCCCTCTTTTTGTTTTTAGTCAAAATCCCCGCTTAAGAATTGACGCTCTTGCCGGGTCATCTGCGTGCTTCACCCTCCTTATGCTATATGATATTTCCTTTACCTCAAGGGATACGTTTGCGTCTTTTCCCTTTCTAACGACTCCTCCTCCGTTTTTCAACAAAATGGCTCACTAGGGTATCAACAAAAGCTCTCGTGCAAATGGATCAGTCTCTCGAAGGCAAGGTCTGTCCCCTCCGTTACTTTGACCTTCCCTCCTTGCCGTCCTCACGGTAAACGATTTAATTGTTTTTTCCTCAAAACTGAAGGAAGACCCCCCTCTCCCCCATTGACATGTGATCCCGACGAGCCGGAACGAGGGTCGTCTCGACTATGGCCCTACTGTTTGTTTGTCCCCTCCTTTCTTTGATGAATTTTTCTCCTCCCCCTTTTCGCCCCCCCTGATAGCAGACCTTTCCGTTTTTCTTTTTGATTCGGCGGAAATCACGATTGGTTCTTCTTCTGTGATTTCCATTTTTGACCAATGGTTGTGTGATGTCTGTTCGCTCGCACTCTTTCCTCCTTCCCGTTTGTTTTGCATCTCCCCTCTTAGAGTCAGAAAAGGAAATACCCCCCAATGGACTTCTTCTTTTCCCGAATGAAAAAATTCACCTCCCCTCCCCTGTGATCCCGAAGACCCCCCATTTCTCTCATGCCTTTCGACTTCTTCTTCATCGGATACGGCGGAAGCGAACCGGATCAAAATCCACCTTTTTATTTATTAAAGTTATACTCCTTCTCTCCCCTTTCGGTTCTCTATGGTTTCTAACAACCCAACTTTTCTCTCCTAGTCTACTGTGTCTCTTCTTCTTTTCTGATTCGCAAGGATATAGATAGTTTTAAGGAGGCAGTAAGGTCAAGCTTTTTCGGAGTTCCCGATAACGAGGAAATTCCTCCTTTTTGGGGTTGTGATTCTCTGTTTTTAGAGGTTGTGTGGTGCTTGGGTTTTCGGTTGTGGTTCTTAGTTGTTTTGTTCTGTGGAGTTTTTTTTTTTTTCTCTTTTTTTTTCGAGTATTCCGTCTGGTTTTTCATTGGAATTTTTGTGCGGGGGTTGTTCGGTCTTTGGTTTTCTTGTTGGGGTTCTCTGAGGGAGGAGCTGTGTTTTTGTTTCTTGGTTTGGTAGGTCTCTTGCCCATAAGTTTCAGAGCTCCTTTTGGGGCATCAAACCTCTTTCTCTTTTTTCCACAAGTCTCTACCGGCGGCAATCTTCTCCTGAGCTTTCGACCGATTCCATTTTCCAACCCCTCCAGATAGACTCACCAGATCTTTGTAGAACGCAACGCATCCCCCTTCCTTTCTAGTCCCCTCTTACCTCGTGATGAACGCCACGAGATGGCAATTGAAACCTTGCCCTTTTTCTGTATTTTTGTATCCCTCCCCTTCTTTCCCATAATTTCGTTTAGGTGGACTAAAACACACTTTCTTTCCTTTCCCCCCCCCTGATAGCTTTCTTTTTTTGGGTTCCAGCAAACTGAGCCTCCTCTTGTTTTTTTGCAACCGTTTCCAGCCCCTCTCAAAGAGCGCCTCCCCCTCTTTTAATCCTTACAGAGGGGTTTTTCTTCGTAGCGCGAAAGTCCCCTTCGCCCTTCGTGTCGGAGTGGTTCTTTACTTCCCCTTCTTTCGGCCACCCTATCGTACCCCATTGTTCCGCCTTTCGCGTTTCAAACACCCCATGATCCTGTGCGTCTTACCCCCTTTTCCTCAATTGAGCGTTTTTTTGTATGTTTATGGCTAAAGGTTCCTTGGATTATCCTTTTCTGGCCGCTTACGATTCTTATGAATGAGGCCCCCAAGCCAAGTCTTTTCCCCCCCTTTGCCACATGCTTCCCTCGTTCTTGACGGTCTTTGTCCGGTTGAGAATACTACGGTACCCTTGGACACTCCAGACCCGGCCTCCCACCCCCCCTTCTTTTTGCGAAAATCCTAAAAGTTCCCCCCCCCCCCCCCCCCAAATCAATCAGCGCCCTCCCCACAGTCTGTTCAAACCATGATGGTTTCGCTTTTGCCATTTTTTCGGTCCCTCCAATACTACCTCTCCCCCAGCAGACCCTACTCTCTCTCTCTCTCCTTGTCCAAAGAAACTTTCTCTCGTTCACCCAATTGTACGGTTTTTAATTGGGTTGTGTGTCTTTTCCTCCTTTTGAGCGTTCTCCTTAAAGCGTACTGTAACGTTGCATTCCCCTTTCTGATTTTTTCATAATTTTTTCCCCTCCCCTCTCCAGGCTGGTTTTCCCTTTTTGAATTTGTAGTGGTCCCCCTCTTCCTCATTTTGTCTTTTCCCTTCCACTTGGGCGCTGCCAGGGTAACTTCGTACGCGTGATGACCCGGATTCTTCCTTGTCTTCTTAGGCTTCCCCCCTCTCCTATGTAAGTCAAAAATGGCTTTCAACGGCGCTTTTTTTCTCCTGAGGTTACGGACCTCTCCCTCCCACCCATTAGATCCGTTCGCTTCACGGTTGGCGCCGAATCTCGTTTCTTCCTCTTTTCAGTCCCCTCCCCTTTCCCTTTCCGATGATGTCTAATCGCTGTCTTGGGATGAGACCGAATTCTCTTTTCTTTCCCCGCAGCGGAGTTTTTCTTTTTCGGCTTCGGCGGCGTTCTTGCGTCCCCACGGGTTTTATTCTCCTGGCTTTAGTCCCCCCCCTTGCTTGATTAATAAGGCTGATGGGCCCCGCCCCACCCCTTTTCCCTCCTCGTCCTTGACTCTTTCTCTGCGAGCTTCGGTTAACCCGTTTGGGTCGCCCCGGACGATTTTTTTGATCCTTTCCCCCGCTGTTTTTTTCTCACTAAGAATCCTTTCACCTGCTTAGGTAATCAGATTCTCTCTTCCCGTAAAGGCTTTACCTTTCTTCCATTCCTTTTTGCGCCGCAATTCCGTGCCGCCGGATAGCACAAATTCTCCCTCTGATAACTCGGGTTAAATGGCTTCGAGGCTGCGCGTTCCCCCTTCCTACTCTTCTTTTTTTTTCCCAGGCGGTTTGGTATAAAATCGCGGAGGCTGTCCGGCGCAGCGCCTCCTTTCCTCCCTATATCATCCCTTTTTTCCCCCCGCAGTTCCTTCGGCTTGCCACGCGCATTTCTAGCGAGGACACCCTTCTCAAAACAATAGCTCAAATTCGAAGAGAGGTTCGGTCTTTTTTTCCCTTGAGTCACCGACAATTTTAGGAGTGTTAAGATGGTCCTTATAGATGGCGAGATGGCGCATTCCCCTCTTCCTCCCGAAACTTAGAGAGATTTCTGACATCAGACCCATTTCGGCATCTCCCCTTCCTTTTCAACTCTGTTGCTCTTTCCCCGTATGCCTTTTGGTTTGTCGCCACCGTTCAGCGCCGTATGTCTCTTCGTCGCAAAATATTCCCTTCTTCAAACCTCAGATTCCATGTCACGGCTGTCCTCCCCCCCCTGTCTCAATGTCAACAGAGCGTTCTCCGAGCCCCAGAGATAGGCTTCGAGTTTTGTGGAATGCTCTTTTTCTTTTCCTCAGAAGCTCGTCCCCCCTTCTTCCCTCTTAACCAAAGCGGTCTTTTTTTTTTTTTTTCCTCTTGTCTGCTGTCGTCCCGGCTGTGCTACGGATTTCGCTTTTACTTTCCCACTTACGTTTTCTCCCCTTTCGCGGCACAACGCTCTTGGTTTGCTTTCCAGTCGTAAAAGATGTTTATTCATGAATCACTTCATCCCTTTATTTCTTGGTCGACCCCTTGCTCTCTCTCTGTCGGGTTGGTTTAGGCCCAAACCCCCTCCCTTTTCTTCAAACGCCAAACTAGAAGTCCCCCAGATCCTCTTTTCTGAAAAAACACCTTTCTTTTCCCTTCCTCTTTTTGCGGTTGATAGCTCTTTTTTTTCCTCCCTCCTTCATCTTCCTTGGGATTTATTTTGGTATTGGGAAGGACTCCATTTTAGTTCTTTTTCCGCAATGAAGTCTAGGCGCTAGGGAACTCTTCCGGCATTTGTAGTGAATATAGACGCTTTTACATTTTTTCCTCCCCCCCTGTCATTTCATCTTTTTTTTGCGATCTCCTTTTAGGTTAGCCAACGATTCCTTTTTGTCCTTAAACCTCCTTCTTTCTCCGTAGGCAGTGTGGCTCTCCTAAAAGAGGACCCGAAAACCTCCTCCGTAAAGTGTTGGACGAGCTGATCTTCGGACAAGGCCTAGTTCTTTCTTATAAAAATTCCCCCCCAACATCGCCTCTATCTATGGTGCGGGACATCTCTTGGTTTGACGATTGATGCGTTCTCCCTTTTCATTCTCTCTTTACTGTCCTTTATGTGTTTTTTAAACCTCAGTTGAGATGTTTTTTTCCTCAGATTCCAGCAGACCCCTGGCTGGCATGTGGACGCCACCCCACCCTCTCCTCCCTTTGTTGACCCCGAGCCTCCAGTTTTCCCGCCCCTTTGAATGCCCCAGGCCCCATTCGTGCTTTTCGTGCCCCGGCGAAAGTCCCTGTTCTTCCCCCTCTTCACAGCTGTGCGGAAATTCTCTAAACCTCTCGCCAAACTTCCATTGCTTACGGCATTTTCGGTGACGAGCTTGACCGTTAAACGAATTCCCTCCGGTCGATTTGTGAGCCTCTTGTTGCGCGTTTTCACCGCTAGAATGCCAGATGTCCACCGTAATGTACCCTTCGTGGACCACGAATCCTTTTCCAGGGTCTAGGTATATCTGTAGTTTTGCAGCCATGGACGTCGACCCCCAGATTTAGTAAAGAACTACTATTTTCTTCCCCCCCCAACTACCAGGCTTACCTAATTACAGATGTCTGACTGTCCCCCTTCATTGGACTTAATCATTTACGACAGTTACGTCGGATGGGCTTATTTTGTTATAATGCGTACCTCACTTTCTGAAGGATTCCCCTTCCCTTTTCTAATTCCTTTTCCCCCCTCGGGAAGGAGCGGAATCTGATGAATCATACATTTATGAATTCTTTCCCCACTGCATCGGCTTTTTTCCCCACAGTCCGGGGGCTCCTTCTCTAACACGCCGATTCGTCCCGGCGCCCTACCTCATCGCTTCGACGTGTGGGCAATAACTCCTCTCCTTTCCAAGCACTGGGATTTAGCGACTCCTTAGCATCCTAACAGTGGGTGACGCCCTTTTCTCCTCTTTCCCCAATGCCTCCCTTCCAGCAGAGCTACTTTTGTTTCTTTGCAGTCCCTATTTGCATGCACCTTGTCCATCCCATACAAGGCCTATGCGACCCTCTTTTACGCCTTTGTTCCTCCCAGTCGGACATCCCCTCTCTTTTCAAGCTCGTTGAAGTTTTCCCCTTTGTCTTGGTCAGTTGGCTACCTATCTTCCAAACTCTTTTTCTCTTGTAGTCATCTCCTCCTTTCCCGCGACAGGCGCGCACGTTGGATCCTGTCATCAACGCCTTAACTGAGTGAACAGGTCCTTTGTTCCAAGGTAGCCCAATTTTTCACTCCTACCCCCTGATCTGCATAGTAATCTTATCGCTTCCCCCCCGAATACCTCCTTTTCTCGTTGACACCACTGTCGGAACCTTTCCAAGTCTCGTGCACCTTGAGCATTTCAGCTTACGTTTCGTCCTTTCCCACTGAGGAACATGCCCACCAAACCCAAACAATCTTTTATTCCTCCCCCAAATTCCCTTGGTTTAGGCGCTAAGATTGGCTGGAAAGTCTCTCGCAGAGCGAGGTCTTTCTTTGTCCAGTCTTTCCTGTGTATGAAAATAATCAAATGATCCAAAGCGAAACCCCCCCCCCCTCCCGTTCCCCCTCGTTTTTTTTTCCGTATCGTGATTTATTGGGACCGGTTATGTATGCCTCACTCCTCTCTCCCTATGAAGTTTGCTCCCCTTGTCCAGTACCGTATTTCTCAAGAATTCCCTCCCTTCCCCCCTTTGGATCCCGCTTTCCTCCATGCTACCTCTTTCTGTTTTAATTACTCCACGCTGACGGTACGGCATAAATTTCTTATCTTGCATAAAAATAGATTTGCATCACTTCCAATCAAAACATCTTCTCCTGCTGTCCACCGCCCGGGTGGTTACTCCGCAATGATAATTTTTTTTTCCCGACCTTTACCCCCCTTTGGGTCCTCTTTTAACTTGGAAGACAGCGTTCCTCTCAACAAGACACCCCCCTCCACTCCTCGACTACTTATAGTTTTGATTAGAAGACGCCACGATTGATATTCAAGGTGTCGTTCGATGGTACTCTAGGAAAATGGTTCCCCTTTCCTTTCTTCTGCTTTTAATTGTTTCTTCCTTCCCCCCCTCTATATCCTGAGGGGATGCCCAAAGAGTCATTGGGGCGGTTCACCTCTGCCGACCATTCTGGTCCTCCCAGTAAGTACCTCCCAAATAAATTCCCACTGCTTACATTTGGCAGAAGCAAGCTTCCTTTTTCTCCCTTCCCGTCTTAAGAATTTTCCTCTTTTCTTGTCATGAGTCTTTCTCACCCCTCGGGTGCTATATGTTTCTTCTTTGTGAACAAATGTATCTTTTTTCCTTTGTATCTTTCCTCTTCGTCGGGAAAAACAAATGCTTCACGGTTCTTTCCCCCCAATCTCTATTTAAACTGATTTAAAAGTATCAGTCAATTTTCCTCGTTCCAGTACTTCCTCTCTTCCCCAGCCTCTTCTCTTCCCTCCTTTCCCTTGAAGCAGATAAATCTTCTTGCGGATACACAGCAGGGCCTCTGGATGACGGATTCGAGAACGTTGATCCCTCTTTTCGTAAGATGGGGAGCTTTTTATTTGCACGACTGGAAACGAGTGTCTTCTCATTTTCCTGATCCCTCCCCCCTTTCTCTTCTCCCTCCTTCAGATGGAAATTTTTATACTGGAATCACAGATGGTGCTGGAGGAGTTTTCTTGCGTAATCTCTCTTTTGACCCATGGTGGTGATTTTTTTCCCTTTTTTTTCCAAATAGTCTAATGTTAATTAATATCCTGGTTTTTTTTTAGAGTCGATTGAGAGCGAACATTCCCCTTTTCCCCCCGCTTATGTAACCTTCCCCCCTCTTCACATATGGTGGATTCGCCGATCATACCCAGAATGCCGGCGGACTTTGCATCTTCTTGGAGCGTAACATATCCCAACTTACCCCTTAGTTAAAGGTAGTTCGTTTTAGAATCTTCCTGGATCCCATTTTAGTTAAGGATCGGCTTCTTCTCCAACCCCCTTTTCTCTCATTTATTCTTCTCTGCCTGCTTGTCTATTAAGGAAGAATATAGATAGTTCAAGGAACTGCGTATTTTTTTCCGGAAGGACCTTATTCATAAAGAGGAAATGATTTAATTTCTTTTTTATGGTTTTTTTTTTTTTTCCTCCTTCTGGTACTTTGGGTATGGTTGGTCCTTTGGGGTCTCTGTTGCGGCCGTCTTTTTTTTGTGTTCTTTGTTTTTTTTTTAGGGGGGGAGTAGGGGGGTTTTCGTATGTGGGGGATTTTTGGTTCTTATTTGTGTTTTCTTGTGTCGGGAGCTTTGTTCGTTTTCTTTTTTTTCTTGTCTGGATGGAGAATGTACCTCAGTTTTTCCATGAGCGCTTTTGTTGAACCCTCGTGAAGCCTTGTTCCACCGTCGCTTCCGTTCCTCTTTACCCTGCTGTCCGCGAACTTCCCCCTTGGTTTTCCCCCTTCCTCGATCGCCTGTAGGTTGTGAGGCAGCGCAGCTGCCCGGCCAAAGAGCGTCTCCATGTGGGCTTAAACCTCCCCGTCGTTTTTTTTTCCCGGAACTCCCTTTTTTTCCTTCTTTTTTGGGTAATCATGCTTACCCTTGCCGGCAGAGTGGACATGAACCGTCCCCAAATCTTTTTCTTCTCAATCCTTATAGTAGAAGAATTGTTTACGACCACAATGCTCATCCTAGGGAGCGGTCATTTTGCCACCCCGCAATCGTCTCCCCCTCCTTGCTATAAATCAGTTTCTTTTTCATCGTCAACGCGAAGGGTCGGTCGGATTTTCTTTGATCTACCGTTGTTTTCCCCCCCCCCCCCCAAATACCTCAAACAAGGTTGTTCAGTCCAGTGACCTTTTGCCCCCACCCACATTCTCATTTATTAGTAACCCCATCGGTTTCCACTTTCTTTATAGCTTTTTCCTTTCCCTTTCCCTAGGGTTTCTTTGGTCGGATACCTGGTGCTGCGCTCTACCTTCTCTTTGCTCCTCTCCCCCAAAGACTGTTTCTTCTCCCAGCGGAAAGAATTTTGAAGGCGGTACGTCTTCAACTGACTTTCCCAATTTTTTTTCCATTCATGATTCCTATCCAAAGATGTGAGATACCACGCGGTCCCATACTACTTTCTCGTAAACAGTCGTCATGAAAAAATGATTTTTAGTTTGTGGTAGTTTGTTCCCTTTTTTTCTTCTTTTTTCAGCAATCAGATATGACACGAATCCCTCTCTCTTCATCTTTCAACCACAATCGTGAGCGACGATTAAAAGTCCGGTTGTGTTCAGTATTGGGTTGGTGTTTTTCCTCCGTTTTTTTTCATCCTAGGCGAGTACATTTGTTTTGAATTGCTCATTTGAAATAATTTCCATGGTATTCACAAGTGGTCAGCGAGCCACACACCCCCCCTTTGTTTTCTCCCTTTCCCTTATAGTATTTTTGACTCTCGACTCACAGTGTTTCGGGTGTAAAAACTTTGGGGAGGTCTTTTCACTTGTTGAGGCGTTGAAAACTTGATCTTGAAATTGCGAGTTTTTGCCATCGAGGACTTCTACTCCCCAGGCTCCCGTTTAGATGTGTATAAGCGGTTAGGAACGCGACCAAGGACCACCGATCAGGTTCGATTCAACTATCTTTCTCGCCCATCTCTTCTTTTCCTCCCCCAGGTGAAAAGTTACACCCGGCTTCCCTATGATGGAGTCTTCTCTGGGATGAGCCTCATGTATATGATGCACAGAAACTTCTTTTTCCGTCTAGTCCCCTTCCTTGTCTTCCATATGCCATTGCTCCCCACTGTTCGGAGGAGGCGTCTTTAATTGGATTGATGATACGTTTGGGATTGGTCCAGCACTTTTTTCGTTTTGCCTGAGGAGGTTCTTCCTGAGAATTTCCCGGTTCGGCTCCTTTTCTCCCCGGTACGATTTTTTACTCTTCGATGCCGTGGAGAAGCAAATCCTAAAGGGAGGAGTAATAAGACCGGTTTTGAATTCAATGGGGCCCTTCTTCCATTCCTTTTATTGGTAGTGCAGTGTACGCCTGATATTTTCCCTGACGCCCGAGCTCCTTCTTTTAGTAAATGGCTTCTCCCGTTTCCCTTGCCTCCTCTCAGGTAATGCCGGTGCCGAACTGTAGGTTGCTCTCTATAACAATTTCAGGCGAGGTCTTCTTACTCCATGAGATTGACGCTCCTTTCCTTTACCTTTTGACGTAGTAATCAGCAAGGCTGCCCCCCCGGTAGTCCAGAGAGAGTCCAACTCTCGTTCCCCCAATCTCTTTCAAAACTGGAGTCAGAGAGGAGGTTTGTTCTTCCACTGCGCTCAACCGCCAAATGAAGTCCTCTCCTTTTCAGGATTTTCATTCTCTATTTCATGCGCCCTTCAGAATGAAATGCTTTCCTTCTTCGCGCATGCACGCACGACAATGGGCCTCACGCGGCATTATTTAACTATTTAGCTCTTTCACCTTTGTATCTTTTCGACCCACATTATTACGAACGCTCTGAGTCTCTTCGTCGTTCTAAACCATCGCAACAGTTTGTTTTTCCCAACCCAAGCTGCAGCTTACCTCTTTTTAATCAGCACTGTAACATCGATCACCCGCCAAGCGTGGCCCTCCCAGAGATAGATTAGGGTGTTTTTGGGAGTTTTTTAATCCTCTCAGCTAATTCCCTTTTTCCTCTATTTCATTTTAAAACCCCCGTCGGATTGTTTTGGGTCTTTTTTGGATGATCCCACCTTCTTCTTGCTCCCTCTTTTTTCTCTTCTTCCCTTTTTCCCCCCAGTAATCGTTTGGTCTTACCTTTAGATCGCCCCCCCTTATCGTGCATTGTTGCGCCACCCCAGCGTAAACTTTTCTTTCGCTCACCTGCCTCCATTTTTCTTGGCGTCCCCCCTTGCTCCTCTGCCTGTAGTCGGCACCAACACGCCATTCTTGTTTTCAAACACCCAGATCCGCCCCCCCCCACCGATTGACTCTTTTCGGAAACCAAAAAA
>Ga0179593_1244305_pt1 | contig 12725 bp, 12 predicted proteins | sample CZODoug2_1_08_16_FD_185931 | JGI IMG/M metagenome (GOLD analysis project Ga0179593, IMG submission 185931) | Vadose zone soil fungal communities from Angelo Coast Range Reserve, California, USA - CZODoug2_1_08_16fungal (PacBio error correction) | ecosystem: Environmental > Terrestrial > Soil >... | reverse complement strand
GTTCGTCCTGATTTTTACTGCGGCCTTTTGTGGTTAAGGACTCCTCACCATTCCCACATCCCCGCCCGGTCACCAAAGGTGATCTAGCATTTTCTTTTTTTTTTCTCCCCCCCTTCAACCTCAGCTATCGGCTCGCACCCCTGACCCTTCATCCCCTAAGCCCCCCGTATTCATCGTTCGTGCCAAATCTGCGCGATCGGTTCTCATGCCCCCCCCCAAAACGCCTTTAGGCAACCAGCACTGCGACGTTCCCCCCACTCCTCCCCCCGGAGTTCATTCTCTGTGTACAGAGATTCATCACAAGCCTGGGTTCTGAAGGGCTTCATTACTTGCCTTCCTAACCCAGATTAGCCGTTGTTTTGCTCGCCACGTTTTTCGACTTCCCTGAGTTGAGGACTTGCTCCCAACTTTTTCACTTCCAGTTCCCCCTCTTTGTACCCACATATTAGCCGGTTCTTGGCCTCTATCAGTGACATTAATTCTGCCCAATGCGAGTCAATAGGCTCCTTTAATCCCTTCCAGCTCCCCCCGATCCCTCACGGATTCCAGCTCGACCTGCTTTCCGCTGCTCCAGTGGACATTGGACGTTTTAGCACGGCGCGTTTTAGGATCTTTTCTGAAGTTCCTGTCGCTTCACGGCCTGCCCTGCTTTTTTCCAGGCCCTACAACCACACTGTCTCCCCCGCCGATTTGCGCGCCAAATTGCCTCACTGCTTTCATCAGAACCTGGTCTTCAAATGGCTGTGCTCCCTTTTCCCTCGGGCTTTTTTTGGTCCCGTTTTTTTTTTTTTCAAACTGTTAGATAGGTCAGGCGACTGGCTTCATCCCCGCCCCTCCCCCAAGCTGAGGTTTTTTTCTCCTGAAAGACTTTCGTGTCTCAGTTGTCGCGTTTTTGTTGTTCCAGCCACGTAAGATACTTTTTCCCATAAGTCTTCTCCTCATACGAGGAGGGTGGCAGCTTAGTTCCCGCTGCGACGGCGAGTGACGGCTTGATCGTTTCTTCGTCTTTGACTGTTTGGCCGCGGGTTAAGCCGATGGTTGATACGTCAAGTTACTACCCTGACCCGCGACTATGCCATGCTCTCTTCGTATGTTCGTTTTCATTATCTCCCTCTCCCTTCTGTCACGATTCTTGCTTACATAAGAATTACGTCGCTCTGACGGATATCGCATGCCTCCCTTCCTTTTTGTATTTTTAGTCCAGATATCCATCCTTTCCCGTAGAACGACCGGATGCCCTACCGCGAAGATTCACCTTGTATCTTCAGCCCCTTTCCGATTTCCTTTCAGCAGAAGGACTGGTCACACCCCACACTACGAGCAGAAATTTCTCACCTTACTTCACTTATCCCTTTCTTTTCTCCTTATCCCCAGAATCCGTTGCCGACCAGTCCGGTGGTCCGATGAGTTTCTATGTTTAAGGACATCGCGAGTCGCGTGAGAGCTTACGGCGTCTGCGGATTTCTGTTTATGTTTTGAGGGTTTTTGGATCTTTGTGTCCCCCTGGTTTCTCTCGCAACTAGCTACATTCGAATGGGGTGAATTTTTGGACATGTGCCCCCCCCCGACCATTTTTCCCCAGTAATAGCATGTCGCCTCTGTACTTACCGACATTTTTCTCTCACAATGTGATTCCTCCCGTCAATTCGTGTGTCCGTGTAGGTGCGCCCTTGGCTACCGCCACAACTGTCCTAAGTGTCTTGACTTTTTCGCATTTTTCCTTCTTTATTATTCACTGTTCAAAGAAGTTTCTATTTGCCACGTCTACCCCGTCCTCATTTTATCCATTCTGTTCCAAATGGGGGCGAGACCTCATGCTCGGAATTTTGCCTTTCTTAAAACACGGTTAAACCGGTCATGGCTGACGGCTCCGTTTCAGCTAGAATTCTTAGATACACGTTGTATAAAAGTTTCAGTTATCCCCGCGTGTCCTTCGTCCGGTACAAAGATATTTCCATTCGCCCCCCTGACACCTAAGCAGAGTCCCTGTTCACGTGTTGAATGTTGGCTGTGACGGTTCATACATCCATCCTCTCTTAGCCACATGTCTCGCGAACCGATTCCTGCATTGGTTTTTTTCCCTTCTCTCTTTCCCCTTTTGAACGGCTCCTGCTGATACCAGATCTTTCTTCCTGCGTCATGGTTGGGGTACGTTCCGTCCTAATCCCCTATTCCCGTCTTCCACGCTTCTTAGATGCGAGAGGTGTTTTTTGAGCGTCACGTACTTTTTTTTGTTCCAACCCCTTCCTTTGACTTCCTTGTTCACGAAAAGGCCTCCTGCTGCGGCCGTGCGTCGTGCCCAGTCCAGGAATATATCCCAGGCCCTGGTTGTCGTCTGCTAATGCGACCCCGTTCTTGTCTCGCCATTCGGGCGCATTCATCGAGGCAGGCCTTCACCTTCAGAATTTTTGCGACGCGTTTTTGTTCCCCCCAAGGAGACGGGCCCGAAACATTTCGTGCCCGACGCAACGCCCCGCACCTCCCCAAAATAGGCAGGGGTCCACACACCGTCTCGAGCTTAGCAGCCACCTTCAGTTCTCCCGCTATTCCCTTCATGTCTCTAACACAATATGTACAGACATCCACACAAGCGGACGACAGAAAATGTGTCTCCTATTTCCGTCCCCTCTGGCTCGCCCGGTCGGTTCGTTTGTTTTTAACAGATTGTAGATTGATCGAGCACTGCACTGCGGGTTTAAACATGGCAGGCAAACAGCACGAACCCCCGCTCTGTTCAACCACGCTATTTGCCGCATCGGTTGGTGCAAATACTGGTATGGATAACAAGCTTGCCTCCTCCTGTTTCGTTTCCGGATAGTGCAATTCTCGATCGCCAGTGGTTCTTCCAGACGGAGCGCAGCGGAGATTTTTGGAGATCGGCCAGCTCCAGGCGCCTCCAGATATACTTCAAATCTCCGCCGCTGTGACCTCGTTCTCGGGGCAAGCTTTGAATTGGGTGAAACACCGTTCCTTGGCAATTTCCGATTTTTTGACTGAGCCCATTTTCAGTTCCTGCCATTGTGCTCGTTTTCTCGTTTGCGCCCCATCCAGACTTCCCCCTCCTCCGCCCCGCTCCCCAATTTCGCGTGTTTCGCTGCCTGTTAGCGGTTCCTCTTCTTGCAAATTCACCTTGTCCTTACAACCAGGCCTTGTTCTTTTACGTTCCTCGAGGTTTTGTTTGCTCTCTCCCTTTGAACCCGAAGCAACCAGTCGGTCGGCCCCTCTCTTTCCTCTCCCGTTTTTTTTCGCTCTTCCCGACTTTGTTCGGGTTGTCGTGGGGCTTGCCGCCCTTTCTAGAGCACCCTCTTCAGAACTTCTGCCCATCCCTCTGATTATCTGATGTTTTTGCACGTTTATTCTGATTACTCAGTTGCCGCCCCGATTCTTTTATTTTTTGGGCGCGTCGTGCGCTGATCTGGATGGGTTACCCCCCCCGCTCGAATGCGTACTGGGGCCTGTTGTCTCTCCGGTTCTCCTTCCTCGGACACCCCGCTGATGGACCCAAACTTGATTGCATTTTCGGTGATGTCCCTATACATTTTTCATTTGGTATTATTCCATAGCGTTTCTTTTTTTTTTTTCGCTCTTGGCATCTCCCCTTTAATCCCTTCCCCTCCGATACCCCGCATCTCACCTAGGCTTTTATAGTTGCTGGTGCTCGCGCGCTGCGGTCTTCCTCTTCATGTCTTCTGCCGAGATTGGTAGCAAATCTTATTTTTCATCCAAAGCATTTGCTACAGTCTCTTTTTTTGGGCACGGCGGTACAAAGTTTGTTCCCCGATATGGTTTTTTTAGACGGCGTTTGCAGGCACCCTCACTGTCCTTTTTATCGCCAATCTTTCGCATTTTTGAGGAATTGGAAGTGGCTGGCCATTTACCTGATTTCAATTGTTTTTGTTGCATTATTGATTTCCATAGCACTCCCTTAATTCTCTTTCTCCTGTTATTGTGCTTCAAAGCTGAAGTGGTTCTTAACAATCGCTTTTTGCACTGGTATTTATTCTTTTTTTTACCCGATACAGCTTTTTTCCTTTCAATCCCTATGAGACGCTCTGCAGGTCTTGCTGCCAATACGTCGAGACGATGACTTCTGATACGCGCTCTGGCGCCGACCACTCTTTTCCTCTTTTTTCTGTTTTTGCCTTTTTTCCACTTCCTTAATCTGGCTGGGCGGAGAGAGTCAACCGATTTGTTCCGGTTCCGTTTTGAGGTCCTTTTCTTCAACTCATTGTCATGGTCCATTTTCTTACACCCAGTCGTGACACCCGCTCCACGTTGGCAGATACCAATATGCGGTGAATCGGCTTTCTCTCAAGTTAGTAACCACACCTGATCTCATCCCTCCACTGGTTTTCCTCCCCATTTTCTCGTTCAATAACTCGAATAGTTCTCGTTTCCCCCGCTGCCTACTTTTGAGCGATGTTGTCGGCTGATTCCTTGCTGAATCGCTTTACCCAGCCCATTCACCTCTTATCGTATGACTAGGTTTATTTTCCGTGCATGAGTTCTGACGCAGTCTTTTCGCGACTGAAGGTATCTCCCTCCGAATCGTGAATGCGAGCTTCCAAGCGTCTCCCGTTACCACCTCGGGTTGTTAAATTGTGGTTATTGGATGGTTGAGATTTGATGTCGTCCACCCGGTTTTTCGAAATGCTTCTTTTTGTCGAGACGTTGCATCGACTCTGTGCACGTCTTTTCCTCCCCAACCCCCATTACTGAAAAACTACGCCCCTTTTGTGGCCTTGTTCTGGGAATCTTTCACCCGATGATGGCCGAGGCGGTCAGTTTAACTACACCGGACTTGTGTACGTAACCCACTGTTCTTCATAGCGGTGAGATTGAGTTGTTCAACATCTTTCTGCCACGATTCCCTTCTCCTTATCCCGTTTAGCTTCCCGTCTTTACCTCCCCGGTCAGTTACTCGCTCCCTTCCCCCCCCCCCATCAAGGCCTTCATTACTTCGAATTTTTTCCTGGATGATGACTATTGACTTACCCATGTTCACTCCCTTTAGATTTTGCCCAACTTTTTTTTGTCGAGCGCTCTCCTACTTGTTGTCCTCATTTGTTAGTCGGGCTCGTAATTTGAGTGGGTGTTCCTTCCTTCTCTCTCTTCCAGGGATGAATATACCCAATTTTCCTCGGCCGAGAGTGGCATCAGGTCTCGATGCGAAGGCCATTTAGCTCTTTTTCTCTTCTCCACTTTTATTGAAGAATGCGATAGTCGTATGTCCCGCGCTTCCTTTCTAGGTCGACACTAACTGCTTAGAGGCGAGGCAAGGGTTGGGGCCCTGGACGAAATTTCTGCGTAATTACTTTGAGAGCGCTTATCTCCTCATTTCTCGCTTACCGTACGAAGTCTCGCAACATCGGGCTGACCCTCCTTCCATCCCGACGATGCTTGTCCACGGAATGTTAATAGATGTGCGAGAGTCATTCCCCAACCCTTCTCGGTTGTTTAGCGCCCTTTATCTGCATGTCCTCTTTCCTTACTAGACCTGACAAACCTTCTCAACGAGCTTTCTGAGGCGGCAGTTGAAGCCTCCTCCTCCATGCCGTTTTTGTAGGTCGGGGATGAGGCAAGTAGTTTCCTATTCTCTATCATTTTTTCTCTTAATCAGACCCGTGGCTAGTCGTTGCCTTCCCCTCCCTTTTCATAAACCGGTTCTGATTTAATTAGCAGTCTGCACTTTGATCTCGCAAGTGTTGTCGTGTTTTTTGGTTTTGCCGGTTTTCTGGCCTTTTTTATTCCCGCCTTCAATGAATCCCTAGTACTGCGCGGCGGCTTCACATTCTAAATGAACCAGTCATGTCCCATTTTAGAATTTATGAGAGATTTTGAGGATGGAACTCCTTCCCTTTACTCTATTAGGGCTCCTGGGTGCTGACAATTTTATGCCGCGGGCATTCCTTACTGAGGAACTCCGGAGTAAGTTATTTACACCTTCGGTTGCCACCGGTAATTTTTTTCCAAATGGTTTGTGTCACCTCCGCATCAACTCTTCCCGGGGTGATAACTTTCTTATCCTGTTGGGATGTCAGTTGTTCGTCACTAGTGCAACCGTACTTCTGCTTCCTTCTGAGCTTTCCTAGCTGGATCTGAATTGGTTCGGGCGATTGTGTTGATTGTGCCTCTGGTTGTCTAAGGCCCCGTTGTTCCCTCGTACAGATCTGACACGGAAACTGAAGTCACGCCCCCCGTCTTATGGATGACCCCCTTTGTTGTTGATGTTGGCTCTATACTGCTCGTACTTACTTCCCTCTGTCAGGTCGCGCCTGTAATCACAGGAGTTTTGATTTGGGCCTTGTGAGGCGGGATACTGACTCACCCCCCCAATTTAGCCTTTTTGCTCAATTCTCTCTCCTACTGTTTTTTTTTTTCTCTGCTTGTGGAGTAGATGGTTCCTGGCGGTTTTGGCGACGGCACCGCCCTCCAGAAGTTCCCACATCACCGCTTCCTCCCCCCCCCGGTTCTACCTCGACTTTTGTTTTACTGACAATTAACGGTATCCGTATAGGTCTCCCCCTTACTTTTGCTCATACGGTGAATCTCCGTTTCAGTGTTGCAAAGCATCTGCGCGAATACCCGGTTCGCTTTCCCACACCCCTCGTTTGGAAGGCAAATAACACCACCCGCGCCCCGCCCCTTCCCATCCCTCGACCCTTTTTAGGGTTCTTCAAGACTCATTGGTGGCCCGGGAGGCTACGCACCGGAAGATACAAAATTTCGTAGACCTTTGTTGCCTCCCCCCCTCCTTTTTCTTCTGTGAGTTTTGATGCCCCCCAACCTTTGGACCTTACCCGTGCCCCCTCTGTTCCATCCGTTCCGGAGGGGCACCATTGACACTGCTGTATTCTTTTTCAGTGCTACAGTTTTTTTTTCCAGGCCCTCCCCTCAATCGATCCCAGTTTTTTATGTTTCCCAAGCTCTCTTCATCCTCCTATGCTCATTTGGATTGCCATTGACGGTCATGGAAGTCTGTGACTCTCTCGCCCCCCATTCGCGGTATTCGGGTATATCATTACCTCCACGCGGAATATTCCCACCGCACAACCCCCCCCCCAACCACACACTTTAGCCCCGCGCTTGCGCGCTCAACATTTCCCCTGGACGCGTGCACTCCTCCCGGGAATCGCCCGGATTTGAGACTGGTACTGAAGTGTAGGTTAAGCGCGGCCCCAGCTATTCAAGTGTAGCCCACGTTGCGCCACTTGTCAGCGACTTTACCTCTACCCCCACAACTGAAAGACAACGTTGAGTGCACTTGCTTCACCGTGTAAGCGTCCAGCTGTGGACTTCAGGTTTTTTGGCGCGAGACGTCTGGAAATAGCCGGTAAGATCGAGACCGGATCTAGCTTTTTTTAGCGGATAGTCGTTTTGTTCACAGTGTGATGGGTTGGATTCGGCATTTTCTAGCGCCGAAGGCGATTGAGTAAATGTTTCTAGGCAGTGCGATCTTCGTTGATGTATTTTGTTCAGCCGATTTCTTGCCGCCCAGGACCCTTAAGACGGACCATTCCCTTTCTTCTAGAGCTGCTTCATGTCATCTATCTACGCAACTCAGTACGTTCGGTCGCCCTCTCTATCTGCGCTAGTATTTCTTAAGGGCCATAGAAGACATGAGGGAGCTCCCTCTTTTCCTTCCTTTCCTCTTCAGCATGATACACATCCTGTTTTCCGTGCGGTAGCATCCAGAGATATGGCCTTTCGCCCCTATCTGATTCCCGCGTTTCCCTTTATTGCCCTCCCGCCTTTGATTCCATCGTTGAAAGCTCTGGGAAGCACCCCCCTCCCATATTTTTAGAGTCCAATTACTTCACCCCCCCAAAACGCCTTCCCGCGGGCCCCGTTTACGAACTTATTGTTTTAACACCTACGTTTCCCCCGTTCAAATTCTTGCCTCCCCCTGGGTTACGTGATATCATCCGAAGTCGGAGCCCTCTTCTGAATAAGGAAGGTCTTACCCTTCCTTTTCATTTTGACCTTTCTTCTCCCCATGACCGCTGCCCCTTCTGTTTTTCCTCGTCCCAAGCGGCTCAATTCGAATGGGTCAACATTCCGTCCATGTTTTCGGTCCTTCAATCATCGCGACTGTCCCTCGGCTGCTCTTTAGCGCTTTCACATCTTTCATTTTATGTCCCCCTGGCCATCTGTTGTTCCCCTTCCGAGCGCCAATGCCACAACTTTTTTTGAGGGTTTTTTTTCCCCAGTACTGATTGCACCATACTGTCGTATTCCCGGCCTTCCCTGTCCTCCTTTGGGTTCCCCACACGGGGTTGCGACCATTTTAAAATCTTTGCCCTTTGGAACCCGTTCCACCTCGTTCGTGTCTGAATTAGCCGATGGAACTGCTCTCCTTCTGCTCCCCGCCCTTAGTGACGATTTTCTTCTTTTCATGTTCCGCACCGAAAACTCTCCCGAGTACCCTTCACGTGTTGACGGGCTGGTCTTTTCTGACAGCAAGTATATAAGCAGCAGTGTAGAACCATATTACTCCCGGGGGGTTTTCACCGAGACTTTCATCAATGTATTTGCACAGCATTGAGGCCTTCCCATGTCTTAGTCACGCGTCCTTGTGGGTGGTTGTCGTTCCATCTCCCGTCGATTCTTAGTAGTTTGAATCGCAGCGGTGCGCGTCGACCTCCCGTCAGAACACCTGCCCCGCTTTCTGATTGACAATCCCTGTCCTCGCAGGTTGATAGAAAAGTTTTACGAGACGACCCCTGCCCTGTGCTTTGTTACGGCAAGCCCCAACGGATTGTCGCTCGGTTGCGGATCTTTTCTCTATCGCAGTGCGTCCGCCGCTTAGCCCATACTGCAGAGCTGCTCAGTTGCTGTCCCCACCCAACCTTTTGCCTTCCCATTGTATGTGAGACCGCAGAACTCCAATTCCCCACTCCTGATTTTAATCGAGATTTTTTCCCACCTCTCTTCCTCTAGTTCTCTCGGAGCTATTCCCCCATGCAATGACGCAACTCCCACCCCACTTTTCTCCTTCAGTAAATGGCCTCACGATGAAGATACGCGCGAAGGGTCGTGTTGTACCGAACCCTTCCTTTTTTTTTTTCCTCCCTTCTAAACCCCGATAGTTTTCAACCACTGAATTTTCCTGCCCCCCTGTTGGAGCACCAAAATTTCTCGAGCAATTTACTTTTTGAATGCTCTTTTTGTTTTTCGGAGCACTTCTTCCCTCTCATCCCCCCGTTCTTTAGCGCTCCAGCCACGGAGCGCAGCGTCTCCCTTTCGGGGTTTGGTCTGCAGCTACAGGTCGATGCTGAAAGTTGGGTGGAAGCGTTTCTCGGTTTGACCCGCGTGGCCCGGTAATTCCCCCCTGAATGTTGATTTTGCACAAGAACGGCTTAATGTTTTCCTGTTGTCCCTCCAGGACCGCTCGCTTTTCCAGGTTGTTGCGTGCAGCTTTTTTCTCATACAGAAGTCCCTTCCGCCGAGCCCATCTTTCTCGTGTTCGTTTCTCTTTTTAGAGGGAGCTCTTGACCCTCAGTCAAGGGGAAATCAATTGAAACACAAGCCTTTATGTTGTCCTGTCGGAGGTTTGCTCTATCATTCCTCCCCGACTTCCCTCCAGGTAGCGTCCACTCTTGCGGTTCCTCCAATCCCTCAGTTGGTGTTTTTCTCTAGCTTGGCCTCCCTTTTTGGTTGCTCGGGTTCTGCCAGATAGAGTTCCAACAACAATAGAAGAACTCTTTTCACTAGATGGTGTTTCTCTTTCTTTTCCCCCCTTGGCTCGCTGAAGGAGGTCCAAGCCAGCATGTTTTTTCCTTTATGTTCCTTATGGATTTGGAGCACCGTTCGCGAGCCCCCCCATTGGACCTGGTGGGTATCCGCGGATTTTACGGGCGGACAACTCTGGCACCCCTTACTGAAGGGTACTGGGGTTAGTCTCCTATCCCCCAGGTCCATGTCGGGTAAGCAGGAGAGCTCTTCTGACTTCCTCCCTTTGTTTCGTTCCCCTCAAGAGTCTGTCTTTGAGCTAGTGATGGGTTCTGCTATCTGCACGGTGAGCGAAGTTTGGTTTTTTTTTCCAATGTGCAAGGTTTCGACTAGTCGCTTCGGCCCCCTAGCGGCATTCAAGCCTGGAGCGGTGGTGCTTCCCCTGCCCCCAATGCAGGCCCACCCCCAAATTCCATGTTTGTTCCCACTGCTCGTTTTTTTCTCTCAGGTGCGTTTGCGGCCCCCCACTTTCTTGAATTTGTTCGTACACGACATATTCGTCCTCTCTTCTCTTCTCGCTTTCTTTACTGATGAGAATTGGGCGGTGTTCGTGTTGTATGGTCCTCTTCTTCCTATGGGACGACCCTTGTTTTAAGATGTCCTACCGGTTTGTCCCCCCTCGATTGTGGGACCTTGTCTGATTACCGATAAATGTGAGCTTTTGTGTCACTTTTCCCCGATGTCTTTTCCTTTTTCTTTTTTTTTTTTTTCTTTTATTCCTGATGGCGAAAGCTTAGACGGCTGAATGCGCCCTCTCTCTCTTTGCGCTCTGTTCTCGGATAATGAACTGGTGCCATGGCACTTTGTTGGAGTTGAGTGACGGCCTTTCTATAAGTACACTCGTCTTCGGCTTCCAATCATTGCAAGTCCTGCATTGTTATGTTATATTAGATCCCGCTTTCTCTCCCTCATCAATGCGTTTTGGCGTCAGATACTTTTGTCCAACTGAATCTTCCTCCTTCTTTTTGCCCGCAATTGCTCGTTCAAAATCTGTCAGATCTGTTCCCCACCTCTGCCTCTTTCGTGCGCGATGTCCTTCGGTGAGATTTCTGCCCCGTACCAGACCAATTCCCCTCCCTTGAAGGAGACTCTTTTGTGTTTTTGCGATGCATTTCACTGCTGCTTCCTCTTGATCCTTTTGAAACTGGTATCTGCGTTTATCCGAATGCGAGATTAGTTCCTTACCCTTCCCCCGACTTTTTTGAATTGTCCGACTTTCCTCTAATGTGATGCTTCCCCCCCCGTGGGCTAACACCCTTCTTCGTACGGATTGCTTCCTGGATAGACGTTGCAACCCGCTCCTTATTTGAACGTCCTTAAAACCAGGTCCCTCCCCCCCCCCTCAGTGTGTATGGCGCGGTCCGTCAAAACGATGTTTTCGAGGCTTTCTTCTCTTTTCCAGAGCTAACCCCCTTTTTTCTCGCGGGACTGATAAGCTCTGTTTTTCAACCGGGGCATGGCCCTTTTCAACTTATTGCAGGAGAGCTTTCTCTTTCCCCCCCTTTTTTTTGACCTCCATGCGTACAGTTATTCTCATCAACTTCCTTCTTTCCGCCTTTCATGTCTTGCCTATCTTCCTCATAGGCTATTCACTATTACCCCCCCATTCTTTATGCATCAGTTGCCGGGAACCAGTCTTGGCAAACGGATGTGGAGCCCCCCGCTTCCTACTGCTTTTTTCAGCATTGGTCTTTTCGGGCTTTCCTTTTTTTTTCCGTCCCTTCTGCTTACTCTCATTCTGGCATATACAAGTTATGGAGATGGTCATCCGGATCGTTCGCCTTCCATTTGAGCTCTGGAGATCTCACGAACACTGTTTTGAATTCGTAGCTGTGATCGCGACTCATTCTTACTTGTTCCCTGCATAGTTGAGTCATTTCTCGTATCGGGACGACAACTGGGCTTTCTCTTCCATTCTGACGAAATCTATACTCTTTTGGTATTCCCCGGTAGTACCATTTCCTCCGAGCTCCCCAAATCGGATGAACCCGCCTTTGACAAATTTTGTTTCTAGACGAGCCGCGTTTCTTCTCTTCGCGCGCTCCGAGCGCCCTCAACAGCCTCAGGTATGGAGTTCTCCCCTACCTATGTTCGTCTCCTCTTTTTAATGTCCTTTATGGACAAACTATCTGCGACCACTGATCAAGAGCTGTCGAGGCCCGTTTTTTCAGTCCCGAATACGACGAGGTGGCGGTCTTTTCTTCCTTCCCCTTGCTGGGACCTTGTGCTGAAGTTATTTGCCAGCGATGCAACATACCTCCTTGTTCTCGTTTGCACAGGGCGGCACTACAGGGGTATCCCTACCCTTTTCTTTATGCGCCTCAGTTCAACTGACAAATCTTGGTTTCCTTTTTGTTTTGTTTCTGTGCTTTTGGTCCTTGCCGGTGCCTTCCTTATTCCTAGCTCGCTCTTCCGCTTTTGCGCGTAAACATGCCCTCCGTGAGCTTCTGGTCGAAAATCGGTTAAGCAGCGGGACTTACTCCTATGCTGTTTGCCACTGGATCTGTTGGGCCCTTTTGGTTGCTCTCCCATTCTCAGCTTCTCTCTTTATAGGGCCTTTCATTTGCCGATTCCCCGCCCGGGCGTCCGTGATGTACACATCCCTCGGGGTAAGTTAACACGGGGTGTCCCCCCCTTCCCTCCTGCAATTGCTTGGTGTCAACACACCGTTTTTCTACGCTCCTTTTCTCCTCTTGGTCGCTAACTGCCTCCCCTGCCTTTGATGCCGTCTTATCTCTTTGGTTTGCTGTTTGTTGAACCCCCCCCCCCCCCCCCCCAGGAATTTTTCTTGAGTTTTCCGAGGTTGTGTGGCCCCGAACGGTTCCGCGTCCTATGCTTGCTTTCCCCTCAAGTCCCAGTCTTTTTTTTTTTTTCTGAGCATGATAGACGAAGAGTTACGTGTCCTTCTCCCCGGTCAGCTGCGCATTGTCACAGGTGGTGTGGCTTTTGGAATTTTTCTTCTCTCCTTCTCCACAACCGTTTCTATCTGTGTG
>Ga0179593_1807861_pt1 | contig 12726 bp, 19 predicted proteins | sample CZODoug2_1_08_16_FD_185931 | JGI IMG/M metagenome (GOLD analysis project Ga0179593, IMG submission 185931) | Vadose zone soil fungal communities from Angelo Coast Range Reserve, California, USA - CZODoug2_1_08_16fungal (PacBio error correction) | ecosystem: Environmental > Terrestrial > Soil >... | reverse complement strand
TGACGAGGACCAGAAACAAAAACAGAAACACAACCCCCCCCCCCCCACAACAACAAACCACAACCACAATTCGAAGCGCAGACGACCGACGCCGGCAAGCGGCACCCACGGCCCCCCCCCCAAAAACCCGCCGGTAGCCGTAGTGACGACCACCAAGAGAGACCAGTACAAGAAGCGGCGCCGCCTCAGACCGGTGCCCACCACCAAAAGCAACCAGCCACGACGAAGACAAGGCACCAGACGCCCGACCGTCTCGGAGGCGCCAACCACAGCACCAGAACCCAGGCCCCCCCAGACAACACCCGCAGTACAACCCGGCACCTCCGCCCACGACAACACACCACCACACCACAACACACACACCACACGCAACACTACAGCAGCAATACACAGAAACCCATACGAGAACTAACCCCCCCGAGAACAAAGCACCGCCCCCACCATACGGCCAAAGCGCCAAATGGACACACAGACACGACAACAGAACGAAGCCGCACCTCGCCCAAAGGCCACGGCACAGGCCAACGTCGCCTAGCGAAAGCCGACACCCACCCCAACCAAGAACCGAGCCTACCATACATATCGAAACACGAAGAACCAACACCCACAGCGTAGACAGCCGGTGCAACTACCAGGCGAAGCAACCAGCGCACGACGAAAATCGCGTAGAGCCCACACCAACGCCCGGCCGCCAGGACCCAAACCGAGCCAAAGACCCGCATACAGCGCCGAACGATACGGACCGACCGACCCCAAGACCCACCACCCACACCCCAGCCGCGCGCGATACTCACGGACAGACCCATCTACTACGATTCCAGACGGACGAGCACAGTATCCACGACACAAAGACCCCGACCACAAACCGACCAAGGACGCACGAACGATCCGAAAAACACCCGCATCGAACCAACGCCTGACACCCGAGAAAGACAACCCACGAACACAAACAGCACCGACCCCGCCAAAAAACCCAAGAAAAAACACACCACCATCGAAAGCAACCGCGACCCCCAAACAGCCCCCCACCTCGCGATAAAGCACATATTCCTAGAAAATGAAACCCAGACTATCACAAAGCATTGTTCGACCACAATATGGCGAAGACCCACACACCCCTAGCAACAACCAAGATGACTGACGACAAACGACGACCGGCCCTAACACACCCCCCACCCACCCACAATCCACCACACAACACGCAGACCAGACACGATGACCCACCCAGCCGAAACCCCAGACGCCCCGACGCCCCCAACCACACGAGCCTATCGTATCCGATGACCGACTACGCCCCAAACCCCGGCCATCCCGCCACCCCCACAGCAGCCCACCACCCAACGACCCGCCCCCCCGCAGGACCAACCAACACACCCACCCCCACAGTCCAACGAAAGAAAACCATCACCACCCAACCAACACCAGCGACCAAGTATCGAACACGGCGCGATAGCCACGAGCCAAACAACGAGCATAACAAGATACAGAGACATGCGCGGCCCCAGACCTCAGACCGCGCAAGCCCCAAGAAAAGCACGGACAGGCACTCCGACACCAGCAAGAAAAAAACACCCAGACCCCCCAGCAGAACAACACCCCGAACACAATAACAGAATAGTATCACCCCGACAATCCGACAAAGTCGAAGACCAGAACACCACATCCGCACCACGATACCGATGCCGATTGGCACACCCCGACCCACCGACCCCACACCCAACCAAACCCCACCCAACCCCCACCCAACCACCCCCCCACCCAACAGCGGAACACGAGACAACAAAGACACCCACACCACCCAAGCCCCACACAGAACACCAACCCAGACAGCCCCCCTAAACCACCCCCGCGAACCCACCAGAGCCACCGCAACCCAGCACAAACCAACAACCAATCAAACCGCAATCCCCCCCCACAATCATCTAGATCGGGCCTCCCCACCCACACCCCTCGCACAACCAACCACCACAAAAAACGACAACGAACACAGACAAGGCACACAGCCAACAACCGCACACACACAAAACAAACAGCACGCAGACCCCACGGCCGACCTATCGACGCGCAAAAGCCCACCCATATAAGGCCGAACAGATCGACGAGCGGTGAATATTGCGCAAAAGAAGAGAAACCCTAGCCCTCCCACATGAGCACGAAAACCCCAACGCCACAAACACCAAACAACACCCCCAACCAGCCGCCAACAATACAAGAAAGAACCAAAAACCCCCCCCCCCAGACCGACCACCATGCCCCAAAAACGAGACAGACAACCCACACCCCTGAATGCAAATCGACAACAGACCCGATAGACGACCCGACACGCAACAAACCCCGCAACCACGACCCTCCCGACCGACAAACCGAAAAACGACCACACAAACCACCAACAAACAACCGCGCCCTGCCGCCACCAAGCCCGCAACCCCAAGTGTCCTACGTTACGAAGAAAGACCGAGACCCCAGTACAAACCGACCAATGGGATCAGAGCTGATAGACACCGCACCACACGCACCCCACAAAAGGCCCGGACTCACGCAACCACTATCGATACGACCAGCCAGGCGAAGCCAAACGCACAGAGTTGCCCGGTACAATGAACGGCACCAAAGTCGAGCACAGCTGGAACGCAAACGGGGAGTTCTCGCCATACAACGATATAGACACAAGAGATCCGAAACACCCCACAGAGAAACCTCTCGAGGCAGAGCACAGAGGTCCAACAAACCACACCGGTCAGGGACTACCGATAACAGACCCCGGCATCGCCCGCAAAGGCCATCATTAACACGGAACCCCTACGATAGAATGCATGGCGGTCAACTTCAGAACCCCGACGCCCACAGAACGAGCAGGAACCGATCACCCCACACGGCGGCAAACCCGACAACCCAACCACAACAGCCCCAGAAAACCACCGAAGTAAACAACACCACACGAACACACACGCACACCGCAGCCAAACCCACAACTCCCAAAAAGACCAACCAAAAAACAGCGCACAATCACGGCTGAACGAAACCACCAGACTCGCAGAAAGGACACCACAGCCAACCACCCACACACCAACAACCCCCCCCAAACAACCACACCCACCACCCACCCGCGAAAACAAAACCCCCATACAGAAACAATTGACACCGCACGAACAGACAAGCGACGGCCCCGAAAACAGCAACCAATACATCCCGCACACCCATAAAACCCGAAGCACACCAGAGGCGGAACCCCAAGTCAGCGAAACCCACAAACACCCCAACCCCCACCCAACCACCCCCCCGCGATGCAGCACAAGCGCCCAATCACGAATCCACCCAGACCAAAAACCCAAACAGACAAGCCCAACACGACAAGCCCTAACACCCTCACCCCAACAAGACCAAACAACCCCAGAACAAACACCACACACCCAAACCACCCCACCACCCCACAAAACCCCCCCCACCCAAACCCATAACTCGCACATCTAAACTCCGCGCCAGAGGCAAACACGGCCCAGCACGACCCAACAGAGCCCACTCAGGCACAGAGAAGCACATCTTCGCACCGCCCAACGCCCCCCGCCCAAACCACAGTCCCCAGCACGGACGATCGGCATCGACCCAAAACAAAGGTCGCTACAGAGCCCCACTCGGCGAATATGGAAGAACGCTAGTCCGAATAAACTCATCTCTATCTATATAATACACCTACAACATCACATTCCGCCCTTGAATAATCGCGAGGATAGAGCAGGAACAACAGATAAGCGCAACGAATGAACCTCCCGTCGCCTAGTCAGACACGCAATAGAGCGCCCCGCCAACAACCAAGGACCCAAGTACCGAACGGTAGAACACGAACCCGAACGGACAGAACCCATAAAAAGAGAGCAGCGACAACCGACTGCCCCTACGCAACCATCGCCAGACAGGCGGCCACGCCACCGCGCACAGACAAGATGAACGACAAGAGAGGAGAACACCCAGGATAACCTTCACGTAACGTAATCGGCGCATGAGCCCCATTCGAACCACGACCCCGACGACCCGACAAGCACCAACGACCACCGAAACCTATATGGCCAGCGAGCGCTAAGGCACAGAGCGATACGTATCCACGCCCAAACAACCACGCCGGCGGTACTACTGCACGTATCCGACACACAACCAAAGCACCAACCCACCACCCACGGTAGGGCTCGCCCACCAGCCCACACGCCAAGAACGAACTGAGTAGAACCCCGAGTGGACGCGCAGATGCCAAACACTCCGCTCCGGCCTCGACAGATGACGATAACGGCTGTCAGGCGCACTGCGACCCCACAGCACAGCTACGGGAGAACAGAAAACGCATCGCCACACAGGAAAGAACACCAGAACCAACCATCCAATAAACTATCGAGCCGAAGATAGAGCCCATATACAGGAAACACAGAACACCCAAAACCGACCCGAAACACAACCAAACGAACCAGCAACCCCCACACACACCAACCCATCGCTTCTGCACACCTCGAAGCCCAACCACGTGACCGACGATCACATCGACACGAGAAAACACCACAGGCCGCAAAACCGACACGTAGCCTACCGACGTCAGACCAAACCAACAGGCAAACACGAGCCCCCCACCAAACCACCGCTAGCACCCACACAACAACCCCACCCCACAAACAGCACACCCAAATAAACCCTCCAACACCGTACCCCGACCTCGACCATAGCCAGCCAGGAGCGAACACGCAACAGACCAGACCACACAACGAACAAGATACAGACGAGCCGGAACACCGCGACACCAAGTGGTCACCCCCAGGCACCCACCCACACCACCAACCAACCCCCACACAACCCCAACACCACAACACAACAACACCCACCACCCCCACCAACCCCCCCCACCCAAACACACCCCCCCATAACACCTAACAGCACCACGCCCACAAACAGGACACCAAACAACCAAAACAACCCCAAACCTACAACCACACCCCACACCCAAAACAAACACCCACCACCAAACCCCCCCCCCAGCCCACCCCACCACCCCAAACACCCAGCACCCACAACCACAAAAAACCCCACACCCAAACCCACCCCCACCCACCACCTACCCCACAACACCCCTCCACCAACAACCCCCACCCCACAGAGCCGACAACAAGCACACGATAGCTCCGCCCGAAACATGACGACTCGCACCAACCACACGCAAGAAAACACACACGCCACGGCACGTCAAAAACACGCCCCGACTAGGCGAGACAAGCCGACGACAAGCAGCAATGTACATAGCTAAGCCCGCACCCAACCACCCAAACCGCAATAAAGACCAACCCACACTATCAACAGAAACCATTCACGACAAGGCACCAATCTAAAAGACCAATAGCAGCCCACTGCCATACCGAACCAAAACATACATCAGCAACCACCAAAAAAACCCACCATAAAAGCCTCCAACAACCCCCCACCAAAAACCACACCCCAACGCACGCTCGGCCAGACACGAAGACTTTGCCCAAAAACAGAAACCAAAAAGGAAGGACAAAGCACACAGAGCTGGATGCCACACAATAACGCAAACACCCAACAGGCCCCAACCCACACCACCCAAACAAAACACACCAACCCCCACCCAAACAACAAACACAAATAAACCACACCCAAAAAAGAGGACCCCTCATAGCGAACACCACCCCACACACACACACCCCACTGACCACCAACCAGAAAACAGCACCCCCCACCACCCAACGCCAAAAAACCGAGTACCAAAACCCCCACCGTAAACACAGCAAGCAAGACACCCCGCCCCGCCAAGAAGAAGCCCCCCCCACGACCGACCTCGATGCCACAGCAACAGGACACACAACGACCAGACCAGCAGAACAGCGAAAAATCGGACATTCAAGGACTCGGACAACCATTCGAGAACGGACAAATGAAAGAGATATTACAGAGACACAACCCAGTGACGACCATCCACCCGCAACAACCCCCCAAAACCCACACGGCTGACCCGGCATCACGCAGGCACACCGCGCCACCACTAAGCGAACAATGCCGCCCACACCCACACCCCAAAGTAACGAAACAACAGGACGCCCAGCAAACCCAGCCCAAACAACACCACAACAACCACTACAACAACATAACTATGATAACCCACCCGGGCCACCCAAAAGACACACCTGCACGGCTAACGCCCAAAAGCCCCACCACCCCGGGACCGAAACACAAAAGCTCACAGACGAGACTCTGAGACCAGAAAAACACCCCCCACCCCCGGCCGCAGGGCACGGGCACGTCATTCGCCGGACCAGACAACACCACGCCTGAGCGACCCCACACCCCCAATACGCACAGAACAGAATCAAGACGCCCCGCAACCAGCAATGGCAAGACGACACCCAAAACCCTGGCGGCAACCCCAGCGAGCGCCCACGGACGCCCGGCCCGCCCTGCGCCCAAGCCCATAACACCTGGCGTCGACTGAAAACGGGAAGCCCAACCCACCCCACAACACACCACCTGCCCCAAAAGGGCGAACAAGACCATGGAAGCTGCGAATACATGATCCAGACCACCACGGCGGACCCCACACACCAACCAAAAGAGAATGAGAAGACGAGACTGAACCAAATAACCTGGCACAACGGAAGGTACAACCCACACAACCCCACCACTACCCAAGCCCGCAACAGACGACCCCCAAAGAGTGCAGCACCGAACAAGCCGTATCGAAAAGCCCCCAAAACAACCAACAACCCGAGCAGACACAACCCGACCAACACACCGACGCGAGACGACCCAGATCAGTACGCTGGAAGAAAGAACATACCGCCGAAACGACAGAACGCGCACCCAAACACCGCAAAAGATGACAGGCTCGCACAGCCGCCCGACCCGGACCCATAGCCAACGAGCCTGAAGCGCACCCGCCGGCAGCACACGCCTGGCCCAGGAAACACCCGCAAAGATTCGCGACAACGACTGACACAAAAAAGGCAAACACCACCGAAACAACCCCACCAAAAGGATGCCCGTGTATATCGACAACGACGGAAAGCGCCCGACACCAAAACCCCACACACACCCCCCAGAGTACCAACCACCCACCCCCCCCCACACCCCTCACACATAGACCACAATACCACACCCCAAACCCATACAGTCAGAAATTACTCCAAAAAGGCAACACGCCAACGCCGCAGAACGGCGAGGCAGCACGCACTGGACGAATAGGTTACAATGGCAACACACCACAGACACAGAGGCAAGGGAATATTGAGCAGAGCCCAGAACACAACACAACACCACCCCCCCCGCAACATAACACGGAAAATACCAACGGCCCAGCATATGAAATCGCCAGCTATGGGCCAGGACCCACCGCCACAAGCCACACAGAGAGACAGCGACGGCCGACCTGAGACCTAGGCCATGCCGAACCAAAAACCGAGACCACGCGGCGCGGCAGCAGGAGGACACGCCGACATCGACCACCAAACCCGAAAAGTGCACTAACAACCACCCTGATGCGGCACCATCCGACCCCACAGGAGACCCTACATGAGCTCGACATGGTAATCCACAGACAGCACCAACCGGCTCAACCCCGGCCACGAGCCCCACACCGCACAGACAGCACGTCTCCTAATTACGGGACAAATCGCAAGGGCACATGAGAACCACGCGCACACACGGATCGATACAGCCGATAAAACACAACGATATAGGAAGCAACCACGGAGTCCACACCCCGACGCGGGGTCCCCTAACAAACCGGCAGAAGAGACAATGGGTCTCATAGATACATCAATTCTGAGTGGACTTGAACACCATCCGCCGGTATACCTGATCCGAAACCCATACGAGACGCACAATCACGGACAGGCCCCAGGAACAAAGACCGACAGGAGCTAAACCAGGATCTGGTACGAGCGCACGCCACGCCTATGAGGGGCCCTGGTCCGGTTCGCTAGCGTACGGCACACGGTCTAGGCGGCCGGGATTATATATCACGCCATGCTCATATTAACACAAAACACAACCCATGGACAGCACGGTATTACACACGACACCAATTCACAACCCCCACACCCAGAGACGGACAATCCCACTCCTCATCCGGATGAACCATCAAGGCCCGCACGCTCGTATCCAGCCATGACACTGCTGCATGAATTGAAGCATTCAAGCAACCCCCAGCAGCAACAAACCCTCACGCGGGCGGCGAACCGGCGCGGCACCTAAAGCGAAGCCGGACCATTCGACCGCCCGATACTGACCGCACCCGGACAAACCACGGCGCCCGGACCACGGGCAAAATATGTCCCCCGCCACTTCAAGTGTCTAGGACAGAATTACCACATGTTAGCACCAACGTGGCGACGCCACCCGCGCTGGACCGCACCCACAGTAAGAACAAACACTCCATAGCAGGATTAGCGGACACAACGCCCGCATGTACCGGCAACGATTGACCCCGGAGAGCCGTCAGCGCCAGAACGAACGACAGGGACCTCACGACCGAAGCAACAAGACACCACACCACAGAAGATTACAATGCCCAACCAGCAGGACATACATACGGCAATCAACCGACATCAGGCAAGACACGCACACCCCCCCCCCCACCCGCACCCACGCCACCCGGATGCCAGCCCTGAACGACCGACCACGTAGACACCAACAGCCATATAGCGCCACGAGCTGCCAGCCGCCAGCCGCGGCCGTAGTCGGAGCAAGCAGCCCAATCTAGACTCGTATAACACCTCCGACATACCAGAAATCGAGTTAGATCCCCCCGTGTGACGAGAGTGGAATGCTGCACGACCGACAGAGCCGCATGGCCACGACATGAACAGCATCAGGCCGAAGCTGGGCACACCCCGCGCAGGAAGGCCAGGCAACACCAGCGAGTACGAGTGGAGCCCGGCGCCACGACATAGACCAGCAACAGATGTATACCGAGATAGGCAGAATCTTATCGAGGAACATGATCGGCTAATCTCGACTGACCGCGACCCTTACGCACGCGCAACCAACCGAAGGCCAACTCGCCCGGAACCGCGGACACGCCGGGTCCGAACAAGAAATGAGGGCAAATTCACACAGAAAACCAGACAACAAGCCACTAACCCGCGGAAGCACAACCCGACACACCCGCAAGAGCAAGCACGGCACGCAATCGACACCTGATGACCCCGACCCAACAGTCAAATATCGAACGCTCACGAAGACACCGCGCTCGACGAGCCACTCAGACCCAAACGACCCCGCCAGAAACGAAACACCGAAGCAAACACGCCCAGAACCAGCAATACACGAGACACCACGCACGCACGAGCAAGACCACCAAATCAACCGAACACCCCAAGACGAGATAGATGACCACGCCCTCCGGCAGTGAACAGTCCGCAAGAACGCGGACACCAGTGCCGTGTAGGCAACACAACGAACCACGACACACAAGACCCGCCAGACCAAAAAGCGACCACGACCCAGAACCGCAAGCCCGGCGTACCCGCCAACAAGACAACACTGCTGATCTGGATTAGCCCAAACACCCGGCCATGATTCGCCCCGACCAGAGATCAGACCGGACGACCAACTCAAGACCCAAAATACAGACATGAATGACCGAGAGACCCAATAACGGCCCCCAACATATTTCCTTGCTCAGAGGCGCGGGACACACACGCGCAAGGCGGAACCATTGAGCCAGCAAACGAGGAAGACTGTGAACCACTACGCGAGACAACCGACACCGCCGCGCACAAGTCCCGAGCGACAGGCCCGCAAGAGAGACACGAGGACGACGGACGCCACGCCACCAACCAAGAGGCATAGACCGGCAGTACAGTGGCACACAACCACGGACGAACGCCGTCAAGCAAAGGGAGCCCGTCGAACGGTGCAACCCGCCAAGCACCGCAACCCACCCACCGCACCCCAAACAACCCCAACACCACCGCACAGCGGCCAACAAGAGCCCGCCCACGCTCCTCGGCCCAAACCTGCCGACACCACAAGCCAACACCAAGAACACCCCACGGCCCAGAGAACACAAAAGTCAACCGGACCCTACAGAAGACCCTCCAAAAACCAAGACAACACACAACACATACAGCCGCACCTCGACACCCGGCCCTCGCGAAAAACGCACACGCACCTACGGGAGACAAAAAATGAACCCCCCAAGCGACCCAAGACCGAGCGCCCTAACGCACAGGCGGCACGGCCAAACAGTAAGAGCCACTGCGCCGAACGACGACACCGCAAGAGAACTATATACCAATCTCTATACGTACGAAAGCACCACACGCAGCTGCCCCATCCCAAAAGGCGCTGCCACTATATTGCCAGGCAAGCGCGTAGACGACACAAACCCTCCGCGTACGGCAAACCAGCAAACGGAGGACACGGAGCACGCGACAGCATACCCGGAGCACGTCGGAACCAGAACGACAAGCCAGCCCCCCCCCCTGACGAAACGACACAGAGATCTCCTATCAGACGCGCACACCACCACAACCAACCACCCCCCTCCCCACCCCAACCACCCCCACCAACACAAACCCAACCCACACACCCACCCAGCATGACTGCTCTCCGCAGAGAGACACGAAAGCTTCACGCCAGAAAGAAGCAGCCGAGGAACTCGCGAACCCCCACACAAATTAAGCACACCACCGAACCCTGACACCGCCGCACGCAACCGAAAACACGACGAGCCCCACACCGCAAACCCCCAACCAACATTCGAAAGCACCACAAGAAAGCAAAAACCAGCCCCCCACAAGACGGCTCAACGCAAACCGAAATTCATGCGAACCTATGAACAGAGATACACACGACCACCCCAACCCACCCACAATTAGTAGCAAACCATTGGAGCAACCCGGCACAACATGCGCAAAACGAAAAACCACCAGAGGACTGCCGCAGCAACAGACCAGCAGCCCACCCCTAACAGCCGCACAAGCACAGCGACCCCAATCTGAAACCCCCCAACACACAGACAGGCAAAAACAACAGCCCGCCCGACAAGGAACACACCCAAGCACAACTAAGTACAGCAATGCACAGCTCCGCAAAGTAAGCACGAGCAACGCCCACAGCACGCCGGCCGTCAGACAAGAAACCAATACACGCACGAAGCCGCCCAGTCGAACCCGGAGCAGTAGACCACCAGCCAAAAGCACACCCGGTACACAGAAGGATAGATCGCGGGGACGCACACCCCATCCAGACGCAGACCAGGCCACAAGGGGCCGGCCTCGAACCAGGTAACCATACGAAGCTCCCGACACCCAAAGACCATATCCAAGCCACTCAGCTACCAGACCAGTAACGCCCACCCCAGCCGAAATAACCCCACTATACAGCACGCCTCAGAATCGATTGGCCGGCAAAGACAGGCACGCAGCCCCAGCCGCCCACCACGCCGGAGAGGCAGGCGACAAGCACCAAACCACATCGATCCATAACCATCATGGACACCCCCTCAAACACCAAGCAACGCACGGACAGAGCACACACACGAGGCCCAGCGCCACCCAACACCACCCACACAACCCACACACACGACACCTCTCCGGGCCAAACAAGCTCAGGCCGAGCCAGCTATAGACACCAGCACGGGTAGTTCGGCACAGACAAAAAGAAGACACATGATTAGGGAGCACACAAACACACACCGCACTACGCAGACACCCAGGTGCACACGAGCACAGAACAACAAACTTCTGATATAACAAAAAAGCGTGGCCAGCAAGACCAGAACATCGAACCCCAGAAACACAAGAACGCGCAGATAGAAGACAAGCACCGACTACTACACTCGATTAGGGCGAAGACCAACCAAACACCGAACAACCCATAGAGGGTCGTTAAGTCACGAAAGACCGAAACACCACCCGACGCCCGCGATCCAAGAAGCCCATGACTTCGACCGCCCGAGCCGCCCGAGCACAGCCGGTAGGACGGTGCAGAGCTCAGCAACAGCATCAGGCGACCGGGCGTTCATCACGATATCAGAATCGCACGAGTCCGCACACGGAAAATTCCACCAGACAGGACAACACAGAAGCAAGAGGGTCGCGCGCGCGTGAACTCGACAGACCCGACTAGACAACCCGAACGGAGACCACCCACACTATAATCATCACGAGCAATCACAACGACGATGAGTGCGCCACAGCGTAGACAATTAGACCCGGAGCACAGAGGGACGTATCCACAGAAGACGCCCCGAACCGAACACCCAACAGCAACCCCACACCGACACCACAGCGGTCCACCGCAGCAGCGACAACCAAAACAACACCATAGCAAAAGCCCCAGCCCAACCAAGACAACGCCCCACACTATCCAGGCCCACGAACAGTCAGCGCCACAAGGCACACGGAGCAACAACCCACTCGCAACTGCAACCGCGCAGCACGGCGGGAAAAGATATACCTCACGCCTACCCACAGACAAACGGGCCAAGGGTACGGCGGTATGAAGGCACCCCAAAGCGGTCGTCAACGACACCCAGCCCAAGACAGACGAGCACGACACACTCTACCTACGCCAAGCAGAGCGCACACCAAGCGACAAAACGACAAGCATCAGGACACGGCGCACTTATCAAGCACGACCGACGGACATAAGAAGGCACGAATAGGAGCACCCCCAGAGCATCCAGTCAAGAAGAAAACACACTACGACTCGGAGCCACAGCCCTCGACT
>Ga0179593_1572282_pt1 | contig 12726 bp, 17 predicted proteins | sample CZODoug2_1_08_16_FD_185931 | JGI IMG/M metagenome (GOLD analysis project Ga0179593, IMG submission 185931) | Vadose zone soil fungal communities from Angelo Coast Range Reserve, California, USA - CZODoug2_1_08_16fungal (PacBio error correction) | ecosystem: Environmental > Terrestrial > Soil >... | reverse complement strand
TTCCCCCCTCCCAATAAGTCCCCCACCTCCTTCCCGTAGGAATCCCCCCTAATCTTCTTCGAGTCCGGAGTTCCCAATCCCCTCCACTCCTTTTTTCGTTATAAAGATTCAACGTGCGGGATGTTTCTTCGCGGGAGTAGTGAGCATTCCCTCCTGCTGTTGAGCCTTTCCCAGTAAAGCGAACGAATCCCCCCCCCCTCAGAAAACCCCCCCAACTACACCAAGACCCTCTACCGCGTGATGAGCATAATCACACAGGAACCCCTTATCGTGACTCCACATCGTTCCCCTACTTCTCCCCCTCTACGATAAGGAAATGGTAAGGATCTCCTTCGAATTACGGCCCTGAGTAACTTTTCGAACCTTTTCGCCAGACCATAATCGACACTCTTCTTCTTTTTCCTCCTCTCGTGTGTGTTCTCTCTTCCTTTTTTGTCGAGCTGTTCGTTCGAACAGAATGGGCATGTACTCAGGGAAGGTAAATGGTAGTAGTTCCCCCCTTCTTTTTTGATTATCGAACTTATTCTCCCTTTTACACGAGTGGTACCTTCCCCCTCCTTTCCTTTTGTGAGTATTCTCCTCCTTTCGCTGGCATTCGTGTATTGTGTCTCCTCCCTTTCTCTGTGATTTTGGAGGCTTTTCGGCGCTGCTGGTATGATGGCAAAAAAAAAAACAACCCCCAGACGGCGGCGCAGGATCCCTTCGCATCGCCTGCTACAAAGCACGCACTTCCTTCTTTTTCCCCCTCTTCATTGGGCTGGTTTGAAGAGGGGGATTGCTCTCCGACTCGAAGCAGATAGTTTTTTTGAGAGAAATGATCTTTTCCCTTTCCCTTTTAGGACGGAGTTGTGGGCGGTGGACTTGCCGGGGTGCAACGGCGACGTATTTCTTTTTCTTTTTCTTTTGCCCCTTTTTGCCAGAGGATGTGAAACGACCAAGCAGGAAACGGGGGTTCCCTTTTTTTTTCTGCATCTCAATGGCGCCTTTCGGTCCTCTCCCCGGGCGTTCAACGTCGCTTTTCTTTTTTTTCTTTTTCTTTCTTTTGCTGTTTATGGAAAGAGAGTTCCGATCCGAATGTATATAGACGGCTTTCCCCCAGCTTCGTGCGCAACACAATTTTTTTTTTTCTTTTTTCTTTTCTTCCTTATGGAAAAGATTTGTTTCTTTTCCGTAGTCCGGCTGCACGTGCTAGGATGGATTGGGTGTATCTTCCGCTGTGTCTACTACGTCAGTCCTATCTTTTTTTTTTTTTCGTCTCTATCGCCACTTTAAGATGGATGACCTCCCCCCTCTAAGCTTATAAGATGGGTGGATTTTCCTTTCCTTTCCTCTTCCGAGGAGAGTGATACAATCAGGAGGGGCTTTTGCTACCTATTGGTGAAGAGTTAGTATTGTCTCTTCCACTACAACTCGATGGATACCGAGGAGAATTCGCACTTCTTCCCCTCACTTCCCTTTTCTTCACTTACTCGAAAGCACCTCCCTTTAGCCTTTGACCTTCTCAAACGGTTTTGGATTTTACTTCGAGATTTCAGCGACGGTGACTTGGAAAAGAGGCTTTCCCTTCCCCTTTTCTCAATTTCATCAATGATTTGATTTTTTTTTTCCTTCTTTCCCCTCCCCTCTCTCTGTCTGGTATCAGGAATCTTTTATCTTCTACTCTCCTCTTTCCTCTTCCCAAGGTGTGACGGAAGTTTCCTTTTACGCGTGATGAGGGAAAAGGTTTGTATTTAACTTACCCCCCCCCTCTCTGAGAGGATTGGTATCGCTCTGCTATCTTGCCGGCGATCCTTCCCTTCTTCACAAGGTTCCTCCTGGGTTCAGATGGCCAAGGATTGGGCATTTGTGCGACAATTACCTTCTTTTTCCTTCGCTGCAGACGTGCGCGGGCTTCTCTTTTTTCCCTTCTCCTGGACAATATAAACTTTCCCTTCCCCTTTTCTTTTTTTTCCTTTCTTCCAGAGACCGAAATTTCTGGGTTCAGGCGCACGACAGGCCCCTTTTGGTGAGGATTCCACTCGTATTTCGCTGAGTCGACCCCTTCCCCCCTTTCGTTCTGTTGGGCCAGCTATGCACAAGTGGTTTTTCTTTTTTTGGTCGGAAACCACCCCTCTGTTTTTAAAAGTTAGGAGAAGACCATCTTTTTCTCTGTACAATAGATCCCTTTTTTGGCGAGTTCCCAATTTTTTTTAAGCGAAGATTCAATCACCCCAGGCGTCTTTTTGGAAGCTTTGTCTCCTTGAGGAAACCCCCCCACTAGTACCTGGGATTTGAACGGAAAGTGCCCTCGATTCCTTTTGGGTCTGTTGGGTAAACGCATTGGATCATGGGCTGTTTCTTCTTCCAGACACTGAACGCTATTTTTTTCCGCATGGCGGTCCCCCCTCCCCTTCCCTTTTTTGCGTTCCCTCTGGCAATTCTATGAGTCGATTTTCCGATCTCTATTGGGGTTTGATGCAGCAAAAATGAGCCTCTCTCGTCGTTCTTCGCCGATTAGGACTATCTTTTTTTAATTTCACGCTGCCTTGATGCAGCACCCTTTCCCTTTCCCCTTCCCCCTTTTCCCACACGATATCGTGATTAAACCCTCCTGATTGGCGAACGAGAACTAAAAGTATGTGTAAGTGATTGCGGTTCCCCCCTTTCTTTTTCGAGGGACATCCGAGAACACATTTCCCCCCCCCTGCTCAATTTTATATCTCCCTTTTCCCTCTTTCTCCCCTCCCTCCGTCTCCGATGGCTATATTAAGTCTTACACAGGGCGCAGCAGGTTCTATCCCCTCGTAAAAATTGCCCTTCCTTTCCTTCTTTCGGCTAAATTACGGCCCTTTCCACGTGGAAGTATCCGCCAGGCTTCTTTTTATCAATACAAGACTTTTTTCTCTGCTTCTTTTTTCGGGAAGTAGACTTTCCGCCGATAACTTCCCATTGCTTCCGCGGTTTCTCTCTTTCTTTCTTCAAGACCCAATTTTAGAGGTAATAGAGAATGTTTCCCCCCCTTTAGTCGATTGACCCCCCCCTCTAACTTGATGGACTGTTTTTTAGTGGCCGATCGGATAGTTGCGATTGGGGGATGCTCATGATCAAAGATGAGATTTTTAATCCCCCCCGGTTCCTCTTCTCAACACTGTAGGTTTCCGTTTCTTTTTGGTCCCTTCCGACGATTAGTGAGTTCAACCTTGTGGGTGTCCTTCTTTCGTCGCGGCCGTGATGATTCTTCCTCCTGGAGCGGCCAGTGCCAGTTTCCTTCTTGCGCACAAAGAAGAACACAAACCTTTTTTCCTATGGACTATCTTTGAGTGAGGTCTCCCTCTTTCCTCAGAGGCCCATTGAGTAGTGCTTTTTTTTCCCCTTTTTTTCGTGATTGGATTTCCCTTTTCCCTCAAGGCCCCGCGTTGAGGATTGGGCACGTTCGGACCAAGGGTATCTGCAAATCGATGAAAGAAACCCTCCTTTTTTTCTCCCCCCTTTGGTCAGGGCTTGGGGGTTCTTGTCTTCTTTTTATTTCCGCCTGGTTTTCTTTTTTTTCCCCTACTCTATATCTTTTCCTCCTTCCTTTTTTTTTTTCCTTCTTCTTGGCCCCATCAAGATCGCAAACCCTTTCCGACTCAACCGAAAGAAAAAAGAAACAAAAAGGCCTCCCTTTCCTTTTTTCCCATCTTTCTGCATCGATGTGACAGAGTCCCTTTCCCCCCCCACTCCCTCCCAGAGTGCTGTAGTTCTCTCTCTCTCTTTCTCCCCACCCTTCTTAAGCAATCACACTAATAAATGGGCCTTACCACCATCGGAAGAACAGCACTCCCCCCTTCTATAAGATGTAAAAAGTTAATTTGGTTCTTTTTTTTTTTTTCGTTTCCCTTGACTGGCCGTCCGGACAAGGATCTCCCCCTCTCTTTCTTTTCCCCCCTTCCCCCCGAGCAACAAAGTAACGGTTTCAACCCAAAATGTTGCGGAAAAGCACCTTCCCTCCCTCTTCCCTTCCCACGGCAAAGCATAAAGGTGTCTCCTTTCTTCTCTCCCTCTTATCTCAGCTGGATCCTTCTCCTCCCTCCCCTCCCCCCCCACCTCGGACACTATAAGCCATACGAAAACGTCAAGAAAGTATTCTTTTTTCTTTCTACTCCCGCACACGCAAAGTAATTCTCCTTTACCCGACTTCCTGATGCTTCCTTCCTATCTCGACACGCTTCTCCCCACTTTCTCCTCTGACCAGGTCTAAGTCTACAGACGACGCCCTCCCCTGCTGGTAGTGCTCTTCAAACTCCCGCCTTTTCTTTTCCCTTTTTCTTTTCCTTCGTAAGGTAGCGAACGACTTTCCTTCTCCTCTGCCTGCACAGTCTGGCAATTTAATTTCTCCCCTTCTTCCCTTTTTTCCTTTTTCCCCCGTTTCTAGAAAAAAGTGCACCCCGATGACTATGCTTTTAGCGCATGAAGGGTAACCTCCCCAGCACCGAGCCCTTTCCCTTTCCACCCTCCACATACTTTCTCGTGAGCCCCCTCCCCTTCCTCTCTTTTTTTCCTGGCCGTTGTAGTAAACACGGTTTCGTGCGAAACAGAGATGGCCCCCCCTTTTCTGATCGGCGTAAGACGCGCGATATCAGGTCTCCCTCTCAACCCCCCAATCAGCGCTCTTCTCCTCCCCTTTCCCTGTCCGTGACCGGGCCGCAACCCCTGCCTGAGTGGAAAGACAGCTTCCCCCTCTTGTGCCTCCGTAACTACCCTTTTTTTTTCCCCCCCCCAATGCGTTCCCCCCAGACACAAAGGCCCCTCCCCTCTTCCTTTTTTTTCCCTTTCCCCCCTTTGTTCCGCAAGCTCCCCCCTCCCCCCCTTAGTGAATTTTGATCTAAAAAGGTGGCCGCTCCCCCACTCTTCTTTCGATTGTCCAGCGAAAAAATCCTTTCACCTGCGGCCACGACTGGTTCCCCAATCTCCCCTCCCCTCCCCCCAAGAATTAAAAACAATGGTGACTGTTTCTCACCCCCCCCACGTTTTCCTCCCCCCCCTCCCTGGTTATGTTTAGACTCCCCCTCCGGCGTCTTATCCCACCGTTCAGAGAACATTCCTTTCTTCACCGACAGACCCCCCCTGCGCGGAAATATTCTCCTCCCCTCCCTCCCGTCCCTTTATTCTACATTAATAACCCCGCAAAGTGAACCATAAGCAGAGAACCTTTGGCCGCGGCTCTTTCCCTCCGAGTCCGTTTCCCCCCCTTTCCGTAGACAGAAGGGGCTTTCTTGCACCCCCATGCGTCCCCCTTTCTTGAGCGGCTAATAGCTCCTTCCTCTCCACGGTACACCTTCCCTCCTTCCCCCTTTCTCGATTTTTCTCTGTGAAAGGGAAATACCACCGCCCTTTTAAAGAATACCCCCTTCCACCTGCGAAACTTCCCTCCCTTGTTCTTCTGCGCAAGCTGTTTGCTTTTTTTCCCCCCTTCTTTCTCTCCCTCTCCCGATAGCACGAGAGATTTGACAACAAAAATAGCCCCCTTTTCCCACGAAATCCTTGCCTCTTCCCACTTTGGTCAGTGTAATCAGAGCCCAGCGTTGTAAAGAGAAAGTAGATCCTCCCTCCACCTCCAAAAACCGTTTGCGGAACTCTCCCCTTCCCTCTTTTTTTTTCCTTTCTTTCTATTTCCTTAAGACCCCCTTTTTCCCTTCCCTCTGGTCCATCCGAATTATCTAAGGCCTCCTAGAGGGAGTTTATACAGAAGAAACACCCCCCTTCTCTCCCCCCCATCGGATTTCAGAAGAACGCCTTCTTCCCCCTCCTCTTCACCGCGTAGGATCTTCTCCCCCCCCCCTCTCTCCCCTCCCCTTTTTCATACATCTGAAAGTGAGGAGACTTCTTCGACTTCGAAAAACCAAATAAGAAGTTCCCTCTTTTACCCAATCCAGGCTAGAAATGCTTTTTCCTCACCCCCCTCCTTTCCTTGAAAGAGCCCCGTCCTTTCCCCTCTCCCCCTCAAAAAGTGTGGTTGAGCACCCAAATTGAAATAAGGAAGAGATATTAGGCTCTTCCCCTATTACCATCCCCCGCGAAGTAGTGTTTCTTTCCCTCCCCCTCCTCTACTTGATCCATGAAAACACTCCTCTCTCCCCCCCCTTCTCCAAATTGATATTAGAAGGAGCGTATCAACCAGAAGGTGGTAAGGTTCGCTGGCAAAAACAGATTAAAATTTATCCTCTACCTTTTTTCTCTTGCACGAGGCCCTTCCCCCCTCCCCCCCCCCCCCCCTCCTTCCCCAGTAGAAATGATCCCCCAAAACCTATCTGCTCGAGTAGGAGTTTTCACACCTCCCCCTCCCCTTTCTTTTCCCTTTTGTTCGTTATAAAATCCGATTAACATTTCTTTCTTTTCTTCCTTTTTAGTCTTCTCCCTTTCCGCCGTATGTTGCCTCCCGTTCCTCTTTCCCCTCCCCCGCCTCCCCATCAGCAACAAAATTGCCTACACAATACAAGATTCCCTACCGCCGACTCTCCCCCCTCCCCCCCGCCCTAGTTTTTTCTCTCCCGCTAACAAAATCGTTTTTTAAAAGACTGGCCGCTCTTCTCTCCACGCAATGTCTCAGGATATTCATTCCCCTTCTCATCTTTCGGAAAAGCGTTCTCAACTCCCCTGACTCTCGGTGATCGCTCTATTTTCATAAGAATCCCTTGTTTTTGAAAGAGATAGAATTCCCCTTTTTTTCTACCTATTTTCCGAAAGAGTTTTTCAATTTTCCTTCCATCTTCTATCCTTAGCATTGATTATCGGTCCTCTTCCTCTTTTAAAAGAGGTGGTTACGTCCCCCCCTCTAAACTGTGGCTTGTGTGAGGAGGGAGCATGCTTCCCCTTTCCGCTGGGCAGTCGTGTATTGTTTCTCCCTTTTTTCATTCGTTCTCCTCTTGCTTTTCCTCTCCCCCAGACGGCAGGGAGAATCCCCACCCGCAGCATCGAATGAAGACACCTCCCTTCCTTCCCTTTATTAACGACCCAGCTTGAATGGGTCTTTTTCTCTTTTTTCCCCCTTCCCTTCCCCTCCTCCAGATAGTTTTTTTTCTATCCCTTCTCTTTTTTTTCGTACGTAGTTGTGGGAGTTAGGTCCTCGGGGCAACGGCGATTTTCAGTGATCTTCGGCGGAGAAATTTTCCTTCCCCCCTTCTTCTTTTTTTCCCTCTTAGCTGATGACCGACTTCCCCTTTCCTGGTTCGTCACGCGCCGTTCGAAATTTTAAGGGCGCCGGGCGGAAGCGGCCCCCTCTCTTTCTTTCCGGAACGTCGCTGCTTGGTTTGATTTTCCTCCCCCTACTCTCTTTTTTTCCTCGAGGATAGGAAGAGACGCCTTGCAGTTGGTCAGAGTTGTGGATTAGTGTTCCCCCCCCCCCCCGCTTGTTAGCGTGGATGATGGAAAAGAGCTCCCTTTCCCCTTTTTTTTTTTTTCCTTTTTCTCCTGCTCAAGGAGAGCTTTTTTTTTCTTTCCTTCCTCTCTTATATCCCTAAGGAGTATGGTGGGGCGCTTTCAGTGATGTCTAGATCGAATAATTTAGCTTCTCCTCTGTCCCTAATTATCCGCATGTGGATTTTTCTTCTTCCCCCTTTTTTTCCCTCTTCCTAGGAGCGGATCCTCCCTTCTTTCTTCCTTTTTTTTTTTTTTTTTCTCTCTTTGTAGCGAAGGGGTTTTCGGGGACGTCACGCGAGGATACGGAAGAATCCTTCCTCCTTCATTTCTTACTTTACTCGAAGCCAAATGGACTCTTTTTCCTTCTCCCCGGTTTTGGCTCCTTCTTCTTCTCTTTTTCCTGGTACCAAGCGGCGAGGAAGGACCCACCCCCCCAATTTGGATTCAATGTCAGAACTTCCCTCCCTCTTTTCAAAAAGAGATTTTGTGGTACAGCTCTCTCTTTTTCCTCCCCTCTTTAAGGGCAAACAGCTTGCGCTCTCCCTTCTTCTTGTCCTTCCCGCGGTGGAAGAGGTGGTGTTGTGAAAAGGGCTTTTCTTTCCTTGTCCCCTCGAAAATCAAGCTTCTCCTTTTTTGCTCTCTGATGTCCTCTGGTCGATTAAGACTCCTCACTTCCCTTCCTCCTTTTTTATCTGGCCAAGGATTTGTTCGGAATTTTTTGTACACGTTACTCGGATCTTTTTTTTCCTTCGGCCAGGACGACAAAACCCCCCCCCCCCCCCCCCCCCCCCCCCTCGCGCGGCGCTTTTTCATCTGCTGGTTATAATGAGAATACCATCTTTTTCTCCCCTCCGCAATTTAGGTCTTTTTGCCTCTCCCCCTCTTGCTCTGCCGCGGTGATCCCATCAGCCGGGATTTCGAGGAGTAGAACCCCCCCTCCCCTTTTTTTTATTTTGCCGCCCTCTTTTTTTTAATTCTGGGGGAGGCAACCCTTCCTTTCCTCTTTTCTCCTATTGAAGGGTTAAATAATTTTTTCGCCTGGACATCGCGGAATCGGCTGGGTTCCTTCCCCTCAGAGCCGATTCACTATAACCGTGAGCGTTTTCTTGCGGGCCCGGCGAAGGAGTCGAGTTTCCCTGAACCTCCCCCTTTTCTTTTTTTCTTGAAAGAATCTCCGATTTTCTAGTACGGCGGAAAAATGGAAAATGTCCCTCCTCTTCCGCTGGCTTGAAATTCAATGCATTGGGCGTTGCCGGTCAAGGACATGGCCAACTTCTTCTTCCTCTTCCTTTTTTTGTCTGCCGCCAAAATGAGAAGGTCGAGTTCTCGCGGCAGATCGAAGAGCTTCTCCTTTTTTTTCCTTTTTTGATGCTCCGGGAAAGGGTCCTTTTTTTTTCCCCCCCCCCCCCCTTCTTTCTCCCTGCTTATTAAAGAACTGATGTCCTTCTTTGGTCCTTTCTTCCGTTTGCCAGGAGCGGGAATGGGGCGATGACCTTCATCTGCTAACAGTCAATTAATCTTTTTTCCCCTTTTAAATATCTCGGCTTGAAATAACTCTCTTTTTTTTCTTAATCCTTCTCCTCCCCTTTTATTCGAGCCATCGGGAAATTTCCCTTCCCCCTTTACTTATCCCCGGTAAAATTTCAAAGTGGAAGTCAGACGCCCTGAGTTAGTCTCCCCCACTCCCCTCATGGATGATATAGTTTTCCTTTTCTCTCTTCGATAAACTTCCCCCTTCCTAGCCCCTCTTCCTTTCTTCCAGAACCTCCCCCCCCCTTTTCCTATAATGACTTATTTTGCAGGTAGTAGATTGATCTGAAAGACCTTTGATTGAAGGCTTCGTAGTGGAAAGCGTTCTTTCTTCCCTCTTTTCTGTTCATATGAATGATACCCCCCCTTTTTTTGACTTTCTTCTCTGTGCTTAATGATTCTCCCAACCTTATTCTTTCCTTTTTTTTTTCTTTCTCTATCGGGATTGTTAAAAACCCTTTTTGACTTTTCTTTTTCTTTTTGATATGTCGAGAAGTGCTCGCCCCCTTTTTACTTTGCCATTTCCCAGGGTAACCCTTCCCTTTTCACCCTCCCCAAAATTAACTTTTTTTCATTCTTTGCCGCTATTTTGATTGCGGGCTCTTCCGCTTGTTTTCCTCTGGCCCATTGAGGAGTGTGAGTGCTTACTTTTGGTTTTCTTGGATCTCTCGCAGGAGAGCCCCCCCCTCCCCTTTTTTTTTTCGCCGTACCTTAGTCTCTGCAAATCGATGACCTCCCTCTCCCCTTTCTTTCTTTTGGATTATGGTCTTTTCTTTTCTTTTTTTCTCCTTTTATGTTTGTCCCCTAATTTCTTATCTTTAATAATAATGTTGTTGTTGTTTCTGAGATATTCTGGCCACCCATAAAGCTAGGCCACCTCCTTTCCCCTACCCTCCTCCCCCAAGCCTGAACGGATGTTAAAGTTCCCCCCCTCCGCTTTCTCTCCCCGTTACTGCGACCCTTCCCACTTTTTCTTTCTTTTTTCTCTCGCGAGCGCTCCACGCAACCAATTATAAGAAATAAACCAATAATTTCTTTCCCCCTTCCCGCCCTAGAGCAAGATTCCATTTGGACGGCTTTGTTCTCCCCCTGGCAAGGTAACCTGGCATGGCCTCTTTCGCCCTCTCCCCCCCCCCCTTCCCTCGACGAGCACAACAGAGAAGGCCCCCACACAGTTTGGGACACTCACGATCGCGAAGAAAGACCCCTCCCCTTTTTGTAGAAGAAGGAAGTCCTCTCTTCTCTCCGTGGAGAATCCCTTTTTCCCCCCTTTTCCCCCTTTCCGGAACTAATACTGTCAGCCCTACGAACAAGTCAAGAAAGTATTGTTTCTTCTTCCCCCACCGCACACGCAAAGTAATTCTCTATGACTCCTTCCCCTTTTTCTTTCTTTCCTACGATTGCTAGAACGCTTCCCTCCCACTTTTCCCCTCCTTTTTTCTCCGGATCCTCATCCAGGCTGGTATTTGATAATTCAAACTCCCGCCTGGGAGGATACGTACCCCCCTTCCCTTTTACCGACTGTCACGGTTCTTAGAACTTTCTCTGTCTCCCTCCCTCCCCTCCCTTCTCCCCCTTTTAAATGATTAATCCTTCTTTTCTTCCCCTCTCCCCCACCTTTCTCTTCGAAAAAATTGAATTCCCGATAATCGAATTTTCTCGATGCCGGGTCTCTCCCTCCCCCCTTTTCAACGGTCCCACTTCCAAATAATTTTCTTTCTTCCCCCTTTCGTTAATAAGAGATAGTCGTTTTTCCCCTTTTTCTTCCCCCCCCCCTTTCCCGTTGCGAAATCAAGAAGATGAACACTTCCCTATGCTTGTCGATCGGCGAAGAAGCGAGATATAAGTTCTCCCCTTCCCCCTCCCAAATCTGGTCTCTTTATAAATCGAATCTCTCATTTCCCTTCCCTTTCACCCGCCTCCAAAAATGCAATTTACTTTTCCCCATCGCGTTTCAGTGTCATGGTTCATCCTTCATAGCCCCAGATTCCAATGATTTTTCCCCCCCCCCCCCCTTCATTTACTCTCCCCTCCTTCGCGCTGTACCCCTTTTCCCCCGTCCCAGGTTATAGATCCCCTTCTCTTCCCCCCCCCCTTTCCTCCCCCCTCCTATCCGCGATGGTAAAGGAGAAAAAACTGTAACCCTTTCCTTCTCCATCTACTGGTTCCACAGCGAAGTGGTTCCCTCCCCCCTTTTCATTCTGGCCCACCATACGTAAAAACCCTCCCTTCTCTTTTTCCTCTACATCCCTTCGGATTTCTCCCGATCCTGCCGCGTGAGAATTTAAACAGACACTTCGGCTCTGACAAAGGATGATAATCCTTCCCTTTCCCTCCCACTAACCCTCAGCAGTGAAACATTCCCCCTCCCCCTTCTTTTCCTCTTTCTTTCGTCACAACATACTCTTTTTACGTTTCCCCTATACACCTTGGAACATTATTCAAAACATGCGTCCTTAATATCTTCGGATAATTCCTCTTCTCCCCCTTTTTCTATACAAATGCCTCTCCAGAGTTTCCTCAAATACACCAGGCAATTTTCCTTCTCCCCCCCCCCTCGCGTACCCTTCCCAGTTAAAAATTGGTGATCTTTTTAAGCTGTTTGCTTCCCCCTTCGTATAGATAAAGCTCGCTTCTCCCTCTCCTTTTTTTTCTCCCAAAAAAGCGCTTTCCATCTCCCCCATACACTTTCTCCTTCTTACATTGATAAAATAGTGGTCCGTTAATTTCAGCCTCTTTTTTCCCTTCCCCTCTTGCATTCGACAAGATAAGTAAATCCCCCCCATTTTTCGTTCCTTTTTCAATCTCTGAATAGCAAGGTGTTCTCTTCTCCCCCCCTCTCTTTCCCTATCCGAATCTTTCTTCTTTCTTCCCCCGCCCTCCAAAAGTGCGCGACCCTCCCCCCTCTTATTACAGAAGAACAGAAGGAGGATACCTCTAGTGCTTCACCCGGTCTGGAGAAGAACCAAATCACCCTCTTCCTTTTCTCCATTCTTAAAGTAGGAATCTCCCTCCTTCCCCCCACCAATCCGCACAGTCGTAATCTTCCCATTCCCCTCCTCCCTCCTCCCTTTTTTGTCTGCACTTACTACCGTGAAGAATTAAGTGAACTCTTACCTCCCCCCATCAGCCACGTACCAGACACAAATTGTGGGTTGCCTTTCCCCCTCCTCCTCCCCTTCTATCTTCTTCTCCTTCATCCTCTCTTTCCCAGAAACCATCCTCCCTCTTTTCCCCCTCACTCCTTTGCTTCCCCCTGAAAAAGAAGCGCCCGCTTCCCTCTCTTCCCATTTATTCGAGGCGCGTTTTTCTCACCACTCCGGGGAATGCGTTTTTTTTTCCTCCTTCCCTCACCCACCGTATTCAATTTCTACTCCTCCCTCCCCCCCCCGCCCCCTGTTCACTTCCACAGTCCACAAAATTCTCTCCCCCTCCCCCCTTCCCCCTTTCCACACACTTCATCTGATTCTAGTCCGGAGTAAAAGACAATAAAATCGTAACTTGCCAATTTAACTGTTTCTTCTACATCGCTTCACAGGGAGGGATTTGTCTTCTTCGTCTTTCTTCTTTTATTCTCCTTTGCGCCGCAGTCTGTTTTCGTCCTGTTTCTTCCTCCCCTCCTCCCACAATAGCAACACCTTTCATCCCTCTTCCCCCAGAGCGAAAGAAGCCCCTCCCCCACCTGCCCATAGTTTAGAGTGACCCTTCCCCCTTTTCTTTTTTCCCGCTCCAATCGTCCGATACCTCTTCCCATTCCCCCCCCTCCCCCTTACTGCCTGAGTAACTCTTTTTTTCTCCACCATAACATATCGAAAATCG
>Ga0179593_1563704_pt1 | contig 12726 bp, 17 predicted proteins | sample CZODoug2_1_08_16_FD_185931 | JGI IMG/M metagenome (GOLD analysis project Ga0179593, IMG submission 185931) | Vadose zone soil fungal communities from Angelo Coast Range Reserve, California, USA - CZODoug2_1_08_16fungal (PacBio error correction) | ecosystem: Environmental > Terrestrial > Soil >... | reverse complement strand
CAAAGACCGCACTTTTGGACCCTCTCAGTCCCTCATCAAAGCTCTCCTCCCCAGATTCGGGCGAAATTCAATGCGACGCAGTGTCTCGGACTTTCTTGGCGACCTCCAGTTTTGGCCCCCCTCTCTTTCTCATGATCTTTCTCTTCCTCTCTCTTCGCGCCGATAGGCTGAAATCCGGTTCCCCCTTCCTCTTCCTTCATCACGACAGCTTTTCCTTACCGTGCCCGCTCTCTCCCTTTTCGTACCCTCCGGAAAACTGCCCTTTTTAATTGTCCACATGTTTTTCTGAGTCAGGGCTTTTCCCTCCCACAAGGAAGCGAGTTTAAGCAGAGTCTTTTCGATGCGACTATTCATAGGTGGATTTCTCGCAAGTTTCCCTTTTTCCCGATGGAGAAATGAAGATGTTCTTTTCGAGTGTCTGTCCCTTCCCTTAAAGTAACACCTCTACACCCGGGAAGAGGAACGCTTTTTTCCGACATCTCAATGAAGTGATTTTCTCACGTACCGGTTCTTTCAATGAATCGTAGATGCGGGCCCCCTCCTCGTTTCTCGAGGTGAGCCCCCTCCCCCTCCTCTTTTTTTCCGGCGGCGATGATGTCCTCCTCTCTGTCCGATGCGTGCTCCAAACCTTTTTTCTGTAGTATCTTTACACATAGGCCATCCCTCCCGTCAGAGTGCCTCTTCTCCGATATTCATTTTTCCCTGATTTCTTAACGTACTCGGTTTGATTCCCCCACCTCCTGCTTTCTGCGCGCAGAAAGAACTCTTCCCCCCAAAGAGGATTCTTATCTCCCCCAGGAAAGGATAGAGCCCCTTTCCTTCCTCGACAGCCACCTCTCCCTGAATTGTGTCCCCCCTCCTGGACCCGAGAGATTCCTCCGCCCCCTTTTTTTTTTCGGTTTCCCCCCAGTGCAATGTGTCCTCCCAACAGCGTAGGGATGCAGCCCTTAACTTGAATCCATTCGCCCTTTCCCTTCGACTCCTTTCTCATTAAGTAAGAACGACCCGAAAGTCTCAAATTAAACTCTTCCTCTCTTTCTCCAGAATCTGCCAGACCTCTTTCCATCGCTGTCCTCCATAAGGATTTCTCCCCCCCTCTTCCCGAAAAGTAAAGACGTTTCTTATTTTCCACTTTGATCATGATAAATCCTTTCTTATAGAAGGTCTTTTGCCTTTTGGAAGATACGAGTTAAGATCATGAACCCCTCCCTCCCAAACCCCGCAAGCTTTTTCCCCTCGTTTTTTGGTTCCAGTCCTCAAATGAAAATGCCACCCCCCCCCTTTCCGGTCCCCAACAAGAAAATTTCGCAAATCCGTCCCCCCGCGCCTTCCCTCTCACCGGGCTGACGTTTCCAGGCGCGCCCTTCCCCACTGACCAACACTTTTCCTTTGTTCATTTTCCCTCCCTCCGCTCCTTGAATCAGATAGCCTTCTTCCCCCCGTATTCAAAGCTTTTCCCCGTCGGATCTAGTCCTCTCCTGGATAGAGCAACCCATCGTCCCTTTTTCGCAGCGCATCTTTTCTCCCCTCTATGCGCTGATTTTTTTTTAAATAGGAATCCTTGCTAATTCTCATGAGAGACTCATCCCCCCTAGTTTCTCCGTTTCAGGAATGGAATAGGCCACTTCTCAATTCATTTTGTCTTATCCTTTCAATAGTGTCGTGATATTATTTTTGTAAAGACTCACCTTTAACCACCACCGCGACCAGTTAAGCCCCCCCGCAAGTCCCTTCTATGATTCCACATTCTTCTTTTTCTCTCGGTCCACGCAGGAATTCTCCTTTCCCCAGAGGATGATATTCCTCTTCCCCTTTAAAGTCCGAGCTCTCCTCGCTCTCCTTCCATTATCCCGGCCCTCCCTATGACGTCATAAGATTCCATCTCGGAGCAGATGTTCCCTCTTTCTTAGTTGTACCTTTTTCCTGATGGATATCCTCCCTCTCCTTTCGTTCGCATTAACAATGATGGATCCTCTCACCTCGACAAATGAGTTTGAAACACCCCTTTTCCTCCACCCTTCATTGTTAAGGTACAGGAGCTCATTCGGGACGCTATTACACCCCCCCGAGCTGGATTGGCTCTTTCTCCTTCTGCAGAGAAGGATAAAATCCCTTCCCCCCCCCCCCTCCCGCTCTCTGATCGCGCTTCCCCGAGAAATCCCTCCCTCCTTCCCCCCAGTCCCAGTAATCGAGCCCCCCGCTTTCCCCCCCCCCTGATTCTCCTGTCCTCGCTCCTCCCTGATAATTTATACTCATTTCTCTTCTAAGGAAGGATTGCAGGTGTTCCCGGTCTTTTCTTTTTTTGGGGCAGATTTTCCCCATCCTTCATATGGGCACACCCAATAACCCTTTTCCTCTTTAACGTCTCGGCGTTCTCCTTTTTTTTCACGAACCCTCCCTCCCCTCTCTTCCCTTCTCAGAAAAAATAAGAGGGGTCGTCCCCCCTCCCCCGTCTTCCGAATCGTCGGTCTTTCCTAATGTATTTTTTCCACCTTCGCCACGATCGTCGGATCGTCCTCCTCCATCATTTTTTCTCCGTCTAGAATTCTCCCATATATATATTTACTAATCCCCGTTTTTTAGACTAGATGAATCTTCGATAGCTTCCCTGACTCCCCTCTAGCGGAGCAGGAGCTTCCGAATACTTTGTGAGGGAGTTTTTTTTGCAGATCCGGTTTCTAGAGTTTTTCTAGAGGTATCTATCTACCTTCCACCTCCTCATTGGCCTATCTGGAGCCCCCCTGCTCGGTGAAGAAGAGGATTGCCCCCTCTTCGGCCTTACGGAGGATCCTTCCGACTCCTTCAAGAGTAGAAGAATTTATTGGGGTTGCCCCAGATGAAAAGCCTTTTCAAAACCCCTGCCTCCTTTAAAAATGAAAGACCTGCCTGCTCCTTATTAGTCCACAAGTCTATTGGCCGTATTTCTTCCCTAAAAGGATGAGATCGTTGACGCGGGTTTAGCAGATTACTGGTTTCCCGAAAAGTGCCGGCGATTTCCCTTGCATTCCGCCTGAGGAGAGATCCTGACCCTTTCAGTTTTTAAGGTTATTAGCCTTCCCCCACAATCACTGGCGTCTACTTTTTTCGAATCGAGTAGAGAGGCTTTCTCCCTCTCTCACCGGAAGGTAGATTTTTGACAATTCTCTCATTCTTTTTTCCTTGGTGTTATTGGAGTTTCGCACCTCCCCCCCCCCCGTTTGACCTTTTAAGGTGGAAATTGACCCTGGCGATAGGAAATAAGGGGCAGGACCCCCTCCTCCTGACGAGAGTCCTCCGGCATCTTACGGTTCCGGAATAGGAGGGAAAGCTCCTTTGAGACTTTTCTGATCTTTTTTCCTTTGAAGCTTTTTTCCTGTCTTTAACGAATCCTTCCTCAAGAGAAGAGCATACTCACCTCTTGTGGACCCCCCCCTCCTTTTTTTCTCGAGAGTACTCCTCCTGGGAAGGATTCCCTTATCTGTGGATGGAGAACCTTTCTTCGGGTTTTTCCGATTAGCGTCCTCCCCCCCCACGGCAGAGATTCGCTCCACGATCATTCTGGAACTCTGAAGCCCTCCCTCCCCTTAAGCGAGGCCCTTCCCCCCATCGCGGATTCCTCCTTGTCGGCTAGCTTTTTTTCTTCCATTCGACCGAAGGATTTTCTCCCGTCGCATCAGAGTTCTACCTTGCTGATATGAAGGAGGGGTGATCCTTTTTCAAAATCGAATCCCGGTTTCCAGCCAACTCTATCCGGCGTGAGCTGCCTCTGATCTTCGGAGAATCTCCCCCGAAAACGTGACCTTAGTTTCTTAGGGCAGACTACCTTTTTTTTCGCTAGCTTCATCCCCTCTCTTAAGAAGAAGCGCTTTGGACGCTGCTGTATCTGATTTTTTCCGGTATTAGTCTTTTTTAGTGGCAGTTCCCCCTCTGGCCCAAAAAAATCGCCTTTTGTGGTAGTTCCTTTCCATCTCTGTATAGGAGATTGAACAATAGACCTCCCCCTGCCGTGTGGAGGGCTATTAGAAGGTGAGTCAATAGTCGGCAAGTGACCCCTAGAGAGTCTTGCTGGCGGTAACCCTTTGAGGCGAGACCATTTTTTTTGCAGAAAGCTTCCCCCCCCTTCAAGAATAGCAGCGTTTCCTTCCTTTTTGGGGATTCAGGGTCCGCGTTCTTTCGTGTGACGGATTACGAATGTTTGACCTTCTAGGTTTAGCTTGCGATTGGTCTTCCTCGGCAGACCGAAGATTTTTTTTTTCCCTCGCCCACGATTGAACGCTTTTTTTAAGGGTTCCCCTTTTCCAAACTTACCTGCCTTTTCCTCTGGGTTGTAGAGGCGCGTAAAGGCTCCTTTGACCAATGTATTAGAGCTCTCCCGCTGGTGATGCCGGTCGAATTTCGCGTACGCCTCCTTTCTTCTTTTTCCTTCGAGTAAGGAAAGCAGTGATGCCCCCAGTCTCCTTCCTCGTGGCAAATTCGAGATCTTTTGAGTCCGACGTGTGTACAGGCTCATTCTCCTCCCGCTCTATTCAACTGTTTTTTTTTGTTTCACGCAGAGTCCTCGCCTAGGAAATAAGAGACTTCAACGTCGCTTTGCCCCCTCTTGTCTTGCGCTTGGCCCAGAATCTACTATTCCCCTCCCCTCACGACGTTTATATTCCTTTGTATATCGAAGTTCCCTTATCTCTTCTTTTGAGAAGAGGAAGGTTTTGGGTAAAGTTTTTTTGACTTTGGAAAGTGGAGCGCTCTGCGGGCATGAACCTATACAAATCCTTTTACCCTTAAAAGAAGTTAACTGCTTCCCCGTCGAATCAATCTCTTCCTCCAGCTTCTACCTCTTTTTTTTCAGCATCGCCCCCTTCACGCTCCTCTGCGCCAATTCATTCCCTGTGCGCCGGTTTCGTCCCCCGGGAACGGTCAATTCCTTCCTTTTTGGTAGATGGCGGATTTCCGAGGATGGTTCGGTTACCTCCCCTCGCCGGATAAAACCTCTGCGCTGGATGATAAGATAGCGCGTGCCGCCGGATCCGTTCTCCCTCTCCCTTCCGGAGAAATGACGTTCCCGATGCTTAGTCTCAATCGGCACAGCGAGATGGATGAGGACCGAGGTCAGTCCCCTCTCCCCCCCTTGGGGATTTTTTTTTTCTATCTCTTTTTCATCTAATAAGTTTTCTCTCTCTATTCTTCATCCGAACTTTCAAAGCCGCTAAGTACTCACCCCCTTCCTTTCTCCGATTGATACCGCAACTAGCATCGGGCGCTTCCTTTATCAGAACTGATGTTTGTCTTTTCTTCCTTTTTCGTCAGGAGGTCCCTCTTCTCGCATATCGAGGAGCGAGGTTGGATCCGCCCTCTTTACGGGATAATCGTCACAATCCTCTACAAAAGGCGGGGACCATTTCCCCTTGCCCGCCTCGAAGCCCGCTCTTCTGACCCTCCCGTACACCCCTCGGCAAATTCTCTCTCTCTTTGGACGATGCCGAAAATTCCTTGACGCGCGTTTTCGCCGCGTTTTTTCTTTGATATCGCCGTTCACGCTCCCTCCTCTTTGCCGCGATGGCGACCTGTGATTGTGCGCGTTAGAGCGTTCCTTGCGAGCGCCCACGTCCCAATACCACCGTGACCGCCGCGGCGATCTTCCCAGCTCCCTGCCATCCCGCGACTAGACTTACACGTCGGCGTCGCTTCATCGATATGGGCCTTCTCGATGGCCTCCTCATTTCTGAATAGCGAAGCGACTTTCCTTTTCTTATGTCATACTTTTTTGCCTCAAAAGCTCAGCTCTCCTCGAGCGTAGTAGCCTGCGTCCGTCCCTCTTCCCATCCTTGAGTCAAGGATTTGTCATTTACCTCTCTTTTTTCAAATCACTAGATTATTACCGTACTCTTTTCCCCAAATTTCATTTTCTGCTCCGAGACACATCATCACACCAGCGTATTAGTCTCGTTCCATTTGGCCTATCTCCTGCCCGCGCCGCGACACCCTCTTCTTTCCAGTTCGATTTCCCTCTTTTTTTTTCCCCACAAGGAACCGGAGAGTCCCGCCCTCGCCCCGTTGCAATAGTGCCCAGAGTCGGGCTGCCCGCCTTCTTTTAATCACAATAGACGCACCGTAATGACTCCCTCGATTTCACAGTTTTCCTTTGCCCTATCACTTCCCTACTCCTTCCCCTTTCCCCCCGAATAAGAAACCCGCTGCCCCTCTTCCCTTACCGGAATCCGCTCATGGGGACCCCTCCGGCATAGCGACGGCACCTTTCAGCCGTGATTTTCTCATAAACTTCCCTCTCTCACGAAAGCAACTTCAACGTCCCCTTTCCTGTCATTTTTCCTCCCAGATACGGCTTCATGCCCCGGGACCGCACCAGTTCACCTCCCTTTCTAGATTTTTTTTTTCAGGAGGGTAACCTTAATGCCAAACCCCGGACCCCATGCCCCCCTTCTAAGAGACAGAAATAGTCCCCCTTCTTCTTCTCACCGACCCTTGTCTATTCCGGAAAATGCCCCCCAGGTCAAGTGTATCTTGTCCTCCCTTTCTCTATTCTTCGCCGAACCCTGCACGCCCTAATTCTGTTGGCTTAAACAAGGAGCGTCTATTAGATTTTCAGTCCTCACCCCCCTTAACATAGAAGAAGTAGTTGTTCGAACGATTCTCTATGGAATGCATAGGGGGACGATCTAATGACTAGCCGCCCCTTTTTTCCCCATCGTTTTTTCACTTTTTTTTTTCATGGACTCGTGCGCTCAACATGGATGTCCCTCCCAGTCTAATGATCGGTGTTTTTCCGAATATAGCCCGTTTGATCTGGAGCCGCGCCTCCCCCAACACCTCAGTTATAAAGAACCCTTCAGTCAGACACAAAGTCCTTAGGTATGCCCCTGAGAGGAAAGAAGAATTCTTGTTTGGAACAGCCCTTTCGGATTCTCTACTCCTTGTATGAAGTTACATCATAGTCCTGCATACACCGCTATCAGAATTATACAGGCCTTTTCCTCCGATGAATACAATTCAGATACTAGGTTTATGTTTTGTTCTTTTTCTCTTTCTGGTATGGCTAGCGCCCGCTATTCCCCCCCTTCCCATGATGGAGCCGCGATAAAAGCGTCACTCTCACCTCAAGAACACCCTCTGCGGAGCCTTTTCCCCCTTCCCCCCTGAGATTAGACATTACGTCGCCTTCGCGCTTTGAACTCGTTTTTTCGGCGACTTCTATCTTGGTGAAGAGCCCCTTTCAAATCCTCGTACCCGCACATCTCCTGATCGAAGCCCGCCCCCTTCTTTTCGCGCGAGACATACCGCAGCACTGTCTCTTTTCATCCACCATTTTTTCACCCGATATACCTCCCTTTTTTTTTCCCTTTTTCTTCTCTCCTGATAATCATAATAGATAGTGGCTATAACAAATTCTTGCCTGGATGGAAGGCTCTTGTGGGCCTTTTCACCTGCGGATCCAAGGGCCTGCCCTTATTCTCCTTTTCCTTTTTATTCAAGAATAGTGAAAAATTTCCCCTCTTTTTCCCCTCTCCCCCCCCGAGCCGAGATCCCCCCCCACTCAGAAGTGGCATAGTACATTCTTTCCGAATCGTAGTAGGTATCTATCTAACCGATATTCCCCCCCACCCATCGCCTTCTCGAAGAGCCTCTCCATTCTCTTGATTAGAAGAGAGATGCCTTCACTTTCTCTATTTTCCCTTTAGAGAGCTTAATCGTCCTCGGTCAGATCGCGGACCTTCACTCTAGACCTGCGCGCTCTTGGTTTGCGCCCGGAGGGAGTTTTTTGCCTATTTTCTCTACCCAGGGGGGTTTTCTATAGTATCTATTACATCCACTCCATTCGTGGCATTGCGGGAAAAGCTCTGGTCGATGGACGACCTCTTCTTGGTCTTCTGGAGGTAATACTTCCCTACGTACAAGCGGTTTCTTGCTGATGTGGGTGCCCCATCCCCCGTCCGAATTTTGTCCTCCCCCTTTCTCCAGCACTTCCCTTCAGGGATGTATAGCAAATTCTCTTATTATGATCATTCGGGCGGAGGGACCCTTCGGATCGTGGTGTTACGCGTGTTCTTGAACGGATTTGAAAATCGAACCTGCTTCTTATGGTGCTTCCCTGGATGCTGCTCCTTCCTCTGGAAGTTTTTTATGAAGGATTTGAGCCCCTCCCCCCCTTCAAACCCTCTGAGGCCTTATCCGCATTCTTTTTGAGCGTCGAGAAGCGCCTCCTCCTGTAGAAGAAATCCCTTTCCCGGACAATGTTTCGTGGTGTTTTCGAAGTTAGACGGTGATCGCCTCCCTCATGGTTCGCGACCTTGATAGCCATCCGTCCGGATTCGCGAAAAAAACCCCCTTTCACATCTACGAAGATGGAATCTTCATTTTTCCCCTTGCATCGGCGGGCAAGCTCTTGTAACATTTTTTTTTTGGTAAGATTCTGTTCTGTTTGTTTGGATCTGACATGCGAGAACTTCACACGGAACGACCCCTTCATCTATCTATTCCCCGGTGTAAACCAGATAGTGCCTTTCCTCCCCCTCCTTTAATTTTTCGTGATGACTGGTCGATTAGGTTGATGGAGTCGTTTTCTTTTTTGCTTTCCTATGGGGATTCCCCCCCTCTGTACAAAGATCTTTAAGTGTAAGATCAAAAACCCCCGCACTATCATTCTGGTGGATGTTCAAGCCAGGAAGAGTCTAATTCGACTCCCACCGGCGACCACTCTGTATTCCGCAACTTTTCTTCTGGAGCATTCGCCCGACTCTGCCCTAGAGATAAGCGAACCTCCCCCCCCTTCCTAAACAGCTCCTATGCAGAGATTTGTTCGAGAAAGGTAATCGGACGATATCGACCCCTCCCCGAGGGGACCACCCGAGGGGAGCTGTGGAGCTTTTCTTTTTCTTAATTCGATGCGTTTCAAATACAAAGTTTCGTATATTCTTTCTTTTAGAGAAGTGTGTTCGGCGTCTCTTCTCAAGAAGCAAAGTAGTTTCTAAATGTTACAGATGGACTGATAGGGAACGGTTACCTTTGGGGGGTTGATGAAGGTGTCTCCCGGAGGTCCCCCCCCACTCCCTTTCCGTTTTGGGTGTTTCGATGACGCGCCCCCCGATGAAATCGAGGCACAAGATTTTTTTCCCGGTCTGGCGGCTAATGCTTCGCAGGTGAGGATGCAAAGATCTTTTTCTTGCACGAGCCTTTGAGGCCGTATTGATGGCGTCACAATTGGAGCGATTTTTTTCTTTTCGTCGTGGAAAGACTTCCCATTACTTCACGAATTCTTTTTTTTTTGGGATTCGAATTCCGAGGATAGTGCTGAAGGCTCTAATTGTTGAAGTCTCGGTTCCCACTACGGGCCTGGCGATTTTCCCAAGTAAGAGTTTCCTTCTTCCCATCTGTTGGGTTTTGGACGATGGAGTCGCTCTTCTTTTTTTTCTTTTCCCGGCGGGGGTGTTTCACAATCGGTCTGGGGCCCAAGTTTTCCGGTGTCGGCTCCTCCCCCCCTCTAGGCAGGGCTGAGGGAACACACATGTCCTACCCCTTTCTGGTTTCTGACCCCTCTTTGGGGGGGATTTTTTCGTGGTTTGCGCGCGCAGAAATGATGGATGCGCCGATTCGGTCGAAGGCCATGCCAGACGGAGATCGGTTTTCGCAAGATGGACGCTTTCTTTCTGTTTGACTGCTCACCGTCGCGCTTTCCTTGAGCAGCAGCGGACCTCGACACGGAGGACCTCGTGTACGCCACATTTTTCTCTGATGCAGGCCACCATCCTTTTTTCCCTCATCAAGCGAGTGGGAACCTGCCTCCCCTCATCCCTACTATGGAGTATACTCTCTCGATTGTAGGAAACAACTGCGGCGCAGTTCAATGGATTTTTTTCGTTTTTTCGCGCGCCGTCGCGCCCTCTCTTCCCCCCTCCTACACATTCTTCTGCAAAGAATTTCCTTTTTCCGGCGATATACAAGTTGAGGAAGATTAGGTCGAGTTTTCAGCGAGTCTTTGTGATTCCCTTTTCCCCCAAGAAATGACGATTTTTCCCTCTCCAATGAATTTTTTTTAGCCTTCGGCTTCGAGGGGCACGGTCAATCCTTCCGACCTATCTTGACGAGATGGTTTCCTTTCTCCCTGATAGAAGCGGATCCCTCTCCCCTAGTCTGAGACTCTTCCGCCTGACTACGGCGCCCGATCCTTTTCACTGCTTCGCATTCTGATCAAGGCCATGGCGCCCTTTGAGTTGTTCTGATGGATGAGGACTATCTTCTCCTTCTTTGAACGAACGGTGCGGAGGTTTCTTCTCTTCCTTCCTCCTACTCGTTTTTTTTTTTTCCAACCGCACGCACCGGTCGTTCTCTCAGCATAGGTCCCATCCAGCTAGGCTTGCCGATTGATACGGCCACTTAAGATCTCCGAAGCAGACGCAGTGTTCCGGTCCCCTTTTAGCGGAGCAGGAGGAACGTTTGAGAGCTTCCCTTTTTCTAAGCGAGATACGGCTGAATCCCACCATCTCGTACAGCATCAAGCCGCGACCACAGGTCGAAGAGTTTTTCGCGCTCGGGCTCCCTTTTCAAAGGAAGAATTAATTCTTCCCCTTTCTCTAGAGCGTCCCCCAAAGACGCGCGTTCTCTTTGATGCGAAATATTACTCGGCTTGATATCTCCGTGCACGATGCGCATCTCGACTGCAGATTGTGCGCGGTTGTTCTTCTGAGCGACGGCTATCCTTTCCCCTTTGACCATACTTTTTTCCGCGGCGCAGCATGTTCCTCCCCCTGCCGTCGATTCACTCCATCGCTACGTAGACTGTAGATTTTCGATGCTTCCCCCTAGAGAGATGGCCTTTCTCCTCCGGAAATTAGCTTCCCTTAGATGATGTACTCCGTGTTCTCAGCTGCGTGATAACCTTCAGCGAGACTGGCATCGATGCGCAATTTTACCACTCAAAAACAGAAGACCATCTCTTCTCTGATATCTCTCTTGGCTGGTGACAATCTCCTCTTACCGTCCTCGGCGAATACAATCAGATTCCGTTTTGCCCCCTCATTGTCAGCGGCAGCCCCCCTAGGATTCTTTATACAGACCCTCATGACGGCCCTCAAAAGCGCCCTTATTGCACGGACAGAATGTGAAACACCACCCCTGAGAAGACCTGTGCACTTTTCATAGAATTAAACACCCTTTCTCTTCTTTTTTTCCTCCCGCGACCAATAGCCGCTCCCTTCGGAGCCATCGACTTCACCTTTCGAATAGACCCCTCTGCACGAAATTTCTTAGATAAACAAACCCCTCCACTCTTCCTCTGAGTGCCTAATATATGACACGTACTTATTTTGCATAGATAATGGTTTGACCGCCAGCATTTCTTTTCCCTTTCCCTTCAAAGAAGATATTGAGCCCTTCCTTTTCCTCTCTCACGAACACCCCGGATATCGACGGGATTGGCTGGAGATGGCATCCCGCGACGGTCCCCGGGACCGCCCCCCCCAGCAAACTGATGACCTCTTGGTTTTTGAACGGTCTTCACCTGCCCCCTGCCAAAACAATAAATACTCCGGACCCGCAAAAACTACTAAATCGTCCCCCCCGACTTATTACCCCCCTTCCTTTAAGGCGCGAGTAACCACTGCTCGAACTCACACCAGCCAGCCATTTTCCGAAGAAGAGATTCCCTTCTCCTCCAGATCAGCGAAAAGCTCCTTCTTAAAAGAGCTTGCGGATCTCGTCCCGAATCCTTGGGTCGCTCCCCCCATCGATGTTATCGGGTCGAACTCTCTCGGAATCGAGATTCCCTCTCTGTAGGGTCTCTCCCCTGCGGAACACCCGACGGGGGTGCCGCTGGCATCTTTGCTTCACCTCTCTCGCCCAACTTTCATGATCGTCCTTTTTATCTTCCTTTTGAGGATTTTGTATCCGAATATCAACAAAGTGCCCCACCACCGCCGACAGCCTTCAGCCCCCAGTTAGAACGCCTTCGCCTTTACCATCTTCCTTCTCGAGGTAATTTTTCCCTGGCCACCGCGATGGACTCGCGGATGCGCTGCTCTGCCGTCAAGTCTCTAGCAGTAGCTCTCCTTCTCAGACCTCCTTTCCGAAGATGACGTACCCCCAGCAGTTGCCGGGTTAGGAGTATAGTTTTCTTCGTGTGCTGCCGGAGAACGTCCTCCTAGCCTTTTTCCCTTTTCAGAATTAACCCCTTCTTATCTCTGAACAGCGCCCCCTGCGACCTCAACCAGCACAGCACGCTTTCTCCGTACTTTTTCTTCGATTCCATCCGGTATCCTTCTCGAAGCTTCCCAGAAACTCCCTTGATGTCTCCGTTAAAAGTATGGTGGCCCCTCTCCCCTTGCATCCCAATTAACATCCCCAAACTTCAAGCTATCTGATCGCGCCCGACGACCGCGACCCCATTTCGTTTATTCCCCCCATTTTCTACCACCGAGTCCACCACCTCTATCTTCCTTTCCGTCCTCCGCCCGCCCATGATCCGTCCACTCAGGTCAGAAGGAAGGGCTTGCAGGTCAGGGTTTTTCTATTTGTGGGGCAGGTTGACAACATGAGTGCTTTTTTTTCACAACCCCTTCCCTGTAATCGCAGCAGTTCTCCTGCTCTCATATTCGTCCTCGAAACCGCCCGAGATCCTCTTTTCGCCCCATACAGAGTGGTCGTAACCCCAGCTTCAGATCGTACAGTTTTAATCCTTTTCCCCTGAGACACAATATTCTTTCTCGCCGCGCCGCGCGATCTTTCAGTTGTTCTTGAGAG
>Ga0179593_1527908_pt1 | contig 12726 bp, 17 predicted proteins | sample CZODoug2_1_08_16_FD_185931 | JGI IMG/M metagenome (GOLD analysis project Ga0179593, IMG submission 185931) | Vadose zone soil fungal communities from Angelo Coast Range Reserve, California, USA - CZODoug2_1_08_16fungal (PacBio error correction) | ecosystem: Environmental > Terrestrial > Soil >... | reverse complement strand
CCCAGCATTTCTCCTCCTCCCCCCCCCCCACTGTGAGGACTCCCCAAATAATTAAAGTCCCCCCTTTTTCCTGCGGGAGTGCTGCCCATTTGGTGATACCTTCCCCCTCAATGCGATGACAGTCTCCCCTAGTGTTCCCCCGCATTCCTTTTCCACGCCTCCTGTCACTAGGATTCCCAACCGACCCACACCTTTTATGGCGCTCTCTCTCTTGTGAACGGCAACCCCCCCCCCCCGGTGTGCTTATTGTTTTTATAAACTTCCTGCGCCCCCTTGGTTTAAAATGCCTTCTTTTTCGGCCAACACCTGTTCCTAAAAAATACCACACTTTTGAGGGATCGTCTTAGCCTATTCGCCCCCACAAATGGCAGAGAACCTTCTTTCCAAATTCCCTTGGTTTCCCCTTTTCTTCGCAACGAAGGACCCCTGATAAGATCGACCACACTCTGCCTTTTGCATCGGTAATTATCCTTTTCAGAGGCTAAGGAGAATGATCGCTTCCCCTCCAAATTTCTTTCCCTTGGCATGAGTTTTAGAGCCCTTCCCGTCTGATAATGTCCTGCCGTTCCTCTCCTTTCAAAGAAGGTCCCTCTGTTTCCCCTCCGTTTTGAAAGTTTCATGAGCCCTTTCCGGAATTTGACTTTTAAAATTGCGTTTTCAAGGCGTGCCCATAGAAGAGCTAAACTAATTTTCTTTAGTGTCAAATCTCCGGTCCCTTCGGGATGCGCGCAAAACCCCTTTCATGGCGTGTAAGTTTTTGAACGACCAAATCTCCCCAGTCATTGTAGAAAGTCGGACCTCCGTATTGTGACCCCGCTTCGTACTTCTCCTGCATATCCTGATGTTACCTCCCTCTTTTCCGTTGATGATGTCGAAAATCTTCAATGCAGACCCTTTTTCATTGTTCTTCTGTAGATTCTTGTCTTCCTCTTAAAGTTCTCATTCATAGGCTTCCTTGCGCGGTAATCGAACCGTCTGAACGTTCTTGGCAAATTCCCACGTAGTTCTCCCTTCTCCGGCGTAGATTGATTTTTAGCCCTTGACCTTTTTTCCCTTTTTCCCGCAAAAGATGGCAACTAACTCCCCCTTCAGCGCCACGCTTCCTCTCGACAAATTGCGGCTCCAATTGCTGAAAGCCTCGCTTTCGACGATTAAAAAAACCCCCTTTTTTTTTTTTTAGGGAGGCTTGTTTTTTTTTTTTTGTGGGGGGGGGTGGGGGGGGTGGGGGGGGTTGTTTCTTTTTTGGGGGGGGGGGGCGGGGGGGTTTGTTGGGTTCTTTTTTGTGGGGGAGGGGGGGGGGGGGTTGTTGGTTTGGGTTTTTTGGGGGGTGGGGGGGGGGGGGGGGGGGTTTTTTTTTTTTTGGGGTTGGGGGGGGGTGTGGTTTTTGGTTTTTTTTTTTTTTGGGGGGGGGGGGGGGGGGGGTTTTGGTGTTTTATTCTTTTTGTTGGGTGGGGGGGGGGGGGTTGGGGTTGTTGGGGTGTTTTTTTTTGGGGGGGGGGGGTTTGTTGGGGGGTTGTGTCTTTGGTGGGGGGGGGGGGGGGTGGGGGGGGGGGGGTTGTTCTGTTGGGGGTGGGGGTTTTTTTTTTTTGTTTTTTCTTTTTTTGGTGGGGGGGGGGTGGGGGGGGGGGGTTTTTTTTTTTTTTTGGGGGGGGGGGGGGGGTTGGGGTGGTGGGGGGGTTTTGTTCGTTGGGGGCGATGCCTTCTACCAAGGATAGGCGCGATCGTCCTTTATCCGCAACTTCTCCTTAATGGTCGACCCGATGCAACTACTCCTACCGTTGGTGAGACTCTCCATCTTTTCTTGACCCCCGCAAACTCCTTATTGTTACAGAGGATCGAATTCCCCCGTAAAAGCCTCCTGCCTCCCCCTTTGCAGCGATCGAAGTCTCCCTCTTTTCCCCCCCCCCCATTTTTGTTTTTTGCTCGGCTCTGACTCTTTATTCTTTTGCAAGCCCAGTGCGGCGACGTTTCGAAATGAAGATGCGCTGACGCCTCCCCCCGCTCCGGTTTCTTTTTCCCTCCCCGCGGATCTCCTTTGTACAGAGTGCCACCTTCCTCGCTCATTTCTACCTCCCTTCCTTGAGAAGGTCGAAGAGACTTTTCTTTTCCCAAAAGACGTTGCCGCATGCTCCTCTTCCCTCTTCCCGCGCAAGTAAATCCTCTCGTTCCCTAAAACTTTCGCTACCATCCTTTCTTCCCCCCAATGATCGCCAAGGGTATTCTCTTCTTAGGTCGGGACTTCTCAATTCTGGAGTTACCTTTTTCCCTCCCGCGCGAGAAAACGTTTTCACTGACGACTTTGATCCCCTTTCGGCCGACATTCTGGGTGCCTCTTTCCTTAGCACGCCATTGTAACATTCCTTTTGGTCCTGATTAGCCGGCCTCCGCTCGAGGTGTCCTTCAACAGCCTTTTTTTCCCGCCGCCCCGAGCAATTTTAATCCCTTTTCAGCTCCGTGCAGCCCGGGCAACCCTCCCCCCTATGGTCCTTTCGTTTTCCTTTTCGCTCGGCACCTCTTCCCGAAGATCCCGAGCCGACGGCCCTCCTCTTTTCGATTTAATATTTTGCCTAAGCGATATGCGCCTGAGACGCCTTTTTTCAAATTACCTTTCCTCCGTAATCGCAAACGGGATTTTTTTTTTCTTATTCAATTTGTAGGAGTCCTTTTTGAGGCTCTATTTACACACTCCTTTCCCAACTGTTCCGGCCTCCCTTTGTTTCTCTGTTGCACGGAGGATCGCGCCCTCGACGCGGCTGCCCGTTTTTTTCCGCCGCCCAAGGTTTTGGCCTTTTTTCCAAAGACGCTTTTGAACCCCATTCCCCCTTCGGTTCATCACCAGAAGCAAACCGGATCTTTCGTTTTTTTTTTTTACGCTTCTGCCATACTCGGTGTGTCGGCCCTTTCGACTGTTTTCGGGTTCGTTTTTTTTCACCACTACTGCTAAGAATGCATCGCATGTCTTCCCCCATTTTCCAGTTTCGCGACGAATCGGATTTAAACCCCATTCTGGCGTTTGGCGTCGAACTGTGCCTTTTCCTATATCCTCTCCTTTTGAGAGAGTCCTTCACGAAGTTAAGCCCCTCAAACCTCCCAATCCCTTCTGGAGAAAAATTAAATCAGATTTTTTCTTTCGTACCTGCCCCATCCCGATTTCCCGGGTAGTTGTTTCCCAACGCTTACCGCCGCCGGAAGTCGAACTTCCCCCCTTCACCGAGTGTCTGTTTTTTGCTCTATAGATTAGTCGGTATCTGGTCCCAATTAACCCCCCCTTTATTCTTGTTGATAACCGCCGAGTGACCTGTTGTTTCCCATGGTATTTGTACCCACCGGGGCCCCCCCCTTCTCTGAAGCTTGTCCTCAGACTAGAGGGTTTTTCCTTCCTGATGCGGATCCCCCCATGACGACCCCCCTTCTTGAGTTTACCCCTTCTTTAATCAATTCGCACCGAACTTCCTTTTTTCCCCGCCTAAAGAAAGTTTCTAACCATCCCAGGTTGCGGAGTAATCTTCGTTCCTTCTCGAACAAGGCCTTCTCTTGCGCCCGTCTCCCCCACCTAAGCCACCCTATAAACTCCTGGAGTTTTTCGAGCGGCGCGTTTTTCTGCCATGAATTCTTCCCTATCCCCAAACGCGGAACCAGTTGTTTCTTTTGACGGGGCTTATCGGGCTCCCTTCCCTTTTCTTACCAAGGTGCTACTGCGCTAATCCTCCCGCGCTCGTCGAAACTCGATCCTTTTCCCCCCCCTCTCCGTCCTCCCTCGTTCCGGCAACTGGATGGAGGTTGAATTTTCGTTGAACGAACCCCTCCAGCTCCGCCCTCTCTTCCCCTCCGACTGTTTTGGATTGAAACGTTAGTTAGCTTTCCTTGTCCACTCAGCATACCTTGCGTTGATGATTATCTTTTTCCACCATGCGGTCATGCGCACCTGATAATTTGTGTGCCGTGTAGAATCGTGAATGCTCTCTTTTACCGATAGTCTGCGCGTAATGTCTTTCGAACGTTCCCCTTTTTTGGGACCCTCTCCCTGTCGCTTCGACTTCTCCTTTTCCGAAAACTTTTTTCATTTAGTAATTGAGCGCACTCACCCCTTTCCTTTTTTTATTTTTTTTTTTTTTTTTTTTTTTTTTGCACAATTTGGACCTGCACTTCCCCCCTTGTATGACCGCAACAGTCTTTCTCGCCATGTGGCGATTAAAAACGTCATTCCAATTTCGCGCTTCGTCCAATTACCCTTTCCTCACTTTTGGGAAAATCCTCCCCTCCCCAAAACAAAATGTTGGTAGAGTTTTTTACCCTTTTTTTTGGGGGTGTTGGTTGTGTTGTGTTGTTTTTGGGTGGGGGGGGGGGGGGGGGGGGGGGGGGGGGGTTTTTTTGTGTTGGTGTTTGTGTGTTGGGTGTTGTTGTGTTGGCTGTTTTTTTTCCTTGGGGGTGGGGGGGCGGGGGGTTTTTGGAGGGGGGGGGTGGGGGGGGGGGGGGGGGGGTGGTTCTTTTTTTTTTGTGGTGGGGGGGGGGGGGGGGTTGTTTTTGGTTGGGGGGGGGTGTGGGGGGGGGGGGGGTGGGCTAAAGTTTTTCCCCCCCTAAAGATGGCGCCCCTTTCCCTTTTCCCTGAGAAGATCGACACTTACCTCTTTGATGGTCATCGCCAGCAGCCCCTTCCGTTTTTTTTTGGTGCCTGGGTCGATGACCAGCCACTGGTCGCTCTTCTCCTTTTAAGCGAAGGTTTCCCTTTATCCGTTCCGAGAAACTTCTCTCTTTTCGTACCGCCTGAGAAAACCTTCCACTTTGTTTTGAATCGGCTTGCCTGCCCACGTCGCTGCTTTGCTTCGAACTGCCATCTTTTTGATTTTCTTTCTCTTTGAGTGACAAATCTTGCGCTTTTCCTCTTCTTCGTTACGAAAACCTTAAGGACGCGTTCCCCCGGTTTTCGGAACGGAGACTTCCATCTGTCCCAACCTAAGCGATTTTTCCGACCAGCCGATTAGATGAAGCCCACTTCGGAAACGCGAAACTTTCGCGAAGGCCCCGGGTTCACACAAATTACAAGTTCTGATTGGTCGGAATATCCCCCTTTTCTTGGCGTAATCTTCCTTTAGAACGTCTTTTGCAATTACCCCTTCGTCCCGTTCCGGCCTAAAGGTGGGCGACCTCCCAGCAATTTTTCACTTCCCCCTAACACGATTCGCCGGATATTTTAGAATCTTCTTCTTCCCCGCTTCAGCCCCTTAAGATCCGCTCACGCATCTTTAAAAACTTTACGCGGAAACTCTTTTTACAGATCGTCTCGTGCATCTCTCATGCTACGAACTAACGAGCCTTGTCCAGTTTCGCCATTGCTTTTCTGCCTGAGCAGCCTTCGCTTCCTTTCTTCCAGATGCCGAAGAAGTGAATCATTATCCTTACACTCGTCCGAATTTCCTTCGGGTGCTTCTCTTGGTGTCCCCTCCCTTTTTTTTCACCTTCCCCCCTCGAGGCGGAGCGGCTGCCCCTATTTTTTCACGCTTAGGGATTTTTTCGCCGAAAACGTTCCTCTCCGGGAAGACCACCTGTTGTTCCCCTTCTTCCACAATAAGCACACCGGATATTAAGCGATTCCCCGGTAGTCGCGACCCACTTTTCTTCTGGATATCGTTTTCTGGTCCCGGTTTTTTTTCTTTTCGCGTTGGTCCCCCTTTTTCCGAAAGAATGGCGTCCTTGTACGCTCTCCGTCGCCCCTCGCCGACGAATGATTTAACTCCCTCCCTCCTCACATTGAGGGCTGTTCTGAGGAAATGCTGAAATTCTTCCTTCCAGTTTTGTGTTTAGTTCTCATCCAGAATTCAAACATTTCGTATCAATGTGAGGAAGTTCCCGACCCCCCCTCTTCGTGGGATCTTTGTCCTTTCTTGGTGAATGTTACAATTGACCCTTCTCCCGAATAGGTTCCACCCTGCTTTTATCCCGCCCGCAGTGCAATAGTGTCCCCTTAGTCGGGCGCTGTTATGATTCTCCCCCCCCGGTGATCGATAATAACCTGTGTCTGTGATAACCGAAGAGACACCCACTTTGTTTCCAATGCCCTTCCTGGCGCTCCGAACACCTTTGGCGGTAAAAAATTCCTCAGAGGGGATCGCCTCCTAGCCGGAATTGATGCGGGTATCCCTGAGGAAACCAACACCCTGCTTTTGGATGTCTGGTCTTAAACAAGTCGTCAACCCTTTCCCTTCCAAGAATTACAGACAGTTGATAAGGATAGATTTTTGCGATGAGTCTTTTTTCCGGTCCAAGCTTTAATACCCCCCGCAGGCTCACTCATGATTCAGTACTTCCCCAATATGAAATCTTTGCTTTTATTTCTTCGGAGCGGGGATGATGCTTCTCTCTGAATTCGTGTTTCAAGCCGGATTTCCGCGGAAAGTTTGCCCGGGCTTCTTTTTTTCTAAAATTCTTGCCGGCTGATCTGTGGCGCTCGACTGTATAGTGGCTCTATGTTTGACAATAGAAGTGTATGTCCCGACGCCAACCTTATGGCCCTGATTTTTCCCCCCCTTTTGCTTTCGGCGCGGACTTTTGCGGGTGGAACGCGAATTCTTATTGAAACTTCGTCGCCGGCGCCATCGGAAGATGTAAAGAAGATCGGCGTTTCCCCCCCCCCCCCCCCCCCCCCCCCCCTCTACCAGCGTCCCCCCCACATTTTCACCCACCCCCCTCCAACATGAGACCTTTTCATTGTTGCCAGAAGAGGATGGAGAAGTTAGCCAGCTGTTTTCCCTCTTCCTTGCGCGTAATAGATCTAGAGTTCGCTTTTGTTCCCAATTTTTTCTTTCTGACCTTCTCATTTCCCCCCAGGAGTAGAGAGACGCTGACATTTTTTAGGCCCTGTATGACCGCACCCTTTTTCGAACGCGCCTTTTTTTCTTCCCCAACTCCTCCCCAGATTCCCTCCCTGAAAAGAAGGAAGTGGAAACTTTCCCCAAAACAAATTTTCCCTCCAGGGAGTAGGGGGGGGGGTGTGGGGTTGTTTTTTGGTGGGGGGGGTTGGTATTTTTCTTTTTTGGGGGGGGGGGGGGGGGGGGGGGTGTGTTTTTTTTGCGGTGGGTGGGGGGGGGGGGGGGGTGGGGGTGGTTTTATTTGGGGGGGGGGGGGGGGGGGGGGGTTTGTTTGGGGGTGGGGGGGGGGGGGGGGGGTTTTGGTGGGGGTGTTTGGGGGTGGTTTTTTTTTTTTTGGGGGGGGGGGGGGGGGGGTTTTTTTGGGTTTGTGTGGGGGGGGGGGGGGGGGGTTTTTTGGGGGGGGGGGGGGGGGGGGTTTTTTTTTTTGGGGGGTGTTGGGGGGGGGGGGTTTTTTGGGTGTGTGTTTCTGGGTTGTGGGGTTTTTTTTTGGGTGGTGGGGGGGGGGTTTTTTTTTCCTCGCCTGTCTATGTTTTTCGGAAAGGATTTGCGTTACCGGGAAGATCGTCTTTGTCCCTTGTGGTATAGACCCCTCCTCTCCCCTTGTTGTTTATTGAGCCCCCCCGCAAAGCCCTTAATGATTACTTCCCCTTCTCCGGGAAAGCCGTCCGCGATCCTTTCAGAAAAATTGATCCTCTCCCCGTCGATCCCCACCCTGTTTAATCCCTTCGGATGATTTTTCCTTGCGTGGAGAGTGTCCTCGTGGCGCTGACGTTTCATCGCCCCTCGGTTGAGTGCAATAGGCGGTCATACCTCTTAACTTTCCTTCCAGGCCGGAACGGAGAAGGTAGATGTTTTTTCCCCCCCCACTATGTGACCAAAAACGCTTAGGCGAAGCGATCGATGACTCTTCAGCCTATCGTGAAACGCTGCGCACCTTTCTCGACCATTTCCTTTCCACCCAACTTTTTCAATTTTCCGATGTGGACGCTTTCCTTCCACCGCCGATCTGGCGTACATCTCCGGTTCTTTCAAGTACTACCACTCACTTCCTTGGCCGAGCCTAACTTTTTGTTTCAAGTTTTTCCTTACACCGCTCCGTCCCCCTTTCCAGTTTTTCGTCGCTCTTTAAGAGCTTCGAGTTTCGCCTTTTTTCAAGCCACGCAATTTACTTTTCCTTCCTTCTCAGCCGGCAAACTTCCTGTTTTCCGAAAATTCATGCTCCCGCTTCCCCCTCGCCGCCTCCTTCCACTCCATCTTTCGATTCTTGTTGTTCCCGCTTCTTTGTTCGCGAGACGCTTTCTCCTCTTTCCCTCCAGACGTAATTCCCCCTTATCAACTTTTAGGAGTCCGAATTTTGTCTCATCGATTAAAGTCCTTCCCACTCCCTGCACATTTTTTCCCCCGGTCGGGCTCTTTCTGCTCCCTTCTGCACGCTCCCGGAGATTTTTTCGTTTTCTCCATTACAAAGACGCATGGTCCCCCTTTTTTCTCTGGGCGTTCCCCTTCTATTCCCTCAACGTTTCTTCTCCCCCCTCTCCAATACCCTCGGTTGTCTTTTTCTTACGAGTGCGACTGCGGGCGGCGTTTTCCCTAGAGTAAGCAAATTGACCCTAATGGGCAATTTTTTTCGCCCTTCCTCTTTTTTTTATCCGCTTCCTCACATGATGGGATTTTCTCCTCTGAGAAAGCTGAAATTTCCCCCTCTCCGTTGTTGTTGTGGAGTCTCTCCCCTTTTTCCCCTGATTTCCCCCCCAACCCTCCCCCCCTTGAGGCTGCATGCGCACTTCCGATTTCTTCGAGTGCTACTGGCACCCCATTGCCCATGCATGCCCATTCCCTACTCCGTAGTGTTCCAAAACTTCCCCCGTCCCCCCTCCCCCCGCGCGTTCCTAAAACCGAGGGTTATGGTCGCTGCTCTTATCGATCCCCTCCGATAATAATAAGGTGTGCTTATGTTTCCCTGGATACCAACCTGTGGTTGCCTTCCCCCAACCTTTTTCAAACCGAAGTCTTCCGCTAGCAGGAAGGACATTTATCCCCCTCTGAAAAACCCAAATGGCCGATTTCCTTAAACAGGATTTGAGGTTTTTCCTTCATGGTTTTCCCCTCGTACTTCCTTCGGCTCCCTAAAGTCGTTTCCTTTTTCCCCCCACGGTTCCTGGCAGCGGTTTTAACTTTTTCCCCTTCCCAAGGCGGATCATCCTATCCACCCCTTTATCGACCCCGCCCTTCGCGGGAGATGTCTTCGCTTGTCTTCCCCGGCCGAGCCTCCCTTCCCCCGTGTCCGAGGAAGGTTTTTTTTTTTTCCGTTTCTTTGCGCGGATTTCCTGCTTTTCTCTTTCGCGTGCCGGAAAACTTTTTTCAATAGCCCCTCCTACCCCTCGTTTTTACTGGTGTTTGAACCTTTTTCCTTGTGAACCTTCATTTCCCGAGGCCTGTTCCCCTCGACTTGATTGTCCCTGCCCTGGGCTTCACTTCCGGAAGATGTAACTCCATAGCGTGCGTGTTGCTCCAAGAGTAACACCGTTTCCCTTCGCCCTTGGCTCCTTTCTCCTAGGATCCTTTCCCTCGAATTTTCCCCGATAGGCTTACTTGCTCTTCCTTTTCCCCCGGCGTCATTCGGCGATTTCTTGGAAAACCGTCGCCCTCCCTTTTCTCCGTTCGGTGACACTCTTATGAGCTCGTCCATTGCTTTTTTAGGAAAGGACGAGGTCTTTTCCCACTCCTCCACTCAAACTTTCCCCTTACTTGCCCCCTTGAGAGATCGCCGTTTCCTTGCAAGTCTCGACGTGGAAACCCAAAAAAATGCGTTTGACTTCTCCCTTTTTTTTCGGGTGGTTTTTGCTTATTGTTAGCGGATAGGCGCGATTTCTTTGCGTCCCGGCTTTTCTTCGACTTCTTCAGGGCCTTTCCTCGACCCGATGCCCTTTTTTTTCCTCCTCCTCCCCTCTGCAGGGGTCGCTTCTTTCCCCCCGCCCTTACTCCCCTGTTTGTCCCGTTTTTCCCGGAAAAAGATCTTTTCCCTTTTCCGATTCGTAGAAGACCGTTCCCCCAACGAGATCCCCTTTCCCCTGCGTACTTTTTTCCGCAGCAATGCGGAGAGAGGCTTTTGTTCCTCCCGCAAGCTTTTTTTTTTCATAAAACATGGCTTTTTCCTTTTCGGTCATAACTTCCTTTCCCACGTACTAGTGAGGAAATTCCCTCCCTTTTTTTTCCGCCGGTTTCCTTCTTCCCGACGGTTTCACCAATTCCCCCCCAACAGCGAACGTTCTCCCCTCCTCCTCGATACGTTTTTTGAAAAAGCTGCGAAACTTTTTTTGCTCCCTCTCCATCCTAGTTCCCTCCAAGGGTAGGAATTCACTTTTTTGGTCGGAATCACCCCCTCTTTTTTTACCTGGCTCCGATTCCTTTTTAAATTTTTAATCACTTATTTTTTCTTCGTCGAAGAGGCTCCCTTTTTCTCTTACATCCATCCTAAAGGTTGAGCGTCCGGCTCTTCCCAAACCGATCTCTTTGTTATGTTCCGCCGTTCAAGCATTTTTTTTTTCTCCCTTTCCGCTACTTCCCCGGCACCCCCCTTTTCTCGTTGAAACTCTTCCCCTTCTTTTGCTCCCCCGACTCTTCTCTTTTTAAGATACAGCTCGCTTCTACCCAACTCCCTCCCCCCTGAGAGGAAATTTCAGGCTTTTCCTGACGGAGAATCCCTTTCGCGAGATTTTCACAGGGAACGCTCTTTCTCTTCAAATGTTTAGATCCAACTTTATACAGATTCGGTCCCATCTCTATTCCCCCCCCAACTTTCTCGCCGACATCAAATAGACTTTCTCCTCCTCTCCTTCTTATGCACGCTTCCTTTCTCTTTTTCCCGGTTTTGGAGAGCGACATTAAATCCTTTTGAAACCACCTGTTTTTCCACTCCCCGGTAATCCTCCTTTTTCTCCGCTAATTCGCTAGAGCAGCTCCCTTTTTTTTGAATACTTCCTGAAGGGGAGGGCGTTTCGTTGGGCCCCTACTTCTTTTATGTATTCTCCCATACGATCACCAAGTGCCCCTTTTCCTCCGTATGGTCCTTCCCTTTTTCATCACATGATGGATGGTTTTTGTTGAAATTCGTCCTTTCCTTGATGTCTAATCTCTTTCCTGCGTCAAAACAGACACTTCTTTTGCTCCTCCACCCGATAGTAGGAGAGTTCTTTTTGTCCTTTTGTTGTTTCCCCATTCGCCCCCCCCTCTAAGACGTATTTCCCCCCTCTTCCTTGCCCGGACACAGAAGGCTCACTCAAAACCTCTTTTGGTTTTCGTTATTAAACCTCTTCCCTCCGGTGTGCATTGTGATAACCTTTCCCTTTTTTTCCCCAAACAGGTGGTTTCCCTTGTAATGGCGCTCAACCCCTCGGTGCGGGGGGTTCTTTGAGCCTCTCCCTCCTTGATGAAGGAGAGACCCCCTTTCTCTCCGGAAACCCTTCGGTACCCGGTATTTAAATAGAATCTTCTTAACCCCATATGGGACTTAGTGCAGCCTTTAGCGAAATCAACCCCCCTTTTCCCGGACTTTGCAGACCTCTGCGTCTATGCCTTGAGCTCGTCTCACTTTAGAAACGACCTTATGAAATTCCTGGACGTTTGGTTCTGAGATGAGTAGATTTCATGGCCCTGGTGAAGTATTCCCTTTTTTACCCCTTCAGAGGTAGTTCTTTTTACGCTGTAATCTTTTGCCCGGATTCTGTTGCGCGGCTCTCGCCCTTTCCTTGCGTCTGAACGGAGACCCCCGCAGCTTCGAAAACTCGAGCTTGAACATTTCCCCGCGCAAAATGGTTCCTTCCCTTTCTTCATTGTGCAAACTTGCGCACCAGACTTTTTCCCCTCTACTTGATTATTATTTTTTTCGTTCGAAGGAGCGTGTCCTCTGTAACGCCGATCGGTCTTTCCTCTCTTTCACATTTCCTGAAGAGACCCTTTCTCCTTACGAGGAGTCGATTCTTTGCCTTTCGTTTAAACGATAGGCTCCTTTGCTCTATCTAATAGGGCCTTTTAACGTGAGATTTTTTTTTTCTAAAAAGTACTGGACCTCAGTTAGAGAATGAGCGCTTCTGCCTCATGGACATTTTTCCCTACGGTAAGGGGCACGAGAAATGCTGAAAAGATTACTCAACCGCAGACACTCTACGGTAACGCTTTTTTTCCCCCTAAAAATGAGCGATTAGAAGAATTGAAAACATCCGCGCGATTCAACCCAATGGTTTGCTCGCGTTTTACAGGAGAGTTCTATTTTTTTGGGGAGGGGGGGGTGGGGGGTGTTTTTTTTGTCGGGGGTTTGGGGGTGGTTGTGGTTTGTTTTTTTTCTTTTTTGTTGTTTGGGGGGGGGGGGGGGGGGGTTTTTCTTTTTTGGGGGGAGGGGGGGTTTGGGGTGGGGGTGGGGGTTGGGGGGGGGGGGGGGGGGGGGGTGTGTTGTGGGGGGGGGGGGGGGGGGGGGGGGGGGTTTTTATTGGGTGGGGGTGTGTGGTGGGGTTTGTTGGTTGGGGGGGGGCTCTTGGAGGGGGGGGGGGTTGGTTGTGGGGGGGGGGGGGTGTTTGGGGGGGGGGGGGGGTGTTTTTTTTGGGGGGTGGGGGGGGGGGGGGTTTTTTTTTTTTGGTGGGGGGGGGGGTTTTTTTTGGGGGGGGGGGGGGGGGGGGGGGGGGTTTTTTCTAATCCGCCTGACCTACGTTTTCGTGATCTCGGGCATTGGCCTTTCCTTTCTCCGTTTCAGCCCCTTTTTGATCGGGAACAATTCGTTTTTTTATTTAGACCCTCGTTTCTTTCGTATACACAGCCATGGCAAGTCATATTTCGCATAAGATGTTTTTTGCCCATTGTCCGGTGT
>Ga0179593_1420188_pt1 | contig 12726 bp, 16 predicted proteins | sample CZODoug2_1_08_16_FD_185931 | JGI IMG/M metagenome (GOLD analysis project Ga0179593, IMG submission 185931) | Vadose zone soil fungal communities from Angelo Coast Range Reserve, California, USA - CZODoug2_1_08_16fungal (PacBio error correction) | ecosystem: Environmental > Terrestrial > Soil >... | reverse complement strand
TGTACAAGCATACTCCTCCTCCAAACGACGGCCCCAATTCTTTCCTGACCTATTTCCAAGTTTCCCACGGGGCCTGATTCCTTTTCCCTTTCCTTTTCAAATTTAGAGCCCCAACCTGCCTCCCCCTAGAGGAAGGACGAGATTTTCTAGTCTTCTTCGTGAGCGGTGATAAGAAGAGAACTCCCTTTTCGTAAGCCTTTCTCATACTGCATACTCTGCGCTTCATCATGCTTCCGGGCGACATGGTTCGAGTCTTAGCTAGGGTGTTCGTCGGTTTCTTACCTTTGGAACGTAAATCCTGAAAACCTTCGATTTCAAAAAAATAGTACATCTGACTTCTTCCCCGTATTCGCGTCCCCTGTTTGCCCCTTTTCCGACCTTCCAGGCGTCCTGCTGATTTACAGCGGAGTATGCATTTATTACACCAATTCTATATTTCCGTTCTTTCTCTACCCCACCAAGCTAATTGTTCTCCCACCCCCACTTCCCCTGGTGTTTTGTCGATTGCCAGGCTTACCTGAACTTTTTCTAGTAAAGCCGTCCCCCCCGGTCCTTTGTCTTTACACCACTCTCCTCCTCCAGGACTTTTCCCCTTTCGTCCCTTCATGTCTTGGTTCCCGAGGAGATAGCCTTTTCTCTTCAACGACAGTTTTTCTTTATGGCCTTTCCGTTACTGCGTCACGGCGTCCAGCTCCCATATTCATCTATTTTGTCAAATACTAGCAATTCATTTCGACAATTGCGCCCCCTCTTGACACAATACCTTCCTCCGCATTAGTCTTCCGCTATGTCAAACCCCCTCCCCCCCCCCCCCCTTCCCCGTTTTTTGTCCCCCCCCCTTCGTGCGCTAGCCCAAAGTGTTTCATAACATACAGTAAAGGAAATTATAAGAGAGGTTCACCTTGGTCGCTGGTCACTTACTACATCGCTCCTCCACCGTCGCAATTCGCTTGGCTCGAGTAGGTAGGCTCTTTGGTTACATCAGGGCGAAAAACACCCTTCTTACGTCGAACTTTTTTTCCCTCTCCACCCCCTCCGGCGTCTATAATTTTCCCCCTATTCCCACCAAACTTAACCAATTTTTTTTCAGAACCGCCCCTTTGAAGCAACCGTTCTTGAAAATTCATTTAGAGAATCTATATTAGACGGCGATTTCGGCGCCAATCCCCCCCTACGTCGTCTATAGCGCCAACTTTACCCCCTTTACCAAAGTTCTTCTCTGTTTAGGATCTTTTGTATTAAACCAGATAGCCCCCTTCTTCCCCAAGCCCCCTTCCTCCCCCCTCCCCTTCGCTCCTCGCTTTTGCATAGCTCCCCCCCCCTCTTCTTCCATCTGCAGCCTGCCCCTTGCCCCCTCCGAAAAGAGTGCATAGTTGATATTGTTTTAGTGTTTCCTATTATCGGATGGTATGTTTTTTTCCTCAGGCTCCCTCTGCACCGGCGCTCAAAACGCCCTTTTATCTTGGTGCCCCCACGTCAATACATTCCCCCCCCATTATTTCTTGGATAAGAGTATTTGATTAAAATCCTCTCCCCCCTTTCTGATTTTCGGCCGATTCGTCCGAGTGCGTTTTAACTTTTTGATCTGCTTTTCCCCATTGCCTTCGGACCCAATCCCGAATTTCGGTGACGTGGACGGTAGGATTTTCGCGGTCGCCTCTGATTTTTACTTTTTTTTACGGCCACTGGGCCTCAGTGTCCGGTCAGCCAAACAGAAGAGTAATTCCTTTTGAATGACGATTTTCTCCTTCGTGCCCCACTTTCTTTCCCCGCACCCTTTTTTTTCCCCAACTTGTTTGGCAAGTTAGTAGCCTTTAGTGTTGACATACTAGGGAGGTTAAAGCAGAAGTTTCCCTGCTTTGTCTCCTTTCAACTCGCCTCTCCGTTCCCAGCGATGCGCACGCTCACCCTTTCCTTGATCCTCGTTTTTTTTCCTGGTAATTTCGCGATTACATCATAGAACATCCTGCTAACCAAGTTTCCCTCCCACCCCTACAGATCGCCCCTCACTCCGGACCCGATGCTGCAGGCACTTACTCTCGATTTAGTCCCCTCTCTTTTTATTTGACCGTGCTGAGTCCCTAAAAAAGTGGCCCGTCTGATTCATCTCCCCCCCCCAAGCGAACCTTTCCCCCTTAGGGATCCCTGCTCCCTTCGCGTTATTTTGGTCCCAAGTTTTACCCCTTTCCGGGCCTGCATCTGCTAGGAAGACAGTCTGACTAAGCAAGCATAGTTTCACCGGGATGTCCCTCCCCCTTTCCTTCCCCTTTTCTCAATTGTTCCCTTACCTCCCCCCCCCAACTCCTCGTTCGTTTCCCCTACTTTGCAGATCCTCCTTTTGCGTTCGGGGTTTAACTTTTATCACTTCCTAGAAGGCGTTGACACGTGTTCAAATCTCTCTTTCACATTTCCGCCTTTTTTTTAATTCTGCTCCCCCCCTTTTTCCTCCCCCTTGTTTTGTTGAATTATCTGCTCTGCTGTTTGACACGAATGACAAAAGGTCTTGGAATCCCCCATTCTCAATCTGTTCCCCTAGCATTCCCCCCCCCCCTTTTCAGCTTTTTCCTGATGTCGAACACAGAATCAGAACGCCCCCTTGTGGCATCTCAAAGTTTCTTGCCCTCCCTTCCCTTTTTATTCCTTTTACCCCCCAATTCTTTTCGAATTTCCTCCCACCTTAGTTGCCCACCACAAACTGCTTTTGCGGCTTCTCCTATCTACGCGGGGCCTCGCCCGGCAATCCTTTGATTACACGTGTGACACTCAACTAACAGAGGGTTTCCGTCTCTAGTTGAATGTGTTCTTTTAAAAGGCGAACGGTTTCTGGCATTCCCCTTACCCTCCTTTGTCCCTTACGGCCTTTGAACTCTCTTCGTTTCGTTTGCCGCCGTCCCTCTTTCCGTCCACCCAATTTTACACCAGCTTCCTGGTTCCAGGGTTATTATATGATCTGACTCAGCGAAACTATGACCCCCCCCTTTATAGGTCCCTGTTTCTATTTTTTTTTTCCGCTGACCTTTCGTTGAGTTGTTTCTCGACTTCCGAAGGAGTTGAATCGAAACCTCCTTCCCTAACTCATTCATTTTCTGCTTCCCATACTTGCCCAATTTTCCGACTGTCTTTTTTCTTCTGCTCACGTTTTCAGCGTGCTAAAATCGCATTCATGTTGACCTAGAGTTCAGCTACTCCTTCTTGACCCCTGAAACTGAAGCTTTTTCAACACCTGGCATCATCGCGTCACACCGATACACTAGCTCCAATATTCCTTTCAACCCTCCCCTCTGAAATTGATTGGCTCAGTTCGTCTGCCGTCCGGCGGCACAGAGTGCTTCCCCGTGAAGCAGCTGTACTCAACACCTCGGTCCAGGACCCTTGGCATCCGCCTGCGTTGTGGATTCTTGCTTTTTCTCACATCACAAGCCCTGAGCAAGCAGCGTCAAACCCTCCCCCCAAATGGTAAGTGCCCGGTTTGGGGGGGGGACGATCCCTGGTCGTTTTGCTCTTTGTACCAACTGTCATCATCGCCTGGCGATTTCCAACCAATCATGACCAATCCTGGCGCCCCTCTTCCAAAGTCCATTACCCCCCCCCCATCCATTTTTTCCACGATCCGCTGGCGTGCTGAATTATTAACCTCTCAGTATTCCCCCCCCTTTCTTTCCCCCTCCCCAGTAGATTTTTTCACTCTCCTGGGGCCATTGTTTACCCTTCCCCTTTTCCGTCTGCCCCCCAATCTTCCCGAAAAACATGCCAGGACTGTCCAATCCCCGCTAAGTCCTCCCCAGTATAAGTGTTTTTCCTCCACAACTTTGGCCGCCCCTTGCCTTACTTTCGGGTTCCCCGAGCCGGCTCATTTTTATTTCGTTTGCGACATGATTTTAAAGAAGCGCTTTTTCCCATCGTACGCTTCCCCCCTTGTCATTTATTTTGCCATATGACATAGACTATCTTAGCCGGCTTCGGTTTACGCCCCTTCCTGACCAGCTCTTTTGCTTTGCCTTCTTTTCCTTACCTCAGCCACCATCGCCTCATCCCCCCCCCCCCCTATCCTTTCTACTTTCACTGATTGAATGTTTGAGATCCCCCTATTGTTTAGTATACACTCGCCACGGTTTGTCTATGCTCCACCTCATTGCCCTCTTTTTAACTCTATGTCCTTTATTTGCTACGCCCGTCCTTTGGTTCCCCCCTTATTTTGTTTTTTTCCGAATGGCGTGCTAACCTTCCTTTTGTAAGGATTTTCAGTGCGCATTCCCTTCATTGTATCCGGCCTTTGCTTTCAACCATGACCCGCAAAGTTTACTATATGTCCCTTTTTTCAGGGTGACTCAAAAACCCTGAAACGGATGGATGATCACTCGCCTCAAGACCTTTGTCAGATGTTCTGGGCGTTCTTTCCTAAGACCATTTTCCCAGTCCTTTCCTTCACCTTCTTCACTCAGTGTCTAAGTTGGTTCGCATGACTGGTTCTACGACTTCTTGATAGCTGGATTTTCACTCCCTCCTGAGTGTACTTCCCCAATGTCCGCTTTTGTTGTGCGCTTGCATGAGAATTATTGACCCCTAGACTCTTTTTTAACCATTACCCGACTCTTTCACTGCGGAAGGAGTAGGCGGAACCCTCCCCCCTACGACTCTCCGTCTCGTTAATTGGAATTCTCGTTTTTCCTTCCCTCCGCTCCAGGCTTCCCCCCCACCCTGATTTATCGTTCCAACCCAAACGTTTTGATCGACTTTTTCTGTAGGACCTGCAACTCTGCCTGTTCGTCCCCCCCTTCCTGACTTTCCCTTTTCCTAGAGGCTGCCTTAATCTCCCCCCCGCTCACTTGAATTTCTAGTCCTTTTCTTCTCTCTTCTGTTCCATGGCACTATCAGCTTCTACCGGATTTTTTTCAAAATTACGTTTATAGGCTAAGGTATGAAGCTTGAGTTTTTCCTTCTATCTCACTGTGCATATCTCATTCCCCTTTTTCCCCCCGGTTTATCTTTGCCCATTTTCCTTTGCTGAGGTTGGGATTATTGGGCTTTTCGGTTACCTCCCTTCTCTTAATGTACTTTATTTTTTTTAGCCGCCCCCCCTTCCCTTCCCGGAGACTCTCCCCGCCCTCCGTTCCCTGAGGCAGCGATTTCCCTCCTTTTCCCCAGGGAATTGAGCTTTCCTTCCCCGTTTTTCCCTTTCTACACCTTAGACGCAATAATTACGACTCAGATCGCTATTTTTTCAAATCATTGGGGAGCGGACTCTCATTTACCCTATATCTCCTCTCACAAGTTTACCCCACCGACCGTGGGAGCCCCCGATCTGCTCCCTGCGCATCCGGCCTGATTCCCTCCCTGCCTTGCGACAATTGGAGAGAACTTAGTTTAGCCGCCATTCATACTTTTGGAACTGACCTCCATCCTTTGAAACCCAGCCCCTCCCCTCGCTTTACTCCCGACCCCTTCGCGTGAAATGATGAGTTTGTTCTACTATTAAATTGTTTTTGCCCTGTCCGATGCACTTCTCTTCCCCTTCAGATTTCCAGTCTTTTATTCTCCCCCTCTCCTATCCAGTCCTTTCCCAGTTCACTTCCTTATAGCTCGCCCTAAACAAGCGTCAATTGTTTTAATAGGTGTTGCCAGAAGCTGATTCAAGACCTTGAGTTAGAGTCCCCACGCGTTGGCCCCCCATGTCTTAGACTGAAATTTCAAGTAGGAAATACTTTCTGCGGACAGACCTGTTGTCTCAATCCCCCGGCCCGCCGAATCTCCCCTTCCTTTCTTTTTGTATGTCCTCTTGTGCCCCCCTCCGCTAAGTTCCTGGAGAAGCCGGGTCCCGGCGGCCCATCTTTCTATTATTTTTCGGCTTTGAAATGCTGAGTTACCCCTTCCGGTCCCATTCGCACTCCTTACAATGTTCGAACCTTAAACCGTCAACCCATATTCTGCCTTCCCAGCTTAATCCGCTCCCCACCATCCTGACTGCCAACCCCTTCTTGCGCTTTCTTGACCTTTCATAACATACTAGCCTCGGCCCAAGTAGTTGGATAGCTTTTACCCCCTTTTTGTTGACGATGTGTTCCCTAATACAAAGAACCCTACGAGTTATTCTTCTCTGCATCGCTCTTTTTTTTTGTCCTCCTCCCGTCCTTTCCCTGCACCCCTGGAGGGTTTCGACCCTTTCTTTTATTCTACAACCGCGAATTGGCTGCACAATACCCTCCCCTTTAGCCCCCCACTCTCATCTTTTTAACCATCCTTCTCCAATTAAACTTCATTCGCAACAGCATTATGTAGGTTGACCCTCCCCCGTTTTCACCCTAAAGGAGCATTCTCGCCCCTCCCCCCCTCCCCCAACACCCCTTTCTCCTTTTGGAGTCGGCTGATTTCTCTACTTTTCTTCACGTCATAACCGAGTGTCCAGGCAGAATCACTTTCGTAGACATAGCTTTGATCCCATGCTTTCATCTTTTCCCCCAATGAGGAGCATCCTCCATACTCCGCGCAAGTAGCACCCCATCCCCTCTTTGTTTCTTGTATGCTTCTGTTTTCAGACTAGGTTGGAAAGGAGGACGATGTTTTTCCTTCAACTGATCGACACGACAGGATTTCTCGTCCCCCCAGGCCCCACTGTCTAAACCACTTACCATTTTTCTTTCGCGGCTTGCCCTTCGTTTTTTTTTTTTCGCACATAACTCAAGACTGATTCCTTTCTCTCTTTTGCGTTCTTTCGTCACGTGCTCCGTCTTTCTCCAATTCCTTGCGGCCGTCTCCACTCCTTCAAGTCCTTGCCTTCTTCCCTTTTCTGGTCATATCTTGTTGCAGGTGTGATGTGGACCCAGGCAAAGGCTCTTATGTTTCCCTCTTTCGATAGTAAAAAAAGTAGGACCTCTAGGTCTCTCTCCCCCGATGCCCTTTTTTCTGAGCCCCCCCCCCCCCCCCCCCCTGCAAACAGGCTTTACCAAAACCCCTCCCCTTCTCCGAGTAGTTTAAGTTTTCGGTTATGGCAATTCGCTTTTACCGAAGCGATTTTTTAACTCCTCCGTTTCGTAAGCCCCCCTCCCTACTTTCTTCAGGCCTCCCCCCCCTTTCCGCCACTGCGGAAAAACTGGACAGGAACCCTCGTCACTGTCCAAGAACGTCCCGTGTTACCTTCTACACTACAACACCGTTTTCTCTCTTTCGGAAAAGTCTTTTATTGCGTCCCAGGATACCCCTCTTCTTTAGAGAGGGAAATAAGATCAAGTTCGTTGTCCCCCAAACCCCTGTCTCCTTTCGTATCCCTACTTCTCCCCAACCGTTCCCCTTCCCGTACTTAATGCCCTTATTGGAACAATTCCAAGTGCGACCTATTGCCGGTCCCCCCCTTCTCCGTCAAGTTCTTTGACAAGATTAGCCCCCCCTCTTTTTTTTTGGCTTTTCTTCCACGTTTTAAGTCCTTTTAGCTCCCTTTTCACCTCCCCCAAATAGGACCTCTCTCAAGCCATTCTTTTTTGGCTTTCCCTCCTTTCCTGGAGCACCCTTAACCACCCTTTTTATGTTCCATTTTCTCGTACCGCTGCTGGTCTAATTTCCCATTTTTTTTCCATTTCACTAAAATATATGTTACAGAATAAGTTGTTGAGTATGTTGATCAATCTCCCCCCCTTCACCTTTTCTTTCCCCTAGGCCTCCCCCACTGCCCGCTCAAATGACTTCCCTTTTATTTTTCCCAAAAGGCCAACTTTTTTTAAGAAAAACTCGTCACAACGTCTGCTTTTCTCCCCCGTAGTGCCTCTTCTTTTTTTCTACAATGCACTTTTTCGCCCGGTCCGTCTTTTCCACAGACCCCAGAGGTGGCTCGGATCCCTTCTCCTTTGAGTAATCCCTCAGTTTCCCTCCGGGCCTGTAAACTTTTCCCTGAAACACCATAACCTGACAGAGGGCTAGGCTCCTTGAGTTGATTTCGCAAGTAGGGATTCCCCTTCTTTCCCTCCCCCTTCTTTGAACCCCCTTCTTCAGCAGTTCGTCCTCCTTCCCGTGACATTCTTTTCCCCAATCCTCTCGTCTTTTTTGCCGCCTTTCCTTGTACTGAACCCCTTCCCCTCGACACCATTTTGTAGGGGACTCCTTTTTTTTTCCCAGCTTTCCTCTCGGGCATTCCCGCGACACGATTTCCTTCCACCGGGATCCTGTCCACTTTTTTTCTGCATAGAGGGAATCCAGGATTCTCCAAACTCTGTTTCAATCGTCGTCCCTTAACCCTCATGAGTTCCTCACCGCTTTCTTGTCACACTTTCCTCCCAATTTAGCCTTCCCCCCCCCCCGGTTGGTTCAAACTGTCCCTAACTTTCCTTTCCTAATACTGCTTAATTCCCTCCTAGCAGCTTTCCCTCGACATACCATGATATCCCCCTTTCCCCCTTTTCACCCATACGTTTCACTAAGCAGGACCGATACCTCCTCTACCGTTCCCCTCCTCCCATATAAACTATTCCATCGGCCTTCCTTTGCCATTCCAATAATCTCGTTGAGCACCCATATGACCGCCCACACCCGTGACTCCCCCACGTCTAAGAAGATCTTTAGGTTAAACCACGTCCCTCTTCTTACCACCCGCGGAAAACCCCCCACTTTACGTGTTGTTCGGTCTTCCTATGGCGCCGTTTTCTCCCATTTAGTCGGTGACCTACTCTCACGACAAGATTACACACCCCGACCAATTTCTCTCTCCCCCTAGGACCCAGCAGCAGACCACCCCAATCTTTCTTCGGCCCTATGTTCTGCCTTTTCCTTTTCGTACTGTGGTTCGAAATCCCCAATGTCATTTTCTCCACAAGTTTCCCTTGCTCCTCCCTCTCTGTCTGGGCATTGTTACCTCGTGCCCTTATTGGTGTTGTTTTTTTTGTCACATCAGAGTCCCCTCCTTTTCCCCCCCCCCCCCTTACTGTCCTTTTCCTCAAAAATGTAGTCCCTCCGCTCCCTGTACTTAGTGTTTTGGCGTACCCCGCATTTTCATCTGATTTTGTCTACCCTGGCTCTCATTCCTCAGCTACTCTTTCACCTCATTTTTTGCATTAGAGGTAATAATCGAACTTCTTCCCTTTTCATTCCCCCCCGGCCCCTTCTCCCCATGCCTCCTTTTCTTTGGGCTATCCTTTCTTGACCTCCCCCATACCATAGTCTACCCCATCGCCATACTTTTGGAGGATCGATGCTGTAGTACAAGGTTTTCATTTCCCCTTTCCACTCTTGTATCCTCTCTTGCTTCACTTGTCCGCAGAAGGGGGGGAACGTCCTTTTCAGAGTTGACTCGGCGTGCGTAATAATGGGGTACTTTTTCCTCGGTTTTCTTTCACCTTTCCCTGCTTCCCTCCCCCTTCCGTGAAGGAGCAGGAGTATCCGCATTTTTTTACCCACTCCTCCAAGTCATGATCTTATGGAGTTGCCCTTTTCAACCTCCCCTTTACCACGTCTCTTCCCTTGAGTCCCCCGACTTAAAAAAAGTCACCCGGACCGGTTTCCCTCCTACGGTGAGGGTCTGTCATATCTACCAGCTTTCCCCTGCTTTCATCAACTCTTGTCATAGTGTGGAAATAATTTTTTTCCAGCCCATTGTGCCCTGTTGAACGTTCTTGTCCTTAAATCCCTTGTTCTCGTTTCTACGGTCCCCTCAGCTTGAAGCCCAAAATGTTGGCTTTGTTCTGAAATGATTGATAGAAGCACTGTGATAGACGCGTGTCCCCCTTCCCTCCTCCCATCTTCATCTGCCCTTCTCTTCTCGCTTTCGAGGCCTTCTGAACCATGGAAACCATTACGATACTTTGACATCCTTTTTCCTGTCGGTTTCTCCTTTTCCGTACCCGTCGTAAATGTTCACCTTCTTTCCGATAGTACCCCCCCCCTATGCATCGCTTTTCCCTGTCCCCCCTCGCTTATCAATTGCTCACGGCTCTAGGGACCTATTTCGCTTAGAGACAGCTCTTTTCCCTTTCGCGTCTGTCTCTTTTCGTGTCTATGAAATGGCAGTATCCGTCATTTTTCCATAAATGAAACAGCGCTAAGCCTAGAGAACTTGAGTGACCTTGCATGTGACCTTATCTACTAACTTTTTCTTCGCCCTTCGGCTCCCTTTTCCTCGCCTTAGGAGGGCGTTCTACCTATATTTTTTTCTTATGAATTTTATATAATCTATATTATAATCCTCGAGTCTGAGAGACCCTTTACCCTTCCTTTCCCCTAGTCTCCTCCCCCAACCCCTTTTTTCCCCCCCTCTGCAGAACGGTCTCCCCAGTTAGCACCCCTGCACAGGGACTTTTTCTAAGCTCACCCACGGGGACGGATCGTCCCCTCTCTTTTCCCACCTCGATTTCCCCTTATTTCTTGATATTTCCCCCTCTCTTTTCCCTTAGACCAGTCACCTTCTTTTTGACCGAGGTTTATCAAAGAGGACGCTCTGCCCTCCCTGGTCAGAAATTTGTCTAGAATTCCTTATGCGGGGTAGGACGAGATGCCTCTTTTTTTCCCGATACTGACTCCACTTTGGAACCAATGCCGCTTCCCTTTTCTTACTACACCCCCCCCGATATTCCAATCTGAGTAAACTGTTTAAGGGGTTGGTATTTGATTGCCAAGTCTCCTATTCCGCAGATTCAATCGTTCTTTTCCTTATAACAACAAAGCTGTCGACCAGTTCCTATCCCAGTCACAATCTCTTTCCTACGGCTTCCCCAAACCTCGGCCTTGCTTATTGGTAGTGACTATCCTAGGTGCTCAATCTTTCAACAGGGTGTCTTCCCCCCTCTATTTCCCTCTCCTCTTCCCCTTTGTAACCTTTTATCCTGGAGGACAGGTCTTCGCGACCCTCGTCTCTACCCCCCCACGTCTCCGAGTACTTTTCAAGACAGCCTACTTTGAAGCTTCACAGATTCCCATCCCCTAATAGTTTCATCTTTTTCCCCTTCGACATTCTTATACCCTTTCCACTTCCGCAGGCGTCCCATACTTCCATGTGAAACCCAATTTTCCCACCTGTGGGAACCACCAATATTATGAATCCCGACTCGTTAAGATATGACCCAAAATATTACTTACCCCCCCCTCTCTGCTGATAGTCAAAAAGTGTCTGTATACCCCTCACTGTCCCCCCTTTCATGTGACGAGACATATCAGATTGTTCAAATTGGTCTTTTACCCCCCATAGTATCTTCCTGCGGCACCATTCTTTTGATTAGATTCTCCCCTGGATTGGCGATTTTTTGCTGCTTCCTTCCAGTCTGACCCGGTGGTAGGCTGGTATGACAGAGCCAATTAGATATTGATTAGGTCCCTCTTCTGCACAAAATCCCCAACTTAACCATTTTTACAGCAACCACTCATTAAGCCTTTTCCCGTCAACAAGTTTTTTTTCATAACCCATCATCTTTACTCCAAGTCCCCCTTCTTTCTCGAAGGTCCCCGCCCCCAGGAGACTATCGTTCCCCATTTCCCCTACTCATTGTTGGCGACTGAGTTAAATTTTGCCCGAATGCGATTGAACGCTTCCCCCATTACCCGTCACCCTTTTTCTTTGATCCCATTGATTTTCAGACTTGCCTTTCGCTTCCGTCACTTGACTCGCCGGAACTGCATTCTTCCCCCCCATCCATTAATGACTTGGGTTCTTTTCTTCGGTTCCTACCCAGTTCTTCTTTTATTGTCTTTTGTAAGCTTCCCATTTTTTTTCCCTCGCGGAGCTAAAGGGAGAGCCAACACCGACCCCAGCTTACCCTTCCCCTACGACTACCCCACAAAATTTGCGAACGCACTTTTCATTTCTTTTCTTTTCTCCCCCTCAATAATCACCACGCTGATGATTCAGGCCAGCTGGTTTTCGTTCGAGTCAGTCTTTAACCGGTGAGGCTCTGTTACTACCCTTCGGTAACCTGCACAATCCTTATCCATTCACTTCTCCTGTTTGGCTGCTTTACGGCCCGGTATATGATGTGATCCTTTATCTTTTCTCTGCGTGGCTTTATCCAAGGGCCTAGGCTTCCTCTTACGAGAGTACCCATTCGGCTGACTTTTTATATTAGCCCCTTCGATGATTGTTTAGCGCCCCCCCCCGTGGCGGTTCTCCCCCGCCCACTTCCCGGTCAACTTTCTTTTTAAGAATTAGTTATTTTTGGCACTATGCTTTTCCCGACCTGACATTCCCCCCTTTGACGGCCCTGTCTCACTACTAGTCCCCTTGCAACTCCTCTTCTTCCAACTGTCGCAAAGGGCCCAGTTTCCCCCTTCCGCTTCCAGAAACTTCCCCCCCTTATGTCCCCTTCGGATCCCCTCCCATTGATCGATCCGCCAAGATTGTGCCCACGCTTTACCCTTCCCCTTCCCTATGCTACCTATTACAGAACTTAGTACTGCTCCCACTCTTAAGTCTTCCCCAGAACCGGTCTTTCAAGTTTCTTTCCCCCTACTTTTTTTAAACAAAGTCCAAGAATATTTGCCTTTCCGAGAACTTTTTTGGGTGTTGCACTTCCCAGGCAAGTTACTGCCTCGGTCTCTTTTTCCTTTAAAACTATCGGTCGAAAGACTCTCCCCCCTTTTGGGCTTTGTCCGACGTTAAGTTCTTAATTGTTTCATTTTCCCTCCCCAAACCTAGTCCCGGATTGAGATGGCCGAAGTAGTACAGTTTTGTGCAGCTTGGCTTTACACTTTTTTCCTCCCTTCCCATTTTTTTCTTGAACGTTCTGGTCTCCCTTAGAAGGAATTTCAGCAATCCAACAT
>Ga0179593_1794419_pt1 | contig 12727 bp, 11 predicted proteins | sample CZODoug2_1_08_16_FD_185931 | JGI IMG/M metagenome (GOLD analysis project Ga0179593, IMG submission 185931) | Vadose zone soil fungal communities from Angelo Coast Range Reserve, California, USA - CZODoug2_1_08_16fungal (PacBio error correction) | ecosystem: Environmental > Terrestrial > Soil >... | reverse complement strand
CAAAGGTACCCCTTTTATTTCAAGTCTTCTCTTTTTCATTCTCTTTCAGGGTTTGAGTTTGAAAAATTTGGTTCCGATTACACATGTATAACCACCATTTGTGAGTTCCCCCCCCTTCTTTTCTTTCTTCCTTCTCTTCCCTTCCTGTCCTCTTCCTCTCCTTTTTTGTATCCCCTTCTCTCCCGCCCCCTGCTTTTTTCGATCTGATGACAATGAAACAGTGATAAGAAATTGACTCCAAACTTTTCTGTTTGGCCTTCATCTTTATTCTCCTGTAGGAAAGCCTCGTTCCACTTTAACTGCTTTCTTTTCTTTCGACAGTGTTTTTTTTTGAGTTCTGTTTTCTTCCGCTTTTACTCACCCCTTTACTTTTCAGTTCATCACCTTTTTTTCAGGGCAAAAAAGCTTTATAATCACGATCAACCACCCCTCAAGGTGCTTTCTGGATGACGATTTTGTGGATTCCATCATTTTCCCTCAGCTATTATCAATCGCGTGTAAGCTTAATTTGCTCTTCAAGTCATTCATTTTGTGTTTTTCCTTTCCTGATTGTGCTTTTTTTATGTCCCCTTACACTTTGAGGTAGGGAAGTGGGTCACGAGGTGGGAAAATAGCCCTTTTTTTATCAACTGTTTTTTTTTTGCTCCCAAGTTGCCTTTTAATGTTTTTGTTATCATTGGTGGTAAACCATAAGGGGAGGGTATTTTGATCGGTTCCCTAGCCCTTTTGATCTTGATTCTCCAAGTGGTGGGCAACTTTAAACGCTTAGTTCTTTCTCCTCGCCATTTTTTTGTTCTTCGAGGTGTGGGTTTTTTAATCCTGGTTTTTTTTAATTTTTCTTTCTTCACCTTTCCAGAACCCTTCCACAAGTCTACTCCATAGAGATGTGTCATTCCTTTGAATCTAATTATGGAATTTCCCCCGCCTTTTAGCTGCAGCAATGGAAAATAGAACACTGCAAAATTTCGGCACATCTCCTTTTTTCCCTTTTTTTTTCCCAATTCCAGTATAAGAGTATTCGATGGTCTCACAACTCCTTTCTTCCCCCCATGGCTTTTTGCTTTTCGGCCATCCTTCTTTTCATGGGTCGACTTAGCAAACATCAATACCCTCTGTGTTTAACTAATGCTGATGACTCCACACACCCCTTCCCAATGGTATATTTTTCCTCCGCACCCCATTTCCTTCTAATGGAAGATGGAATCAAAACATCTGACCTTTTTCCCCCCCCCTCACCTATGAAAGCACTCCTTCTATCAAGACTTCCCCCTTTTCCGGGCATCTCCCAATAATCCACTTTCCATTCTGTAGACCTCTGGCGTGCCCTCATCAAGCTGGATATGTTTTTTTACTGCAGAAGCGGTTCCCTGGTTTGCTGCCCTCTATTCTTCCATGATTAACTTGTGCTCCTTCGTTCTTGTCATTTCCCCACACCCATCGAAAACAAAGGTTTGTTTTGGAGAGACTTACAAACCACCCCCTGCCCAGTGGTCCCCCTCTTTTTTCCAACATCTTCCTCCCCTTGAATGTCAGATTGCCATTTCTCCATTTAATCTAATATTCTTTGGATTTAGGATTTTCATGATTTTCTGTTGAAATGCTCCTGTTCGATAATAATTCCCCAACCCCCTTTCCTCTGCCCTGCCCCACACCTGGGACCGGGGTTTCTACAGGTAGGCCAAAGGTCTGGCTTTCCCCCCTCCCCCGGGTTACCCGTGTCCCTTTCCCCTGACACCCTTATTTCTGTTTTATATTCCGTTCATTTTTCCAACACCAAAAAGTTCTTGGACCTCTCTCAGTATGTCCTTCCTCCAGCGTCTCAATACTTTTCATTGCCCACGGGTCTATACATTTGTATTCCTTCCTTTGGTTACCCTTGTTTTTTTTAAGTTGATTTTCTTTCCTCTGCCATTTCCTGGCTTTTGCCCTCCTCCCCCCCGGAACTCTACTTGCATTAAACCGTCAGTGAAAAGCAGAGGGGTAATCTCTTATACAAGGACCTGATGACTCTTCTTTTTTTAAGGCCACTCAAGTGAAATCTTCTCTGCATTTTTCCTACTTTTGTGGAGATATCCCTAGGTCTCCTCCCTCACTTGTTGTCACTTTCATCAGGTCTATACCCCACTGTTAATGTGTCCAAGAAGTCTCTTTAGCGGAAACCAGGGGAAGGTTTGTAAGGGGAGGTCACACGGGAGGGAGGGGGCGCGAAGCGGGCCAAAACTCCGTCAAGCCTCCAATGCAGAACCTCAACTGTCCCCCCCTCCCAGAGTGTGCTGATTTTCTTCTGTTTTGTTAGCGACAGACGTACAGCCTTGGTCAGAACTTTTCTTGGCTATGACCTTCTCCCCGGAAAGTTTTCCTTCTTCCTCCCAATCTTCCCTCACCCCGGAGATATGGGTAAGTAGGAATGGACGGGTAACAACTTTTCTTTTTTAGCCGACCTACCTGTGCCCTACCTGTTTTTTTTCCCCACGTTGATGGGTTTCCGCCTCGTTTTTCCCCTATGTATATACAGTGTGTTTACCACTTTTTCCCCATCCCTTTTTTTTCAAGGAGACCCCTAAGAGTAAATGCGTCTCCATTGGTCCATCCCAATCCTGGACCCCCTTTTAGACGTCAAATTTTTTTTCAATCTCCCGGCCACCCAGGCATTTTTGTTTCCGTCTGTCCCCATTTTTTTGTCCTTGTTTTTGGGGTCCAAGTAAACCTGGTCTTTCTTCATTCAAGAGGTTTTTCAGTGTCTTTTTGTCTCAGCGGGCACAGCATTTTTTCTCAGTAACATCTGTGTAACCCTATGCTCGGCCCCTTGTCCTACTCCTAAGTCCACGTTGATTACTTTTTAGTCAACTACGTAATCTTCCCATTGAAAGCCATGGGCCTGAATCAGTTTTTTCCTTTTTCGCTTGTCATTTTGCTAGGCGAACTTTTTTTTTTTTTCCTTTTTTGAGTTTTTCCATCCAGGTTTCTGTATACAAATCCAGAATCCTTTATTCCCCCATCCTGTTTGATATACCTGCGTGTGAAACAAGTGTGTTGAGTAAATTACAAGGAGTTGGAAAACACCTTGTGATGTCGTTTTTAGTGCTAATTCCTCACTTTCTCCTTTATGGTCAAGAAAGCAATTTAGTATTGAGCCTTGAATACGATTATGTAGTAATTAATTTTCCCAGTGGGTCACCACTTTGGTTGAGTTCCTTGGAATTTGCCCCTTGGTAGATTTCTAATTTTGCCCTCTTTACATTTCTGGTCTTATTTGATTGGCAATAACTCCCTTTTTTGTCTTTTCTTCAGTCCTTTTTCGTCTGAAGATTTGTCATATTCGAATGAAAAAACCATTCTGAACACACCCCCCACTCCCAAATGCCTTTTTTTCCCCCCCATGGAACCTCCTTGATGCTTCTCATATTTTTTTTTTGATTTCCAAATGATCCTGAATTATCGAAGGTCATGCCAGTAAGAATGTACCTTTTCTCCCCCCTGCCAATGGGTCTAACCAATGCCAAGCCAAACATTCCCTCCTTCCTATGGTGCACTTTTTCAAGGCAGGGCACAGCCTTGCTATTCCCCCCTCGGTTTCAAGACGCAAGTTCTTTTTCCCTTCCGGGCCCCTCAACTTGGCACACAATGCCCCTTCTCTGCTTTGAAGCCCTTGAAGACTCCCTGGCGACCCTCACTTCCCTCCTCCGATGAAGCTAATGCTGCAAGACATTGACCCTTCTTCCTTGGACCAGAATCCTTCAATCCTTCGTGAGGTTCTCCTTCTTGAGCTTTTTGCACTCAATTTTGTGTTGATGTACTGATTTAGCCCTCACTTCGCTCTTCTCCTGTTGAAAGTTCTTAATTTTGGAAACTCATTGCATGAAAAACATGTTCTTCCGAAAAGGTTGTCCAGTTTCCCAGGTTTTTGAACACTTTTGAGATATTGGGCATAGGAAGATGGACTCCGAGAACTCCAGATCAGAGGTTAAAGTTGTTTTTTCTTATTATCCTAAACGTTTCTCGCGCTTAAATTATCCCTCTTGGAGATCTTTTTTGCTTTGACACCCCACAGCCTTCCCGGATCTTTCTCTTCCTCCCGTAAGAAACTTTGATTCCTCACCCCCCAATTCTTTTCTCGAGGTTCTCCAAAATTTCTTTTGAGGTTGTGCACGCCCCTGGAGCCTGTGGCCCCAAGATCTCAAGTGAGATTCCTTAAAAAAATGTGGGTATTTCTGTCTTATATATTTTCTCCCTCCCTTTTTTTTTTAGTAGAGATGAGTCCCAACATGGATGATGATCTTTGATATTGCATAAGGCGCCAGGTCCATCAAATGTTGGTGAGTCCTCACCTTCTCTTGAGATGCGGGACCTTGGACCTTTTTTTTTCTCTTCGTCTATTCCCCCTTTAGTTTGATCACTCCATTCTAGTTTGCAAAGTATCCAAATGGATTGTATTGTAATTTCCTCCCAGTATACCATTCTTTATTAGCCGCTTTTTCTTCGAGGAAAAATTACATACGTTTCCAGAACTCTTCCAAACCCTCTTCACTTTTGAGTGATATTGTTTCTGTTATATTCCCTGCTAATTGTGCCCCTTCTATGGATTCACCTGCCCCTTTCATGATTTACCCTTTTCGTCTAGACAGATTGGTGTCCGTCAGTTTGTTGTTGCCTTGTTTTTAGAGTCTCCCACCCTTTGATTCAAAGGCTCTCTCTCTCTTTGTTATCCCCCAGCTTCATCTTACCCCACCAACAGTCAATGTTGCTTTCGGGAGTGGCGGTTTTTTTTCGCGACGACCTTTTTTTCTGTTCCGTCTCTCAGGTTCTGGAGCTTCAGCTAGGCTCGATGTCTCCAGTCCCACTTTGATAAGTCACAGCTTCATTAACACTTCACCTCTCAGCTTTCCCACATGATTTTCGTTGTCTTATTTTTTTGAAGTGGGTCGGTTGTGCATGACAATTTCTGGGTACGACTGCGTTGTTGATTTCTTCACCCCCTGGGCGAGCCATAGTATGCAGGTTTTGTCTTGGCCTTTAAGTTTGAAAAGCTTAAATTTTTACTCTCTCCTTGCAGGATCTTTATTATTCAGTTCATTGTCACCCAGAGCGAGGCAGTCGCAGGGCCCACCAAGGTAGCGCCTGTTGGGACTTTGATGCAAGGTCCTCAAGTTTCTGTACAGTTTCTAGAGTGGAGCCATTGTTTGTTCTTTTGAGTTTGGGTTTTTCTCGGTTTTTTTTTTTATTTCTCCCCCGTGTTCTGTTTAGCTTTGCCAAATAACTTTACAAAAGTGATAGCCTTTCCCTTTCTGTGTCAAATGTTTCTCTTCTTTTTCCTTGAAGGGTTCAGCTTGTGTTTCTCCGGGGCCCGCGTGCTGAGCAATGGAAAAATATGCCACCCCCATCTAAAGGGCTAAATTCAATTTCTTCCCATATCTCATCTTTCTGTCGGCAACTCATACTTCCGTTCCTTTGGATGGCCTATGTGCCATAAATTTTTCTTTCCGGGACCCCCTCCAGTTGAATCTTTTTTTCCATCCCTCCCTATGACTCAACCATGTGTTCCCGTCAGTTCCTATTCAGTATTTTCGTTGGCCACTCATTTATCACGGTCAGGGGCTATCTCTATTTGTATCAGCACACCTGTACTGATCTTTGCTTCCTTCTGATCCACTACCAGCTGCGCGATTAAACTCCGGACGATCTTCCCATTTTTTCAAGAGGGTTTTTTCTTGGATACTCTCCACTATGTGTGATTCAATAATCCCCTATTTGACATTCGGTTCTCCTTTCCTTAAACTTCGATTTTCATGTCATCACATGGATTGCTTGCTTTTTCCCCTTGTACTCTCCCATGTTACATTCTGTCCCTGAAAATCTCATGATTAAGTCTGGCATCCACCGTTTTTTTCTACCCATAAACTACCATCCCCCCGGTTGGATGCTTGGAAGAGACTTACCCCCTCCCACCTTCTTCTCAGCCCAAGATGAATTCCTCCTGCTGTTGGTATCATGCTGATCTGCCCTCGACTGCTCTCCATTATGTATTTTGTTTTTCTTAAGATATTTTGCAATCTACCCCCTTCCCTAAAAGTTTCCTGGAATCTCTGACACCATCACTTGCCTTGGTTGCGTACGTACCTGTTTGAATTCTTATGGATAAAAGGTACAAAGGTTGTCACCGCTGGAATCCTTTCTTCTCATCCCTGTGACCTTTCTAAGATTGGAATGAAAGAGCCAGAGCTTACTGTTCCTATTCTTCATGCTTATTAACCCAACTGGCCCTGAGGTACAATTGTTACTCCCCCCCCGCGTCTCTTAGAAAGTTTCCCAATCTCGTGATTTGGTTGCGACTTAATCCTCTCTGGCCTCCATGGCTGCTTTATCTTGCATGTGTGGCACCTCTTCAACTCCCCGGGGAAAGCTACTTGGAGGCTTTCTTTGCAAACATAAAAACTTTCCCTCACCTCCGTTTCTCTCCCTTTTTCAAGGACCTGATGGGTGCTCTCAGTTCACGATCTCTGCATTCCGTTTGATATTTTCCCCCGGGTTGTCTTCTTCTCCCGCAAGGATGCAGATCTACGAAGTTTTTTGCCTTGTCCCCACTTCTCATTCTTTTTTGATAGATACCAGCTGCTTTCTTGTTAATGTGTGCAAAGAATTCCGTCGATTTACCTCCTGTTGGTTTCTTATTTTTTTTCACTCCTGTGGGTCTTTATTCACACCTAAAAGTAGCTTGTTACCAATACATCCATGATCATTAGATGAATGCAACCAAAATCAGCGTTTTTCTTTTTCAGTTCTATTCATATTCTAGAGTTCCAGTTGTCATAACTTTTTGTGATTGGTCCATGAACGGAGCCTTGAAGACCTGGTCCTGTAATTCCTTCAAGTCTCCTTCAATCTTTTTCTCTGTGTCAGTAGTTCCCAACTTGCACGGGTATTGGAGTAATTTTGAGCATACTTTTCCTCATGTACTTCTTCCTGGTCTATTTGAGTGGGCTTTTATTCTTCTTTTTGGTCGCCTTTTATTTAAGTATCCAGTGTGCGTAACCTTTCCCCATACTTTTTCTTCCCCCCACAAGTCCTTCCCTCTAGAGTCCTTTCCTTTTCAACTCTGGCCTCATACTCAGCTCAAATTTTTTACTTCGTAACTTCCTTATGTTGATTATGTACTCTTCCCTCAAGCCGTCTTTGTGGTGTCGATGTTTTCTGGACCCTTTTTTGTTCTTTTACCCTTTGTTTATCAGACTGAATTCTTATTTCTAGAAGACTTTCTTCAATGCCCCCGGAACACTTTCACCCTTGACTTTTCCAGAGTGTCGCCCCCCGCGAATGCCACCTACTTATTGAAGTCACACATCCCCTCCAGTACACCCTCTCCCATCCTCTTCCCCATGGGCTTGTTAATTTGGAGTCCTTCTTTTTTTGAATTTTGCCATCTTCATTACAGGGTTGTCTCAAATAACCATATCAGCATATTTGTATAATCAAGCATAGCTGCCGTTTTCCACTGTGTGTTGATCTTGGACTGTCAGTTTTTCTGTTTCAACTATCATGAGAGCCCCTGCACACTTATGAGCACTCCCTGAAGATCATTGAAGTATTGGCATTCTAATTCAGCCTCGAGTCTTTCCTTTGAACTTACGGATCTCCCTTCTATTGTTCTGATTCCCAACTAAGTCCATCAGTGACCCGTCCACATTGGTTTATTCTTGCACAGACATCCCATATTCCCTTCTTCTATCCCCTGCTGAGTCCCTTGGTGCTGACCAAGTACATGGGGTCTTCTTGTTTTTTGTTTTTTTGGTAGAGTCTTCCCCCACCTCCCCCCACACTAACTTTTACCCGGAGTCATGGTGACTCTCTCAAGCTAGCTGGGATGTGCCCCTTTTTTGAGAATCTCTCTTCCTTAATCGTCTTTGCTCCCTTCTCCCCCAGAACTTTCCACTGCGTTTCCCACCTCAAGGCAGACTATCTGCATACCCATTGGGGACGACCCAAACAACCAGTCGTTGATCCACATTTCCCTCGGGTTTCCCCCTCACAGGTTCCTGGCAATTCCATGCAGGCATCAGGGAGGTACTGGCAAGAGGTGAAGGTGACGCCCTTGAAGAGCAATTTGTTTTTCTCCCCGCGTAAGTGCCTTCCAGCTGCTCTCAGGCTCCCCCCTGTCCTTCTCCAGACCGCAAGCACATTGATGTTGTTGGTGCTCTTCGGAAGAGTCTTTTTTGTCCCTTTTCGACATGAGAGACCTCTCGCTGCTTGTGGACTCACCCCTGAGTGTCCCTTCCACCGTCAGAAACTCCCCCACTGACTGAAAACACCTGCTTAAATCAAGTTTCTCATTATGGACGAGTTTTCAGACATGGTGGAGAGACCGTGGGAAGATGCTTGATAGAAAGCCCCGAAACCCCACACACTGCCTTCCATTTATACTTATTTTTCTAAATTCTGGTTTTCCTTGCTGAAAACAAACAATCCAGGTCTAGGCCAGTCTCCTCTACAGACGTTTTTTCTTTTTTGATCCCCACACCCTCTACCATGTTTTAATTTTCCTTTTGCTCCAACCTGGCACGCACCTGGAGCTGAGTATCTCAATGAGATCCTTTTCCCCCAGTGTTTTGGGTCCTGCCTTCTAATATATCTTTTCGATTTCCCTTAAAGGTACCCCCTTGTGTTTCCAATGATCCTTTTGAATCTTTTTTTGCCAATTTTTTACATTTGCGACCTGTGGGGCAGAAGCACATGGTAATCGTCTACCTCCAGTTTTTTTCAAAATTTTTTTTTTTAGTCCGTTGTCTAAGACAGATCAATTGTTTAGAACAAGGATTAAGTTTTTTATTGTCCAAAAGAATCATTGATAATAATTACAAAACCCCCCCCCAGTTTCTCTTCCGCAGATTTGCCAATATTCTCTCCAACATGCCCCTCGGTCATACTGCAAATTTCTTCCCCCCCACTCGTTCATGTCTTCTCGTTTCTGAGTTCACACTCAAAAACCCGTCCTTTCCAAGGATCTCTTAGGATGGGTCTACTAAAACACATTGCCTTCCTCCTCCCCAAATAAATGTTTGACTTCTGCAGTAGAGAGGACCCCTCTTTCTTCTGGTTCCATTGACATCATTTCCCTCTTCAGCCTTAATTAGCTTCATTACCTTCTGCCACCTGGACATTCAGATGAATTCATTTTGTTGCTGCAAGTTAGGGATATGCCCGGTGCGGTTTACTTGCTTTCCCGAGGGGGGACACTATCCAACTGCCTTGTTTTTGATGTTTTTGAACGCATAGTCATTGTTGGTTGGCTTCTCCCCTTTTTCAACTAATTGGAGGGTTTCCCCCTTTTTGTCCCATGCTTACCTTGACCTCTAAGTAACTCCCTGGGTCTCAAACTTTTTTTGATCTCCGGGATTCTTTTGTGTTTTCCAACCTTTCTGGCTTTTCTGGTGTTCAGAATTTTCATATTCTGTTTTTTACACCCCCAGTCAGCTTTGCAAATACCCAGTGAGAGCGATAATGATTTCCCTGCTAGCATTTTTTTTTTTTTCTTCGAATTTGTTTGCTGTTCCCTGAAACCTTTGTGGTCAGTTAAAATCTGCATTCTTCGGTGATGCAAATTCAATCTCCAGCCATTTGTTTCTTTCCCTTGCCATCTAATTTTTTACTGGCCTTTCTGAGTGCTGCCCCTAAAGTTGCTTTTGATAGCAACAGACACCTCCCAGACAGCCTGTGTTACAACTGTCCCCTCCAACACATCCTTCCCTTCCCTGGTCTATCCCCTTTATAATCGTTTTTCTCCCCGATGTTTCCTAACTGATACTCCTTCAACCTCCCCCCGTGAAAAAAGATTCCCCCCCCTGATTAAGAGTTCCCTGGTGCTTTTCCAGGGTTGTCCAAGTATTTTTCTTCCCTAAGCCGTGGGACATTCTGGTCATCTTGACCTCTGTGAGTGCCTTTCCTCCCCTCCGGAGTGTACCCCTTGCATGCTCACTGATCCCCTATGAGCCACCCCCTCTTGGATGGCAATCCCTCCACTGACCACCCTCGTTGTTTCTCTCATCCCTTGAGTTCCTTACGCTTTTTTAAACCACTACCTCTGAAACTCTTCATATCTTCAGTTTTTCCTTTGATCGCCTTACCTCATTATTGTCTGGAGAGTGGGCTTTATCTTCTTTCCCTGTTTTCCACGTATACTTAAAAAAAAGATTGACCCCTACCGTACTTGCCCGTGTGCCTTTTTTTAAAGGAGGCCCCCGGTGTTGCTCAAAAAGTACTTTTCCGTGCCCTTGCCTACTGCACTCTTCCCTTTTTCTAAGACCTCTCCAGAGCCTCCCCTTGAGACCCCCCCCTTGACCTCTTTTCCAGTCTGTCCTCATCCCGCTCCCCTCAAGAGAAAAGCATTTTCTCTCCCCAGTATGCGGTTTTCCTTGGATATTCTTTCCCTGCCTGTTATTTATGTTGCGCCAGGCTTCCCCACATTTAACGGCATGAATGTGTGTCCTCCCTCAAACCTATTCAAATGCTAATGGTGCTCTCCAAACACCTTTTTCCATGCGTGGGTACTATGTATACCCTTTCCTTTCGCCCCTGAGCTCCCCCTTTTCAAGTGGCTTGTGCTGACCCTTCCCTCCGTTGGTGGTGAGCTTTTGATTCCCCAGGAATGCAGTCTCGACTTGCTTAAATTGAGCCACCATCCCAGTATTTTCCGCTGTTTCGATATTCATTTCTGTTTGCAATGAAGTCTCACAGTCTCTTCACACAGTTTCTTTTTATAGGGCAAATTTCCATGAACCTTTGCTCCAACTTAAACCAACAGCCATTGTCCCCCCCCTCATCTTCCTCAAACATTGTACTCCAATCCCTTCTTCTTCCCTTTGGCCTCTTTTATGATCGCTGGAGTGATTCCAGCTCCAGCATAGGTCAAGACCTTTTTTTGATTGGCCCTTAACCGTATATTCAGGAAATTGTCACATACAATCTACGTCCTTCAATCACATTACAAGGGTTGTGGGTTCATGGAACGGTGATTCCAATGTGCCCTTACTCGCAACCGGCAGGAGGGGTCCTCTTTTCTGGTACTGCCTTTTTTTTTCAATTTATATATTTTCCAAACACTGTTCCTGACTTTTCCATTCCAGACATCTATCGAGTTCACATTACTATCAATTGGCATCAAATAATTTTTTCCTAATTAGCCCTTCAGAAAAGAAACCCCTTTTCCATTATGGGTGTAAGTCTTTCCATCAGGTGGTGTTTGTGGGTTTCTCTGAACGCCCCAGCCTCATGCCCCTTGTCCTAATAGGTGCATCAGACCCTTCCCTTTCCCCATCTTCGGCATGTTTTTTTTTTTACCTCCCCAGACTGATCCACTCCCACGAGGTACTAAACCTGCGACTGTCCAACTTGGTTTACACCCCCTTTTTCTGCCCCAGTCCCCTTTCTTGAACTGGGTCTAGCTTTGTGGGATTTGAAGAGGATCAGCTTTTGAGAAATTTTGCTCTTCACTTAATGTTTCCTTTTCCTTCTTTTCTTTTTTTTCCACAGATAATTATAAAGTCAAGTCCTATACCACTTGATGTAGGTGTGAAATTGTGTTGTCCCCTTCGCAGAGTTTTCCCCTTGGTCGTTGTATGTTTGCAAATTTTTCCTCAAAATTTTCGGCCCGCTAAGCCTAGGACTTAGATGCAATTCCTAACCCCCCCAACAATGATTGTTCCGTAGCTTGAGCTCCTTAGTCTTGTTATTCATCCACAATTCTCACCCTTTCCCTCCATTCAATACATTTGGACACATAGACCCTGCTTTGTGAAAGGTATTTTCTTTTTCTGGTAAAGGTGTTGCTTCCAGAGTCAGAAGGTTCTTCCCCCCCCCCCCACAGCCAGGTTGGACCCCTGGAAAGGCAAATGGTTTCAGCCAAAGCATTCTAAACCCTGCCCCCTTTTTGAAGTCATCAAATACTTAACGAGGTCCTGCACATGTAGCTTCCCACCATTGGGTTCTGGCCTCCCCCCTTGGCGGTTTACGAAGCCCCAATGTGCATACCCATTGGTTCACATCAACACCTTGCCATGTGATACTTGAAAGTGCATTGTCCCCCCCATCCTGTACAATTTATAATCCAATCCCCTTTGCCCCCCCAAGTCATCATAGTTTTGGGAGCAAGAGGTGACCTTCAAGGGACTTTGCAGAATCCAATTGCAAGCTTTTGCCTATCCTAGCTTAATGATCTACAATTTTTTCTCCAATGGCAATCAACAGGTCTCTTGCAATCCCGACATGCAGCACCAGATGTGTTGTTGGTTATTCTCTCCTCTAACGTTTTCATACCACTGGTGGTGAGAACTAATCCCATCGGAGCTTTACCCCCCCAGTTTTTCACCTCTGCATGCCAGAAACTCCACCCTCCTTTCCACATGTTAGTCAAAGGGGTAAAGCAGTTCCTGTCCCTTCTGGAACTCTTTTGGATCTTTCAGGTTTGCGAGAAAGCAAGAGCCCCAAAAACTGTTTTCATCCGTGTGCTCATTTCTTATCACTGATTCAGTGGTTCCTTCTCTGGCAAGACCTACCTGATTGGAGCCTGTTTCCAAATACAATCCAGGTCTCTGAACCTTTTTTTCCCTCCGAAGAATTAAGCCTTTTTCCCCACCCCAATGGGGTCGACCCCGCCCCCCTTCCTTACAGGGCTTTTGAGGTCCCAAATTTTCTGGCACCCGTCTTTTAAACGTGATTTCTTCCCCAAACCTTTTCCCTC
>Ga0179593_1719188_pt1 | contig 12727 bp, 10 predicted proteins | sample CZODoug2_1_08_16_FD_185931 | JGI IMG/M metagenome (GOLD analysis project Ga0179593, IMG submission 185931) | Vadose zone soil fungal communities from Angelo Coast Range Reserve, California, USA - CZODoug2_1_08_16fungal (PacBio error correction) | ecosystem: Environmental > Terrestrial > Soil >... | reverse complement strand
TCTGGTTTTTTCGCGATTGCTGCACACGGTTTTCCTGCTCCGCGATGTCTCTTTTTCTTTTCTTCGGCACTTCTCGACCTCTTAAGTTGAAGATTTCTCGGTCTTGCATGGATTCTTTGCTGCACCCTCTTACCTCGATTTGATGGGAAAATAGTTTCCCCTCTTTTTATCTTGCTTCCGGACTTTTTCAATCGATGATTTCTCCGTTTTTCACCTCGTCGGACGATGATGGGACCTCTTCTTATTCCTTTTTTTCGGCCGTAAATGTCAGCATGACCATGCGTTCCCCACCCCCCCCCTTTTATGAAACCCTTCCCCTTGACGCAAGCAATTGCAGCCTACATGTTCGATATCAACTCTACCCGCGCGTCGACTGCACTTATACCCCCCCCTTAAGGCTCGTTTTTCCACATTCAGTTCCTTGAGGCTCGCGGCGCAGCCGAGCCTTTTTTTTTCATCCCTCTCCCGGCCATTGTTCCTTTTTTTTTAATGCGACTTTCCTTTGCTCACTGCGTGATGGGATCAAATTCCCTCCTTCTCCTCATTTCCTTGGTTTCGATTTCGATATTAGTTTTTGCCATCTATGGGGCGTTTTAGCTCCTTCACTTGGCTGAGTTTGCGTACTATCGCGCTGGTTTATTTGTGTTTCCCCCGTGGTTTTTTTTTCACTGGCCCCTACAGCTACAAGATGCTTTCTTTCCCCCCCACGTTTTCACCGTTCTGATTCTCCCCCTCGGACCGCAAGATACGTGGCCGAAAGGTGGGTTCAGGCCCGCTTGTCTTACTCTCCTGATACTTTTCCTTATCCCTTTCTGTCGTTTTTTAAGAGGGTTTGCTAGTTTTTCCTCTTCATAGGCGTTTCTTTCGTTCTTGCAGGCATCGCGTTGTTCGAGCGGCCCCTTCTTCTTGGTCTCCTAACCATACTCCTCTTAGACAGCTTTTTGTTTCGTCAAAGTGATACAAGCGGTCGGCCTTCCGCCCGGCCCTTCCTCCCGCCTTGCCCTTCTCTTCTACTTTTCCTTTTCCAAGCCTGCACATGCCCTTTTTTAAGGGGTTTTGACCTGGCTCCCTTTCAGCCTTTCCCTTAAATCAAGTTTGAGCTAGCCTACAATCTTTTTCTTACCGCGTTTTTTGACCTCTCCCTTATCTAGTCCCCCATCACCTGGGATGAGAGAATGGTTCCCCCCCCCCCCCCCCTGGCCAACTTCCAGTTTTCTCGTCCTTCTCAACAGCGGTACTTTCCTCCCTTTCCTCAAGCTGCGACCGATCCGTCGGCGTTCTTGGCCGACATTTGTGACTTCTGCCTTGCTGAACTGCGCTGCGTTTGCGAGGGTTTTTTCTGATAATGGAGGAGCTCGCGCTCTACCAACCTTAGCGGTCTTCCCTACGCCCTCCATTGAGCGTACGTCGTAGCGGTGACTCTGCTTTGCTTTTATTTTCCTGGTAAATTTCCACTTTCCCTCCGATATCGGGCGCTATCCCCTTGCTTGTTCGGAGGCAGAGGTGAGAAAATTTTTAGCTTACCTTTTTTTAAACTCTTCTCTATTCGTACTCACCTGACCTCGGAGGCGAATTAGAGGGAGTTCAGTAAGGACCTCAAGATTTTTGGGAAACATCGCTTTCCTGGGACCACCCCCTTTTTCTTCCGCGCTGAAGGGGGGACCCAAGGAATCTCATTCCTGAGGGGTTCCCTACGAAACTGATGTGATACTGACCTGGACTCGAGTGAGGGGACGATACTCCCTCTAAACCCTAACGTTCTGGGTGCTGTCTCGGGTGTTTGTGACGCTTTTTATTCCAACCTCCGGAAGTGTTTTTTGCCCCTTCGCCGATTTCCATATGCCCTCATTACTTTTTTTCAGCTGTTCCTCTTTGTTTGATCCAGCTGAAAAACTTAAATTTAGGTTCGTCCATTTCGCGTGCTTTTGAGTTAACCTTGGTATCCCCCCCTTTTGCACGCAGTGCCCCAGCCCCTGCGTGCGACGCTCCAATTCCGTAACTTGAATTCCTTTTTTCCCACTAGTTCTCTCTTTATCTGCTTCCTTGAACAAGGGAAAAGCTCGGCCGCCCCAAGGTTCCCCGGCTGATGCTTTTCCCACCTTTTCTTCCTACTTTGATCCCTCCCAGCTCGCGCCGCCTTAGTTCAATTTGTTTGCCTTATCGCTAGCACATCCTTTCTCCCCCGCCGGGCTTTTTTCCCATTTTACGGTTCCTCACCGCAGCAAGGCTTCTTCTTTCTCCTTCGTCTCTTTTGCCTGTCCTTGCCTTATCCAGACCTTTTTCCCTCCTGTCTACGATTCCCTCGATCAAGTGGGGTTAGTTCCTTTTTTTTTCCATCTCTAGCTTTCCTTTTTTCCCCTCCAGTCCCCCTTCCAGCACCAAAGGATCCCTTCTTTTCTGGTCTACAGTGCATCCCAATCCTCCCGCCTTTCTCCAGGGCCGCCGCGGTAATCTTCGCGCACATTCATTGACATTCTTTTTTTATGAATGACTGCTGTGTAAATTCGAGAATCTGACCTTTTTACCCTTATTCTCTTCCCTCCCCCCGAAGATTTCTGGATCTCGATAGCGGACTCCCCGTAACCAGAAAGTTTTCCCTGAGCTTCTTTGCGCCAGCTGATGAAGCCAGCTTCCTTGATACAGCCTCCCAACCTTATTTTTTTTTCACCATTCGTTAAGTCTCGGTCGTTTTCTGCGGACCATGACAGGACCCGTTTCCGAACTTCCCTGACCTACGTGCCGTACATCATTTCGAACCCGCGCAGCGGGGTCTCGACTCGGTTTACACGGTCCGACCTCCCGACTCCGCTTCGCTTTTATTTCTTTCGGCACCACAGACACGAAGCAGCAGTCCAGCATTATGCCTCTATTTCTTCTGACCCTCCCCGTTGCGCTAATTTTAGGCGCGAGTCCAGTTCCTTTTCAATTTTTTCGTTTCCCGTTCTCCAACGGTAGACCGTAGCTTGAGCGGCAGTTGCCGCCGCCGGCAGATTGTATAAAGGTGCCCTTCAGAAGATTGTTCCTCCCCTCCGACGTAACACCCCCACGGACACTCCCCGCGAGAGGCTCCTTCATCTTCAAAGTATAAACCCCCGGCCTCTTTACCAGCCGTAGAGCCCGCCCTGTTACTAGCAATCCCGTAGACCGGGCGCGAGGCACCCGATCTCAAATTATTGTGCTACGTTTCAGTCCTAACCTTTACCCGATTCCTTGTGAGATTTTTTATCCATTAAACAGTCCTTTGGAATTGTCCCCTGAGGAATTGAGCGCCTCGATTACCCGTTCTTTTGAGCCTTTTCCAGTACCATTCCCTTGAGTTGCAGCTCTCTGGTTTCCCTCCCCTGCCTTGAGAAGAGGTGGCCGTAGCCGATTTTTTTTCTCTCGACCATTTTTCCTAGCCATTTGGCACGGCAGTTCATTTGCATTTTTTTGGGTTTGCTAGAAAGAGTTGGTCCATTTCCTTCCTCATTTGTACTAGCTGGCAATCCCCCATCATCTGGTGCACCTTTTAGCTTACGCGGCACGAGCAGATGCTTGCTCCGGAGCCCGCGAGTTCCTTTTACCGCTGGCCGTTTCTTTCCTCTAGAATCTTGCTTCCCCCAGAGGACAAATTGACACGCGGTCGGGCCTGCGGTTCCTCCTCCTACCTTTCATGACCCCCCCTCCTCAAGAGCTCTCTTAAGACAGACCGTTGAGGAAGCGTTCCCACTTAGTTTCTAAATGACACTGAGCCCGGGCCCCCCGCCTCTGTGGTCAAGTTCTTTTTGGAGATTAATCGGAGCCGCTTCTTTGAGGGGTGCGGCGGGGAGGTTTTTTCACCGCGAGCACGGCTTACCCATCCCTTCACTTTTTTTTCCACATGCGAAACGCAATGAGGCGTGTTTGCGCTGTGCTCCTTACTTACGCGCAATCCTGGGCTGCTTCCCTCTTCGGTCCCTTTTGACGTTCGAGAACTGTAGCACCTCTTTCGAACGGGCGCCTCGCCGAACCCCTCTCCTCATCGTTAATCACATTTTTGGTCTCCGGTTCTGAACGCACGGCGATTGCCGGCTGTATGAGGTTGCCACACTCCCCGGTTCTCCCCCCCCTCTTGAATTGCGGTGAAAAGTTCTGCACCTTTCTTTTTTCTTTTATTGCTGCATTCCGGAGATATCGTAAGCTTCCGGCGGCCTTCTAGATCCCCACTCGCCGTGGACGACTCGTCGCCGTGGCCTTTGCTGAAGACATAAGACCCCCTCAGTCGGTTTACCTCCTTTGCGCCCTGTTAACTTATGATTCTTAATCCCCAACCCCTCGGAATTTTCCAGCACAGGCCCCAGGACTCAATGGAAAAGTAGGTCCCTCCGCACCCTTTGTGTCCTCCCCTTCCCATACTCAGCACCCGGTAGCTGGTGGTAGAAGTTTTGCATTCACTTCCCTTTCATCTTTTGCGGACCCCAAACACGTCGTTTTTGTCACCCCCCCGGTTTTATGGGCATTGATATCCTCGGGTTGAGAGAACCCCTCCCCCCTCCTGAAGTTTACCTCCGTTGTTGTTGTGAGAGATCCCAGCGACTTTTTGATGGCGGTGGCGCTTCCACCACTTTCCCCCGCAAATTTTCCCCACGAAAATTTATCCTTTTGGGGTTTCCCCCCGATTTTGTGCACCAAAAGTTCTGGTTTCGTGACCTTCTACAGGAAAGATTGCCTCCCCACGCGACCGGCTTTCCCGGTATTTCCTCTCAAACCCCTCCTTAGTCTGCCGAGTAGGTCCCTGAGATTCTGATCTGGCTCTTGCCTTTGGACTGTGGCGCTTATGAAGGAGGTGTGTTTATCGACTCATACTTAAGCTCTGGTCTTTTCTGTTCCCCAGCCGCGTCGGCTTGTTTCCCCTTCCTTTTCTCCATTTGGTAACCCGAGATCGCGATGTCCAGGCACCTTGTTCGACTCGGTTGACCGTCTTTCCCCTCTTTTCCCCCCCTGCCGGTCAATCCAGACATCACGTACACGTTTGATCCCCCCTTTTCCCCCCTTCAAATTCGACCTTCTCCCTGGTTCTGGTGTTTCATCATAAAAAAGGGGCATAGCCTTGAACGTTAGTCCCCCCCCCCTGATCTTCCTACGACAGTTTTTTTCTTTTCCCGGGGTCGGATGTTCTTTGATTTTTCCTGCCCCCCTGGTCGTCGGGTGCTGGAAGTTAGGACTCTTCCTCTTGATCATCCTTTTTGCGTATAGAGTATGTTTCCCCTTAGCGTTCCGTATCCCTTGTTTATCGCTCGCAGCGAAGCCGAGCCCCTGCCTTGCTTCGAGTTTTCTTCTTTCCATTTCTTACCTTCTTATCCTTCCTTTGGAACTTCGTTTTTGACTAGGACGAGACGCAGCACTCTTGCGTGTTTTTATCACGGGATCAACACTCTGTGACTCTGCTCTGGAGCCTTTTCCAAAGGAATCAGTTTTTGCCAAGTTCCCTTCAGCCTCCGGCGGACATGCCCCTTTTTTTGTTAGAGTGAGACTTTTCCCTTCATGTAGTGATGAAAAGGATTTCCTCCCCGGCCCCATTTTTGCAGCTTTTCTATTTTTCTTTTGACAGATGCTTTCTTCTTTTGCCTCACCTAATCGAGTTCCCGAGTTCTTTCCCCTATAGTGGGCCTTAGCGGACGTTCCCAATCCCCCCCCCACTTAGTAGTATTGTTTCCCTTTCTTTCCCTCTTCTTTCTTTCCTCAGTCTCTTTCGAGGGCTCCATTTTAGAATCCCAATAGAGTTAGATCCCCCCATTGAAAAAAGTAAACTGGGGCCCCTCCCCTTGTCCCTCTGTTCGGAGTTTCCCATCGGTTGAAAAGCTTGTCTCCTTTATCATGGTCGAAGTTTTTCCCACCACCCTCTAGGCGGCCATAAATTTTCCTTTCTTTGGGCTCGCTTGAAAGCTTTGAGGGTACTAGAGCGGCTAGACATGTTCCTTCTTTTTCTTAAACCATCATCTCTCAGTCAGGCTTAGGGCATTCCATTCAGCCACAGAACCGGTTTCCGTATATACCTCCCTTTCGACCCCATTGATATTACCCTTCTTGCTATAGCTCTTTGTATGATCTTCGACTTCTCAATTCTAGTTTTGAGAATCTTAGCGCTGGTTCTTGCCCCTTTTTTTCGGGAGACCTCTACAAAGATCCTTGGTGGTGTTCGGGGTGTTTTCTTGTGGGTTTGGTGTGTGGGTGTTTTTTTAGTTCCACCCTTTCGTCCTTCTCAGTCTGAGACCAGCACTTTGAGAAATTTGGGCGTACGTCCCACGCTTCTTCTACCCTATTTTCAGCAATTTCTCGCTTCTTCGTCCTCTTTCTTTTTCTTCTTTTCCCTTCGATCCTTATTTGTTTGAAGAATTCCCTAGGGTTCGCGTCCCGAGTTTTACTAACCTTTGCCCTCGGGTAACCGGACTCGCTCGAATTCAAGTTTTTTCCTATCCCTCTTGGCGCTCATGCCCCTTCGGTCACGGATGAAGTTACTTTCCGTCTCGGCCTCCTTAGCCGCCTTGCTTTTCCTTGTTTTTTTTTCCCCTTTAGCCCTCGGGCAAGCGAATCATGCGCAAGGCTTTTCCCTCGACTTGTGTTTCAGTTCGTATTTTAGTTCTTATTCCTTCGATTTTTCTCCCCTTCCGTCTAAGTGACCTGGATTACCAAAGTTTATTCTCCAAATTATTTTTCAACGCCCCCTTTTCTTTTACTCCTCCTTACCCTCTCTGAGTCCGAAAGGGTATATATAATGTTGATTTTCTGCCCCGGACCCACTATATCTGAGTCCTCTCCTTGCCCCGTACTGTGTTTATACGGCCTGGAGCTCAGACTTCGATTGCATCCATCAGCTTTCTGCACCTACATCTTGTCTCCTCTCTCGTCCTTGAATGATCGCGATGAGTACGTGATGCTGTCCCTCCACTTATTTTTGAAAATAAAGCATCGGCCTCTAGATCCCGTCCCTTTTGGGGTGGGGCGTTAGCCAATTAGACTACGCGCATTATGGATAAGCATAAAAAAATTGCCCTGTCGTCCTCCTTTTTTCTTCCCAAGGGCCCTTGTTGTTTTTTTATCATAGCCTAGGCACATTGCGTTTTGATTTCTTGTGTACCCTTATCTACCCTTCCCTTCTGGTGGACTCTCCCAGGTCCGTTTTGATAAAGCGTTACGGGTCTTGTCCGCCGACTTCAAACGCTCTTTTAGGGGGGATGCCTCCTTCTGCTGCGCTTTTCAGGACTTCGTTTATACCAGGTGCACGAGCCCTCCTTTCCTCCCCCCCTTCTTTTTCAGATGAGTCTCTCTCTCTTTTTTTCTATACTTTTGTTGTTTTTTTAGTGGTATCCTTCCCCCAACTAACCTTTCGAGGAATATTCCTCGTCCCCCTTGAGAAAACTTCTGGCGACTTGTATCTTCGCCCCCCCCCCCCTTTTCTCCCTTTCTAGAGTCAGCAAAAAGTACGATGCGTTCCTTTCTTTGTTTTTCGGACATCCTTCCTAAAGGGCCCCTTGTATCTCCTCGTTAAAACCAGCGAAGTAGTTTGCCTTCCTTGTCCCATCTCCGGTTGTTAGGAGATGATACAACACCCTCTTTCTCTCCCTTTGTACAGTGCCCGCCCTTCTAATTCCCCCCTTCTTTAAAGTTTTTTGACACAGCACATTTTTTAATTCCCCCTCCCGTTTTCCCACCCGGGTCCATAAAAAGTCACGACCCCCCGCCGCAATCCGATAGAACTTCATCTTGTATTTACCAATCCCCCTTTCCCCTTTCCCACCCCCTAATTTGCCAGATCCGAGGATTTTATTACGGTTCCCACTCTTATCAATCTGGGCTATTTACCTGCGATTTCGTTTCTAGCTCCTCTTTTGATCTAATCAAATGACCCAGTCCCCTATCACGCAACCTTCCGACCTCTTTTCCCCCCCGCGCCTGCCTGTTTTCGCTTTCCGTCATCCCCTCTCTTGCCATGTCATAGCCGCTGACCCTCGCTTCGGATTAAGGCAGCCCCGGGACTTTACTTTTCTTCCATTCGATGAGATCCATCCCTTCCCCGTACGTGCGTATCGCCTGCCCCCCTCGCGGACTCTAGATTGACGAACGTTAACACCCTTCCGTTCCTCTCTTTCCGTCCGGTGCGGGCTCCCTTCTCTGCTCACCCTCTGAAAGGCTACCGACCCAAAAAAACCGTCTTTGACCCTCCATTTGCACGATCTCTTATCATGACAGTAAAGATTTTGACTGTTTTCCCCTGAAGGGAATGATCGCGTGACTTCTTCCCTTTTCCAAGGCCCTGCGCTCTGTCATGCCTTATAAGCCAGTCTACAAGGTTTTCTCTAAACTCCTCCGTGAACCGAACCCTTTCGAGCGGTCCCCGGCAGCCCATACGCGTCGAGTAGAATGAGAACCCGAGCACCCCTTTCAGCCTCCCGATCCGTGCTGGACCGTTTAGAGAGAGCGTAAGACTGGAATATCCTTTGAATTTTCCTGCCAAGATTTTTTGCCAACCGTAGCTTTCGCCTTCCCTCTTTGTGTTTGCCCGCTCTTTTTCGTACGGTTTTACCTCAGCAGGTAGATGTCGCCAAGGCTCCCCTCACCCACAACCCCGGACAGATATCTTCTCCCCTCTCAGCACTCGTCACACGCGGGCCACCCCTCTTTACGCTTGTAATTCTCTCTTGAAAGCCGGGTGTCCCACTATCGTATAGCCCCTGAGGGGCGACGTTTTCTTTACAAGCTTGCACCCTCTTGCTTCCTGGTGAGCAGGGAAAAACAACCGCCTTTCCGCGCGGCATATTTCAGTCTCCCTCGAAAAGCGGATGGATTGGCCGGAGCCTTAGCCTTTACTCCCATTGTTTTTTCATCGAGCCTTTCCTGCCATGATTAACTTGCGTTTTGGTCGAGGACTCTCGAACATTCCCTCGCTCCTTGCTAATCTCTGTCTTCACGGTTTCTCGCTTTTTCAAATTATACGTTCTCTGCGTTCATAGCTGACCCGTCCACCTCCCCTTTCTAACGAATCAGGCCCCTCCGTCCTTCGCTCTCAGGCTTTGCCTTTCTCTCCCCCTGAGAGTGTGATCGCCGCTGTTTGCCTTCCTCTGCTCACTATTTCCTCATTCTTCCCCCCTGAGACCACCTAGGCACAGCCGGCCGGCCTGAGGTTGCTGCCGTATCTTCTCATTAACAACTATAATCAAGCGTTTGAGCTCGACGAAACCTTTTCCTCCTGTCTTTTTGCTGCGCCAGACCTCAAAAACTGCTCAGTTTTGGACCTCGGCCCTCCTTCTTGCACGATGGTTGTCGAATTCATGCATCTCTTTTTGATTTTCTTGAGGGGCTGCGGCTTCCCGCTCCACCCGCTCTTTTCCTTAACAGCTGACACTTTAATACCGTTCCCCCGTTTTCTCGACACATCGAAACGCATTCTGGCGCTGCGATGCGCGCTCCAGCAGGTACCCCTACTTTTCCTCGGAGACCAGATCATATAGATTTTTTTTCACCTCCTCCGTGAAGACCCTTCGAGCCGGCCAGCACCTCTCACCCTCTCCTTCGAACGAGAAGAGAAAAAACCGAAATCCCTTCTTCCAAGCCCGTTTTTTTCCACCTTTTCGGGCCGATCGTTCGGACCTTATTTCACGGCGTTTACGTGGTCGGATGGCATTGCCACACCACTCGTTTTTTCCCCGATGAATTGTTCTTTTTGTGCCAATGTGCTGCTTTTGAATGTCTTTCGGAGGGGCAGTTCCGGAGATTAGTCACACGTTTCTTGTTTACAGCTCCTTTTCCCAATTTCTTCTGAAGAACCCTCTCTTTTCTGGTGCGGATAAGTAGTTTCTCCAAGGCTTAGTCAAGTCTTATACGCGTCGGTTACCCGAGCGGTCAAGGCTCCTCCCTGCTTTTTCTACTAAACCCTTGCCCCTACAAACTTACGCCCCCCGGCACGCTCCTCACTTGTTACCGGCTTTCTTCACCGCCCTGCGGGTTGTGGTCCCGCCATTATACCGCAGCACTTTTTTGGTCTCTCTTTTAACACAGACCCCACGGTCCCCCCGCTCCATAGTATTTTGCTTTCACTTTTAAGAGCAAACATGACCTCAGGTCGGTATGGTGCCTTGAGTCTCGCCTTTCGCCCTAGCGGTCCTCTTTCCTCCCTTATGTTGTTGTTGAGATCCATTCCCGCGGCTCATGGCTTTCCAACATGTCCCTCCCCTCCATGCACCATACCGAAATTACTGTTTTTTTTTTGTGTTGTTCCTTATTCCATGGAGCTGTTCTGTTCACACTGCATCATTCGACCCGTTTTCCGGGTGGCTGACCCGTTTTTTCGAATTTTTCCCCCTCTTCGTGCGGCCCGCGCCGCGGTCCATTAGCTTTTTTTTTCCTGTTTTTTCGCTGACTGAGGTTTGAGTTCTCAGAATACGGACCCCTGGTTCCGTTTCTTTTTTTGTCGTACACCGACGGCGCGTTTTTTTTTTTTTTCATGGCCATGGTGCTCAAGAATGATCCCGCAGCTGTTTTCTTTTCTTTGGGTCCTGTCTGGTCCGGATCGTCCCAGCGTGTACTATATTCTCCGTTCACTGCCCGCCTCAGACCCCTTCTTTTAATCCCTTGGCCCCCGCCCAATAAGAGGTCTGACCGTTTTTTTTGTTGACTCCTCGCGGCGCCTTCATTGAACCTCGTTCGATCGCTCCCTACTTTTGTTTCTCCCTTAGTGGTCGGATGGATTTCGGGGCTTTTTTCAGGATGGTGCTGCCGGGTTTGTGGGCGGAACGGCCTGCTGCTCCCTTTTTTTTTCTTTATTCTTTCTAGATGCGAAGGTTGAGCCGTAGTACTTCTCATTTTTTTTTTTTTGGCGTCTGCTATGGCGCTGAACCCGTGTACATAGAGGTATTCGCGGGTTCAGCTGATGACCCTTTTTTCGGACCTCTCCGCAGCCCTACTACCTCGCCTCCCGCATGATTCGACAAACCTCGTGTCGAGCGGATTGGCCGCAGCATCATTCCTCTCCGGCTTCTTTTCTTCCGAGACTTGCAGGACGGCCGCCCCCCCGGTTTTCCTGCTTTTCTTCCCCTTGACTGGTTGATGCACGTCCTCGCCCGCAGGACCTGCCGCGTTTCGGGTTCCCTGACTAGTTGCCACCTCTGATAAATCGATGCTGACGGCCAGTTCGCCTTTTTGGCGTTGACGTCTCTGAGCTGCCGAGTCTCTTTTTGTGTTACCTCGGCAGATTTTCCTTTTCATTTCCTTCTGAGCTTACTTCAATTGAGCCGACCCGCGCTCCTCCACCTATTAACACTTGACGTTCTCCTTCTTCCATGTTCTGATTCAACTAGGACCAGACCAGTTTCCCCCCCCCCTCTTTTTTTCGAAACCCACCGAGGCGGCACTCAAGTTGGCTCGCTGACTCCTCCTTTGCATATTTCTCCTCCCGGCTCGAATCCATTTCACCGCTGGTCCTGCTTTCCTGATAACACTTGGCCGCAGCAATTGATCTGGGCAGTCTCTGTTCTACCCTTCGCCCGGGTCTACAATGTTCCGCTCTCGGTCATTGATATGGACCGTTCTTCTAGCGGTTGGCGATTATTCCTGTTTTGGCTCGGTCCGCTCGTTTGTTGTGGTCTCGGTGCGGGTTGCAGGGCGACGCTACAGCTTTGCTTTGTTTCCTACCCATCCCGCGTGGCGCACTTCGTTTCTTCCCTCCAGCTCCTCTGGTGCGTCTTTTCTTTCGCCGGATCTGTCTTATATCCCTTCCCCGGCTAAGTCCTTGAAATCTTAGTTCCCCTTTCCCTTAGTTTCTGGCTGAAGTGGATTGTTCATTTGCGGGTTCGAGATTCTTCTTTGGATGGTCTACCTGTAATACCTGTTCTCACCCTCCCCTGCTGTCAAGTGATCAGGCTAAGGATATCATGAACGGAGGCCGGAGAAAGTCCAATTTTTCCTCCTGCTCTCGAGCGGAGGTAATGGAGTGCTCATCTTGATTTTTTTGGCGCGTTATGCATTGAAAGAGTTAATTCACCCGCTCCGGCCCGGCACGTCGAAAACGTGCTGGTTAAGTTTTCCCTTCTCTACCAGACACCGCGAGCGGTGTGCTTTTTCACGGTTCCCCCCCGGACTGATTCCAACGTGCCCTTATCGCACGCTTCCCTTTTTCCAGTCCCTTGGGGCGTCCTTAAATAGCGCTCCCCCTCTCGGGGCACATGTGTTTTGCGGCTGTGCCTTTCCCCCTTACTCTTCCCCCGAAAGGCTTACCTGTTGTGGTGAGAGCCTCTGGCCCTCCCGAGATAGCCGAAAACCTACAAGCGACTTTTCCTACCTCGCCAGCTTTGAGACTGATGATAGGGTAGGGACTCATTTTAGCTGATTCTGGTCGGTTTCCGTAACAATCTGATCTTTCTTCGGCTTGCTGGTCGGTTCTATGTGGTTCTCCTTTTAGCTTCTTTGGTGTCTAACTATGACGTCTCCCCCTCAACCTTTGATTTGCTCCCATTAGATGCTGCCTTTCCCAGGGCCTAAGGCCGGTTTCTTGACCCCGGGTCCCCCCCTTTGATCCCGTGATCCCTGTGTACCATTCCGATCACTTTCAACGATACCTGACGGGTTCTAAACTCGGCCTTTATCATGGATGGTCCGTCCCTCCCGACCCCCCGCCTTTTTTATGGGTGCTTTCTGGGCTTTGTATGTTTTCACCCCGCATTTTCACGTTTTCTCCCGTTTGCCGAGTTTCGATTCATTGCTCATCCTTTTTTAC
>Ga0179593_1593614_pt1 | contig 12727 bp, 20 predicted proteins | sample CZODoug2_1_08_16_FD_185931 | JGI IMG/M metagenome (GOLD analysis project Ga0179593, IMG submission 185931) | Vadose zone soil fungal communities from Angelo Coast Range Reserve, California, USA - CZODoug2_1_08_16fungal (PacBio error correction) | ecosystem: Environmental > Terrestrial > Soil >... | reverse complement strand
CATTCTTTCTTTCTTCTCTTCGTCTTGCGAATTGGAAGGGTATCTTTCCCCTCCCTTTTCGCCGGGAAGTCCTAGGGATTTCCTTGAGGAAAATATACGCAGATGCTACTCTCCCTTTCTATTTTTTGTAAACCGGCTGTCCCTTTCTCCCTCCCTTTTCCAGGAGATTGCCTCCCACATCGAGGCATGAACTCTTTTTTCTGCTGACCAGCGGTTAATTTCCCTTTTCCTTTTTTTCCTCTACAATCGGGGGGCGTCGATCCTTAGATAGGCCTCTTTCCTTTTTTGATTATTGTCCTTTGCTCCCATTCTCCCCTCCCGCAGCCGCAACTGCGCTTTTTCCCCGCCCAAGGGACGCGTGGCCTCTTTTTCGCTAATCGGTGTTATTCTTTCTTTTTTTCTCCCGGCCGATGCGTGGAGGATTCTATTTCTTGTTCTTTCCACATACTTCCTACTTTTCCTTTCCCCCTCCCCCTTTTTTTTCCCGGGTTTGGCGGGAGAAGAGTGATTACCTTCCTTCCCTGCAAGGAAGAACACTCTTCCTTCTTCCCCTTGAAAAACTGTCTACCCATGGTTCTTTTGTTTTCAGAAAGTTGAGAAAAGTTCATCTTTTTTTTTCTCCCCCCATCTCCCGAGCACCCCACCCCCCTTTCCTTACTGGGGGGAAGGGGATTTTTCTTCAAAGGGGGTTTCTTTTGGGTTTTCTTTGCTTTCCCCATCTTTTAACGTTATTGATAACACTTTTTTCCGTTAGCGGTAGGATTGGGATGATTCCTTTTCCCTATGGCTGCTTTCTTTTTTCCTCTCCAATTGGGTCTTGTTTCAGGTTCTTTTTTTTCCTCCTCCTTCTTTTCACTCAGGATGTGAGTTCTTTTTTTCTCCCCTTCCTTTTAGCAATTTTCAGCCCTTTCTTTCCCTCTCTTTTCTCCCCACAGGATGGGGGATCCTCTCCATGACGGGAGGAAGGTTCTTCTTTTTTCTGGCAAGAGGCCCACTCCTTTCTTTTTTTCTTTTTTTGCTGCTTGAGAGTGTTCCACGAGCGAATTAGTTTTCTTCCCCTTCCCTTTTACGAGATTTGTCTTTTTTTTCTTTTTTCTTTTCCGGGCGCGGACCCTCTGGAAAGATTTTTCCTCTTTCGATGACGGAACAGCCCCGATTCCCCTCTTTCTTCTTCTGCGGAATATGGCAAGGGATCCCCGGATGTCGAGTTTTTTTTCTTGACGATGGTTTTCTCCTTTTTTCCTTTTGGAGCCCTGGACGACAAACCTTTTGCAGGTGGGGAAGTCCCTCTTTCCCCCCCCCCCTTTTGTTTTTGATTTTTTTTTCCTTCCCCTTTCTTGAAGGACCAGAACTTTTTTTTTGTTTAAAAGTTGATGGACTACTTCCTCCTTCTGCGTTTAATTGGTGTGTTCCCTTTTACCTTGTTGAAAGAGTTGGGTCTTCCTTTTCTCCTAATTAGCCTTATTTCTTTCTTCCTTTGTCTCCAGATGAAGGTGGAAATCGTCTGCTTCTTTTTCCTTCGATCGAAGAGATTGATTTCTTCTCCTTTTTCCTATTAGGCGCTTTGAGATTGCTGATTTCCCCTTTTCCCTCCTTTTCCCTATCCCCGCGAGGTCCGGTTTTCTTTCGTCGGGGGCGCAGCCGTCCCTTTTTTCCTTCAACTATGAAGCCGCCGGTGACCTTTTTTGTCCTTTTCGAAACCGGCTCGGAGAAGAGGGGGAGAAAGAGGAACATAGCCTTTGCGCGACAACGAAGGGGCTTCCCCGTGGCCCGAGGGAAGTGGGTGAAAAAAAGGAACCACAACCTCTTCCGGGGCCAAAAACCCACCCCCCCCCCCCGCCCGCCCACAAAAAAAACACCGCGCCAAAAAAAAACCCTCCCCCCCCAAACCCACCACCCCCCCCCCCCCCCCCCCCCCCCCATCTTCGTGCTGGTGATGAGATCCTCCCCCTTTTTTCTTCCTTTCCCTTTGAAGATTTGGATTCTATTCCCCTCTTTAAGAAATTTAGGAAAATTCTTTTTTTTTTCCAAAGAAGGGGAGTTCCTCCTCCCCATGATTGAACCCCTTCTTTTCCTTTGGTCGAAGGGGAAGGAGTTCTCCCAAAGATGGTTCTTCTCTCTTGGCAGGAAACAATACTTTCTTCCCCCCTTGAATAGATATATTTTATAATCTCCTTTCTCTTCTAGAGGAAGAGGTTTTCCTCCTCCCGCTCAGTGGGTGGTTTTTTCAAGATCTTTCTCTCCCAGAGGGTGGTAAGCCACGTTTTCTTCCTCCAGAAAAGGAGGCCCCCTTTCTTTTTCTTCAGGGGGGGCAAGTTCAATGCCTTTCCCCCCCTTCTTTTCGAAGATAATTCCCTTCTGAAGGCTGGAAAGGGCCTTCTCCCCCCAGAAAAGGTTGTCTTCCCCCCCCGGGGAGAGGTGAAGAATAACCTCGGGGAAGTTTTTCACTTTTCCGAAAAAGGGCTAACCCACTTCTTTTCCTCCACATGAAGCGGAGAAAAAACTCTTGAAAAGGAAAGGTTTTCCCTCTTCCCCTCCTGCGGCGCTTATCCCCCCTTCGTCTTTTCTCACGGCGGCCGGCCTCCTCCGAGATTGACCCCTCCTTTTCTTCTCTTGGAAAAAACCGTTTAACGTCTCCCCTTTTCCCCTCAGCGAGCCAGCCCTTTTTCTGCTCCATCGGCGAACGAAATTTTTCCCTTTTTTTCTCTTCCTTCCGCGACGGAAGTTCACGTTTCCTTTTCTGCCAAAACGAAGAGGTCTTGTGACCTGTCCCCCCCCTCGTGAAGGCGTCCGGATCTAGCCCAAAAGCGGCAACACACCTCCCCCCACAAGGAACCCTCTTCTTTCCGATTAGGAAATGCCCCCGACTTTCCCCGCCTTCCTCGAAAAAACACTTATGGCTACAAGTCCTCTTTTTCCTTCCTTTCATCACCCCATCCTTTTTTTTGGACATCGGACTTCTCCTGGACACCTTTCTTTTTCTCACGATAAAGATCCCACCTTTTCTTTTCCCCCCCTTTCCCCCCCCTTAAAGCCGTCAATTCTAAGATTTAAGAGCCCCCTCCCCTCCTTCGGGCATAATTGTTCGTTTTGAACTACTCCCTCTCCCTTTCCGCAATCGTGGTCCCCTCTTTTTGTCCCTCTTATCTCTCCTGATGGCATCAGGCCTTCCCATTTTACAAGATAAGTCAAAATTTTCCTCACGAATTACGGCCTCTTTTCCCCCCTCGCAAAGCACCCTTTCTCCTTTTGCTCTGCCAGCCCTGCCCCCTTCCCCGGAACGGAATGGTCCCCTCCCCACTCTGGGTTGGGCTCGAATCCCCCTAAAAAAAATCCATTTTCAGACAAAAACCCCCTTCTTTCTTTCTCCCTCAAGGGCCCTCGCCATTCCCCCCTTCTTCCTTCTTAAATCGACACCAAATAAAGGCCGGCCCCTCCCTCTTCCCATGCCATGACTTCCCCTGCTTGTCTCGCCCAAAACCCCCACCAAAAATCAAATTCCCTCCCCCCTCGTTTCAATGGGGAGCCTTGCTTTTTCTCTTGTTTACGAACAATGCTCCCTGAAAAGGAATTAAATTTTCTCTTTTTTTTTTATTGATAGGACGCCTTCTTTCCTTTTTTCCCTTCTTCAATTGGAGGGAAAACACCCACCAACTCTGAACAGTGTTAATATGAAGAAAGCCCCCCCCTTTTTTTTTTTTTTTTTTCTTACTATTGGGGAATCGCGTCTCTTACCCTTTCCCCTCCACCAGGAGAAGAAATGGACTCCTCCCCCCCATTAGGGAGGAAGCTTTTTCCCCCACATGGGTCAGGAAGTACGCATTCTCCCCTCCCAGGACAGCATAGCCCCTCCCTCCCGGGAAAAGATTTCCCCCCCCCTCTTTTTTCTTTCACCTCTGAAAGAGGCTTGTTCAGTACCTCTCCTTGTTCCCACTGCAAGAGTCTGGGCCTTTTTTGTTAAGAAATTTTCCTTCCCTCCTCCTTCAGATAGAAGGTTGCCCTCCTCTAGGACCGATGGAGACTTAAACGGGCCCCTCCTTTTAAAAAGAGACTCCCCCTCCTTTTCTTTTCCTTCCGGCGATTTTTTTTCCTTTTCGGGAAAAAGTATACGTCTTCGCGGAAGGAGGGTTCCCCCTCCCTTCTTCTCTATCATTAGGAGATCTCTAGTTTCTCCTCCTTTCCTTTCCCTTCTCCAGGAAACACTTCAAGGGTTGCCTCCTCCTCAGGGGCGCAAGAAAGCCCTTCTTTAGTATCTCTCTCTTTCATAATCTCCTCGTTTTTTTCTCTTTTTCTCTTTTCTCTACTAGAGAGAGGAGGCTTGAGTCCTTTGTCCGCACATTGAAGTGTGACGCGCCTTTCTTTTTTTTTTTTTGATTCTGCCCCTCTTCTTCCCCCCTTCCGATGATAAGAAAGAAGTCCTTTTTCTTCCTTCGAGAATGAAAGGTTAGGAGTCCCCTCCTCCCCCTTCCCCCCATTCAAGAAGGCTTCTATTCCGGTTTCCTCTTCCTTTTTTTTTCCACATGACCGTGAGATTGTTTTTCCCCCCTGCGAAATAAGGGGAAAGTCCGCCTTTTCTCTTCTCCGCAAGCGGAGGGAAAGGTTTTCTGACAGGTTTTACCTCTCTCCGTTTTACCAAACTTCCCAACCCACCAAAACTTTAGGGAAACCTATCCACTATTTTCTTTCCCCCGTCCCGCGCCAAGACTCTCCTGAGCGGCGAGTTTCTTCCTCCCGGGGGCAGAGTTATTCCCTAGTGAGTGGAGCCTTCTCTTCTCTCGAAGGAGGACCTGTCAGGGTTTTATTTACGGCTTTTCTTCCCCCTTTTTACAAAATAAGTACTTTTCCCCCCCCTTCCCCCAAGTCGATTCGCTCTTGTTTTTTTCCCCCTTTGGAGATACACTCTTTCTCCTGCAAAGAGGAAGCCTCCGCCCGAGGCCGTGTCTTCCTTTTTTCCCCCCCCCAATGGAGCAGGGGACAGGTTTTTTGGGACGCTCCCTCACGGAAATGGGGGTGCTCTTTTCCCCCTCTCGAAGAAATTAAAAACCAATTCTTTTCCGCTTGAAGGGGCCTTTTCTTTTTTCCCCCCTAGTTCAGTTATACCTTCTTTCTCCCAGTTGAAAACTCCGGATGATGAGGTTGTTTTCTTCTTCTCTTTCGTAGATGATATTTTTTCCCCTTTTTGTAGGGCTTGGCGATTTTCCAAGAGGCTGTCTTTTCGGGCATCTTTCCTTTAGCCACATTTTTGCTCCTTTCGGGAATGGATTGTTCCTTAGAAAAAGGAAGTTTTTTCTATTCTTTTGACCAAAAAAAAATAACCTCCTGCAAAGGAGAAGGCTCCAAGTGTGACTCTTCTTCGCTTTTTTTTCTAGCCACCGCGCGAGGGAAGATCTTTTTTTTCTAGGAGTAGTTGCATTCCATCCTTTCCGAAGGTTTGCACCTTTTCAAAGAAAAGCCCCTTTTTTTCTCTCAGAGGGGGGAGGAGTTTCCTCTCCGAGCTTCCCCCACCAAACTCGGTCAAAGAGTGAGTCCCGCGGAGGGACCCTGTTCTCTTTCCCCTTCCGCCCAAGGATGTCAGTCCCTTTTCCCTTCCCCTTTTTCATCTTGAAGGGAAGATGTCCTTGACTCTTTTTTGTGGTATTGAAAGACTTTTTCGGCGAGGGGAGCCCTCCCCAATTGGAAGGTGTTTTCTCCCCCCTATGGCCCCCCCCTTCTTCTTTGGTGTGAGGCCGATCCCCTCCTTAATTGGAGCCAGACTTTGGCGCGCTCCCAGTTAGTTCTTCATGATTCCCTAACTAGTAGAAAGATTCTTCGTTCCTTTTTTTCAAGGTTGACCTTCTCTTTTGGGAGGTCCCCCTCCTTCTGAAAGGACTTTCCTCGATTTTTAATTAATATTTCGTTTTCCTTCTTTTCCGGTGAAATCGTCGCGGTTAATCGTCCTTTCCCCCTCTACTTTTGCGTAGCGATGGAGCCAGCTACTTCTTCCTCTTAGTTACTGAGTGCGTTTTCCCTTCTCTCCCCAAAAATAGATGTTTGGCTCTCCTCTGTGGGCAGACGCCGGCCGCCGTTTTCCAGAAGAAGGGATAAGAGCGCTTTTCCCCCCCTTGCGAAAAGATCCCCTAGTTTCGCGTGAAATAATTTTGCCCTTCCCTTTTGTGATGGAAAAAGGGGGGCCTCCCCCCCTGAAAAAAGTTCTTCTCTTGGGGAAAAAGTTTGTCTCTCTGAGAGAAGCCCCTTCTCTTTTTCCTTTTCAGATTGTGTATTCCTTCCCCATGTCCGACTTAAGCCCCCCCGAGCTGAGGAAGGAAGAGGCTTCCTTTTCCCTTCTTAAAAACTTCTCTTTTTTTCGTTCGAAAACGCGTCCCTTCTTCAGAAGAGATAGGGATTCCCCTCCGTCGGGGGGGAAGGACCTTCCCCTTTTTCCTTCCTAAATAGTTGTTGTTTTTCTTCTAGCTTTGGCAGAGGGTTTTTTTCGTTCGTGGTGTGGGGCAGTTGCCGCTGGCCTTCCTTTTCGCTTTGTCCGAAGTTTTTTTTCCTTTTCTTTCGGAAAATTTTCTTTTTTCCTTTTCTATGGGGGCAGTACCGGCAGTCCTCGTCCTTCGCTAATTTAGAACTGTTCCCCCGGATTGGGCCAGGTTTTTCCCTTTCCCCCTCCTCCCAGGAGCCCAGCTGCCCCCTTCCGCGCGCAATCAAAAGCCCCTGGAAGCGTTTTTAATGTTTCCTTTTTTTTCCCTCAAAACGGCTTCTAGCCCCCCTTGCTAAAGAACCGCTCCGCGCTTTTTTCTTTTCAAGGGGCCGGCGGCCTTTTTCTTTCGGATTCATAGTTCGACACAGGCCCGGTGTCTCCTTCGATTCGAAAAGAATCGATTTTTCCCAAACCTGAGCCTCTCCTTCCTTTCCTCCCGCTCTCCGGCAAAAGCGTCTTCTGTTTCCCTTCCCTCCTCGCGCATTATGGCGCGGGGGTTCCCCTTTACGATTCACAAGGCATCTGGATTGGTACCCTTTTTCTCCTTGAAGTATAGTTAGAATTCTCGCCTCCCCCAAAAATCGTTCACTGGGTGCAAGAGGGACCCCCCCCTTTTTTTTTTCCCGCGATCGGTAGCCGCTCACCCTTCCCCCCTCCGAAAAAGGAGAACCCCGCAGGGACTCCCCTTTTTTCTGGAGAAAGTCCTCTCTTTCGTAATCAACCCCCCCCCAAGAACTCTCCCTCTGTTTTGCTCCTTTTCAAACCGGGCCCCCCGGCAAGGGGGGGTCTCCCCCCTCTCAGGAAACAATCGTTCCCACAACTTGAAAGCGTACAATTCCTTTCCAGATTCGAATTCAGGGACCTTTTTCTCCCCATTTGTTTCCCCTACCCTTGAAAGAGCCGCCCCCCGAAATCGTGTCATCTCTTTTTTTTCCGAGATGATGTCCACTTTCCTCTCTCTAATAACAGAAGACCCCCCTTTTTCTCACGTAAACTTTTTCCCAACGAATAGGGCCCCCGGTTTTTTCCCCGCCCAAAGCCCGGGGCACTCTCTTCTTGATAGGAAAGCCCTGCCTTCCCCCGGATAAGGTCCTGCCCTCTTTTTTACAGAAAAACCCTTTTTCTTCGGGCGCAAAAAAATGTCCTTCCTCACGCAGGCAGAATTTTCCCATCCTTTTTTTTTTCCTCTTAAAATCGCCAACCTCCCTTTCCCCCCACCGCGAGTACATTGTTTTTTTCCTTCCCTCTCCCTACCCGAAACCCCCCACCTCCGATTTACCGTTGTCCCCTTTTTTTTTTGCAATGACGACATCTATTTTCTCCCCCCTGCGAAAAAATCGGCCCCCCTTTTGGCTGTTGGTTTTTATTTTTCTTTTTCCGAGGCACCCCAAAATTCTCCCTTCCCACACAAACTGTTGCCTTGGGGACTTCCCCCCCCCCAGTGTTTCATTTGCGCCCCGCTTTCTTTTTTCCGTCATTTGCTTCCTTCTTCCCTTTCCGAGTGTATTCACGGATCCTACATTCTCTTTTCCAGCGTATTTTCTGGTGGATCAAACTTCTTTCTATGTGGAACAAGGCCTCCTTCCCCTATTCAAAATGGACAAGCCCTGCCCTTTTTCCTTTCTTTCTCCCCCTCAGGTCAATCCCACACCGATTTCTCTTCCCGCAGCTGGGGGCGCCCCTCCTTGCCGGGAGAAGTATGAAGTTTGGTCTCCCTCTCTTACTGGTCTATCAAATTCCTTTACCGAAGGACTTGCCATCCTCCATTCTCCGGCCCGATTTTCGTCGTTTTTCCCCCTTTTGTTTCACCCCACTTCAAAAGTGCATGCCGGCTCGGTGGTAGTTTTCCGGTCCCCATCCTCCGGAAACGTTCCCTTTTCTCGGGGACATACAATCTTCCCCTCGATGTCTCGGCGATATTTGCATCCTTTTTTTGCCTCTTTGACGTAGCGAAATTTCAAGTTGTCCCCCATAGACCCGGACAAGAGCAATCTTTCTTCTCCTATTCTCTACTTTGGAAGAATAATACTTTTTTTTTTTCCTCCTTTCTCGCTTCGCGGCGGGGGAGTGAGCCTTTGGCCGGGTCTCTTTTTTTTTCGTGGGGCGAACGTAAAGAGATGGCTGATTTTTCTTTTCCCTTTTCCGATGATAGAGACGTAAGGATTTCTTTTACCCTCTTTTCCTTGCATGAAGTGGGAAGGAGACTTCCTCCTTTCCCTCGGAAGGAAAAGGGAAGTTCTCCCTTTCTGGGGGGAAAAGAAAGTGATTGCTTTTTCTCTCTTTGCCCGTCAACGACTTTGCTTCTTTTTTTCCTCTGAGGGGAAAAGGGTCTTGTCCTTTGAGGAAAATTACTGTTTTTTTCTTTTCACTGCGAGGACGAGTTGCCTCCCCTCTGGGGAAGAGGGTTCTTCTTCGGGGGCTCTTTTTCCCGGCGCCGGCCCTTTTTTTTTTCAGGTTGATTAGCGGTTTTTTATCTTCTTGTTTACACCAGAAGGGATACCTCTGACCTTTCCGTCGCTGCAGGAGCGGTGCTTTTTTTTCTTCCGGTTACACACTATAGAAGAATGCCCCATATTTTTTTCCCCCCCGGGAACGCCCTTTGACGGGATTGGAGACAGATGAACCCTCGTTTGACAGGTGGTGTGTAAGCAACTTGCCCTTTTCTTTTCGGAAACAACTCCCTCTCCCCCCCCCCCCCCCAGCAAAACGGAGCTTGAAGTTTCTTTTTTTCTTCTCATTGTCGGAAACAATTGGGGTTTAAGTTCTCTCCCGATGGAGAAAAAGTTTTTCCCCATTTCCTGCTCGTAGGGGGGTGGATTCTCTCTTCTTTTTGTGCGAGGTCTGAAGAGATGCTTCCTCTTTTTCATGGACTAGAGGGGGGGTAAGGGGCTTTTCCCCGGCTTCCAGACGGATTTTTTTTTTGTTTCCTCGGGGGCCTTCTCTTTTTTACCTCGATTAGGATGTCTTTTTTTCCTTGTGGGGAGGCGACCCTTGCCCCATTTTCTTCTTCAGGGTACTTTTTTTCTTCTGGAAGGCGTCCCTTCCTTCGTTGAGAGTGTCCCTTTCTTTGGGGAGGCCTTAGGGGGAGTCCCCTCCGGCAGAAGGGTTTTGAAGGTTTTAGGGGGTACCTTTCTTTTGAAAGGTGGCCCTCTCTTCGAGATCCTTTTCTTTTTTTTCCAGTTCGCGTACCCCAAACCCCTTTCGGCGTCGTCAATGTAGATGCGTTCTTCCTGATTCGCCGAGGGTCCTGTTCGGAGAAATTCTTTTTTCCCTTCCCTGCCGGCTTAGAGGGTGTGGTCGTTCCGATGGGTTCTTCTTTCCCCGCACGTGGGATTCGAACAACGTTTGTCGGGTCGATTGGGCAACCCCCTCTCTTTCCTTTTTTTTTCCGATGTAGCGCCGGTTCCTTTTCCCTCCGCCAGGGCTTTTGTTCATTTTTTTTCTCCACTCTTCGAAGATCGGGAGTTTTCTCCCCCAAGATTGGAGAAATGGTCCCTGGGGGGAAGGGGGCTGACTAATCTTTTGCCGTTAATCCTTTCGTTTTCCCCCTCGGAAGCGTGGAAATTTTCCCTCTCTCGCGCGAATGCGTCGATGATTTCTATGGGGAGAAGAGAAGTCGTTTCTTTTTGTCTGGATGTCGTCCAACGAGGAAAAAATCGAGTCGTTTCCGTCGTCGGTGGGCTCTCCTTTCCCCCCTTCTTTCCTTGAAGGCCGGCCGGGGACCTTTCCGCCGGCTTCGCTTAAACCCCTGGTCTTTTTTTTGTTCTCGCGGAAAGTAATTTCGTCAAACGCTGGGGGGGGGGAAAGGAGGTTCACGGTAAATCCCGGGAACTCTGTTCCATTCAGAGAAAAGGGTGTGTCCTGGGCTCGATTTATTTTGAGGGGGCGTTCCTTCTGCCTCCTTTAGAGTCCACCTCCCAGGCTTCTGATCCGTCGCTGCACTACCGGTCTCCCTCTCCTTCGTGACTTTTACCTCGGGGTGCTCTGGCGCTTATTGGGGGGGGATTTTGTGAGGGTTTGCGAGACTCTTCTGATAATTGGGAGTTTCTTGTCGAACCTTCTCTCCCCCTTCAAAGGGAATCTTTTTTCGGAAGGCGCAGGAGGGCGTGTCCCTTCTTAAACAAAGGTCCTGTCCCTTTTTCCTTTTCGGAGTTAGAAAAACCTCGGGGGGGAACCCAACGTTTCTCTCCGTCCCCGAGATCGTGCCTGCCCCCCCTGCCCTTTGAAGGGGGACGGCCCCCCTCTTTCTTTTACGACTCATACGGGGTTGTGCCTTCTTCGGCCGCCGGTTTTTTTTCTCCCCGAAAAAATTCGTTGGGACGTACTAAAATGCTTTCCCGCCCCAGCGGTGCTCTGTTTCGCGCACTCTCCCGTGCGGCCCAAGGACAGCTGTCACCTTTTGGGGGGAAGTACCGGCCTCCCTTTTCTCGATAAATGGTAAGAAATTTCCTTTCGGGGGGAAGTAGGCCACACCCGGGAAAGAAGACTCCCCTTCCCCCCACCCCTTTTTGCCCCAAGAAGGCATTCCAAAGCGAGGGACGTTTCCCTGGTTGACATACCACTTTTCTCCCCCACCCGGCGTTTAAGCCGCCAACCCCTTTTGAAAAAAACGCTAGAGCCTCTCTTTTCCGACCGGCGGAGCTTATTCTCCTTTTTCTTATTTTCGTTCGAACTTCTCTTCCCCCGACGACGAGATTAAGAACGATCTCTGGGGAAAAACCATGGCCCCCCTCACCCCTCCCTCCTAGAAGCAGCTCCCCCCTTTTCCTTTCCCATACGCGCGTCCCCCATACTCTTTTTCTCTGCGCGATACGTCCGCGGGCTTTTCCCCCTTTTTCTCTTGCTTTGAAAACGAAGATTTGAGTACGGCAAGATCGTCGATTCTTTCCCCAGCCCAAAACTCGTCCCCCCTCCCTCCTTTTAACACCAAAGGTCCGCCGATGAAGATTGGGGACCCCCCCCGAAAATTTCCCCCTCCCCAATGATGGCTTTCAAAAGGTTCGGGACAAAGCGGCGACCCTTTTCCGTCCTCCCCACACCGAAAAGGCTTTTCTTCCAACACCGGCAAACCTTTGCCCCCGGGGCTTTAAAAGCTCCCTTCCCCCCGTTTAAAGAAACCCCCCCTTTCAGGGGAATAGTCAGAACGTTCTTTCAATAGGCGCGCATTTCCTTGTTTGCCTTAAATCGGACCATTCTCCCCTCAATCGTGTTGTGAATCCACTTCCTGATGGGTTCAATTCTTCCCAAGAGTTCTTGCCCTATCTTGACAAACCTGATTCTCTTTCCACGACAAAAGATTAAGTTCCCAGTTCTTCTCCCTCATTAGGAACAAACTCGTTTCTTTCCAAGCAGGGCCACGAGCGCCGCGTTTTTCGTTTACTGGACACTCCTTTTTCACTTCCCATGACCACGATGTTTCCCCAGTCCGAAAAAGCGAGAACCTTTCCGCAGACGAAGGGCCCCTCCTCCCCTTCCCTTTTTGTGATTGATCCTTAAATTGCCCAAAAAGCCATTGACCCCGTTGATCCCTCGAAAACCGAGGGCCCTCCTCCCCCTTTTCCTCCTCCAATTCAGACGCTCGTTCACTGGGAACAGAAATCCGTCTGATCTCGGTTGTTGCAGCCCCCTGCTAAAAAAACTCCTTTTTAAGCGAAGTTTCTTCTCGGAGAGATTCCTTTTTTTTTTCCTAGTCCCCCCTTCTACTGGGGCGGCCAACAACAAACCTGCCTTTTAATCTGCGAAGCCTTCTCTCCTTCTTCCTATTGGCCTGTCTCTTTTTTAGCCACGATTGCTAAATAAACCTGAGGACCGCCCGGCATTTTTGTGGATAAAACTTCTTTCTTCCCTCCCCAGCCGGCCAGTTCTCCTTGCCGGCATCGACCGGCGAACTGGTTTTTTTGCTCAAGCAAACAACTCTCTCCCCTTTCCCTACGATTGGGCTTTTCAGCAGCAAGTGAAGTTAGTTGCGCGGGACTTTTTTCTCCTTTCACATATCACGGGCCTCTCTTCCCCTGAAAGGGCAAAGTCAGACGTTTTCCCCCGATTTCGAGGCCTCCCATCCGTCCACTAAGCTAAGGTAGGTTGTACACCTCTCCTCAGATTCATGCAGGCGGATTTTTTTTTTCCCTCAAAAGGTCTCAGGAAACTTTTTCTTCCCTTTGTCCATAAAAGAAGGGGGGGACTTCCCTGATATTTCTCGGAGAGCATCAGATAGAGGGGGACTTTGACTTTTTCTTCGAAATTCGGACCAGACCTTTTTCCCCC
>Ga0179593_1539129_pt1 | contig 12727 bp, 16 predicted proteins | sample CZODoug2_1_08_16_FD_185931 | JGI IMG/M metagenome (GOLD analysis project Ga0179593, IMG submission 185931) | Vadose zone soil fungal communities from Angelo Coast Range Reserve, California, USA - CZODoug2_1_08_16fungal (PacBio error correction) | ecosystem: Environmental > Terrestrial > Soil >... | reverse complement strand
GTTTTTGGCTTCCATTTTCCTACCTCTACCGACTACTTTTTCCTTTTCCTTCTTCTCCCAGGAAGCTATCAAACCGACACGAGCGCCGCCACCCTCATTGCTTGTCTTCCGCCCTCGGGTCTCTTTTTCCTCCCTTGCCCCCCTCATTGCCCGCAATGACTTACGCGGTTCCCCCCCTTTCTCCCCCAGATCTTTCTTTGGACGCAGAGGCACGTCCTTTTTCCCAGGTCCTGGTTCTAGTGCAACCTACCGCGTTCTCTCTTGACCTCCTCCCCCTGCGTTTTGTTCCCTTCTGGTCGCATACTATTCATCTAGATCTAAGATTGGTGGACTAGCTTATCGACCCCCCCCTTTGTGTTTGTTTATCGGAGATAGAGAATATCTATTCCCAACGCAATTCTTCTTCGAACAGCGCACAAAACTTTTGGCGTCTTTCCTTCCTCCCCTTGTTTTCCTGACTCTTTCCTCTTTGTCCTTCCATGCCCATGAATGAGTTGAGTTGAATATAGGTCAACATCCACTTTTTTTTGAGATGCTCCTTTCCACCTTTGATCTCTTTTTCTGGTCCCCTGGTGCGCGTGGAAGTCGATTTGCGTTTTTGTTCTTAACTCCATCTCAAGTTTCCCCTCTGTCTTTCTTTTTGGGTTGACTCCTTTCCTCACATGCGAAACGTCCCCCCCGTCCATGATTCTTTCCTTCGTCCCGCGATCACCCCCCGTAGAGGAATCTGTACCCTTCGTCATGTCGCCTCACCAACTGTGTTAGACCCCTTCTCTCTCTCGTCCTGTGTCCCCTTTTTTTTGGCCCGTCTGCGCTTTCCTCTTTCTTTCTTTCCCGTGTCACTTTTCAGACCTTTTCTAATTCCTTCCCTGGAGCCAGTTGTGCTCCGCATCCGCCCTCTCTTTCCCCCCTCCCCCGTTCCTCTTAAGGTCCCCTGCTTGACATGGTTTTTTAAACATGGCCTGGTCATGACCCCTTCTTTCCCGTTGTTTTCAGACCCTCCCTCCCGTTAAGCCACTTTTCCTCCACGTATCTCGTTGCCCCCCCACCCCCCTTTCCTTTGTTTGGTCCCCGTTCTTTTCCTTCTGCCAGCTTCTTTCTCCTTTGCGTGCCTTCACTCGAGAGGCATACTCTTCCTCTTCTCCAGCTTCACGATAGAAGCCGTGTTCCCGTACGAGGTCAGTGTAACCTCCTGTTGTCCCCTTTTGTTCGCCTCGGAGCCCGGCCTGTGAGCGAGATACGACTCCCTCTTAGACTCTTTTTCTCGCTTTGCCCCACCTCCCTCCACCGCGGTTAGTATTTGGCTCTTTTCCCCCCTCAATTCTTGAAGCGTTGTGTGTCCCCCTCGTTTTCCCTTTCCAACCGGTCTAATCATCCCGTAGATCGACACCCCATCGCAAGGGGTCTCGAGGTCCGTTCTGAGTTGCGATGCTCCTGCTAGTTTTTTTCGTATTCCTTTTCCCCCTCATTTGATTGATGAACACTTACTTTCTCTTTTACTCTGTACGGCTTGCATCAGAGCCTAGTGCCGTCTCTTTTGTCGATTCCCTATCCCCCTCCGATTTGAACTTACACAGCTTGGTTTTTTTCCACCCCCCCCCCCACCAAGATGGACTTCCATAGACCTTCCACGAAAGGATTTTAGATTCCCCTTGCTCAGTCTGTTGACCGCCAGATGTCTAAGAATGGCCATTTCTTCCAGTGCCTCAGTCTTACAGAACATTTCCTTCCAGCCCAGACACGTTCTCTTTGCTCCCTTTGGTTTGTTTTGTAGGTGTAAGTACTTTGCATTCGATGCTTGTACGCTGTTTTTGCCCCCTTCCCAGCCCTTAGAAGACCTCAAGAGCCTTTGTCCCCATGCTTCCGGGCTCCTCTGCTTAGCGGGAGCCATTTGCTTCCTGTTGTTACATAACATCGGTTTTACTCACGACCCTTTTTTCGACCCATAGACCGCTTTAGATCCTGGCATGTGGAAGAAGAAATTCATCTCCCCACTCCTCTGGATTAGATCCCTAGCATGGGCGATGATTTATCTTGATTTTTTTTTGGAACCAGTTCCCTGTTCTGCCCTTTCCCTTTCCGCTCGCCAATTTTCTTTGAGTGACGATAGAAGGCTTTTCTCCCTCACCCTTACTTTTTTTTTCTAGTAGAGTTGTCTTGCATCCTCTTACCGAACCCTTCTGACCCGTGTATGGAGTCCTCCATGAAAGGCTTCCCCCATTTTAGAGTTACTTTTTCCCCATGGTAACCTCGCATCACTCTCCGGACTCGATTCTATCTGCTCTTTTAAGAATTGGGTATTTTCTTCCCTTCGCCCCCTCCATGAGGAGATCGTACTGGTCTTTATCTTTTCTATGTATTCCCCTATTTATCTGAAGTCCGCTTTCTCGACTGCACTTGCGATAACCTGTCTGCACCATCAGTTTAGTCAGTTCATTTCGACCTCTCCCCTTCCCCCCATCTTCAAGTTATCTTCTACCTCCCTTCACAAGTCAAAGAGCATCAGTCTACACCCCCACCTCTCAGAGTTTGATTCCTTTCTTTTAGGATAAGTTCTTTGAGTTTAGAATCATCCAACTATTTAGCTCGGCGCGTCCACCTTTATCGTGTGATTCAGTCTCTCACACAGACCCGTTTATTCGTTTTCAGCGGCCACCTTTTTACCTCGGGTTTAGAAGCAATTGCTAGATCTTCCACCGTGATCTGAACCCCAGTGAGACTCCTCCGTAGGGGCCTGTTTCCAGTTCTTTTTCTTTCCCCCTCATTTGCCTCCTTAGGGTTCATTCCTTCACTCTAAGTCACCTCTCGACCCCTGACTTTGCGCCGGCTAATACCCTCCGAGGGAAACATACGCATCCCTTTCACTTTGATTTTTTTCTCTCGCCAGGAGATCTTCTCCCCCCCTTGTGAACTTCTGTAACATCTCCCTGCTTTACCTCAAGGAACCCCCTCGGGTTCCGCCCTTTTTCTCCTAGATGCACAATGACCGAACCAAGGCTGCTACCTCCAGCGGTTCCTCTTCTCAGAGCCTCTTATACGTCTGACCCTTCTTTCCCTTCCTTCCTCCAGATTTTTTCTGCTTTTTTCCCAAATTGACCCCTTCTACGTTCTTCCTTTCTGAATGCTTTCTTCTCGATTAGTGCCGCCTCTGTCCTTGACTGCAACGAGATTATTACCGAAGAGGACCCTTTCTGATTTTTGACTTTTAAGAGCTTCTTGGGAAACTTATTCCCCCCATTATTCTCTCCTCAAAGTTAGCGTCTTTTTGGCCCCCCTGGCCCCTCTTCTCAATGACCTACAGGTTTCTTCTTTCCTGCCTTTTTCCCTGAAAATTTCAGATATGTCGCCTTATCTTTCTCTTCACAGATTTTTTCTTCTTGTTTTTTTTTTATCTTCCCCCTGTCCCCTTCATTTGGTCCCTTCCTTAATACTCAGTGCAACTCTCTGGTCATTTTCCTTCCCCTCCCCTTCTGCCTCCAGATAGAGTTCGCCGTATCCCCCCTCTTAGAGTCCCTCTTATTTTACTCACACTTTTTTAATGATTCCAGCCCCCCCCCCTTGTTCCTCTCACTTGGGTCTGTTTTGGATAGAACTTCCTCTCTCAGAAGCTCCTTCTTTTAATTCCTATTTCCCTTTCTCGAGGAACCCCGAAGATCTCTTATCCTCCTCTTTTCAAAGTGCTTTAGAGTTTTCTCCTCGTCTCCTCTCATACCTCCGACCCCATTCTGCAAAAGGAGTGGCCCAACCTCTACCTCTGAAAGTTCCCCTCCTTTCTGTGGTTGATCTCCTTCCCCCTCTCCAGCACGTCTTTTTTTCAAAACAAGCCATAGCCACGCTTTTTTTTTTTTCGACTCCTTCCCCTATAATGATCTTCCCCCCTCTCTTTTCCTACTCGATATCTTTTATATAATTCCGTTTGTTTCTTTTTTCCTTCTAAGATATACCCCCCCTTCCCCTGATAGGACGAAATTGCGTTCTTTTCTCACCACCCTTTTCTATGGACTTCAGAAGTGTTCCTCTCTCCCCTATCCTTTCTCGATCCACCCAATGCTGCCTTTTTGCAATGTACAATACAAGGAGGATGTACGACTTTGGCACCCTTAGATGCCTCTTTTTCTTTTTCTTTGTGATTCCCCTTTTGACTTTTAGGGATGTTTAATCCTTCTCCCCGCATCTTTTCCAAGCTGGTTTCTGACGAGATAGTGTAGGTTTTCCCCCTCCTCTTGAAAGGACCCCCTTCCTTATTTAGCTGTGGCCTATCTTTTCCCCCTTTCCGCACTCCACTTCCTTATCCTTTTTTTTTTCAAAGGCCCTTTCCCACAGTGCTTGTCACCCCCTTTTACCAATACATTTTCGAGAGGTGATAGTGTTAGGAAAAGCCTCTTCTTTTTCCACAGATTGCCTAACGCCTTTGAATCCCAGCTGAGAGTCCGGAATGGAAGAAATCTTCCATGATCTCCTCAGAAAGCAATATCCGCATCCTTCTCACCTGAATTGACCCCCTTAGAGCCAGTTGTTTTCCCCAGAAGGCCTTTGTCCTGTCTCCAGGTTTTTCCAATGACTGCTCCTTTCTTTCCATTAAGCCGACGGGCGCCCCCTCTCTTTCATCTTCGTGCACAAAGAGCTCCGTTTCTTTCGGCATTTGAATTCAGAGGCGTCCTCCATTGCGGTTGAAGTAACTACTCGCCCTTCCTCTCTCTCCCTCCGCGAATCTCCCCCCTAGAGACTGCTCGCCCCTCCTTTCAGTATCTCCACCAGACCCTGCTCGTTCGTCTTTTGATCTTCTCTCGGCGGTTTCCCGGCGAGTCTATCGAGTTCGATGTGACCTGTTTCCCTTACCTCCTTTTTCCCGTCAGCGAGGCGGGCGATTTCCCGTTTATTCTCCCTTCCCGTGTAAGTGGAAAACGGCCTAATATCAATGTCCTCCTTGACCCCCTACCGACCCTTAGAGTGGTACCCTGTCGATTCCCCTCTAATGCGCAGACCCCGAGCGTGAGCTTTTTTTTCGTCTTCTTCTTGAGGAACCCTCTTCTGAATTTTTCGCCCGACGGAGATGCGTTCTCTTCCAACTCCTTCATTCTTAATCTGACGTTCTTTCGTCGCTCTGCCATCTGATTTACCCTTATGGTGTCCCAGACTTCCCCCAAGTGGCTCCCCCTCTCAAGGCCTTGACTCCAGACCTTCCGTTCCCTCGATTTTTCTCCTCTTTCTTCTTTTTGATAAAGATTCTCCTAAATAAGTCATCCAAATGCTTGCACTTTGAAATTCTCCTTCCCTTTTGGGTGTAAGTAGTTACTTTTGTTTCTTTCTGTCTTGCCTTTGCGTTGACAGAGACCTTTCCTCTTTGTTCTTCCCTGCGTCGCGGCCCCCCTCCTAACGCTGATTGTGAAAAGTCATTTACTTTGCGTCTTTGTAATCCTCCTCCTTGGGAGTAACTTCACCACTTCGTGGGAGACATATCTCAGAGGTTTCTCAATGGCCTTAGTTTCTCCTCCCCAGATTCCTTTATCTATTTGATTTGAAGAGTCTTTTCTCAGATTTTTTCTCGCCGGTCCACTCTCTTATATTTACCTTCGTGGTCGGTACATGGGCCATCTTAAGTGAGACTTTAGCCTGTTCAGGTACATTCGGTTGCCATGCTGTTCCCTTTCCCATATTTCCCTCCCATTCCATTGTATTCTATCTATTTTCGGGACGCATTTCTCCGAATGTAAAGAACCCAGGAGATTTTCTTCCCCTGAAGTCTTTAAAGATAACTTCTCTCCTACCCTTTACTCCTTCTCTTCCTCCCTTATTAAGCATTCAAGACCTCCTGAACTTTCATAAGGCCGTTCTCCCCCCCCCCCCCCCGCGGTAGTTTTTACGACGCCAACGATCTCTTAAGAACTCTCTTACGTCTAGATTCTCCTCCTTCAGACTAGCGCTCCCTATTCTCGTAACCGCCTCCATTTTTTTCCCCGCGTTTTAGACATAGCTATGCTCTTCACCCCCCCCCCACCTCTCCCCCTTTTTTTTTGAAAAGCCTTGCCTCCCCCCCTCCCCTCCAGTCCCCTATTACCAAAGAGCACAGCGAAGGATCTTTCTTTCCGCAATATGGGTCTTCGGCAGTTAGTATTTTTAGAGATGTTCTCCTTTCCTATTTCCCCCTTACGGAGGTCACTCGTGAACGCAATGTCATCTGCCCCGGTTGGTCATCTGCCAATGGAGCAGGGGGTTTTTAGCAACCTACGGGGCTTCTTCCCGGCTCGACCAGGCACCAGTTCTCTTGACGTTTCATTTCCCTGTATGTTACCCCTTTTTAGCCCTCTAGCATTCTCGAAATTCGCTTTCTTTCCCCCCCCCTCATCTTTCCCCCCCTCCTTCTCAATCTTTCACGCTCTCCCCTTTGCTGCCTGTTTTTTTACTTGAAGAACTCTGCCTCCCTAAACGGACCCGATGTGGTAATCTGTCGACCTTTTCTTGATCTTTAAAGGCAAAGGAGGGCAACCTCTCATCCTTCATTATACTTGTACCTACAAAGCCATCATCGCTTGTTTCCGATGATTTCCCTTCTATAATATTATGAGAGAAGCGTCCGATTTCCCCCCTAGCTCCCTCTTCTGACCTCTCCTTTCTTCTATATCATTTTCGTTGCTTGTCTTTTTCCCATATTCTTCTCGGAGTCTATAGTGACTTTTTTCTACCTTCCTGCCCGTCTTAATTCCGCGGCTTTTCCTTTTCCCCATCTCCACTGTCTTAATGACGCTGTCCCCCTATGCCTACTTGGCCTTAACAGCTTTTTCCCCGAATTCCAGATCTTTTTGCTGTTAGCTTAATGGTACTTTCTGACCCATGTTCCTGGCCGTAGAGAAATTTAACTCTCTTGTGATTCTTTTTAACCGTCCCCCAAAATCGTTCCCTTTCCTTTCCGACTGCCATTGCAGATTTTCTTAATTTTTATCTCTTCCCTTTTATTATGAGTCCTGCTTCCCTAGCTCGTGTAACGGGATTAGGCAGGCCCTCTTCTTTCGCCCTCTTTAGGAGTCTCCATCTACCTGCTCCGGATCTTCTCTGGTCTTTTTCGGACCCCCTTTTTTTGTTTTTTTGTGACACTTCCCCAAGATTCCCGCGAAATGGTGCATCGTTTGCGCCCCTCAATGGATCTACGACATTGTTTTCCTTAGCTTCCTTCATTTTAAACCGACTTTCCCCCCGCTGTTCCCCTTCTGCGTGCGTTTTCAAAGTCGGTCGCCCTCCCAGACGTCATGCAACATTGTCCCCTTAAACCGATTTCCCCACCATCCTTTTTACTTGATTTGCGGCCGTCACGCCAGTCGTTCTAGAAGGCAGACTAGTTCTTTCTGTTCTTCGAAGAATAGCACTTTTGGTGTGTTCTTTTTACCCCATCTTTTTCAATATACCTCTCCCCCCCTTCAATACCCCCTCCTTGTCTCTCTCTAATATTCCCCACTCGCTCAGACGGCACCTGAGGATTCTCACCTGCTTCAAAACCTTCTTTTTTAGTCTTGAACAGATAAGTTCTGTTTCGATATGATTATATCCAGACATCCTGAGTACGTGCCTACTCCCCAATACCCTCTCCCCCCCCTCCTGGGAAACCTGCCGGTTGGTGCTCCCCTTTTTTTTAGGCCTTGTCTGTAGAGTATTTTCACGCCAGCTTTTTACCGCTTTTTTTTCCCCCTTTTGCCAGAGGTTTTTTCTCCCTATCTCTTTGTTGTTGATCCTCTACTCTTTGACTTTTTAATTTCCCTTTTTATTTTCCCCTCTATTTCCCCTGATAGAAACCCATCCTTTTCCTTCTTTCCTCCGTATGAACCACCTTTTGTTCCCTCCCTTTAAGATCAGATTTATCTCTTAGGTTAGCAGATCGTGGGTCTGTTTCTTTATTCTCCCAAGCTCTGAGAATCTTTAGAAGCGGCTCGGCGGCTGTGCCCCAAGGAGCTTCCCGTGATCGAGCTCCCTCCATCTCAAGGAGTCTATTCCCCCATCCCACCCCCCCCCCCAATTTTTCCCCACCCAACCAAACCCCACCCCAACCCCCACACCCAACCCACCCCCCCCCAACCCACCACCCCCACCCCTGACCTTTGTTTTTGCAGTTCTCCATGGGGGATGCCAGCGCCTGAATTAACATGTCTTTTCTTTCATGACCCGCCGTCTCATAAGAGAACTGGCTCAGCTATCTTCTCTTTTTTCAAAAAGAGATGCCCCCCACCCCCCCCCCCCCCCCCACACCTTTTTTTCTTCTTCCCCTAGTCGTCTCTTCCTTTTTTTTTAGTGAACCATGCTCAGTGATTTACCTGCTCTCCATGACGCTTTAGATCCCTTTTCTCCCCTAGAGTACCCTACGCACCTGTAACCATACCATGGCTCATTGACTCTTCTTACGATGGAGGTTTCTTCTAGCTCGATGCATTGAATTGAATCACTCTTTTTTCTTCTGTGCACAGCTTTTTTTTTTGTTCTGACCCTCCTTTTTTTCCCCTCTGCTGAGGAGGGCCTCCCTTATCACGGATCAGTGTCGAGGTGTTATTGCACCTCCTTTTTGACGTCTTTTTTTCCTACTTTTTTTCCTGTAGACGCCCACATCCGTCCAGGGCGGCGTTTTTTTTCTATTCGTCCTTTTCCACGCTGATCTTTAGCCTCTAGTCGCGTATTTTAGCGCGTTTTTTACGCTTTTTTTCCCCAGGAAATGTCTCCTGAGAGCGTCCCTTTTCCTTGCAGGGGACTAAGATCCTTTTTTCTTTTGTTCTTCCCGCCTCGCCGAGATGGTGGTCACTCTCCCGATCTCCATTAAAGAACCCTTCTGCCCGTATCCCTCAGATTGACATCCTGAGGTCCTAAGTTACTTATAACTTCCCCATCAACTCTAGCCGAGTCGGAATCACCTAGCATTTTTGGGTGTACTGTTCCTTTTTTTTTATTTACTTCCGGGTTTTTCTATGGATCCCTGCTGACAGGGCCCCCTATTCTGAAGACTAACTAGGATTTGGCCCATTTTTCTTTCTGTTTAGAGAGCGATGCAGCTCCTTCTTTTGCCTTTTTCCCTCTGCTTTACTCGATCTTTATTGTAGCCTCCTTATTCTCTGTCTGACGTGGCGGAAGTCCCTTTGGACGAAGTTTGCTTCCCCCTTCCTGGGTTCTCTTCTTAAGAAGCTATCTCTGGTTATTTTAAGATCCAATGGAGCGTTCCCGCAGAAATCTCTCTTTGTCTCCCTTCTTCAATCCGGATGACCCAGGCAGGTTCCCGAAAATTCCTTTTTCCTCCCTCCTTTTTGTTTTGATCTATTTTTTCCGGAGGTTTCTTTTCATTTACAGAAACATTCTAAATTTTAAGCTTGAGGAAAGATTTCCCCTTATTTTCCGAATACCCCCCCTCAAGATACGCTTTTAACCTGAGAGATGAAGAAAAGTCGCGTCAAGAATGGTGATTTTTTTCAGCTCTCAACCTCTTTCCTCTATTCCCTCCCTGCGTTCGGATATAGTAAACGACTCTTGTACAAGCTTCACCTTTTTAGCACTCCTTCCGAGGAGCACCCTTTAATTTAACCCCTTTTTTTTTCTTGATCGCTCGATGCCCCTCCCTCTCCTCACCAGCCGCCCCACAGACCAGTCCCCCCTACCCTAAAGCTCCGATAAGGTCGCCGGATGGGATGAGAAGTTCTGCTTTCCCTCCCGTGAGCATCCCCCTTTCTTATTTACCCGTGCTGTCCCTAGATGCTCGTTAAGCTCTTCTCCTCTCAACTCGTCTTTTTTTAGAGTTCTCCTGATTTTAGATTCTCTAGGTTTCTCTTAACTGGCTTTTTCCCCCCACGCCGGTCACTACGTTCTCTCTTTTAATTGCCTATTCCCATCGTTTTCCTTTTAATTCTTTTTTTTTTTTTTTAAAGTCCAGTCGATATTTTTCATCCCTCGACTGACCCCTACCAAGAGAATCTCCTTCTCATTTCTAGCACTTTTCGTTCCCCTCCCGGTCATCGAATACTCCCCATGCCCCTTTTGTGAGATAACTTTTTTTTTTCTTTTTTCCCTTCACTTGCTGACACCCCCCTCTCCCGAACCCCCTCTCCTGAAATAGACAGGACCCCCTCCTTTAGCCGGGGTCCCTTTGTTTCTCTTTTCCATGGCGATACTCATGCTTAGATAGCCGGATCTTTTTCGAAACTTCTCCTCTTAGTTAAATAGTCATCCTCCCTCGCCCTTTTTGAATCGTTCAAAGATTGATTGAGCCCTGGAGTCTGTGGTCTTTTGTTTATCTGAAGTCATTCTCCTAGTATTTCACTCCCCGCCCAGTTGCCCCTCCCCCTTTCCTAACCAATTCATTGGAAAGACTTCCTATCCCCTTCTTTCTCTGAGAGCCGAGAGAGAGACAGTAGCGTTCCTTGACTCCCCTTCCTCTTCCCCTGGTCCCTTGCCCTTCCCGTTGTTGCTCCAATTACTCTTTTCCCCTTCCTTTATTTCGATATTCTTCATTGCAGAGCGTGCTTTTTGGTCTTCTTTCGGTTAATTTCTCCATGGTGCCCCGCGCCCCCTTCCCTCTTGCTCCCTTTTTTTTTTCGGCTCGGTCTTCCCCCAATCCCCCGATAACTCCACCCCTCTAAGAATCGACGAGCTCTCTTTTTTTGTTCCCAGGTTGATGTCGCCCCCCTCCGGAATCCCTCCGATTTTTTTGATCAGTCCTCCCCTTTCCTTTTACTCCTTTTGATACCTCTTCGAGATACCAAAACGTCTGACTCCTCCACCCGTTCCCTTGATGCTTTTTTCCTCTTGCGTGACCAGTTCACGAAATGTTCCTCACTCCCCCCCCTCTGACCCCTGTCTTCCCAAATTATCGCCTTGATTTTTTCCCTCCTTAACTTTTTCCTCAGGAATCCTCTCATCCCCTAACGGATTTGCTGCGGCCCCCCAACCTTTTCCTCATCTCCCAACGCGTTTTTGGTGTCTTCTCCGCAACTTTCCTCTTCTCCGATTCGGTCATAGCTCCCCTCCGTTTTTGAGTCGATCTGAATATATTACCCCAATCCTTCCCTCTCTCTCGGCACCTTTCGCACATCCCGAACCAAAAGCGTGTTGCAGTTTTTTTTTTTTCAGCTCCCTCACCCCCGTGCTGTCCTCCCCAAACCTTTCTCCCCTGTGTGACTGTTCCCCTTCCTAGTTCCCCCCCCCTTCGATTTTTTTTGGAATTTTTAAAGCCGTTCGTTTTTTCCCCCCATCTTTGCATGCCTCTCTTTAACGCCAGCTTCTAAACGACAAGATCATCCTTTTACAGGTCAGATAGGGTTTTCTTGCACGGTTCCTCTAGAACAGCGCCATCTTTACTTTTGTCTATCCCCCATTTTTGAGTGCGAAATAGAACCCCTTTTTTCTCCGCCTTCGGCTGTTCATTCCTGCAGACACCCTGTTTCACGAACCAGTCTTTCTTCTTTTATCAGTTTTTCTACGAGATCGCGGTACTACCGGCTGTAAGGAAACTCTGCCTCTTTCCCGTTTCTTAGGCGGTTGAGACCCTGAAGACGCTGTTCCGGATCTCCCTGCTTGTGTTTCAATTCCTGCGCTAGCGAATGCGCCATTTCATGGTCCGGCCTGGCATTCTCCACCTTTCTTTCCTTAAGGATTCCATCCTCTCTTTTCCTACTCTTTGGTATTTCTCCCCTGTTCCAAGTCGAGTTTCCCCCTTTTCGGCATATTGCCTGTCATTGCGGCTGACCATTCTCCCTTACCCGCCCTTGAATTCCTCCTCTCGACGAGCATCTGCCCTATCTGACGTGACTTCTATTCCTTCCCTCCTAGCATTGAACCCTGACCTTTTTTCTTCGGTTCCTCGTTCAGACGTTCGCTTCCTTTCTCCTTGCGATCTCCCTCTTCCTATCATGAGTGAGCGCCCCTTTTCAACATTTGGTAAATTAACGAACTGGTTTCTTTCCGGCTCATCGCAGAGGTGGAACTAGTTTCGGGAAACCCGTTTAGTCCCTTCCCCTCTTCAAATCTCCATTGAGGATTCGATGGTTCCCCTTTAGTGTTAAAGTATTTCTCCCTTCGTAGAGTTCTTTTCGCTTTTTTGTACCTTCTATAGGTTTTTGACCCCCCCGCCTTTTGTCGAAGGAGGGTTTAGAAACCTCTTTCGTTCTTTCTCTTACCTTTTCTTTTACCCCGTCCCAATGGGCAGTTATCCTTTCAGAGAGCCCTCGATGCGTTATCGTTTCCGTCCCCAAGTTTGGAAGCCTGCTTTTGACAAGCATGCACTTTTCTGTTCTCTCTCCGTTCCCTCCTCAGCGATTTCTCTCTTCCCTTTAATTCCAACTCGCTCAAAGCCACCTTATCATCCCATATGGCAGTCTCAAGTATCTCTCGTTCGGGTTGGGTTTTTTAACTAGGGTTTCTTTCATTTTCCCAGCTCCCGTTATTGCTTTTTTTTTTTTTTTTTCTCTTTTTTTTTTTTTAGGTTTTTTCCGGACAGCTCTTATCCCCCCTTTTTTCCCCTTAGTATCCCGTTCTCGCTGAGTTTTTCGAATCTTTTTTTACATGAACATCTTCTAAGACATAGCCTTATTGCCGTCTCTTTTTCTTCCTAGGGACTCACCCCTCTTCCTCCTCCTTTCCCGAGTTTTTCTTCGCACAGATGCGGACGCATTCTTACCTTGACCTTTCCCCCCCGGAACCCTTCAGAGAACTTTCCTCGGCTCCCTGTCGACGCATTTCACCCGAACTTCGGCTGCCCAGTCTAACA
>Ga0179593_1498985_pt1 | contig 12727 bp, 15 predicted proteins | sample CZODoug2_1_08_16_FD_185931 | JGI IMG/M metagenome (GOLD analysis project Ga0179593, IMG submission 185931) | Vadose zone soil fungal communities from Angelo Coast Range Reserve, California, USA - CZODoug2_1_08_16fungal (PacBio error correction) | ecosystem: Environmental > Terrestrial > Soil >... | reverse complement strand
CACCACCATCCCCGTCACCTCCCAGTTTTCCCCATCCCAAACCCATCGTTCCCGCCCCGCCCCCCCGTAGAAGCACCGCGCTGGCCCTTCCAGGCTGTATCAAACTTCGCTTCTGTTTCTTCTGAACCGCTTCCGACTTCCCCCCCCCCCCGTGCCTCCTTTTGGAACGGCCCTTTTTCCCCTTGACTCATCCTATAAGAGATAACTCCTAATCTGTCAACCTTCACCGCCCCCTTCACGACTTACGCTCCCCTCAATCTTCTTTCCTGGCTTCTAGCTTTCACCACTACAAATCGGTTTCCATTCTTAGAGGGACTTCTTACCCCATTACACCATGCGCGGGGCCGTTTCTCGCCCCCCTCTAATACGTATCTAGAATGCTCTACAGTGTTCCCCGTCCGCCACCGTTTCCCAAAATCCCTGAAGACTTCCATAGCAATGATTCTTTTCCCTCACCACACTTGCTCCTATCGATGAACTTGGCATCCCTCGCCCCCTCGCCCCTGCCCCTCGATATGAGGCCCGTTTCGAGATTCAGAGAGCTTTTCTCCTCCTAGTGCTTGTGTGTTTTCTAGTCGATTCTCTTTTCCGCCTTACGCCGCTAGTTGTTGGGCTATGACTAGGGTCGGCAATTTTTTTTTCGACTTCTCGGTGCACGATGTTTGCTTTTCAGCTTTTTTTCCTGTAACATGTCGGCCTCGATTCTTTTTTTCTTATTTTTTCCCTTGACCCCCCTTTCCAGCGTTCAGTCGGACCAATTTCGTAGGAAGCTCCCCTTCCTGTTAGTTGGGGTGGGGTTGGTTTTTTTTTTAAGTTGTTCCTATTCCATCATGCAGGGCCTTGACCCCCCCTATTGAGTGGAGCTTCTCTACGCGTTTGAAGACGCCTCCTGGCCTAGGTGATCGCGGGCCCCCCCCTTTTTGAGGGGTTTCCGTTTTAGTTGAAAGATGACGGAGTTTCTCCTTTGGGAAAAGGTTTTTCAAATCGTGCTTTGACACATCTCCTCGATGGTTTTTTTCTTCGCGACTTTTCCTAAGACCAACCGGCTCCCCGGTTTTTTTCTTCGAATTCCTGAGGGAGGATCTCCGGTACATGCCGCCTCAACTCAAGGGGTTTCTCTTCCAATTGTTCGCTTGACGGTGCGATGGTGGTGTGCTTTTTCCCTTTTCCCTTCCCTCGTTCGGCTACAGGATTTCCTTTTTGAAGACGTCGATTTCTCGACGCGTGTGTTTTTTTTTAAGGTTTTTTAGTGTACCTCGGGGTTCCCCCTTTTCCTCTTTTTCTTTTGCTTGAATGGCTTGTTTTGAAATTTTCGTTATTCTGCCTTTTGTTTTTTGGAGGTCTGAGTATTCGTTGGGTGAAAGCTGGCTAGATGCCCCTTCTTTACGGGGGTCGGCTTTTTCTTCTCCTGAATTCCCGTTTGGCCCTCCAGCTTTTTTTCCCGTTCATTCTTGACTGGACACCACTTTTTCGCTTCTCCTTTTAATGCCCCCCCCCCTCTGGAAATGACCACTTTGCCCCTTGAACCTCCTTCTTTTCGGATGGCGTCCGTGTTTACCCCCCTCCCTTTTTGCCTCCCTTTCCGGAGTCCCCGGGGCTCCTTTCCTCGCAAGTCCCCCGGCAACTACTAACCTAGTTCTCTCCCTCAGTCCTCCTGCTCAGGACCTTGCGCCAACTACCCTCGCTCTTCCCCTTAATTTCAGTTTAGCTATCGGAGCGCTTTATATCTCGTAGACTCTTCACCCCCCCCCCTGTTTGTCTTTTTCAAAGGAGGAGTGGACGTTTTCAACTGGCAGTACGTCCCAATCCGTTTGGCTGGCGCGTTTCTTCTGTGTTTTGGTAGAATCCCCCCTTTACAAATTCTCCCTACCAAAATTCAGATTGATCCCACACTTTTTCCATCCAAAATGACTTCTTCCTGCGTTTTGATCCAGTCCCCCCCAGCTGCCAACGCTTTTGCTTTTCGGTACTGATGGATTTTCTGGTCGTTTCCCCCTTTTCCAGTTTTTGCTCGCCCTTCTTAACTTATCCCCCCCTTCCCTTTAAGGGGTTTATACTCGATTCCCTTACGCGTTTCTTTCTTTTTTAACCTTTTCTTTCTCAGTGGCCCATAGTTTATCTTTCCCTACTGTGAGACAACTTAGTTTATTTTCTCCGGTTTACTGACTCCCAACCCCTGCCGCTAGCTTTTTCCCGTTGTCGGTCAGGTTTTTTGGCCTCCCTTCCAGACAGTATTCACCTTGGCCCCCTATCCTGCGGCATGCCTGTTCCAATCGAATTTAACCCTCGCTTTTTTCAAGTCTACCCCAAAACCCCCCCCTTCTCCAAAGATTACAATTTGAAGTGGGAATTGCCTATCCTTGCTCAGGCGTTCCTGGAGCAACCCGGGGATTTCTCCTGCACTTCCCCCTCCAAAGGCATTATCCATTTCATTTATTTCCGTCTTCTTTTTCCTCCACTCAGCTCGGTGTTTTATTGTAAAAGTTCTTTGTTCTGTCCCATAGTGTACTTCCTTTCCTGTTTTGCTTTAGTCCCAATTACGCCTCCCCTGTTATGATCTCTCCTTCGCACCAAATTTTCAGGAGCATATAGCCCTGCATAAGCTTCAACGAGAACTTGACAACACTGTTGGGTGACCCAATGGAAGTCCCCCCACCTTTCGTTCTCTCTCTCTTTGGCTTTACGTGGCCCCCCCTTTTTTTCCCTTTGCTTTCTGTATTTCTTTCGTAGGAATGTCAATCTTTCCCCGCTCTTTTTCGGATCCTATTTTCTTTCCTATTTAATTTCCTATTAACCTATGGTCTCCTTCCCCGCAATCCCCTCGCAACAGTCCCAACGGAATTTTTTTTCAGCCCCCTTCCTCGTCTGCCTATTCAGTCTCGGGAGCCATTAAAGGAAAAGCCCCCCTTCCTTCCCTTGCCGATCAAGCCAGACCTTTTTTTTGAGTCCAATTCATTCTTGCTTCTCTCCAGTGTGTTTCCCGGCTTTTTTTGTTGAGGGTCCAGCCCACGGTTTTGAATCTTTTTCCGTTTGGTATCTCTTTCCCACTGGTGTTCTTTTCTTCCCCTCCCTTTTCCCAAAACTGAGATCCGGTTAGTTGCAAGAATTTCCGTTTGGTCCCCCTGTTTTTTTTGGCCTGAGGCCCTCCCCCGAAAGATTTCGAGGTTTCATGATAACTTCATCCTCGTGGCGGAAGCCCGGTTTCCCCTTCCCTCACCATTCTTTTTCTTTGCTAGTTTCTTTGTGTCGGGTTTAGCTTTTCCTTTTTCTGTTACATGACATTGTCACCCTAAGTCAGACTGAAGCTGCAATGAGTCGAATTTCCTTTCTCCACACGAAGAGAGTCTTACCGATCTGTACAATAGCTGAACCGGGCAAGTCCTCAATCCCCCTTCTTTTTTTTTTTGCGACCTCAGTTTTTTCCCCCGTTCCTGCCTACCGGTGTGTCTCTCAAGGATCTTATATTTTCCTCTTTCCCCCGCTCCTTTCCCCTCTGGGTGTGAAGGATGATCCCCTTTCCTTCCTTTGGTCTCTCGAGCCCCCCCGTTTCTTTCCACGGCCTTACACCTGACCGCTGAGTAAATCCCCCCTCTATCATGTGAAACCCCCACCTTCCCCCCCTGTGAGCTCTTTTTTGCTACAGGCCCCCCCAGGACCTGAGACCTGCGAATAGAATAGGCTCCCTGGGTCAACGGCCCTGTTGCTTTCATCACTAACCATTTCCCCGCTTTAAATTCCCGCCAAGGAACTCCCCTTTCCGTACACTCAAATGACCCCCCAATTGTGCCCAGTCAAGTTTCCTTGCCAGTGGTGTTTTTGGAGTTTTGCTCCCCAACTTCCTTTCTTCAATGGTCGAACTGTGCATCCCTCGATTGAATTGTACTTCCGGTGGACCAAGACACTCTTTTCCCTCACTGACTTGTCAACTTTGGTTCATTCTTCTCTTGGTTTTCCCCGTCGTCACACCTCTCAGTTATGTCTTGATTTCACGTGATTTTCCCGCTTTAACTGCTTCCCACCCCCCCCGCCTTTTATCTTTTTTTGACCTCGGCTTTTTGTTAACCACCACGCGGACGGCACTTTTGCTCCTATTTTTCTTCTAATGAAGATTCAAAAACCCCCTCCCCAAACAGCCGCCATATTCCGATAAGGCGGGCCTTTCTTTGTTTTTTTTGACCCTGAGCCCAACTCCCATCCCTTTTTAACGTTTTTCCCCTTTCTATCTTTTCAAATATTTTGAAAATTTTTTTTTTACCTTGGTATTCCTAACCCCCACTCCTCTACGGACCCCCCCCTTCCCGATGGCCCGTATGCCAGTTCTTCCACTCCTCCAATCTTCCCTGTGACCAAAAGCGAGACTTCCGATTCCCACTCTTCTCGAGAGGTGCGTTCCCTTCTCCTGGCAGTGTCTGTTGGCGTGCATTCTCCGATTGTAGCAGTAGTATACCCGGCTCTTGTTTTTTTTTTCAGCTTTTAGTTTATTGCAGCGGTGTTTTCGCGTCGAGTCCCCACTGGCAGGGACTTATTTTTTTTTTATTCCAGGCTTCCCGGTCTTTTTTTGATTTGCATTTTGAACCTGCTCCGAGGATTATCTTTCTTTCTTTGCATGGTCATTTAAACTCCCTCATTTCATCCAGATCGCGCACCACTTTTTGTTTTCTTTTTTTCCTCTAAACATGCGGCGCTGGTCAAAAAGTTTGCGATTCCAGACCGCCGAACTATGGCTGTATGGGCCACAGCCCTCACGATGATTACATCAGACCCAAACCCCCCCCTGCGTACTCATCACCAGCCCCCACGAACCAGCGCCGGAAAACCGTCTTCAAAATTCGCATTTTCCCCGGAAATTTTTTTTTTTGCAGTTCTTTTTTAGTCCACTAGTAATTCACAAACCTTCCACCGCTCCTTTTTTACCATTTCACAAGACGCTCGGCGCACGCTTGGGATGTCAAATCGTCGTCCAACCTCTACCGTTTCACTCTCCTTGATCAATCCCAACCTTGATAGGGTTTCTTCCCGTTTCACACCGTCCGCAGCCGCTTCCTTTGAGTAACCCCTCCCGGTTTCTTTTCCCCTTCTTGCTTCCTCCTCTTGATTTCTCCTTCCCCCTTAACTTTCCCAAACAGTTCTCCCTCCCGCCCCATCATTATAGAGGATAAGAAGACGGTAACGTCAAGCCTTTCCGCCGATCCCTCGTCTTGGGTTCGTCTCGTTTGCAGTTTCCCCCCCTGTCCCAATTTATCTTGTTTTTTTTGGGCACCCCTTACACGTTAGCTGCCCCCTCAGATGAATAATTCTGGCATTCCGCGACAAGTGTGGCCGGCCTCCGTCCTTCCGAACCACCCTTGCCCTCATTGATCTTTTTTGAGTCCAGCAAAAACTATTGAGCCCCAGCATCATCCCTTTCCTACCGAGCAAGGCCCACTGGCTGCCTTTGCCCCTTTCTATACTGCAGAGAGATGCTCCCTCTTTTCCCTTCGTTGGGGTGGCCTCTGAGTCCCTCCTTTTCGACGAACTTTAACGCTCTTGCTGCTGACTTGTCTCTCTCCCCGATTGTCCTCCTTTTCGCGTCGAAGATGCGTAATCTAAGGGGCGTTTCATGACAATTCCCCGTTCATCGTGTTTTCAGCTTGGCTGCCGTGCCCCAATGGCGCATTGCGGAGCTCCGTCATTCTGCTTTGGAGCCTTTCCGCTCCTGTATTCAGGTCCGTTCAGTTGACCAACGTATTGTTTTTTTTTTCCTCTCCGACGATCTCGATTCCCCTCAAGAGACAGAGGTCTTTCGCTGCCCTCGTTGGGTGAACTTTTTTCCTCTCAGTTCTCGGTACATTCTTTTTCACACCGGTTTTGGTTTTCCCTTTTTACGGGTAGTCTAATCTTCTCTTGTTCTTTGCTCTCGGTTCCCCTTACCGACCCTGCCCTGCCCCCCCCCCCTTGTTGCATGTCAATCAGCTGATTCCCTCCGGTGGCAGTTTTTGGAACCCGTCCCCCCCTTTCAAGGGGTTTGCTGTTTTCCACGTTGGGGATATTTGTCTTTTTGCTGGTGTTTTTTTTAGCTTTGAAACGCCGACGCTTTAGACTCACAGATCTCTGAATTTCCTCGAACCTTAATGAATGGTCATGAATCCTGCCAAAAGAAGTTTTAAGTGTTTGGCCCCTCTTTTTTCGCTTGGGTTTTTATCTGGCTGTTCCTTTTATTGTTATCGTTACTCTGCACTTTGGCTCGGTTTTGCTCTAGTCGTGATGTTAAGGCTCTTTTGGGGCCGGTTTCCCAGTGTGTTGAGACAAGCCTTACAGCGCCCGTCCCGATGACCTTCTCTAGACATTTCCACACAATGTTGCGCGATTCATTCTTTCATGATTCCTTTGGCCTACCCGCATTCTCTTCATAGATTTCCCCCCCCCCCAACAGCTTTCTCCTTCCTTCCCCTTAGTGTCTCCTCACCAGCTAACCCCCCCCCTTCCTTTTTCCACCTACCGCTTTCTCTCCTTTGGTGTGCGACTGAATGATTATCCCCTTCTCCCAAGAAGTATCAGTTTTTTTCCCTCCCGGCGAGCTAGCCTCTTATCTGCTTGTCTCTCGTAGAGTGCTCGGGTTTTTTCCACTTCGTGCTTTGGAAGTGGTTTCACTGGCAGTTCCCATCTTTTCGGGGTTCCGCGCTTGTGGTTGCCGCAACAAACCCCCCCTTTTTTCAAGATTGTAACATTTCCTTTTACCCCATACCGGCCCCCAATACCCTTGAAGTTCATGAGCGGTGCCCCTCCTCCCAGTCCCCCCCCGCCTGACCCCCCCTACTGCTCGTTACGCTATTGGCTTCGTTCTTTTAAAAATTTTCCCTTATTGCAAGTCAACAGCCTTATCTTCGCCCCTTGGTCCTTCTCTCTCTCCGTAATGACTAAGGTTCCTTGATGAAACATTTTGACTTCTGGATGAAGACCATCCCGTGAGATCCCCTGCGCAGAATCTCGTTGTCGACGGTTAACCTCCGCCCCGGGCCGTATCTTGTTTTTTTGTCAGGTTTTTTTTTTTTTGGCAGCTTTTACGGTCTTACTCCGGCCTCCACTATCTGACGTCCCGGTGCGACTCGACCATTTTACTCCCCCTGTATGCAACTTTTTTTTTCCCAACCACAACCCCTTTCGTACTCCTTTCTGGCACCCCTTTTCGATGTGTTGGTTTTTACTTAGTGCTGTTCTTTCCTGGATGGCTTATGTCCCCATGCCTTTCACCTTTCCCTTTTAAGTCCGCATTTTTTTCTTCCTTTTCCCTGCTTGAACCGCCACAGGTGCGTGTCTTTTTTCGCTCTCGTTTTTTCATTTTGTCTGCCTGTGAATGTGCTTTCGGTCTGTACCCCGAGTCCCTGATGACGTCGCAACCCACAAGTCGCCCTTTTTCTGCCCATCGGACAAGAATTAATTTTTCCACTTTCGTTTTCCCCCCATAAACCCCCGGTTATCAGGGGCAAAAGGTGCCCCTTTTTCTCTTTCGACGGTCTTTTTTAGTTGTCTCCCCCACTCTTTCCCTCTCTATAGTTTTCGGGATGGAGGATTTTTTGAACTTTTTGCTTTAGCCTTCTTTCACGATTGTTTTGTTTCCAAGGCCTGGGCCGTTTTTCGTCCACCCGTGCCCCACTCCCCTTCCCCCTGGGTCATTGTCCAGCCGTTTCCCTCTCGTTTCTTCTGACGGTCCCTTTGAACCATCACATCTGCTCTCCCCTTTCCCACAAGCCAAAGTTTCCTCTTCCACTTTTGGTCTGGTTTGTTGCCCTCTTCCCAGGAGAGGGTGGCAAGCCCACGAGTTTTTTTTCTCCTCCCTCGTTGAGAGATCACCAATCGGTGGGGTCCCCCTCCCCCTTGTAAAACTGCCCTTCCCCACCCCCATTTCCAGCTGTGTCAAGATTCTCGAAACTTATTCTTTCTTAGGCGTACCCTCGACGTAAGGTTGTCATGCCACCACTCCTGTCTGAATTGGTGTTCACTCCCCTTCTTGACCTAGACCCAGGTCCGTGCTTGGTTCCCGGGTTTTTAGTCAATCGGCATTCCCTAGACCTCAAAAAATCTTCTTAAATTCTTTCGAGCGAGATTTTTTTTTCTTCCCCTCCTCCTCCAAGGCGAGGATACGACATTTCAATATGCCCGACAATGAGTTCAACTCCCCGGCGCGTCCCTTGCTGATGCCGCTCCGTGTTTTTTTTCCTTCTTCTAATTTGAATTTCTTCGTTTTTTTATTTTACCCACTTTCCTTTTTTTTAAGGATTTATTTGCCTTTCGTCAATGGACTCCAACCCTTAACGGTTTTTCCCCCGGGGTACCCCGCTCTCGCGACAGACCCCCCCAATAGACCTTTCGCCCCCCCCCCCCACCGAATCCCCTTTTTGCGAGGGTATTTTTTTGTTGACCCCTCCTTACACGAGCCCTGGACTTTACATAAGTACCTCGGAAATCCCAGTTCAGAATCCCTCCCCTGTCCCACTGCTCCCTTCCATGGTGTTCAACTTCACACCTTTCCGCTTTTCCTGACTCGGTACCTACTTCTAGGTTGTTGTTGGTTTTAGAACGCTGGCCAATCCCAAAATCATTGATTGGTAAAAATTGCGAAGCACACAGGATCGTTGAGAACTCATTTTCCCCGTTTCAAATAGGCTGCCTCCCCGACCGGCAATATTTCTTTTCCCTCTCTTCACGTTTGCCTAGCTCATCCCCCTCGCCAAGGTGCTTGCCACCTTGATGTTCCTCCGAACCGCAACTCAACTTTCCGAAGCCACCTTGATTCGAGTTTAGTTGCCTCTTCGGTCCCCCCTCGCATCTAAGTTCTCTTCATGTTTACCCCCAAACCTTGAAATCTCTTTTACTTCACTCCCGCCCCCTGATCCCTCCCGTAAACGGATGGCGTTTGGTCAGGTGGATTGTCTTGGTTTTTGATTGACTGTATGAACACGCCTCCTTCCCATTAGATGGGGTTCTTCCGGTTTTATTACTCTTTAAGTTGTTTTGAAGTTTTTATTCTAAAAAAAAAGCCTCCTTTCGCCCCCCCAAGAGGGTTTTTCTTTCCTACACCCCTTCCGCACGATAAAGGTTTTTCCCCCCCACCCGAGAAATTTTACCCTCTCGAATCAAAGACGCTCCGTCTCGCTTGTGCCTGAGACGTGTTCTTGAGCCCTGGCCTATCTGCCCCTTCTTGCAAAAGGAGATTAGTTCTCGTCAGAGTGGGAGGTCTTCCTCCTTTGCAGGGCTTTACCTGCGCAACCTGTAACAGGTAGACGGATACCGGAAGGATTCGGGTTTATTTGAGGTCCCCTGTAGGTTGTTTTTGCGGGGGGCCGCTTGGTTGTTTTTTGTTTGTGTTTTTTTGTATTTTTTTTTTTTTTTTTTTTTTTTTCCTTTTTTTTTTTTTGGTTTTTTTTTGCCTCTTTTTTTTTTTTGTTTTTTTGCACCACGGTCACTGCTCTTCCGCTGACCCTTCGCTTTTTGACTCCCTTTTCATGGACTCACGTCATAATGACTCGCACCGGTCTGCCTTAGATATCTCTCAAGTTTCTTATAAGAGGTTGCCACCCTCCCAGTTTTCCTGCCTCCCCAGACGAACGCCCCGCGCATCCTTTCTCTAAAACAGCATACCCCCGGATTATCAAGCAAATGCCCCAAACACAATGTTGCAAGCCGTAACGAGCCCCCACCCACTTTCACTAAAAGAGCCCCGCCCTTTCCAACATCGATCAATAGGAAATTTTTCCCCCCCTTCCCTGACGGTCCTTACATTCCTGCCTTCCTCACTCCTTCCTACATAGAGCAACCCCCTGAGCTTGAGTGAGAACCTTCGGTGGGCGCAAGCCTCCACCTCATTTTCCTTCCACTCTCCCCTTTCTCCCTTCCACCCCCTTTCTCTTTCTTTTTCACTTCAATTCTAGAATCGCCCCCACTTTTTAGGATCCCACTGCCTCTTTGGTATTAGCTATGCTCCACTCTCGGGCTTTTTGCGACCGTTCCGTTTCCCCCCAAACCGGTTTCTGAACTTCCTTCTCTCTCTCCCTACTCGGTTTTCAACGCGGTCACCCGCCTCCCTTTTCAAGTCTTCTGCCTCGAGATAGGTCGCCCAGTTTTCCCCCTGGTAAGCTCGCCCCGAGGTCCCTTTTTCCCCTTCTTACAGGCTCGAATCCCTCTTTCAGGAGCGCCGACCTTTTCCACACTTTGTTTCACTTCGCCAGCCTTGTCACATCTGGACATTTGTCTACCCAGCCACATTCTTCCGCCCCCCCATTCTCCCGCCTTCTCCTTCCCACTCTCGTACTTCTCCTCCCCGCGCGGCGGTTCCCATATTCTATCTCTTTTTCATCCGGGTTTTTTTTTATCATTCGCGCGCCCCCGTATATCGCTGGTTTGCCCGAGTTTCGGCTTAGTCTTGGTCGTCCCCAACCCCCTTTTCCGGTTCGCTTGCTGGTTAATTATGTTTTACCTTCTTCCAATTTCCCCCCCATAGCTGTTTTTTCCTCCTCTTGCTTGCCACCCACTTTCCGCAGTCCTTTTTTCCTGCGGGGACTCTCATGACTGTGGCAGAGTCGTCCTTGATGGGTACCTCTCCATCTCGCGAAGTCCCTCCCTCCTCGGGTGCTCGTTCTCTTCCCTAGTTTCGGTCCCCGCGTTGACCTGTCGTATACTCTGGTCTCCCCTTTCCCCCTTTTTGGGCCATACTGTGCCTGGTACATATAATGTCTCTCTCTGAGGTATCGGTTCCTAAGTCCACAGGGCAGCTTTTTGGTTTACGGCGTGCCTTGCCTCCCCGTTCGGAGATATAAAGCCCTCCCCCTCTCCCCTTTGTGATTCGCAATGGAGATTTCCGGTTTTCTGGCTGGGGGAGTAGTGTCGGACCTCATTTTATCACCCGTCCTTTTTTTCCCCACTATTGGTCTAGGCTTGTCCCTTTCAGGTTCAGGGTCCTTCCCCAGAAAGTTGTGCCTTTTCTCTTTTTTTTTTTTCCTTATTGGTTGCTTGGCTTTGCTGAATTTATTTGTTTCCTTCCGTTCCCACATTGGCTAGCGATGATGTAATAGTCGTGTGTTTATCTTCGATTTTGCTGACCGAAACCAGTCTGTCTTTTGCGGAAGCCATCATGTTTTTATAGACCCGGCGGCCCCTCCGTTTCTCTTTGCCCCCCCACCCCTTTGGTGAAGTCATGTTCAGTTTTGATATGGCCCATGACACTTCGAACTGAATTTTTTGATCAAGCCTTTTTTGAAAAAATTTATACCAAAGAAAGATTTCCTCCTTGCTGCATCCGGTCATTGTCCGGTCTCCTTACCCCAAGAGAAACCCTGTCCGGCCACTCTCACCCACAAAGGCGCTCCCCCAGTTGTTTTTTTTTTCCGCCCCTTTCTCCCCGGATAACTTTCTCCCCCCCCCCCCTCAAATGATCACGTCGACCCGCAGGTAGCGCTTTTTGCTCTGTTGATCCGATCGTCAAAGGGATCCTCCGTTCTGGAAGTTTCTTCCTGTCCCCGAAGCACCTTTTTTTTTTTTTTGCGTTCCCTTTGGTTAGAATCCCTTCCACCCCAAACCTAGTCGTTTAACAGTCCCGCTTCTCCCCACAAGGACCCCAAGCCTTTTGAATGTGGTCAGCAACCAGCAATCAACTGACCCCCTGCTTCGTCCCCCGATGCCCTGGGGGGTTTCTTTTTAGATTCATATCTTTATTGCTCCCCTCCATCGACCTCTCTCGAAATTTGCTGTTTCCTGAATCTTACGTTTGGCTTTAACCCAACGTGTCGCTAGCTTCCTCCTTCAATCTTCCACTCATCAATTACCCCTCCCTTGAGTTTTGTTGTCAAATAGCCGAAAGAGAGGTGTAAGATTCTCCTTGGGCGGATGACTCCCCCTTTCCCCAGAACAATTCCGGACTCCCACCCAAGTCCATGATTTTTTCCCCCCCGGGGTTTCCGAAGTGCTTCCACCCATTTAATAACAACCAATTTCTTATTTTGTGTTCTTCCCCCCCCAACACCGTCCACTTGTCCCCCCCCCCCCTGCCACGATTGATCGAACACAGTTTGCACCTTGCCGTTTGCGGTTCCTGTGAATTGATTATTGCTCCTTTCTGACTCCTGAGGGAGAACCTCTCTTATAGGACCCCTTTGGAGTTTCCCTTCCCCCCCCTTTCTCCGGGCCTTTTCTCTTTTTCAACGTTATATATTTCGCTCTCGTTGGTTTCCCCTGTCTGTGACTGATCTTTTTTCCCCAGACCTTTGTTTTGCGGTCTCCATTTAACTTGCTCTCTCATTCGACACCTCTTTTTAATTTGTCCCCAGTGTAGAATAGACAACTCGACGACCACCCGTAGTCTTTCCAAGGACTCTGAAAAAATTTTCCTCTGCTGCGCCCACACCCCCCCCCTCGCGGTAGCCTGCGTACGGTTTTTATTCGACTTGACTTGTTTTTTCTCCCCCACCCACATTTCCTATTCCTCCCCCGTCATGTCGTCCCCCCTGAAATCTCGCTCTTTCCTTTCCGCCTTATTATGTCCCTTTGAGCCTATTTAATTAATTCACGCCTTACGAGCCCAGCAAACCCCTTCCTTTATCCCCCCCTTCCTTTCTTTATCCTCCCCCCCTTCCCTTCTGATTCCAGACTCTGCCAATTCGCTTTTCATGCGGGCCCTCTCTTTTCTTTTGCTTCTGCCCCGGCGCGCAATTTTTTGAACGTCTTTCCCCTTCTTCTGGTGCTGCACGAGTTTGAA
>Ga0179593_1464795_pt1 | contig 12727 bp, 12 predicted proteins | sample CZODoug2_1_08_16_FD_185931 | JGI IMG/M metagenome (GOLD analysis project Ga0179593, IMG submission 185931) | Vadose zone soil fungal communities from Angelo Coast Range Reserve, California, USA - CZODoug2_1_08_16fungal (PacBio error correction) | ecosystem: Environmental > Terrestrial > Soil >... | reverse complement strand
TTCAGATGCGCAGAGACCATCGTGCTCTCTTCCAGGAGTCCCTTTTCGACAAGAAAGGAGCAGTGTTTCGCAGTAGCGTCCCCCCCCCTTTTCGAAATTCCGCGTAAGAGCTTTCCTCGTCCCCTCTTGCCAAGGTTCTCGTATCCCCCCTTCACACCCCCCCCTTTTTTCGCGCCGATCCCCCCCATTGCCCGATCCATTTCTCTTCCTTGCTGTTTCCCGGCACCGTGATGACTACAGGTCCCCACGATGCGCGACCACCTGCCTCCCTAGGCTTTATTCTCCCGCTCTGACCGTCGAACCCTTTTCCTTAAATTTTTGCCATGTAGGTTGTCCTTTTCTCATCCGCGAGTTGGCCCCCAAGATTTCGGGGGGGGGGACAGATCTTCGTGGTCGACTTCCCCTTGCTCCTCTTTTCCCAACTTGCCTCCTCCCCCCAAGTTTTCTGCCCGCGAGTGTTACGGTAACGGGTTTTGGGAAGTGTAGTCTTCCAGACCAAGCATGTCAAGCTTTCCCCTCTCTTTGACGGGAAAGTCACTCCTTTTTTGCTCCCCCAGCTCCCTTTTTGCCTTACACCCCCAAGAGATCTTCATCTCCTACCGATTTAGAGTTTAGTCGGCGGTATGGGACCCCCCTTCTTTTCCCTTGCGATTGACTGCTTGACGAGGCCCCCCTCCTCCCTCCCCCCTCTACGAATTGTACGCCTTAAGACGAGCCGCGGCGCTTGCGCCTAGAAGTAGAGCCCCAGTGGGGACAAAGTCCCCTGCTTTTTTTTCTCGAGTATACCAGAACCAATTTTTCTGTCTACGCCGTTTTTCTTTACGCTTCCTCCAGACACCCCCCGACCGACCGGCATCGGCGGCCTGGCAGACCGAGTTCGCGCTTCCCCCCCCTCCCTTTTTTTTACGCCATCTCTGAGACTCCCTTAAATTTTTTGTCACCAGTCACTTTTTTCTCTTCTGGTCCCCCCCCGAGAAAGGCCCCATCCTAAATTCTCACGATCAAGGCAGGTTAAGAGAGCAGCCTGAGTCACCCCTTTCTCCTCCTCTGTTGTGTTGATATCGCTCGTTTGCTGATTCTTCTACTTCCCCTGACTGATCTCCCCTCTTGAGCATCTCCCTTTCTCGGTAAGAGCAGCCCCTTACATTCCGGGACTGTTTAAACCCCCAGACGGTTATTCCGTCCCTCTTCCTCCCGCCTCTTCCCCCCCTTCTGAACGCATTCTCTTTTCCTCCTGATGCCGGGAATCTCCGACTTTTTTCGGTGGAGGCTTAAAGAGACGTCCTGTTAACCGGCGTCGACGTTCACTTGCTCCCTTTTCTTTCTCCCCTATCTTCCGAGGGTGTCTTCCCTGGTCTTTGCCTCCCACTCTTTCCCCAGCATGTCAGATCTCTATCGACTTTAGAGAGGCCCAACGGCGCGGGCTTCATGTACTTCGCCCTTTCATCGCATTAAGAAGTCCGTCCCGCCCGTACCTTCCGTTTTTCGGCCCCTCTTGAAGTGGAATTCTTGCGCTTCTCCGTCATTTCTTTTACGATGCGGAACGGTGAGCCCTGGCGGCAGCGGACTTTATTTTCCCTTCGACCCGATTCCTCTAGTCCCGATGCTTGTCCTCGAAGAAAACTTTCCTTCCTCCGATCCGAAAAAGAGAGTGCAACCCTCTCGAAGTCTCGCAGGAACAATAGGCCCTCTTTTAAGCCCTACTGTCAGATTTTCGCCTCTACTCTGGATGATTCTCCCTTCACGCTCCCATCATGACGAAGCAGTTCGGACCGTCCTACGTAAGCAGCTATCTTTGAGAATACCTCCTACGCTCTCTTCACCCTGAGCTCCTTTGCATCATTCCCCCAGGTGAAGTGTAACCTCCACGCATTCCATATCCAAAGCTTCTCAGCAGCTTTACGTTTGCGGCTCGTTCACGATAGAGGCCCTTCCTCCTCAGGTTTCCCGCAATTTTTCCATTTTTAGAGGAAGACGATGGGTTTCTCCCCTCTCTGCCACTTCCTTCCTTTTTTTTCATGACCGACTAGTTCTTCTCGAGATCTTTTCTAAGAGCGGTGATTTTGGAGTTTTTGAACTTCCCCGACGCTGTTCGAACCCGGCTTCTTCTTTTTTTCCGCTCGCGCACTTCTTGAGCTTTCCTTCTCCTGGTCTTCTCTTAGATCCCTTTTCTTGCTTGGGAATCCATTTGCCGCCAGTCGATTTTTTGGAGACCTAGTTTCATACTAGGCGGCGGTCATCTCTGCGCGCCCCCTTTTCAAGCCTTCCCTCGCGACCTCCCTCGACGCCCCGGCCCCTTCTTGTCACAGATCTACCTGGATGGTCCCTTTTGAACCGAGTCTTGAGGTTCTTTCTCGGATTCCTTTAGAGAAGCAGCTTTCCTCCAATCGCCGCCTTGCTTTTTAAGCGTCTTTTTTTATAGATGTCTTCCCCCCCTGGGCCTTTATCGATGTTATTCCTACATAGAAATTCTAGATCCCATCTTCTTAACACTTCCCACATCTTCCCTTCTTTTTCCGAAGAAAGAGGCCTTTGGGTTGACAGTCCTCGTCTCAAGCCCCCCCCTCCCTCTCCTCGAACGGCCGGAGAGCCGCTTGGACCCCTCCCCCACCGTGTTTTCCCCCTGCTTTAGAGAGCGCCCGAGTGTCTTTAAGTTTTTTCCTTTCTACTCGAGGCCCCGGAGTAACTCCCCAGACGGTATAGCCACTTTCTTTTCCCGAAGTAGAGAATCCGCTCTAGCTCCGCGGCTCATGCACTAGCAATTTTTTCTTTCTGCCGGGCGGCATGTCTTTTTTTGATTCCCTGTGGGTGACAATCCCGCGTCTCGGCCACTGCACGTTAAGACCAAGCCCCCCTCGGTTTTTCCTCAAGAGATCGGCTCGTTATGTTTCCCCCCATTTTTTCTCTCTTTATCCCGCCAATGCTCCTTTTCCGGCCGCAGGGGTCCTGAAACCCGACCCCCATGGCCGCACCACTCGGTGAAAAGCAGTCCGGAATGCTTCTAGCCCTCCATCGGCCGGTTTCTCCTGGCTTTTTCCTTTCTCAGGAAGTTAAGAGCCCGATTTTTAGGGAGGAATATCTCACCATTCCCTCCCTTTCAGGCCACGATGGTAGACGCGACCCTCTCCCTTTCTCGAACAGTTATCCCCCCTTTTTCATGGGTAATAAGACGGCCACGACCTTGTCGCCCCCTGGCTACTTGTGGCCTCGACGTGCTGGCAGACACGGATCCCTCTGTCCCCCTGATTCTGTGCTCATGACCCGCGTCCGCGTCCCGTTGCCCGATGCATTCCCTTTCTTTTTGCCAGGCGAAGGGGCCCTTTTTTTTTAGCTAGGAGGTGAAGACGATCTATCTCTACCTCCTCGTTTTTTTCTTGATATCGGTCTCTAAAATACTAGCCACTCCAAGCCTCTGCCTTTGCTGTTTGAAGTTTCTTTTTTCCAAAATTTTTTTCCGCTCTTTCCCTTTTACATCGTGCTGAGCTTTTTGATGCTTTCCTGCCAGACGTCGCAGGTGACAGTCGCCGGTGACTCGTCCGAGAAAGGCGGGATTCGTCTTCACTTTTTTTCTCTTCCGGGCGCTCCCCTTTTCGTTTCTTGCATGCGAGCTTCTCTTCATTCCTCGGTAGTCCCCCGCGTCTCTCAGAAGTGAGCTTCCACTTCTTCTTTCCCGATCCCTTTTGATGGAAGAACCTCTCCCTTCGCTTTCGGATTTGGCTTTTCCCCCTTTTTTTTTTCTCACTTTTTTTGTGCCGATTTTCTCCCACCCTTAGACCTTTTTTTCTATTGTCCAGGAACGTTTCCCAGACCTCTGACTTAGTTATTTCCGGAATGGGGCTGGACCCTCATTTCCCTACCCCTTACCCTTTCGTCCTCGGGTATAGATCTCCTTGTGGTTGCCCCCGTTAGTGTACATCTTCTTCTCTCCGATAGACGAGTACGTGAGAAGCGAGAGATTTGAGTGATTCTCTGTCGCTTATGTGATCCGTTGAGATCGGTCTTCTCTTTCTCGTCGAACTGAGCCCTAGCCTTGATGAACTTCTTTTTTCTCGTCCTTGTGAGCGAAGCTTTCGTGCCTCTCCAGGTTCTTCGCGTTTTCTTGAGGAGGATAGCCGGAAGGGTCGGTTTTTAATCCTCCTTCGATAAGGGCGTCTGCACCCGGTGCCGATTGGCGGAGATACCTTTTGTTCCTGTGAGGGTTAGGGGTCCCTTAGAAGGTCGTCCTTGAGGCTCATCCTCACTTATCGCCACTTGCTTCCCCAGTTCGAGCCGACCCGTAGTCCTCAGGCCCCTATGTCGCGCGTAGAGAGCCCTCTACCGACGGCGATAACCCCTTCCTGGATTCTTTTTTTCCCCCAGAGACAGGCCAGTTTCCTCGCCCAGACCGTCTCGAAGGAGGTTCCCACCTCGGCACACCGAGATTCCCCATAGTTTTCGCGAGATGTTACGGCGCTCCGTACCACGGAACGTCTTTTGTTCCGCACTTCTTTGGCGACGAAATGGAATTTCCCCCCCCTTTCGACCTATTGGGTAATAGAAGTGCTCCTCGAAACAGCGTATCCCATGCTTCCTGATTTTTTAGATCCCCTACTCCTCCTGAATGAGTTCCCGGCCTTCAGCTAAGAACCCCAACCAAATCTCTTCTGCGACGATCCTCTATTTCTAGAGGAACGAGACTGTCCGGCATCCCATTTAGAGCGACGATCCCGGAGAATTTCCTCCCTGGTTATTTAAAGTGGGTCCCCTCCGGCTCTAAGGTGTCCTCGTGATGTCCCCGCTCGCTCAAGGAATGCTCTCTTCTCAAGTCTAGTTCCCCTTGGTCCGTCTCGCCTTCCCTCTTGACCGCTTGCGAGTTCGATCCGTCCCACGCGCGACAGGGGTTTTTATTCTCCCCAGGATCTCTTTTCCCCCCCCGGTCGGAGACCTGAGTCTCCTTTTTTCCCCTTTAACGTTTTAATTCCGATCCATAAGCTTTCTAGAGAAGCCTAGACTCGTCCTCTGGACTATTCCCGCACTTAGTCCCCCTCCTCAGGTTGCCCCGCTTTTCCTATCTTTCCCCCCGACCCTTGGGAATTGTGGACGTGGTTCGAGTACGGACATCCTCTTCCCTCGACTACTCAGGGAAAACTTCCGTGCTTGAACGCCTCTTCGTCATAGACATACCCGAGTGAAGCCTGACGCTCATTCACATTTCGGAAGCCCTTTTCTTGAGCCCGATTCTACCGCGGGGCTCCGTTATATGTAGAGAGGCTGCCAGACCTCTTGCGCCATTTCGAAGAATGCGCCGAAGCTCGCCTTCCCCTCGGCAGAAGGAGGACTTTCGATTACCGGTCTTCCCCTCAACCCTTCCCCTACCCCCCCGGCTGAGGGGTTCGACGTGCGCCCCAAGTCGGTCGAATCCTTTTACCGGGCACTTTGACGCGTTCCACGACTCCAAGCTTACTTTTCCCCGGCATTTCAGCGCAAGAATAGTCCCAGATGCTGATCTCTTTTCTTCGCGGCGAAGCTTTTCATCGATCAATGAAAAAGGCATTGGGACACGTTATTAAAACTGATCGTTTTCTCAGTCTTTCCTCAGCCAGGAAGTAACCGTCTTCCCTTCACCCCCTTCACTCGCCAGGTTAATCAGCTCCCCTCTCTCTATCCTCTCTCTATACCGTCCTCACTGTGTTTCAGCGTATACGTGTCTAGTTCTTCCTGTCGTGATTCCCCCCCCTTTTCTCTGGGTGACTTCCTTTCTTTTTTCCCAGCAGCTCCGCGAACCCTCTCCCGCCACCCAGTTACTCCCTGATTTCGTCGATGCCAGACTGTTCTTTTTAGAGATGCCGACTTTTCTGGCGTCGACGGATTTTCCCACACAATTCCCCCCTTCGTCGTTCGTCGTTCTGGCCTTTCGCGTCGTGAGCGTCTTAGAAACGCACGGGTTTTTTGTTGTTTTTTTGTTTTTTACTTTCGCCGCCAGGTGTTTTCTGAGGTGCTTGGGATGTTCCCTGACCAGCACCGGTTCGACCCTTCCCCTGCGCGGTCTCGCTCTTCTGTCCTTCCTTGATCCCTGACGCGGCCGGTCTGGTTTCCTTCCCCCGCCTCTTGCCCCTCAGGACCTTCTCGTGTCGACTCGCTCCGTCCGATCGGAAGCAGCTCTCAGATGTGTGATCTCCCCGTCGCGGCTTTTCCCAGAGATGCAGTTGATCCCGCTTTGCCCCGGTTTGAGTCTTTTCCCTTCCCCTGGAGATGGCATTTCCCTTTTGCTTCAGGCTCGCTTAATTTCTAGACTACCTATTGAACTCAAAAAGGGCAACACGTTCCTTCCTTGATTTCGACGATACATTTTGAACTTGTGGAGAAAGACCGTTTCAAGTTTTTTTCCCTGCCATACGGAAATCGGGACCCATTTTCCCCTGAGTAGCTCCTACCCTATTAATATTTCTTTATGATTGCTTAATGCAACACAAACGGCACTTATGTCCGCCGTTTCTCCTCTTGTCGACTTCCGCTCCGGTCGCCTTAGAGAGGTCACGGCCCGTCCGGCATTGCGGTGTGATATCCTTTCGTTTTTCGTTCTTCCTCCACTTCCTGCCTAACAGTTGAATCACATGAGCAAGGACCCCCTCCGTGCTCGACATCGCCATTTCTTATGGCTCCTGAGCCGTGTATTTTCTCCTTTCGTCAGTGGTGAAACTCCTCGCGGCGCGGTCCCCCGATGTGTGCTAGGCTCTCGCAGCGCTGTTTTCCGACTGTTTTTCTTTGCTAGTTACCGACATAATCCCTTTTCGAGTCTCACGATTTCCGCTTGTCTCAGCGTGTCTTTCTTTTTTTTTGTTCAGTTCAGATAGAAGACTGCGCCCTGGCTGAAATGCTATTCTAGGAGTCTCCTCTCCCTGTCCCCTTTCTGGAAAATCTTTTTTTTTTCCCGCGAGATTCTCCCTGCTCCAGAATTCCCCGCCCCCAAACAGAACCCGCGTCTTGGTTCCCATTTCGAACCATCTCCTCCTTTTTTTGCGAAATACTGTCGTCCCTTCCTGCATGTCCATTTCTAGAGAGAATAGTCACTGAGATCTACATGTTTCCGTTGGCGACCTTTCCTTGGTATAGTCTCCCTCGAGACTTTCGTTTCTCCCCTGTAGGTGGACTCGTCTGTTCTGCCTTCTTCTCTTGCGCGACGCCTCGTGCGGTTCTCAATCGTCCCCCTCTTCCCATATGCTCCTCTTCTCCTGGCCCGTTTTTTCTTTGTCTGGTTTAGCCTTCGACATAGTCCATTTCTGATTCTTCTGCTTTTGACCCTAAAACTCCCTCCGCTCCGCAGTTTTCTCCGCGGAACGCCCGGTTGATGACGTCGTCAGAACACTCGTGACCTGAGCCGTTCTTCCTTAAGAACGTATGCCCTTTCACCCCCGCGTTTTTTTTCACTGCTTCCCCCTGCCGGCCGCGACCACCGCGTCTTAAGCGCGTTTTTTTTCGGGGAAGAGCCTCCCCGGCGACGTCAGTTACTGATTTTCCCCTCCCCCCCCGGGGCATACTGAACGTTTGAATTCTCTGCGGCCATTTGCGTCCCTCTTACTGCGCTTGTGCTAGGCACTTTTTGTGGGGGCGATCTCTGTGCACCCATCCCCCCCCCTTCTGCCCCTCCTTAAAACTTCTTCTTTTCCCTCCCCAGCCCAAGAAGAGTATCCCCCCCCCCCCCCCCGCTTTGTCGTGCACGTGGCCGCGATCCGACGCCATTTCTGGGCGGCCGGACCGTCAGGGTCCTTTTCAACGACCCACGCCCATCCCCCCCCATCTTCCTCCATCAGACCTATATCTCTTTTTATAAGGGAGAGCCTCCAATCTTCTGTCCAGCTGCTAGTCGCTCCTCCACTAATTCTCCTTCACTTCTTCACTGCCACGTTAGAACTTCGCCCTTTTCTTCTACTACCTTTCCCTACGGTGCCCTGTTTCGTTTTAGTGCTCGCGCGAAGGTACGTTTTACGTTTCTCTCTCCGTGTTCCGTACACAGGTTACTCCCGCTTTTCGCGTTGATATGACCTCTCTTCCTCGCCCTCTCCTTCACTTCCAAGCAAAGCCGTTTTTTTTTTAGTGCGATAGGTGAAGAAACAGATTTACTCGGAGTCTCTTGGTCTTCACCATACTTCGCCTCCAAGGCAGCCCTTTTTATCCTTCTCAAAGTTTTTTTAAAAAAGGCGCGGCGCGAGCGGGTTATCCTCAGCAGCGTGGGCTCGCAGGAAGACGTTTGTACATTCAGATCGTCGTCGCTTTCCTCTTTTCCACGACATCGGCAGCAAAGGCCGGCCATGACCCCAGGCCCCTGGATATCGTTTTCGTTCCCCTATGCTCACGTCTTTTTTCTTGTTGGCTTCGTTACGGAGAGTCCTGGTCTTCACTCGTCAGCATTAATGCGTCCCTCTTCTGTTTCTTCTTTTTTTCATCTACAATCTTTCCCCCGCCGATTCTTTAAATTCTTTATTAGGAGGCTGAGTCCGGATTTTTTGTGTTGCCCACTTTTTATTTTTCATTTTGACCCCTGCCCGGCCTCCCGAGCATGAGTCTTTATTTCGTCAAGAACCTTGCGATTTTTCCCCCGCGCTTTTTCCGGCCTTTGCTGGAGACATTTCGACGTGCCCCAGTTCCAGTCCTACGGATGGTCCTCCTTCCTGAACCGCGTCCCCGGACGCACCCCGAGGACTGGTCCAGCTTCCTTGCCGGGCCGCGAGCTTCGCTGATTCTTTTTTTTCTTATTCAAGGTCTCACGTCTCCTCTTCGTCGCGGGGTTTTCTCTTCCCCCCCCTTCGCCCAGGAATTACGCGCCCCCCCCTGCGTTGCCGGCGCACCCCAGTTTTCCGCCCTTTTTAGACGCAGACGTTCTTCGCGGGGCTTTATTTCCCTTACGGCGTTTTCTTTTCGGATCCTCAGCGGTCACGCTTTCCCTGAGGCGACGCGGGGCAACTCGTTGTTCTTCATCAAGTTCCCTTCTTTCTCTCCCTTACTATGTTCCTCCCCTCTCCCAACATTTATTTTGGCCAAGTGATTTCAGCGTGCCGGATGCAGTACATCATGCTGGGAAGCAGTCGGATTCTCTCCCCCACTACCGCGAGTACTCACCTTTTCCCCTTTGTTCACCGTCACAGGCTTCCTCTCTTGTTCGCCTTTTCCAGACCTTTTTGTCGAGGCGTAGAAAAAGCGGACCAACCGCTCTTTCTCTTTTGCTTGGTCCGGCTTGCCCCTGAGATCCTCTACTCGGCGTACGAGGTCGCCCAAGAACTTTTTTTTGACCGTAAATGTACTTCCCCACTACCTTTTTGCCGCATCTTCCTTTAGAGGCCATCTTCGAGGTGCGAGAGGCGTGTCCGGCACTCTGCGTTTTTACTTCTTTCCTCAGTTGCGTGCCATCAACCCCCACCCCTCCCTTTTTGCTCGAGAACTTTCATAGTCGTCTGCAGTTGGCGCACGAGGCGTCCTTCCCTCAAGGATGTCGCTGCCCCGAGAGACACGTCGAATTGCCCCTTGCCCTCCTTGCGCCAAGGGTTGCGCAGGACCTTGTGCGCACAAAGATCTTCCTGCTGCGACCTGTTTAAGAGCTTTTTTCCTCGGAGCCCTCCCTTTTAACACCTTCCGTCATTCGCCGTGGCCATTCTTCTCCCCGCTGCGAGGTCGCTGTCTTTTGTTCTCTATTTTTCCGCCCCCCCCTAGACGCCTTCGGGCCTTCAGTGGACTTTTGATCATCAGATGAGAGGCGAGAAACTCACCGGTCTCTCCTCGGGATCGCTTGCCCTTTCCGTAACCCGTTTCCTTTTCCCCTCAAGCGTGTTGTTCCCTCTCTCGTCGACTTCTCTTAAGGCAAGGGTCTTTGATTTTTTTTCTACCTCCTGACAAATTCAGCTTGTCGCCGAGCAAGCCGGAAGAATAGTACCGTTGATCCCCCTCTCCCCTGCTGGCATCGACATCCGCGAGTGCTCCTTCCTCGCCGTGTGCTTTTTCTTCGACAGTCGGCGCGCCCCCCGGTTCCATTCCCTTTCTCTTGTAGAAAGCAGAGACCCCTTTCCTTCTCTTGTGAGACGAGTCACCTCTTCCCGCTAAGTTCGCGTAACCGACCCTGTGCTCTCTTTTTTTTCTGCACGGTGAGGCGCTTTTTCTTTCTTTCCGTCGGAGAACCTCCTTCGGCTCCTCACGCCCCGTCCTAAAAAATTGGCACGCGAGACTCCCTTGCTAAGGTTCTCCTCTTTCCGAATAATAACGGCTTTCCCGAGACAGAGACCCGTCCTATGGCTTCGATCCCCGGCACTTCTTCTTTTACACTCCCCGAGGACAGATTCTCCGCCGCGGACCTGCTGTTTTTTTTGAATTTGAAGGCACCTCTAGTAAAACTGTTGGCACACGTTTTTCTTCACGGTTCGCGATCTTTTCCGCCATTTTTTTTCCGTCACTGCGCGATAACCCAGATGATTTAACCGTGATTTTTGCGTTAGACACTAATACCCTACTCTTTTCCTCAATTTGTGTTTCTCTCTCGTTAGAGGAGTCTTCACTCGTAAATTTTCTTTATCAGCGCGGACTGGTTTTTCCTCTGTTCTCCGCGACCTGTTCACCTCCAAACCTGTCTACTGAGGTTTTACGATGCATCTTCCTGACCGCCCAGACCGGACAACTTATAGGCATGTCTTACTCTCCTATTCGAGGGCATCCCCTCCATATGACTGATCTTCAACCATGCTTTTGGAGCTTCCCGGCACAGAGCAGTCCTGCGTTCAAAACTAGTAGAACTCTGAGCACTGTTCTTCTCCTTTCCTGAGTTTATGTACGGGAGGTCTTGTGTCTCGACTCGCCTTCCTTAAGAAGAGATATGTTCAACATCGGCGGCTGGTCGGGATCCTTTTTTCCTCCGCATTGGAATAATTTTTAGAATGTGTACGGCCCCTTCCTCCCAGCTACCTTTGGCGCCTCCCTCTCTCTTTTCCTCCACAGGTGAGTTGTGCGACCTCCTTCCTTCCCTATTTCAGATTCGCTCCCCGATGATTTCGACCCTACCCCCTGGTACCCATTAATGTATAGGGGGGGGCATAATCTGACCGCGCGCCCCTCTTTCTAGAAGGGCAATAGGATTCGGTTCCTACCTCTTTTGGAATTTCTCCGCCGTCCTCCTTTCTCGATGAACCCTCCCTTCCCTTCCTTCCTCTGAAGTTCGCAGTCCTTGTCTCAGTATCTCTTTCTGAGGGAGAAGAACGAGCCCCTCAACTTTGAGAAAGAGTCCCTTTCACCTTTTTTCGTAACTCTTCCTTCCTTTCCTGCTCGAACAGTTTACTCTTCTGATACGGTGAGGGACCCGATATTGCGGCCAATTGGTCTGTCGACGAACTTTCGAACGCGAGGCTTCCTCCGGGTTCAGCTCTTCTCTTCCTTGGGTGAGGATGTTTTTTTTCTGCCCGATATCGGACGAGATTGTCCCCTTTTCCTAAGAGTTGAGTTTATGGACGTAGCCGATCATGACTCCGTTTGCGGTTCCCTTTTTTGACTCGAGATCAGCAATAGCCGCACGGGACTTTTTTTTCCCCTCCCGGTCATGCGCGGCGACTTTTCCAGCAAATCGTCTTCCTTTTTTTCGTCGCCCTTCGATGATGTTGGACCTCCGTCGCCGTCGCGTCAGTTTACCTTTCTCTCCCTTTCTAGTGATTTGCTGAGATCTCGTGTTTCTTTTTTTTGGTGGGCCATAGAAGAAGGTTCGTTTCCACAGATAGAACTGGCGGTCCTCCGTGTTCCGGTATTTTTCAGTTACTTTTCTACGACTTCGCGACTTTTACCTTAGAGTTGATTTCTCCTCTTCCTGCTCGATGCTGTCCCTTCTCTTCTGTTGGAGAAGTCCCTAATCTCCCCTCTTCGACCTAAAACTCCCCCTTCGTTGAAGACAAGAGGAACCCTTTGCTTCTCCCCTTCATCTTCAGACCGCTCGTTTCTCCTTCGTACGGAGCACGATCCCCGACCTCTTGCCCGTCGACCGGTTTCCCTCTACCTTTTATGCGCGCCGGCCGCTCCCCGCTTATTCTTCCTGGGCCTATTTGTCGATCGAAACCTCCCTCAAACCTCGGGAGAATCTTGTTCTCACATCCTCGCAGTTTCCCCTAGGAAATTTTCTGCTCTTTTTCTTGCACTTGCTCTCACTTTTTTCCCACGCGGAGCTGTACTCGGCGTCTGCATTTTTCCCCCCCGAATTCCCTTCTTGAGGTACCCTTGGCCCGCCGTACATGCACGTTCCTCTTCCCCCCTTTAAGGTAGACGTCCGATCGGGACTTCCCCCTTTGCCCTTTCTGTACGAGATTCTTTGACTCCCTTCTCGTTTGCGGCTTTCGGGTCCTTTCCGTACCTTTTGAAAACGCCCCTCCCCGTTCCCCCAGCCCCCGTACCCTCACTCTAGCCCCCGGGGGTCTTTCGGAGCGCACCTTCCCCTTTTTCCCTGGAGCCTGATCAATGTTCTCTGGCTCCACGATATTTTTCCTGATCCCCGAGTGCCCGGCTTTTCAAGACCGACGGGTCACGCCTAGTCTACGCCCCCGTACGATCGTTTCATTTGTCTCCTCTTCGAGGACGGTAGTGGTCGCCCGCCCGCATTTTCTTTGGACTCTTAGTTTTAACTTTTGGCGGGCCGCCCATAAGCCGCTTGATGTTTTCTTCGCAGCCGTTTTGAAAGAGCCGTACTCCTGCAGTCCAAACTTCTTGGGCTTTCTTGCGTATTCTTTTCGTT
>Ga0179593_1355353_pt1 | contig 12727 bp, 17 predicted proteins | sample CZODoug2_1_08_16_FD_185931 | JGI IMG/M metagenome (GOLD analysis project Ga0179593, IMG submission 185931) | Vadose zone soil fungal communities from Angelo Coast Range Reserve, California, USA - CZODoug2_1_08_16fungal (PacBio error correction) | ecosystem: Environmental > Terrestrial > Soil >... | reverse complement strand
CCTTCCCTTTTACCTCGACTACAGATTTCCCTCTTTTGCAGCTTCAGATGCGAGAATTTGTCCTTCAACTGTCGATATCTTTTTGAATTCGCGTTCCTTTTTCGCGAAGGCGTTCTGAGGTTCCCCACGCTGCCCCTCCTTTTCCCGATTTCTTTGCGTCGGTTTACAGCCTTTCGCACGCCTCCCCCTCTTTGCGTCACTCCCTCCGTTGGTTTAAACCACATCAGGACTGGTTATTTTCTTTGGCTTTATGCACGACAAATTGGTCATCGCTGCTTTGTACCTCTTTTTCTTCATGTTCTCTTCCGTAATCGCAAAGCTTCTTTCCCCGCTTGGTGGTCTTCTCCTATCAAGGCTGTCTCGCGCAATCCAAAGCTCCCCCCATCGGCCCTTGTGCGTCTCATATTTTATTTCCTGTTCAATGTCTTTCTCCGAATTCACCTAGTCTCTTCTTTTTTAACGCACTTCCCTTCGAGGGCCCTTTCCCCCAATTCAGAGCGGTTACCCCCGTTCGGCGGGACATTCTCTCTTCCCGGTCTCCTCTGTGACGCCAACCCTCGCGTGACGTTTTTTCGTGGGTCTTCCTTACTCGGCAGCGGTTCCCCCGAGTTCGTGAGCGAAAGTCCCAATGCGCTTCATGATATTCAGTATCAGTCCTACCCTTTCCTCCTTTTTCCGCCTGATCAGATTCGAGGGGAAGCCATTTCTTCCTTTCCTTGATCGTCAACTCATTTACCCGTCCTATTAGGCCCCAAAAATCTGTTCTCCCCTCACCGATGATTTTCCCTTCCTCGATTGTGAGTTTCTGGCATGGGCTATCGAGCTCTCCTTTTTCTAAAGAACTTCCTCAACCAGTTGCCAAGAAAAAATTACACACTACTTCCCTCCCCCTTGAAATAGTTGAAGAGATTTTTCAGTTCCCTATCAACTGAGGGACTTTTTCCTCTCTTTTTGCGCCTCTTCTGCCAACAAACCTGTTTCTCCAACCCAACGTCTGAATCACTGCACTCTCAAGGAGCCCCTGCAAGGGACTCCTCCTTCCTTCTTTTAAAAACCTTCTCGAGATTTGCCTGCCAAGCCCCGCTAAGCCCCCCTCTTTTCTTCCCTCTGAGCGACTGACTCCCCTCTTAAAGCCAAATTGTTTGCACTCTAATCCACTACCTCCCCGGTTTTATTGGTTAGGATGGAGCTCTGCACAAAATGATTCTCCCAGCATTTCTGCGTCCGCGTACTCTTTTCTGGAGTGTAACCCCTTTCCCGCAGCCCTCCCCACAGGCTTTCTCCCCATGTAGTACTTCCTTTTATAATCCACTCGAGAGCCGTCCTCTCCGTTGGTGCCTTGCGGGAGAGAGATCCACACCGCGACGAAAACGACGTCTTCTCCCAGGGAGGTTTCTCGCTTCTCCCACCAACACCCCGGCCCTCTCCCCACCATCCTCCTTCCTCTTCCCCACCCCTACCCCCCCCCCGCAACCCTCTCCCCTCACTTGCCATAACATCCTTACCACCCAATCTCCTTTCCCCGCCGCTTTTCTTCGCGACTCCCCCCTTTCCTTCTCGGCACTCCCTCTCACCACTCTCCCCTCCCCTCCGTTCTCCCCACCTATTCCCCTATCTCCCTCCTACCGCTCTTCTTTCCGGCCTCCATCGATCTACATATTCTTTTATCGCATTTCCCATCCCCATCTATCCCTCCACGCCTATCTCAATCCCTCAACCCTGAGCATCCCCCAAGTCTTTCCTACCGCCCCTCTCCCCTCCCACTCCCCTACTCGCTCCCCATTGTCCCTGCTTGGGTTCTCGCCCTATCCCCTTGTCCTACACCCCACTCTCCTCTTCGCCCTCCACGTCCTCCCTCCCTCCTCTACCCAACCTCCCCCCGCCCCCCTCTTTTTCCTCTTCATACCTCTCTATCCCCTTCCTACCTCCCTGAACCCCCCCCCCCCACTTGCCCATCCCACTCCCCCCTCCATTACCACCCTCCCCGCTGCTCCCCATTCCCCCCCCCCAACATTCCCTACGGCGTTCTTCCCTTGCGCCTCTACCCCCCCTTTTCCCCCTCTCTATGACCGTTGCTCCTTACTTACGCTTTAATCCTCCTTCTCCGGTCCCCCCACCGATCCCCCTTTTGCCCCTCCCCTTGCTCCTTCCACCCTATACCTCTTCTCTCACATCCGTTCCCCCCGTCACTCACTCCTCCTGTTTCGACCAGCCCTCCCGTCCCCACACTTATGCCTTTCTTTTTCACTCTCAGCGGCCTCTTTCTTCTTCTCCCCCATCCCTCCACTCACACTCCCACCGACAATCCCGTTATGACACCTTGACCCTGCCTGACCTATACCCTTCCAGTAGCATCCTCCAGCCCCCCCACGCTTCCACACTTTCACTTACCTTCTTCTCTTCCCTCCCTCCCCCACTCTTCCGTCACCCTCCCCCTCTCTCTGCCTCCTTCCTTCCTATCCACCCGAACCCTTCCCCCCCCTCTTTTTAAATTCTTTCCCCATCCCCCCAAATCAACGCCCCCGAGATTCCCCCCTTCAATCCGTCGTTCTTCACCTCCCCCTACCTTCCTCCCCTTCCTCCTTCACATCACCCCTTCCCCCCTTCGCCTCCCCACCACCCCCATCTACTTCCCGATCCTCATCTTCCGCCCCCCTCCCTATAACTCCTTTTCCCTCCCCCATCCCCTTCCCACTCCGTCGTTCCCTCTACACCCCGCCTCCTTCTGCTTCTTCCTTCATGTTATCGCCATGTGGTCTTTCTCTTTTGAACCGCCCCATACCGTATTTCTCGTTGACTCAGTCCTGCTTCCTCCTCCTTTAGGTGCCCCCTTTCCCTTCGATTGTTTTTTTTACAAGAAACCTTCGCGCTTATGGATCTGCAAAAAATTTGCCTTTACCTTTCTCTTCCCCTCTCTCGGACCCTTCCCTTCCTTGCTTCGAGAGGTTTTCTTCATGCCCAATTCTACCCCACCACGGTGTCTTTCCCCCTTTTTATTGAAGGCCGACTCCCTTTTCATGGGTCCCCCCGAACCTTTCTTTTTATTGAGGTTCTGACACAGATGTGTTTGTCCCCTCCATTTTCCGAAGCCTCAATCCTAAGCCCTTCCCCTTAATTGGATTTATCTAAAGCTAATTTCGTCAACCTTACTTTCTTCTTGAGATAATTGCTGTTTTCCACTTCCTTTTTTTTTACCCTCTAATGAATGAACCTCGTCCTCGCGGAATCGCATGCACTCCCCACCACACCAATCTCTGCCCACATCTACTTTTCTAGCCTCCTTCATTTTCTGTCCACTCTCGTAGAGGCGTTCAGTTCCAGTTCAGCCCCTTTTGGGCCCTTCTAGCTGAGCTTTTCTTTTTCCTCCCGGAACTCAACTTTTCTTCTTGCGCGCCATCCCCCACCCCTCCAGCCATGTCTCCATGTTTGAGACTCGGAACGCTTTGCCTGACCATATACCCTCCTCAACCACCTTTTCGTCCTTTGCTTTCTTCCCTTGAATCTGATTTCGACTTCCCCCGACTGCCACTGCTACTGACCACTCTCTCTAAGTTTAATGGAAAAGTTGGCCTTTTTTTATTACATTTTACGAGATCTTCGGTCTCTTCAGTCTACCGCCCCCCCCCATAACCACTCCACGTCAGCTTGGATTTATTTTCTCTGGAAGTTTTTTAGAATGTCCCATGAAACCTATCTTCGAATTTTCTGTGTTTCATTCCCCCTTTAGCCCGAATAGCTTTCCTTCCCCTTATCCTGCTGCCCCTGCGTCGTATGATTTCCCGATCCGCCGGGATCTCAAACTCTTTGAAACTACTGCCTTCTTTGCTTCCCGCTCTGTGAAAAGGTCCTTTTTTTCCGATATTTTTCCAATTTTCGTCAAATCTGATCCCCGTTTTCGAACCGGCCCCTTTTTCTCAAAACGAGTACCGAAGGGCAAGAACTCTATCCAGTTGGATCAACCAGTCTAGACGCGTGCCCCTCTCAAGTTCTTCAGGTCATCGATTCCGATTTATTCTCTTTCCTTTTTGTTTGGGAGGTAGGCTCTACCGGCCCTCTACCTGACCTGGCATCACTTTCGGGAAGCGTCATCATTGAGAGCCCTTTTTTTTTTTCCCTCCCCCCCCTTTATAGTGATTTTTTCCCGTCGCGTTTTGTCTTTTTTTTTCTCAAGGGCTTTCTTTTCTTTCCCGGCTCTCCCCTGAATTCATGAAACCACTCTCGTCGGGGCAAAAAGCCCCCTTCGCTTTTCCCCTGCCCGTAACATGCTCCTTAGTTTGTCAAAACATTAGGACGAGTTTCCATTATCCCCTTCTTCTTCCCTAGACTTTAAAAATGCATGCTTAGTGGCCGACTTCTTACCCATTCCAATAGGCGGATTTTCTCTCTCTTTGGTCTTTTAATTCTAGATCTGTCCCCCCATTAATCTCCCAAGCTTTGTCTAGTGTACCCTATTTTTATAATAACCTTGTCGGATCCCTGTCCGGAAGAGTATTCAGTTTCCTTTAATCATCCACTGCCTTATGAGGAACGTCCCCCCACTGCGTGAGCGGCCCTCTCTCTGTTCGATGCTCTTCTTTTGTTTCCACCGACTGCGAGCTGCATTGTTATATTTCGGCCAAACCCTTCGACGCTTTTCTCTGTTTTCGTCCCGTGCTCTTCACAATTTCCTATGTAGCCTAAAGTCGTTCCCCCTCTCCTTTATTCGATTTTTGTCCCAAGTTACTCGCCAGACCTTACCCTTCGTCCTTCATCAGAAATTAGTCCTTTGAAATCCCTTTCTCCTTTTCTTGAATTTCCCCCTTTTAATGTTGCTCCTGCTGTTTCGTTTTCAAATATCCGGAGCTCACCTGACTTCGAGATTCTATCTGTTTGATTTTCGGTTCCCGGTTTCCTTTTATAAGGCTGTCTCATTTGCTCCTAAATCTCTCCACCCAACCGTCCAGGCAGACCACACCTACCACATAGACCTCCTTCCATTGATGGTAGATGGTCCCGCTTTCTCTCCCTTTCTTTTGTATAGCTAGGGCTTCTCTAGTCACACTCCCCTGGGTTTTATCACACCAAACGTTTTCTTATGCCTCAGCCCCTGATGAACACCGGCTGGTTATCCTCCCCCCTCCTTTAGACTCCTTTTTTTTTTCAGACCCCTCCCCTATCTCGAATTTCACCAAGCCGCTCGTCTACAACTGTCTTCCCCTCTCTCTAATAGACCTCGGAACCGGTTCCCTCCTCCCTCCATGAACAGGTTCTTTGGCCCCTTTTCCTTTGATTTTTCTCCGGTTCCCAGCCAACTGTTGTGATTGGTAAGCATTTGCCTCTTCACCTTCAATAAATTGCTTTCTTAAACTTCCGTTTCCTCCTCCCCCCCAGTAACTTCTGTCATGGATGAATCTCTCTCTTTTCTAAACTTTTTTTAGATTCTCCCCCCCCCTTACGTAAATCTTGGTCTGAGGATGAGTGTTTATACCCCCATACATGTCTCTGAAGACTGTTCATGACGCCCACGTTTTCGTTCCCTCTTTCTCCCTCCGTGGTGACAAGAACCTTTTCTGAGGTAGTTGATCTCTTCCCCTTTTTTTTTAATTGCTCTGTTTTTTAGTAGTTGCACCCGCAGCGTTTTGATCGTTGCTACTGCCGGGCTACAATTTTCTTGCGACGTGGTGTCTTTCACCTCCTTCACTTTTTTCGATCCTTTCGGGGTTCGACCCCGACAAATTGTTGCCGTATGTGCTGCATCCTTTAGTGGTATTTCAAGGCACATTGTGGGGAAGTCACCTAAGCGATCCAGGGCTAAGTTTCAGTCAGTTGCTTTTCCCCTTCCCTTTTCCAATATAGTCACCTTCGATACTTTGTAAGTGTTTTTTTTTTTTTTTTTTCATTCTGTTGTACTATAATTTAGTTATGCCTCTCTGAGACGAATGCCCATCACCTTTCACCCCCTCACGAATTCTTTCTCCGTCGATTTTCGGTTTTCCCTCTTCCTTTGCGTTTTGCCCTCTTCCCACAATGTGCAATTCTTTCCCATAGAATGTATGTCGTACGTTAATTCTTTGGACACCGCCCCAACTCTGTACCCTCTTAGGTACGCACTTTCGGCTCTCTCATTGGTTATTTGCTCCCCTATACTGATCCATAGGTAAAAACTTCGCCCCAGTTTTTCATCCCTAATCGACATCTACTCAATGTCCTTCCCCTATCCCCTACTCCCTTCTTCCTTTTCCAAGAGCTCTATTACTTTGGACTTCCCCCCCCCACTTTCTTTTCTCTGTCCAACTGGGCCCTCTATCTTGGTAAGGTATACCATGTTATGCGGCCCCCCTCCACTCGACCCAATTTTGACTTCCTTGGTCTCTGGGACATTGGTTCTATGAACTCGTATGATCTTTTTTGAATAAATACCGTAGCTATCACCTCCTTAATTTTTTTCTTCTCAGCATCTCCACCAAAGACACGAAGACTCTTACTTCCCCCTCCGTCTCGGCTTGACACCCCCCCCCCACCTCTTTTACCCCTACTTTTTAATACCCCTTTTCCGGTGGCAAAACTCCACGTTTCTTAATTTATGTCCGGAAAGTCCCATCCGGAGCCTTTTTCCCTACGCTCTTTTTTTTTCCCAATCTGTCACCTCTTTCCTCTTGGTCTCCAGCACCTTTCTCACTCCACGTCCCCTCTCCCCTTCCCCCCCAATTTTTTTATGAAAATTTTTCTCATTCTTGACGCGGCCGAGCCAATTTTCTTTCCTTTTCTATTATTTCCTATTCTATCATTCTAATCAGTTGGTTGTTTCCTCTATCATCGAATGTCTCACTTTTCGCTGTCCGCTAGAATGATAGAAACTTTTGTTTTTCCCACCTTCGCTCCTTCTTTCCTGTAGAGTAGTGTCTTTTGAGAAATTGCTTCTTGCTTTCCAACGATTACAGCCAATTCCCTTGTCCCCTGAGGATTGAAACCAGCCTATTTTCCCCCTTTCCCGTTCTCTGCCTTCAAAATCTCCGTGCTTTTGTTGAAATCGTAGCGTTAGGATGATCCAGCCCGCTACCCCCCCCCCCCCCCCACCTTTCGAGAGATTCCTTACCTATTTTCTGATAGGTGGGAGTTTTTCTATCCCCTCCAGAAACATTTTCGTCTGATGTTCTCTCGGTTTTTGAGCCACTTGCCGTAAGTGCCCCCACTTTTCCCCAGTGATGCCCAATGCAGACTCTCGAGCTGGCTATTTACTTTCTTAATCTTCTAGATACCGTCCCCCAGGTTTCTACGGCATTCAACTGCCCTTTTTCGGGCTACCACAAATCTCCCTAGTTGGTTTTTATTTTCGTTTCGCATTGGTTTTTCTCTGAGGTCCTATTTTATCATGCTTTTAAAGGTAAATGTTTCTCCCCACTTGGGCCATTTACAGATTCGTTCGTTTCTATTTCCTCTTCTAAACTTTGAGCCGCACCTTTCTTCCCAAATTCGTAATCATGTTTGGCCCCCTTTCCCTCAGACCCCTGAATACACCTTTCGCGATTGTTCTTCCGAGATTGGAAGTCGTTGCAATTTGCGGAGCTGTCCCCCGCGATTCTTCACGACACTCTGTCTCAAACGGCGGTTTTTTATGTAGATTTTTTTTTATTTCCCCTGGATGTTCCCTCGTTTCCTTATTCGCATGGTTTGCATCCCCCTATATTCACAACAGAATTCACCCCTCCCACCGTATATTTTTTTTCAAATGTTAGATGTTTCCCGCTCTTGGCCGGTCATCCCCAGGTCTTGATCCTATTCTGAGATGTTTGCGACTTTCGGCCCCAACCACGTTTACAAACCAAGCTTTTGAAGACTCCCCTTCAATCCCCAAGTGCTTTTTCCCCCCTGTCTGTATTGCGTAAGTACGGTCTTTTGACAGTCCCCCCTCCCTTCTCTTTTGTCCAAACGCTTCTCTCAAGAAACCTTACTCCGCTGCTCTCCTTCAAGAGTTTTTTTCTCCTACCTCTCTCACATTTTTGTTCTTTTTTGGCACTCTATTCTCTTTGACCTCCCCCCCTTCTTTTTGCGTAATTCTGGAGCGTCCTTTAATAATTTTCTTGCGGGTCACCATAAGCCGCCTTCCCCCTGATTACCTCTTACCTCCCTTTCTCCTTCTCTCTTTCTAGTTTGTGGGATCGAGATTTCTCCTGACCCATATTGAGGACCTCTTTTTTCTGTCTTCTTTGAGGTTGTTTCCTCCCCTCCCAATAATTTCTCTAGGCAATCGTTCCTCAACGGTTTGGGCCGTCGCGTGTTGCCATGCCAAGACACCTTGTTCGATTTTTTTTGGTTAGAGAAACCCGTTGCATTGCCCTTCCCTCTTTTGTATCTCTCTTCCCCGTTCTAATCGTTTTTCTCTCTCTTGGCACGGAAACCTATCAGAGGTTTTTTTCTTCCACCCTCCCTGCCCGGCAGACCGTGGGAACCTCACCAAATTGTTTGCATTCTTTCTCCTCAAGCCTGGAGAAAATGTGTTTGACGCCCAGCTTTCTCTTTAATATTCCCCTTTCCCTTTAAGTTCTTTTATGTTTACGAGTCACCTATCGTCCCCAAGCTCACATTCTTTACGGTTTGTGTTTCATGGCCTTCTTTTATTTCCGAATTTTTTTCCTGCAAATGCCAGCTTCCGAAAGGGCCCGTGTCCTCAATAACAGATGCCTTCCCATCTTCGCCTGTTCTCGCGACCGCAAATCTGCCTCCTCTTTCTTGCGCCTTTCCCCCTTTTTACATGGTGCCCCCTTTTCCTCATCTGTCCTGGAGTTTTTAAGACACGTGACCTGGTAGTCTGGAGTCTTTTTCACCCCCCCTCCGTAATACCTTACTTTTTTGGAAGACTTTCGTTCTCACTCGAGGTGGTTGAAGCCTTTCCTCTCCGCTCAAAATAGTTTCTTTTTTGGTCAACGCAGAGACCTTCCAGTACTATTAAAGATCCTCCCGCAATGCTTGATGTGACCAACCCTTCACCTACGGTGTCATTTTTTTTTACTGTCCCCTACTTGGTTCTTATGAAATTTAGAGACTAGTGGACGTGCTTTTATATCAAGTTCTTCCCTATACCCTCCCTCTTCGGGAAGGGGATCTAGTGTTTTTATCTGTTCTCAGTGATCTTCTTTTCATCCCCAGTTTTGAGAGAGAACCTCCTCCGCGTTCTATTCTTCCAAATTACGAATCCAGAGATATTCCTGACAGCTCCTTCGACTTTTGCTTTGACTTTACTATCCTCCTCTCATAAACCTTCATGCGGTTACAATACCCCCCCCCCCCCCCCCCCCCCCCCCCCCCCTCCCCCCCCCCCCCCCCCCAACCCCCCCCCACCCCCCACTTAGAATTTCTGGATGAAACCCAGACCCCGCCACCCACAGCCACCGCCCCACCCCCCCACACACAGACCCAAACCCACCCCACAACACCAACACCCCTCCCAACAAAAAAGACCCCCCCCCCTCCAACAACACACACCCCAAACACCCCAAAAAAGACAGCAAAACACCACCCGCCCAAAACAAGCCCCGAACCCCCCCCCCCCACCCAAAACCCAACCGCCACAAAACGGCCACCCACCAACCAACGAAACCCCACCCCAACCCCCATCCCCCCCACCAAACACCCCAACCACAACCTCCTCCCGCACCACAACACCGCCGCCCCCCACAACACACCCCACAACCACACCGCAACCACCACCCCAAACCAACACAAACACCCCACACCACAAACCCCCCCCCAACCCCCAACACCCAAACAAAGCACCCCCCACACCCAACAAACCCAAAACACACACCCCCCCCCCCCCCCCCACACAACACAAATCCCCCACCCCAAAAAGCCAACCCCCCCAAACCAACCCCACACTTCCTCCTTCCTTACAGTGGAATGATTTTTTACCTGCTCTTCCCCCCCCCACCTTTCAAATGGCTATCCGAGTTTCATTCCCCGAACTTTCTGAACACTTCCTCTCAGGGCTACCCCTCTATCAAGTGTCTGTTAACAGTTCCTTTCTCATTGACTGTTGCGCCTGTTTTCAGTTTTGCTTTATTTGATTCCGCTGACTTCTATAAGAATCCCGAATTGTTTGTTGTTTAGCGATAATTCATCGTCTGAAAGGTTACACCACTCTTCTTGTACCCCCTAGCTAACGAGAACTGTTTACTATATATATCTTTCTTTAAAGTTCTGTCCGTGTGGTTAGTGTGTTAGAAATGGGTCGTTAGTGATTCACAAAGCATTTTTATTTTTCCAATTTTCTCTTCTTTGCCCCAATCTTTGCTTCTTTTCCAACAGAATTTTCGTTTGCCCCTCCCTTCTTTTTTTTAACCTTCACCCGTTTTTCCACCCCTAGGCTTGGGTTATTAGTTTCCCGGTTTCTTTCGACCCTAGAAACTTAGGATAGTGCTGCGGAAGATCTTGCTCGTTTTTTTTAAGTTTGATGCGCAGGACCCCCCACATAGCTTCTTTGTCTCTAGTTTTTTGAGTGACAGTCCCAAGCGCTTTCTTGGAAACCCCTTACCTAGAACAATTTCCCCGAGGCTTGTTACCTATTGCGTCATCCCTTTCGATAATAACGCACTCCTTTTGTATAGGCCCTTTCACATCCCCCCCTCCCCAGTATATTTTCGACCCAATCTAGATTTTTTCTTAGTTGCCCTTGTTCCATCCTCTCCTGGCGTCGTGATACTATTCTCTTTTCCCACTTCATGTTCTTGCTCCCCAATTGAAGTTTTTCGATGGGCAGTATAGGGGTTCAGGAGCCCCAGTCCGACTTCGTTCACACTGTCCTTCTCGTCCCAACTGCCAGTCCCCAGTCGTTGTCTTCAAGTGCCCCCCCCTCCCCAATGTCTTTCCTCTGGGAAGAAAGTTGCTAGCTTTACGTCCCCTCTTTTTATTTTGTCTAAACTCTTTCGTCGGTTTCGGCAGCGATTGGTGCGTGTTTCCTATGTGCTATTTCTAAGAGCGGTTTTTTTTTGATTACTTTACGGACTTTACCACAACCCCCCTCTTAAAACAACCCCCCCTGACTCTCACGGACTATTTTGTCTTCTCTTTTGGGGTGACGAGTTTCGTGTCTACCCTCGCGTGATTGTTGAGCCGATCTCTCTTTCTAACTAGTCCACCCCTTCTTTCTCCACCGCTGTTTTAGAGCATTCCCCCTTGCGTTTCGCACCATGCCCTTTACCCTTTTACCCTTTGATGGTTCTTTTCCCAATCCCTGACCTCGAATGCCTCCCCCCCCCAGCTCTGCCCCTCTTAGGCGCTAGAACTATTTTAGGAACCTTTTCCCCCCTTCCCCCTCATAGAACAGGTTTTTTCTTGGAGTCCAAATGTTTCCCCCCTAGAGTGACTTTTTCATGCCTGACTTCCTGGAATGAGTCCCCCCCCTGAGAACCATGTTGGCGGTATTTCCCATGTTCCATCCCCCTCCCTCTCCCAACACGTCGGTTTTCTCCTCCCCCTTATGGACCATCATGGAGATCTCTTCTTTATCTACTCTTGTTGTTGTTTTCCGTCCCATGATTATCCAATGCCCAGTAGTTGTATTGCTGCGGGTTTGTTGTTCCCATCCATTTGTGACTGGCCCCCTCTCTCCTTTCCACATACATGGTGGCCCTCAGAACCTGTGGGTCCCATTTGCCCCCCCTTTCAACCCTGTTTTTCCTGGGTCGGATAGACTTAACAACTTTCTTTTTCCTCTGTTTCCTCTGCGGAACTGACCTTTCCTTTAGTTGCGGAAGGCACTTCTCTAGAGTTTCTTTCCCCTCGGTCAGGAGGATAACATTTACCTGGGCGCCCTGAAGCCTTTTTTTTCCTTTCTTGCTTCGGACTTCCCTTTGGTTTTGAGTGTTCCCTCGATTTTTTTTAATTCGAAGCTATTCCTCTGATGCCAAGAGTAACACCAAAGTCTCCACTTCCGCTCGTAAGGTTCTGCCCCCTTTGTTTCTGGGTGTCCCCCCTCTCCCTTTTAGTTTTTCTGTCACCAATTCGCCTCTCTAATCATGCTGCCCCCCCCACCGCTTTCCACAAGTTTCATTAAGATCTGTTCATCAGTCGATCCTGTCTTCTCCAAACTCTCCCGTTCTATCTGTCTGCTTGAATCCCCCTTTCAATTGTAATTCTGTTGTTTACCCCAGAATATGACATTTGGAGCCCTGCCCCGACGGTTTTTCCGCCTATACCCTCTTTTCTCCCCTTTACAAATTAGGCCTGGGCCCTGTACCATGTCCTTCTCCCGAATAGTAAAACTTCCGCGACTTGCCGATGAAATCCTCCCGCTTTTTTTCGGCCCCTTAGCCTTGTTGTTTCTTCTACGTCTTTCCTTTGGCGTTCCGTTCTTCATTGTCTGACGTGCAATAATCCCTATGACACGCCGCTTTCCCCGTTGGTTAGGGTTCCCTTTGTCCGTCATTTACTTCCCCCCTCTCCTTTCGACCCCTAGCAGAGTATTAGGCCCCCGAATCCAAGTTCATCGTCTTCTCGAAGCTCTTCTTTCCCTTTCTGGAATCTACGTGGCGAACTTCATTTCTTTTACCACCTCCCTTCTAATTTTTATTTCTTTTGCTTGTCTGAGAAGCCCTGTTCCCCGTATTCCCTATGTAATGAAGTACAGAGTGGCCTTTCTCACTCCCCTTCAAACCGCCCCCGTAATTTGCTACCGAAGTTTGCCACCTTTTCTTTCAAAATTCAGTCTAGCCCCCTCCCCCCGAAAGTGTTTCCCCGTTCCCTTACTCTG
>Ga0179593_1684748_pt1 | contig 12728 bp, 22 predicted proteins | sample CZODoug2_1_08_16_FD_185931 | JGI IMG/M metagenome (GOLD analysis project Ga0179593, IMG submission 185931) | Vadose zone soil fungal communities from Angelo Coast Range Reserve, California, USA - CZODoug2_1_08_16fungal (PacBio error correction) | ecosystem: Environmental > Terrestrial > Soil >... | reverse complement strand
AAAAAACACCTTTATCGACGCGTGCGGCGATTGCCCCTTTACATTGTTGGTACCGGGACCTTTTTTAGGTGGCGAAATTTTTTTCCAAACACCCTGGCGGGCCTTCCTGTTGGGACCCCGAATCCAACAGTGGGGCTCTCCCTTCTCTCTTTTTCACCCCCTGGTGACAGCGCCCTTTCTACGGCAAGGTCAGTTCTACACAGCAAATGCTCCCCCCCCCTCTCCACCATGTTGTACACCCACACTGGTACATCACCCCAAGTCATGTGATAAACCCCACACCAAAACAACAAACCCCACATGACGGGAGTTCTCTCTGTGGGCAGTGCAACTTTTGCGGGCATTCACGGTCCCAGTTGGTATTACCCCTCCGACCAGGATGGTCCCCCCCTTTTCCTCCCTTGCACAGACGCAGTCCGCCTTTCTTTTGTGGTCGAGAGGTGCCACCTCTTCAATCGCCTTCATTTCCCAGGTTTTTCTTTTTACTTCTTTTCCAAATCAGAAGCTGGGTCGACTTCTCCCTTTCTCATAACCGAATAAGATTTCCCACTCTCATAGGGAAGGGCTATCCCTTCCGTCCGTGGATGCCGCCCACCTTTCTAATTTACCAGATGAGCAAGTCATCACGGCACGTCCGCGGGTAGCTCCTCTACACGCAGTTGATGTAGTTGCTTCCGAAATGCAAACACCTTCTTCACACGGCACATCGATGGCTTCTAACAGTAAAAAACTTTAAAAAGGAATCTGGATGAAGGCTAAAGCTCCCTCGGGTTTTACCTTATCCCCAAGTTTCCCTCTTTCGCGCTCCCGATTTTTTCTTTGGACCAGCTCGCCGAAGCCCCTTTTTGAGGCCAGGCCTTTTCGACCACCCGTAGACCACGGCGGTGTCCCTTCTTTCATCGAAACGCCCCTTGCAAAAGCCAGGTACGCGGTCCTCTTGACAGGAATGCCCCACTTGTCCTCTTTCCCCCTTACCATAGCGCGGGGGTGAACTCCCCTTTTCCTCCTTGCGACGTTTTTTGTAAACAGGTTTTTTCACACACACCCACACCCCCAACAAAAGGTGTTTTTCTCAGAACGCAGGAAGTCTTTCATTACGAACATACCGCCCCACAAAATGGGAGAATGCACCCATTTTTTTAATCTTTTGAGGTCAACACACCAACTCCACAAACCCAAACAAACAAAAAAAAACAATATATCCCATCCCTATTGTGGGTGGCAAATGATAACTTTTTTACTATTTGTTTTTTTTTTTTTTTTTCCCACAATAATTTATCTATTTGTCCATAGGATGGACACAAGCCCACCTTCCCTTCCTCCACCGCCAGTTTTGGTTTGTCCTTTACCCACAACCCGGAAGGAGTGTCCGTCCTTCCAACGTAGTGTCCTCTTTTGAAGAAATTTCCCCACACCATTCTCGTGAGATGCTCGGCCGCGCCCTCTTTTCATCCCCGAAAACCGAGCAGCTCACAGACGCGTTTTTTTTACAAAATCTTCTTCAACTGAGAATCGGATAGGTTTTTCATAAAATCCCACCCTCCAAGAAGTGTTTGCTTTTCTTTTCTTACCATCAAACGTCGTGCCCCTTTTCCATTTTTGTTCCATGTGATTCCCACATCTTTCATCGATCGGACATCTATCCGGAAATCCGTCTTCATAGTCGGTCTCCTTCAGCTCAGATGTAGAGTCACGTCCTTTTTCATGATCCCCGATCAAGGTCCGGCCAGAGATCAGTCCCCCTGAACAGGGCACACTGGCCATTTCACGGCTCACCGTGCTCTCCCCCTGAGCGAACAAGTCTCTTCCCTCGGAACGAATTGCCGGCGAGGACCATTTGGAAACGGCAACACGCGCCGCCTTCCCCCCCTTGCGGCGGTTTGGGTAAGAGCGCACTTCCATCAAGACCTAGACCGCACCACCTCTCTTTTCCCTTTTACGGGACCCCACAGAATTCCTTCTCAAGCGGCAGAAGAAGTCCCCCCCGGGAGAACATCCCCTCACGGCAGCAGGCCAAGCCTATGAACCATCTACAGAGCGCCCCATGCATGAGTGTTTGAGTCGAGAGATGATAGATACCCATATCAAGGTCGTAGATTCTTTCCTTTTTTCGCCTCTTAAAAACCGACCAACGCTTTATCACGGAGTCACGGTCGTCGCGCTTCCCCACGAAGCCTTTCTACCTCCCCCTCCCCCAAGGTGCAGGATATATACCCGCCCCCTCTATCTTAGTATCAAACACAAGCCGCGCTTCCTTCCATAGCTTAATAAAAGGCGCCAGCTATTTCCCGAAGCAGCAACGCTAGGGCCCAGTCTCTCCCCAAAAAAAAAAAAAACCCAAAAAACATTTAACCACAAAAAAAATTTCCCCTTTTTCCCTGGTACGACATCAAAGATCAACCCTTTATTTCCCAGACACAAACAAACACCTTATCTACCACCTTTTGCACACAGCACCCTTCTTCTCTATCCGGCGCAAATCACAGCAACCCGAACTCCACTGTCTCCCCCGACGATGGAGAGACCCTTCTGAACTAACCAACTACAGCATCCCCACGCAGCCTCCTTTTTCCGTTTTCCATCTTACTCGAGGGCCAGTTAAAGCACCCGTCTTTATCCCTGGTCTTGTCAGTGGACAAGATTCTTCCTCCTTCTCCTTAAAATTAACCCACCCCGGGCACACAGGCAATCGTTTCTCCCCTCCCGACATCTTCGCCCCTTTTCCCCCACCAGGCATGGTCAAAAAAATTTTCCTCTCATCGTGATGAGTTGTGAAGAGAGATTTCTCTCCCACCCCCACCCCCCCCTTTTGTTTCCCCTTTTCACTTTCGTATCGAACGTAGAAGCCCCTGATGCTCCAGACCCTCCTTTTTCTCATTGCAGAACACACGCGTTCCCCTCTTTTCTTCTCCTGCCGCCCAATCGGAGATGATAAATGGATTTCACCAGGTTGCCGATGTCGACGGACCCCTTTTCCTCCCGTGCTCTGTTGTTGGGTTCCTAACTGCTAGTAGTTGGGAGTTCTCGCCCTTTTTTCTTTCTCGTTTAGACCGTGGCAGGTAGAACTTTCTTTCTTTTGAAGGCAGGGAAAGGGATGGATCAAAGCCCCATTTGTTAGTGGCGGGAATACGTCCCTTTTTTTAGAAGGTTCTCCACCGTGTATTTACCAGACAGCCGTCATCAGCACCCCTATTTTTCCCCTCTTTATTTACCGTCTCGGCCTCCCCGTCCTTTTGATAGAAACTTGAACTTGAGAGCTCTCCCGGTCGGGGACAAGATCCCCTTTGTGTCCTGCCTTTCCGGCGGAGAGGTGGTTCCTTACTTTCCTTGGAAGACGGTCCCTTCTTCTTTCCCGCACTGTGGCGTTGACTCTTCTCCCGGGAGACCAATACTCCCCTCCACCGCCTTTTTTTTTCCCACGCCAAATCATCTTTTGCTTGTTACCGTCCATTATGGGGAACGTTTTTTTTTTTGACAGAGGAGAGGGGGGTTCCACGCACCTCTCACCAACACCGCCTAGTGCATTCCCTCTTTGCCATTTACCCCTACTTGGGTTAGAGACCTGACTTCGTTCCTCACTCACACTTCAACCGGCACCCCCTTTCGCTTCGGGTGTTTGCGCCTTTGCGCATCCGTTCCGAACCCTCTTTTACTAGCAATGTCCCCCAAATCTCTGCCTATCCGTGTCAGCATTTTCCAGTTCCGAATGCACGTTTTATCGACCGGACCGCAAACTTAGACGGTTAATTTACCGGAAAGTCCGCCTTTCTCTTTCCTACAAGTGCTCCTCCCTCTTGAAGCCAACGATGCAAGCCTAAACGAGGCCGAATCTTCTTTCTTGAACACACCAATCGGGAACATCACCTTTCCCACTCTATCTAGTTAACAACTTTGATGAAGGTACGAAGACTCCGGACACGCACGCCACCTTCAAAACGGCTGAGGTCTCCCAGAACATAAAGAACCGTCCCTCCCAGGACATTGAGAAGGCTCCGTATATGGCTCCCCCGGCCTTGTCCGCGGACGCACGATTTTTTTTTCGACGTGTTTCTCCTCAACTTATCCGGATTACTTTTTGGGAATTTATCGACTCCTTTGTTTGTGTTGGTGACGTGCTTTTTTTTGGTGGCGACGCCTTTCCTCTTCCCCCTTTTTCCCGGTTGTTGCTGGCAAATTCCTTCTCTCCTCCCAAACGAGGTTCTCCTTTTTTTTTCAGCGTCCAAAGTCTCCCTTCAGTAAAGTTCCGCACCTGCTTACAACCAATTTTTTGCTTCTTCCGAACTCCTTGCCCCTAGATGCATTCATCCACAAAAACTAGCTTTCCCGGATAGTCGGCACACGGTTTTACCCGCCATCCTAGTTGTTGAGGTAAATCACCAATATTTTTCCTTACCAGGTACTTTTCCTTTTACCGGCAATATGGTGCTTTCACACAGAATGAGATACGTTCTTTCCTTGAGCGGAAAATGGTCTGGGTGGCCAAATGACTGTGCTTGAGGGCTGCGGCTATTTCTCCAAGAGCTTCTTTAGAATCGTTTTCCCCGCCACAATACTCTTTTTTCAGGGCCTGATAAAATCGCTATTAAGAGGTAGACCCTCTTAGACCCAGACATATGACACTGTTCTAATTCCCCCAACAGCTCCTCCCGAGCAGAAAAAAAACGTGCCTTATATGTGCACCATACTCCTCTCTTTCCTCCCGTTGATTTTTTAGACCACACCCCCATCCGACCTCCGTCAAACCAGATCTTTTTCAGGACAAAAAAGATCGCGGCAAAACCTAGAAATTATGCCCCAAAGTGCCTCACTTTTCCACCTCCGTTCATGAAGCTCTCTTGCGCAAAAGGGATCTGCGCGTACAGCTCGCAGTCGCCCCCTTTCCCCTTCACAGACCACGTACAGCACCGCAGAGAATCGGCTCTTCATTTGGACACCACCCCTTCCCCCCCCCCCCCAGTTCGAACCCCAGAGCGGATCAAGCACTCATCGAAAGCGGCCCCTTCCTTGCACACTCCCGTGATCACCCTCCCCACTACCCCCAGGGGCTTGATTCCAAAAAAAAAAAAAAACAACACCACACATTGGCCTCTGTCACCCTCTAACCCCTTTCAGAGGGAAAAAATGAATTTCCTGACCAAGATGGACCCTTTTTTCAATTAACGCCTCCGAAGCCCTACACCCGTTAGAGTTCCTTATTCCAAGACGAGCGGTTCAAACATCCACTGACTCCCACACCAACTCCCAACACTTTGCCGCATTCCCCTATTACTTAAACACCTAGATTGAGAGTTATTCGCTCCCACCACACACCTTATATGTACCTGTCAAAAAAATGGAGCATTTTTCCCCCAGCCGAAGGCACCGCAAGGAGAGTGGTCTTACAAAAGGTTTTAACCACCCCACCATTCCTCTACTTTCCCACAAGGAAACACCGCTCCCCAACCGAACACCCCCCCTTTCTCGAAAACAACATTTCCAACACAACATCACAAGGCGTCCTTTTCCCAAGTCCCTTTACAGAGCCCCATCCAGCTCGATTCCACAGCTCCCCAGGCAAGACAGATAAATAAGACGCGGCATCTTCTTTCGCTCTGTCTTCCCCGAGTAATATTTATTTTTTTTATTTTTTCTTATTTTTTTCCTCATCCCAGCAGGGTCCTCTTCAGGGCCCAAAAGAGCATCCCCTTTAAAGTACAACATACACGTTTCTACAGCTTTGAACCCACCCCTGTTAACCAGGCCAGATGCCCTTCCAAGCCAAGCACTCTCTCACGAGCAACTATCAGGTATACCAGGTTCCTTCAGTCGCAAAATCACCGTGGCTTCAGAAGGCAGAGATGGCAAACACAAAAAACAAAAAAAACCCCCGAAGCCGGGAGCATCAGAGCTTTCCGCGAACCACTTCTCACCGTGAGCACGACCTCCGCCCCCCCCTTTGACGAGTTTTAAAATAATGGCTTACCTCGGGGACTCTTACCCCCTTTCCAGGACCCCGGACCTTCAGGCACCCTTTTTCCTCCACAACCCGGGAGGTTTTCAGAGCGCAAAAAGACTTTAGGCTAGCCTGCCTCAAGAATCCTTCAGGTCTTCTTTTCCCGAGGCAAAGTCTGTTTTTCTTTCTTCTTTTTCGGGGTTTTCCCAGCAGGCACCGCCCGTCCCCCCCCTTTTTCCGGACTTTCTCTTGGGGATCAGTCGGCCTTCCTCCCCCTCTTGGTCGTCGTCCGGCCCCCTTTTTCCCCTTTCACCAAACGCCACACAGTGCCTTTACTCCTCTTGCTCCGGAAAAAAAGTCCAGTTATCCACCAAAATACCCGCCGTCCCTTACCCCACCTTTTACTCCTTCACCACTATCCCACCACCTTCTTTTTTTTACGATAGTGAAGCAAACCAGCCGCCGCTCCTCACCCCTCACTGCTTACACTACGGCAGCGCAAGTCCTTTCTCCTGCAGCACCGGTTCGCTCAATTGTCGCAGGATTCGGAAAACCTTCCCACCTCTCTTCACTGCGTTCCTTATTCACCCGCTACAGCGGAGCCTCTCTCCCTTTTTTCCTTCCAGCATTGCACCCATTCCCCTCCATGGCTACACGCCGCTTCTTCCATTTTCTTCATTCCTATAATCACCCCCCCCCATTTTTCGAAAATTCACTCACCCACCATTCCTGACATATCCTATCAAGTTCGCCGACCTCTTCCCTCTTTCCGGGAGTTACAGCTTTTCGTGGACAGGATATCGCCGGTCTTTTCATCCCGCTCAAAAACCCCTTTTTTTTTTCCCTTTTTGGCCACGGCGAACTACTTCCCAAGGCAAACCCGGCCTCCTTTTTTTTTCTCTCTACTTTTCCTCGTTGTTCTTTGGCCGAAAAGAACGATCTTTTCTTTTTTTCTGGGACTGTAGTCTCCCTTTTCCTGGTCGCCGGGTTGGTGGGATAGCTGAGACCCCCCCGGCCAGGACGCAGGGCTTCCCCCTTTTTTTTTTTTCCCCAGAGGCCTGTAGTTTCCGTAGATGCCCCCGCTGCTTTTGTTTTCTCTAAAACTTCCTTTTTTTTCTTTTCTTGGTGGGGCTCTCCAGCGTCGGTAGCAGTTTCTTTCTCCGCTGAAGGCAGGAACGAGCTGTTTTTTTTATCCCATTTAGGCAAGCCCTTAATGTAGAGGAAGGAAAAACTCCTTTCCCAGACCCTGCCGAAAACCAATTTTCCCCCTTCCCCTGCCCAGCGTTGCAGCGGCAAGCTTTTAAGTAAAAAGATAGAGATGGCTGTCTTGCCTTTCCTCGCGGCATGGATTTGCCCTTAACGGAAAATGTGGGGATTCTCCAAATTTGTTCTCCTTACTCTTTTTCTTTTCATCGAGGAGGACGGACGCCTCCCTCCTCTTAAAGGCACTGTTGGCGTTGTTTTCTTGGATGACGGCCGGCAACGATCACCTTTTGCCCTAATGGAGACTCCTTCCCGGAGATTGTCCGTGCCTATGGGGCTTTCCCCGAAGAGCGAGAAGGGTAGTTCCACCCCCATCCGTATACAACTTCCGTCGGAGCATTGACTATATTGTTTGCTCCTCGGATCTATTTTTCTCCTTCCCCCTTTAACGCACCCGGGGTGTTGGCCTTCTTCGGTTTGGATTCCCCTTCATCCGTTCCGCTCCGATTCGTTCATTTTTCCCTTTTTTTAACTAGTATACTTTCCGTGCCGGCCGTGCCTTCCCGGTGTTCCCGCTGTTGATGAGCCGTCTCCGTTGACGTCCTTCCCCCACTGAGCCGCTTCCACGATGCACGCCGTTTTTTCCGACCTTTTTCTGCTGCTTGGAGCCTTTCTCCACCTGGTCTTTTTTCAAGGGCATCACGTGAGCTTCTTTCCCGCCCGCACTCTTTCTCTTGGGTGCGTTCCCTCCTGCCGACCGATCCAGTCTTTCTCTTCTCCCTGCCTGCTCTTCTTCTGATGCCGGGTTGCGGCGGCTTTTCGCGAGCACATCCCGGATCGCCCTGATCCAGAAAAAAATCAATCACTCGTTGGCGAGAACTCTTTCCTTTTTAAGAGAAATGGCCGGTTAAGTGGGGTGGCGACTAGAATTCTTCTTTCCAAACCATATTTCGGCCCCGTCCCTTATCAGTACCAAGATGGTGTCGCTCCCACCCGAGTCCCCGCCCTTTTTTTCTTCTTAGGAGGACTGAGGGGCCGGAAGTTCCTTTCCTACGCCGCACAGGCTGATCACGGACCTACCTGGAACTGATATTTTAAACAGCAAAACCCCTCACTTTTCCCCAGGACCGGTTCTTTTTTTTCTTTTTTCCCCTTCGCCATGGTGGGCAGAAGATGCATCCAAGAAAAATGACGAGTTCTCTCGACGTCCGGTGCTTGATACACAAAGGGACTTTTTTCCTTTTATCACGCGTTTTTCTTTAAAAAAATCACAGCGTTTTTTCGCAAACGGGGATGGATGAGTTCGTCGGGTGACTCCTAGCAGATACTGCGGTGCTTCTCTTTTCCATCAGGCGCTGTTCCTTTCTTCGCTCACTAACGATAGACGTCCCTAGAATCGGGAGCGGTTATCTTCCCCTCCATTACATTTCCCTGCAAAGGTGATGTCCCCCCTCTCGCCATCGCTTCTCATTCTCCTTTTCCGTCGAGGTGTTTCCCTCCTCCTCCGTTGTTGGTTTTTTTCTCTAGTTCACCTTTTTCAGTGTATGTCATCGTTCTTACAGTTTTCTCAAAGTGTTCCCCTTTCCCCGGATTTCCCCCTCCTTCCGTTTTCAGGCTACCGCTAAAGATGCCCTGCCCAAAGTCCCCCGTCTTAGTGAGCGCTCCCGAGTCGTCCCCTCTTCTTTTGTCCAGCCCCCTCCCTCTCCCTTTTTTTTCAGGATCGCGATGCTTCACCATAGCCACCACTTCGCCCTCCCCTGGAGATCATCTTCTTAACGGTTCCGCCGGTCCCCTCCACAGTGAAGGCATCCCCCCCCCAAATTCGGTATCCTGCCACCCATGGTATGGTTCCCGGTGGCGGAGGTCCTCTTTTCTCCTGGGGGGGGGGTAGGTTGGTTCTGTACCAGTTTTGGTGCAACGGTGGGAAGGAGTCGGAGCATTCTTCTCTGTTAAAAAGTTTCCTTACTCCCCCCAGTCCCAAACGGGTTTCAAATAGTTGGGGAGGATCTTTTTTATGCACCTTCTTGCAAAAGAGCCCGTCTCGTGTTGGGTACTGAGACTACATCCCCAACCCACCCCAGAAGGATTTCGTAGTCTTTCCCCACGTTATTTCCCCACCACTCGGGATATCTTATTTTGCCTTCTCCCCTTTCCGCCGAAACCAGGCCTAAGCGGACCAGACGGCCTCCATGGATGGACGGGTGAGGCGTTGGTTCCCCCCCCCCCCCTCTTGGAGCCTCCTTATTGTGCGGGGAGGGAGGTCCCTCACGTGATGACGTTTCCCCTTACGATGTCCAGTCGGCCTCCCGCTCCTTCCCTCGTCCGTCGCCCCCTGCGGTGCATACGTGGTTTTTTCCCGACATTTTGTTATTCCCCGGCGGACGTAGACTTCTTCCTCACCCCCTTCCTTCGACACAAGCGGCCGGAACGCAGGCCCCTCCCTCCGATCTTTACCAGTGCACGAATCGGGCCTTTTTTCCCACCTCGCTAAAAAAGGACCGACAAAAACCGGCACACATGCACCACAACAACACCACGGGAATATCTAGGGTCCAAACGGATCACTCTTACGAAAAAGCAACCCCTGAGCCTCTTTTGGCAACTTGAACCAAGGAAAAGAGCGGAGTGGAGCCTTTAACCTTTCAAATGGAACCCCAAAAAAGGGCCTTTCCGGAACAAGCAGCCGCCCTCCCCCTTTTCCCCCACTCATTCAAAAAAGCAAAAAGCTCTTTCGCGGAACCCTCTTTGTCTCTGATCGTGGACGCCCTGGCTCGGCAGCGGCGCCTCTCCCTTCCCCCCAGTGTACGCTTTTCGGCAGGAGTCTTTTTCTCCCCCCCATCCACGCGTCTCTCCCCCACCCTTGGCGTCACCTCCCCAAGGTGCCGTCTAACGTCGTGAGCAACCAGCGCCTCCCCTTCCCCAATTCCCCAAACATTTCCCTCGACGGAGTAATTGCCCCCTTCTCCTCCCCCGCTGGCCGATGCCGGCTTTTTTTTTTTTCGGAACCTGGTGAACCTCCCTCCCCACACCGAAGGATTCCCCGCCACCACCCCCCCTCAGCTACCGCGGTCTTACTCTAGCAGCTCCCCTGCACTGAGCAAGAGGGGGGATAAGGGAGAGTGAGGTCCCTTCCCTCCCCTCTACACGACGCTGGCGAGCCCCACCCTCTTCCTCCACCAAACTACAAGAAGTTCTTCACCAACGCAAGCAGCCTCTTCTCTAATCAGTCTGTCCCCCCCTGGACTATTCTAAGGGGCCCCCTCCCCCCTTTTTCCTTGGCCGTTTTTTTGGTCCTCTCGTCGGCCAGCGTTTTTCCCTCGACCAAGGCCATCGTGCCACCCCCCTCCCTTGTCGCCTAAATGCTCGGAGCGGTGCTGTGCGAGCCCCCTCCCCCCCTCGTTTTGTTGTTTTCTCTCTCTTTTTCCCTCATGCGGGTTTCCCTTGTTGCTGACGCATATGAGGGCCTTTTCCCGGGTCGCCGGTTGGTGGGATCGTGCTCCGCCCCCGGGCTCATCTGTCCCTGACACAGGACGAAGGGGCTGTCCTTTTTTCCTTTTTCCCCCCCATTGTTGCCGATGTCTCCTCTGTTCTTTAGCTGCCTTCGTGGGAAGGAAAAAATTTCCTCCTTTTCTTATCGCACACTGAACATTCCTACTTGGTGGGCTCTCCTCTTTTTGTCTCCACCACAGAGTAGTGAGGCTAGAACACCAGGACCAGGAAAAAAGAGACTGGTCATTTCCCCTCTTTCTTTTGACGGTGTTGGGTCCAGTTTCCTCACTTGAGGACCGCCGATGATCTTGAGGTTCGAACCAGGTGCCCCACACTCACGACCACAAAGAAACAAAGATACTGCATTCTCCCGACGACTTCCAAGCATGCTGGCGTATTCGTGCCCCCCCCCTCTTCCCGGGAGGCCCTTTTCATAGCAATCAACGACATTATAAATAACCGCAACAGTGGCTTTTTGAAATACCCTATTCCATGACAAGAGGGATAGTCTGAGATGCCATTGCCTGAAATTCGTCTTAAAGATCAGAGCGTAAAAGGACTTTTATTCTGCGCATGCGACCAGGAACGCCCGACACACCCCCTACTTGAAAAGATACACAACATTAACTACCACACCCCATCCTTTTTCTCTTCTTTCCTTGCTTGGGGACTTTTCCTGGAGAGGGGTGTTAAACGCCATTGTCCCCCTCTGGATTAAGTACCCCCTTTCCCAACTCCGTAAAAAAAAAAACCCCCCACAACACAAAAACATCCCCCTCCAAAAAAATCCCACAACAAAAAACACCAAAGCAAAACCAAAAATAAATCAAAAATAAACACAAACAACACACAAAAACCCAACACACACAAAAACAAAAAAAAAAAAACACAACTCAAAACCGCCCGAAAAAAAAAAAAAACAAGAAAAAAAAAAAAAAAAAAAACAAAAAAAACAAAGCATTGACCCCAGCAGAATGGTTTCTCTCTCCTTATCCAGTTACTTTAATGAAGATCAGTCCTTTTTTCAGAAGGAGTTATGAGCCTCTTCCTTATACCCTTATTACAAAAAAAGATCCCTCCTTTTCCCACCAACCTGCAGGCATCCCTCTCTCCTTCCCCTAATTCGGGAGAACCTTCTCTTTAGGCGCAGGAGGCGGCTTTCTTTTTCAGTGCTTTGTTCGGGAAACGGAAGCCCCTTTTTCTCCGGTTACTCCCGTACCCACAAGGCCCTTTTTCTAAGACACGATGCCCGCAGATCCAGTTATCGAGGACGATAGCCTCTTTTTGAGGGCAATCCCCTTTCATCGTTCTTGGTTCCTTTAGGTAGACAGCCTTTCTCCTGGCCTATCCTTCACGGCTGGGGGATTCTTAATACCATACGCCTGCCCCTACTTCCCTTGCGAATATCTTTTTGGCGATCATACTGCGTCTCCTGCACGTTCCTTTTCTTCCAAGACGAAAACGACATCACATATCCCTCGGATTTTTCACTAAAGATTTTCTAGAAAAAATTTCTCCTCCACTACACCAAAGTCTGGAGATGGTGGCCTCCCCTTTGTGGTGGTGTGAATGCCTCCCCATGGCGGCCTCTTATCTTTTTGCTTTCCACCCATTTGCGCTCTACCAAACGCTACTGGTTCCTCTCACAGTGTGCTTTTTCAGTCAGTTCCGACATGTACTCCGCTAGGTTTTCGCCAAACCTTGTTGGTTCATCCCCCTTTTACAGAAAACACGGAACGGTAGTTCACGACTTTTTCCTGGTGGGAGATATCAACAATCGCCCATATTTTTTGCATTCCCTTCCACGGTGGCGTGTTTTTTTTGCGACAGGTGTTTCCTTCTTCTTTTCTCCCTGGGTCGGTATTTTTTCTTTCGAGGGTGCCATTCCTTTTTTGATACCCTTTCTTCGGAGAGATGGCTCGCCTTTGTCTTTTTAGGCTAAGCTCCCCCCTCAAAACGGATGGGCCCAAGGTCGAATCCCTCGACAACAATGAAGCGTCCACACCCATCCAAATTGAAACTCTACCACAGTACAGTTTCTTCCCTCATGTGATGTCATCCGCGTACGAAACCCTTTCAGACGTGAAGGCTGTCTCTGTTGTGA
>Ga0179593_1591947_pt1 | contig 12728 bp, 17 predicted proteins | sample CZODoug2_1_08_16_FD_185931 | JGI IMG/M metagenome (GOLD analysis project Ga0179593, IMG submission 185931) | Vadose zone soil fungal communities from Angelo Coast Range Reserve, California, USA - CZODoug2_1_08_16fungal (PacBio error correction) | ecosystem: Environmental > Terrestrial > Soil >... | reverse complement strand
CAGGACATCGAATCGCGGTGATGGCTAGCCTTCCTGGTGATTGGCCCCCCCTCCTGCCCTTCTTCCTTTTCTGCGTTTTCCTTAGGCTCCCTCCACGCCCATTATTTTCCCTCCTTTCTCCACACGTGGGTTGAGTACTTTTTGCCTGCAAAAATCCCTCTCGTTGATTTTGGGTGGCTCCCCGGGTCCCCATCCCTTTTTTTTGTCTTTTGCGTTTTTTTCTGCGATTCCTTTTCAGTGGTGTTTTACCTTTGATGGCACCTAACGTTTGGACTCCCTTTGAATCGCTTTTCTCCTCCTCGTTCGTAGAAATGTCTTCTGGGGGTCCATTTGGGTTAACCCCCCCGCTCTGCTTCGGAGAGGCCGAAAAGACCTTTTTTTTTTTTTGACGCTGTGTCGGCCTGTCGTATCCCCCCCTGGAGAATTCTGGCTCTTGCGTTTTGCCTTTTTTAGGGACGCCGTTTAAGCTATTCGTTACAACGTTACGCTGGTCCCCTCTTTCTCGGAAAACTCCGTTTTTTCCTTGGTCCGGCCCTCCATTTTTTCCCTCAAGTGAATCATTCAGAAAACTGTCTGCACGATTCTTTGCTCCATGCGCAGTTTTACGATTTTTTATCGGGGTGGCGTTCTTTTTCGCCCCTTTGCACTTTTCTGTGCTGGCTTTCCCAGGCTTCGCTCCCGTCTTTCCTGGCCCTGAGATCGAGACTGCCGTCACCTCGGCAGATGAACGCCCCCTCACGCTCCATTTCGCGCTCTCTTTCCCTTTTTTCTTTTTCATTGTCTTTGGACAACCTCCCTTTCATGCAATCGGCGACCCGGAATGAGTTTTTGATACCTGGGCTGCTCCCGGGTTATCGCCCTCCCCCCCAAGCTTTCCGTTTTTCGAATCCCACCCCAGCGCCCTGTTCTCGCGATCGCGCAGCACACGGATTGAGCCTTTCCCTGAAACCCACGGCGCCTTGATCCTTAGTCCTCAAGAGTGATGGTCTTTATCTTGAAATCATCGAGAGGTCTCATTCCTTCATTCTTAAAATAGTCGCCGCTTTTTCCTCGGGCGATAAAGCCTTTGTAACGACATTTTCTATCTATTCCTTTCCGTTTATATTATTCCCCTCCACTTCCTTCCCAAAAGAGAATCAGCCATCAAACCAAAGAACCCACACTCCCAACCGGCCAGCTAGGGAGCCCTCCTGAGATGATTTTTCATCTCTGGTCTTTTTCGCGAGTTCCCGGTATGGAGGGTTTCAAGCGAGCAAGTCGAATGGAATAGCTTTCCATTCTCGGTTTCACTTCTCCGGGATTCCTTTCTTTCCTTTTTGTGATGGACTTTCGGTTCTCACAGACCCTTCTTATGAAGTCACCGTGACGCCTTTTTAATGTCCCCTCCCGCTTTTTCTCCTTGGAAAGTAACCCCTTTCTGAAGCCTTGGTTAGGCTTCTTAAACTTTTTCCTGGCTGCACTACGATCTTTCCGGCAAGTTCGCCGAGGTGATCCAAGGCTTTCCCCCCACTTGGACAATTCCCGCTCCCACCCTTTTCCTCTCTTGCGGTTTCCCCTCCCGGAACCCACAAGACGGTAAGCCCCTCCCCCCCCTTTTTCCCCCTTACTCGAAGATGGACTACTTTTTCTTTTGATCCCTTCTTTTCCCCCCCGTTATTTTTCTCTCCTGCCCAGGTGGCTGAGGGTTACTGACCAAAACCTTTGAGGGCTCTTTTTATTTTTTTAATGTGTCTCATTTTTTTTTTGCCGGGCTTGCCTCCCCTCAGGACGTTTATTGCTTTTTTCATTCCTTTGACCTTTTTTGATTTGGGTAAGACCTTTTCCCGTCTCCACGGCGAACGAATGAAGAAGGCCCTTCCTTCCCCTTAAGTGCCGAAACGCCCCTTTCCCTTCTGTTCATGCGCGCCAAGAAGGCTTGAAGACATCTACAGTGGTAGTTCCTTTCGAGAAAACAATCGCCCCCAGCGACGGTCGTTTTTTCTTCCCTTCCCAGTTCTTACGCTCCTCTACATCCAGAAGATTTCCCTTCCCGATGATCGCTCCTCCTGTGAACCGGAGAGGGCCCTTTGCTCTCGTGCCAGCGCGTCTTACCCCTGTTTAGAGGTCCTTGAATCGACTCTACTTTCTCGGACCATCCGCTGCACCCGCAGTAAGGGTTCTGGCGTGGAGCGCGTTTTTTTTGGTGGAGTGTTCGGCCTTCAATTTTTCAGACGCCGGAGTCCCGTCTTCTTCCTCGGCGAGCAAATTCTCGAGAAGAGTCCGAAGATAACACGGGCTTCAGACCTTTCCTTAATGCTCCATACCCTATAGGAATAGAGCCGCGACAATTTTTATCGAAAGGCTCCCGTGTTTATTCCTTCTTCGAGCATGGAGGGGACTCCCACTCTAAAATGTGAGTTTTTTTGTTCTAGGTCCCCTCCCCCGGTTTCTAGCCTTTAAACTTTTGCGCCTTTATTTTTTTGATTGCGCAGTAGACAAACGCCTTCGGCGACCCTCCCCCCTCTCCCCTTTGCGAGTAGTAAGGTCTTCGACTGCGAGTTTTACTTTTTTCTTCCGGGCCCAAGTTCCCCTCTCCCCCCTCCGTTTCCCCAGCCTGTTGATTTTTTTTTGGTCTCCTGACGCAGACCCCATCCCTTTCATCTCCCCTAAACCCCCGAACGGACCCTGCTCGAACTTCCTGGGTCAGCATAGCGGGGATCCAGCGTTCAGTGCCTCCCTCTCGGCAGACCTTTTACCCTCCCCCTGACTAGCCGGATTCGCACCGAGATTCGGTTTCGCTCGTCCACCAGTGGAAATTCGTCTTCTGCTTACCCACTTGGTTAATTTCCCTTAGGACCCCCCGGACCCCTCATTATGTTTCTTTTCGCCTTCACGGCAGGAGCATGGTATCTCTAGTGTCTGGCCCCAGCCCTCCCAACCCACTCCTTTCCCTCTCCCTCGGAATTCCCTTTTTTCGCCCTGTACAAGTTTGGAAACAGGTTAAGAGTTCCCCCTCCCCGAAAGGGGACTTCTTTTACGACTTTTGCTTCTCTCTCCCCTGATGCCGCTACCCGTGTTTTTTCCCCCTCCCCGTGTAAATTCCACCAAACCTTCCCCCCGTGAACTTATCGCCTTGCAACGTTCAGCTGTTCACGACCCGGCTTTCCCCGTCCCCCGATGCGCCAAAAATCCCCCTCCCCTGTTTTTCAGAAAAATGCCCGAAGTCCCTTTTTTTCCCTTCCTCTTGTTTCTACCTATTCGCATCCCCCCTATCTGGGGAGGTTTCTATCCAATACCCCCCCCTATCGCGAGCATCACAGCTCTTAGATTGTCTCCTTTCCTGAGTCCCCGCCCATCGCGGTCTCGACGTACTCCGCAAACTCCCCTGATCGGCGTACATTGCGACTCCCTGGGTTTATCCGTCCCTCCACAGCCAAATAGCCCAAGGCCTTCTACTTCCTTCTCCCCTCCCCCAGTTTGACCTGATAGTTTTTTTTTTTTTTTTGGGTGGGCAGCGCCGGCCCCCCCCTCACTTTTGGCGTGCCGTTTTAGGAATAGTTTTTTTTTCATTCTCAAGTTCTCTTTCCTTTCTTTTTAGCTGCCGCAGTTGTATCCATAAGACTCCCCTTTTCGGGGAAATCTCTTTTTGTTCATACTACTTCCCCTCTATTTGTCGGTTCGTCTGAACCCGAATTTGTTGCGTTCTTGTAGGTCTTTTTTGGGCTGTCGCTCGTCAGCTATCCTTTTCTCCCCTTGAGTGCCGGTAGTTTCCCCCTCGCGCTATTCAGGTCCTCACCAAGTGTAACTCTGATGCATACCACTGTTTCTCCCGCAATCTTGTCCTTTTTCTCCATCGTTTTCTTCTTTGCCGCGGCGTTTTTGGTAAGCCACCCTCTCATCTGCCGAGTAACGGGCTTGGAGAACGCTGTTCTCTGTCCCGATGATTCCGCCTTTCGATCTGCCTCTTTCACCTCTTCTTTTCGGGGTTTTCGTGAATGGTCAAGTCTCCTCGTCAACTACCACAGTCTGAAAATCTTGGTGATTTCTCCTTTTAGAGCCTTTCCCCATTTCCCCCCTCCCACTACTCGGCCGCAGAAGTGTCTGCTGTTCTTTGGATGGATCAATTCCCCAGAATCCTACCCCTTCTCGTTCGCTGTAACAGGGCTCCTGAAAACCGAGCTGACCCGCCCAAACCCAGCCCACTTTTTTTGGCTTTCCCCTGACCCCAGCGTAGAGAAGTCGCTTTTCACGTTCTCTTAGATTTTTTTTTTTGGGACCCCCCAAGTTCCCCCTCCGCTTGCCTCAGGCCCTTTTCTTCCTCGATGGTCCTTCTAGTTGCATCAATCTGCGAGGGACACTTCATTTTCTTAACCTTCTCCCGCTTCTCTTCCACCCCTTCTTTTTTAATTCTGCGCACGCCAATCCCAGTTGCGCTCAGCCCGGAAGCTCGGATTCTTCCCAGGACCGTCCCCCCTTGCTCCCCCCTTTCCCCAAACCCGCGCCCCACCCCATTAAGGAGTTTTTTGAGCAGTAGTGGTTGTTTTTTGGCCCCCCCAAGACTTCGAACTGTCCCGGGAAACCCCCTCTTTTTCTGACGCGCTGGGTCACGACGCCGAAGTCAATTTCAGATCAGGCGTTTTTATGTCTTTTCCCTGTCTTGCTCCCCCCCTGAGTGGTATCGTTGTAGTATCCCAGAGAGTCTGTCAACTTCCCAGAATTTTCTGATGTCCTTCGATCCTTTGCCTTTTTTTTTTTCCCGCCCCTGCACTATCTTCTTTATCATTTTGGCGCGCTTGCTCCGAGTACCCCAAGTCCTGTTGCTGCTCGGCTGTCGTTTTTTTCCTTTTTTTCTTGAATTTCTTTCTAGGTCAGATCCCCAACCTGGTTTACAAAGGATCGGCACGATCCGGCTCAGTCCTGCCTGGTTCCCTTCCTCTCCATCCAGTTTCGCCCTTACGAATCCCCGTTTCTCACCCTCAGTTCCCTGTTCGGATATCTCTCTCTAATAATCATTTTTTGTTTTCCGGAGATAAGGTTTCCTTTTGAATCCCCCCTGAGGTAGATGCGTTGAGAAAGGCTGCTCGTGCAAGCTTCCTTTTTTGGGACGATTTCCGGACTTCTCGATTCTTCCCGTCCATGTTTAGTTGGTCAGCCGTTCCGATCCCTCTGCTCCCTTTCCAGAGGAATTTTTCTGCACCGATGGCCCTTTCAAGTGCCTTTCTACCCGCGCGCTCTTTTTCAATAACCCTCGTGGTTACGTGTCCCTGTGAGCTGGGGCAATTCTTCATTCCCCTCTTCGGGAAAGGCGGTCTTTCCTTCAAGCCGCTGTTTATATCGACCCCACCGACCTCCCTCCCTTGCCTTGAGCGCTTCCAGTTCGTCCTGAATTCATCAGTGAACCTATGGACCCCTCGAGCTAGTCCTTGACTGTTTGGACGCCAGCGTCCTTTTCCATTCGATCGGTACCGAGCCTCCAGGTCACCGAGGTGCGTGATCCGAGGGATTTGCCCCTCACGCCCCTGCCTTGAAGCTGCCCTAACCTTTTTGGATGTCTTTTGTCGCGGAGGTCTTCGGTTTGGAAGTCTGCTTGGGGAAGAACCGCCCTTTCCTCCGGCGGGTTTTTTCCGGGACGTCGCTGAGCGCACCTTTCGTATAGTTGCTGATCGTTCTCCCCCTCCAGTTTGGTAAGGCCTCCCAGCACTTATTTTTTGAAGGCGCCTCGAGAGTATGGTCTCTACAACGTTTCCCCGGACCTCCTCCGATCTTGAAGATTCCTCTTTGCTTTTTTTAACGTTGATCACTGGTTCTTCAACACTGAGCATTTTCCTTTTTTTCCCTATCACCCCTTGTTGGATTTTGCCGTCTCCCACTACCCTGAGCTTTGTTTTTGTCGGACTCTACCTGTCCCCTCCCAGGTAAAGAGAAACCTCCGTTCCCCTTTTTTCCTTTTCCCATTTTTTCCTGAACCCCTTCTGCGAAAACCGCAAGCTTGCTTCGGTCCGGAGCTTTACTTTGAGAGTACCCTGTGCGTTTGCGCATATGCGTTCTGGTTCAGGTCCCACTTTTCCCAAAGACTCTTTTTCTATGTAGTCCGGTACGTTGCCGCGAAGTGACCCCTCGCGAACAATCCTTGCTCCCCCCCTTCCCCCCCTACACTCCCCCCGTGAAACGCAAGGAATTTTTTTCATGCCCTGGCTATAGAGGGTATCAACCAGCTCCCAGCGTTTAAGTGCACTCCAGTTTCCTTTTCCCTTTTGATTCCTGAGACTTTCCATTTTTTTTCCACGCGAGGTTGGAGAGGATCCTTTTTTTTCCCCCAGGTCTTAACCCCCCCCCCCTCACTTCCTTTTTCTTAACCTTGGTGACGAACAGTTAGTGCAGGCCTAACCGCCCTGCAATTTTTTCCCTGCTCATTATTTCCCTCCCGCTTTCCTTTTTATTTTTACTGATTTTTTTCCCAGCGCCACCCCTCCCCTCCTCACCAAAACGATTCTTTTCATGCATCTACCTCCTTGGTTACACTCAGTTGACTCATTCGTTTTTCGGTACCCTTTTTTTCAAAATTTTTAAGGGGTTTTGCTTTCTACGCCCTGTGGCATCGCTAAAACGCGATCCTTCTAAAAAACCCGTGTCTTCACAACGGTCCCACCATTCAACGCTTTCACCGCTCTTTTTCACAGCCAAAAACCGGGGGGCTGGGGCGGAGATTGACCTCCCCCCCCCCCATCCCCCCCCCTCCTCGATTTTCCTTTTTCGGTGGTGGCCGACGGGCGATTTGGTTTTTCTACGCGAGAAACACGTCTCTTTTCGACCTATTAGTCCCTACGGTTGCGATCACACCCAGTATTCCTTCCTCTCGCTTTCTTTTTCCCTTGATCCTCTCCATACTTTTGTTTTTGTTGAGACGATGACAACTAGCGGAATACGCCTTTATGATAGCAGTACCCTGGTTTGATCGGCACCGTGCCCGTCTCTGCCCCCTGTTCTTCTTTTCCAATTCTTCCAACTCCTAAGACTCAACGTTATTAAAGTTTGCTGAAACCTCCTCTTTTTTTTCTTTTTTTTTCTTTTTTGGCTCCCTCGCGGCCCCCCCATCCCTTTCTAGGTGGTTTTTTTCCATCTTGGAATTTTTCCTTGTTGTTTCCAAACGTTGCCCTCCCAGAAGTTGCTTTCTGGTCTTCGCAGCGACCTCCTAAATCAGTCCTGTCGGTTTCCCCGCTAACGGTCCACCCGCGACAAAGTAGTCCGGAGTGTAACGGATTGCGAGGAATCCACCGTTTTTTCTTGGGATTCTTTTCCCTTTTCGGTCTTTTTTTTTTCTTCCCGGTTTCTTTACGACATAATGATTGCGAGCCGGTCGTGATGGCCGCCTTTTTTTTCTATTTCATGTATTAACGTTGTTCCTCTTCCTCCCCGTTTTGGTTACTCCCTTCTCATCCCCCTGAACACCGATGCCCCTGGCCGCGGCGCAATTTTGCTTCCAAAGGGAATTAATCATGCAGTTCAATTTTCCCCGGTTCCCCACTTTTCTTTTCACTTATCTGGCATTTGAATCAATTTTTCGTGCGTGTCACAGATGTTTTTTCGTTTTTTTCCTTTGTCAGCTATCTCCCCGTCGCTTTTGGCAAGACCGTCACAACACCACAGTCTGAAAATCCTTTTGTGCTCGCGGCCCTTGGACCTTCAACCCCTTATTACGATTTCGTCTCTACGGACGACTCTCCCCAGAGCTTTCGTCGGTTTTCGCACTGTCTCCCCCTGTTTTTTTCCCCCATGGCAAGTTCCCCGGACCCGTACTCGTTCGCTGTACTTTTGAGGAGACCTTTTTTCGCGCCCCCCCCCCCCACCTTTCCCGTCTCTCACATGTAGAGCAGTTCGGCATTTAAACGTTCGACTAATCTTTTTCGAACCCCTTTTTTTTTACGTTCGCCTCGCTTCCTCTGGACTGGCATCCGCGCAGAAGAATTCAAGTCTCCCTCGTCGACTTCGTTTCCTTTTTGCGCCCCCTTATACCCGTTCGCGACTAACGGACCCTCCATACCAGGGGCTCCCAGGCCTCCTTCTTTCTTTCGGAATTTTTTTTTTTAACCTCGGCTGCTCAACCCTACCACGACCGCTCACACCCCGGCAGACCGTCTTGTTTTTGCGATTATGGTGGCTCAAACGACGGAAAGGCTGAAGCGGATGGAACCGATCCGTCGCCGCGCGTGCGTCCCGTGCAATTTTTTCCCCCCCTTGCCTTTCGGGATTATGTTGGAAGAATGGAGAGATAAGTTCTTATTAGGGGATTCTTCCCCATACCTTTCCCTTTCCTTATCTTTTTCCGTTTTTGATAAACGCTCGTAAGCTTCGAGATTGTCGGCCGCCCTTTTTTTCCCCTGATCGCTTTTTCATATTGAGTCACGTCGTACTCCCAAGGTAGTAACCTTGATGACGTTCTGCACAGTTCTGAGCTTTTAGTCCCCCTTTCCGGGGCCTCCCTGTGTTGATCACTGAGATGCAAATTTCGAAACATGGTTTCCCACGATAAGGAACCATCAGCGGTCCACTCCCCTTTGAAACTTCGTCGTCCCCCTTTTTCACTAAGAGGTGCAAGTGAACGACATTTTCCTTACGGCTGACGATATCTGACTCCCTACACCCTTCTTCCCCTTTCCACCCTTTCTATATCCCCATACGTGTTGGTGCGGATGATAAGACACATTTTTGTCTTTAGCGGTGTGAGAACATGTGGAGGGCGTTCGATCGACACCCTATTCGGTTGAAAGGGGCCGTGCTTACAGCATGCTTGTGGGCTGATTTTCCAACTGGGTCTGCTTTCCTTGATAGTTTTTCTGCTATCCGTGGAAACTGGTGATGACAAGTTTGGTCAGAGAAGTTTCCCACCCTTGCTCGACTCCCCCCTACGGACTTTTCCTCCGAAACGGTCAACTTTTTCCATTCTTTTGCTGCTCTCGCCTATTTCTTGCAGACATACTCAGTGGTTACGTTTGAGGATGATCCATTCCCTGCCTCTGCCCCAGTCTTCCGGTGAGCAAGGGGTGATTTCCGACGCTCCCCCATTTTTATTCAAGATGAAGCTGCGATGCGCTCAAGTCGCCCCAGATCAGAATTCCCCCCTTTTGCTCTTCCTTCCTGGACTTTTTTCGTTTCTGTCTGACTTGGATAGGTGACCGAAGCTTTGCGTAGAATTCGGGTTTAATCATTCTCCGGTTCCCCACCCTTCAACTTCCTCTTTGCTGCCCCTAGTATCTTCTTTGTCGGAAGGGAGTTTTTTGGGTGCTTTGCGCTTTTTTCTTCCGTGCGTATGTTGTTATATGGAGTGTTTGGTTTTTGGCAGTGTTGGGGTTGTGTTCGAGGTGGTGGTTTTTGGGATAGAGTAGCGGAGATGAAGATGAGCGACGTGGTTCTTCGCCATTTTTCGTCGCGTTTGCGCGACAACTTGTCTCCCGAGACGATAGTTATCGCACCCTCGAACGGTTCCTCCCCCCCCTCCCCCCCCCTTCCTTTTTTCCCCCCCCCCCTTCCCCTTTCTTTCCATAAGTCTTTCTGGTCTGACTTCCTAGTCTTTTCATTGAAAACTCTTTCCCAGCAATCTCCGTCGTCTATCTCCTTCATGGTCCCTTCTTCCTGAGCGTCACCCCTCCCTTTCCCCAGTTCCCCCTTCTTTTTGCTTTACTATCCCACCCTTATCAATCGATCCCCGCCGATCCGCCCCTTTTTCAGGCGGACTCTCTCCTCCATTTGGATTGCGTGATCCTTTTTCAATCGTTGCGGTTCCTTCAGGTTTTCTTTTTCCTTCTTTTTTCCCCTCCCTTTCTCTTTCTCCCTCCGACCCCTTGCGTTTTCTTCAGCACGTGTCTTTTTTGCTGCACTTTTAATTCTTCTCCTTTTAGTTTTTATGCCGTTGGTTTTTTTCATTTTTTCGGTTCCGTTTTTATTTTTTCTCTTTTTTTTGGTTTCTTGGAAGAGACACTCTCGAAAATTAAATCCTGTTCCTGCTTGGCGCGTATCGACTATCAGGTAGTCAATCCTTCTTTTTCCTCTCAGAAAAGGTTCATCCCCCCCGTGAGAATCCTTTTCCCCGTTCATTCATTTCACTTTTTTCCTGAATCTTTCTGTCCATCAAACTTTATTGCGAAGCACTTCCAAAAAGGATCCCTTCCGTCATTCTGCACTTAATAGCGCCCCACACGCTTCTTCTGCCGCCGCTTATTTTCCTTTCTTTTCCTTTCCGCCACACTCCCCTGATTCCCTTTTCCCCCCCTTCTGGGTTGGTTTCCCGCTACTTTTTTGAGTTCTCATCTGACCCCTGTACCCCCTGACTTGTTCGGCTTTCCCCCTGCACCACGACCGTTTCTTTACCAGACTTTTTCCCCGTTTTTTCCAGGATTCTTTCTTTCTTATTTTGCCCCACCTTTCTTTCTTTCTCTTTCAGTTCTTCCTATTTCCCTCCTGCCCAGTACCTCACTTTCGCCTTCAACTCCAAGTGCCTTTCCTTTTAGCCCGGATGAAAGTCTCTTAGACCTCGCCACCGCGAACCCCCCACTCAGTTGACCCACCCGCTATGGAAACCTGTATCCTTTTTTGGCCCCTTTTTGTTTTTCCTTTTCCTTTTTAACCTCACTTTCCCTTTTTTTTTTTCTGATACCCAGCGTTCCCTTTTTCCTTACCTTTTTCTCTGCCTTTCCCCCGAATGAAGGAAATTCTGCTTAAAGCCATTTTCCAAATTGAGAAGCCCGGCACCTGCGATCAGGAGATGTTGCATTCCCTTCCCTTTTCGGGTCCCTTTTCTAGCCGCCCTCCTCCTTCTAGTTCCTTCTTTTCCCCCGGGGCATCGCCCCGTTTCTAAAAATGGTGTCCTCCCCCTGAATATCTGGCGGCCAGAACGTCTTTCACTCGAGATTTTTTTTCCTTGAGGCCCGCCTCCCTCCCAACGGTTCCCTTCCTTCCTCACCTCTCCCCTCCCGGTCATCGCTGATTTCCAGCAATCCCTTGTCTTTTTTCCCAGCAGCGCAACCCATCCTCCAATCAATCCATTTCCTGTCCCCAAAATAAGTCCCCCTCTTTAGGGGCATTCTCACTCCCCTCAATCCTCCGGGACACACTCTCCGTTTCTTCTATGCTCTGTGCCTTCATTTTTTTTCCAGTTAGCTGGCCCCCCCCTTGGACTTTCCTGATGTCTCCGCTTTTTATCTTTCCAATGGGCGGTCTGATTTTTTTCCCCCGAACTTGATGTCCCTCCTTCCCAAACGTTCCTTCTGTATTCCCCTTTCCCCTCTCTCCTTTTCCCCTCCTTCCTTTTCTTAAGTCCCCTTCTTGCACCTCCTGGAACTTAACAAACAGTTTTCTCCCCATTCATCGCAGAGGCCTTACGATCCTTTCTTCGTCACGCAAAAATTCCTCTCCAAGGGGGGCTGTTTTCTCCCCCGCGCCGCCTCGTCCTTTTTTCCCCGTCCTCTTTTTTTCCACCTCCCTTTTTTCCCCCCAAGTCAAGATTCGCCCTTTACTTAACCCTCAAAAACTTCTTATCCAACTAAAGTTTGCCCCGGGCTTATTCTATACCCTCTGGCCTACTTTTTTCTTCCCTTTGATGGCCTACCACGTTCTTTTTTCTTTTTCCCTTCCCCACCGTCTCTTCTCCTTTCCCCCCGTTAATTTGCCGTGACGGCTTTATCCCCATCAAACCTTTACGTTCGCATCACCCCGACGATCTCCGAGATGTACTGATATTCTTTTACTAAGCCCCTTCCCTTGCCTTCGCTCCTGTCTTACTTCTCTAGATGAAGTGTTATCCACTTTTTTCTCCTCTTCCCTCCCCCTTCTGATGCTTAGTCCCCTTCCTTTTCCGGTTTCTGTGGATCTGAAATCGTAGACTCGATCTTCGGAAATTAGAAGTATTCTTTTCTTCTAGGCGGTAGACAAGCCAAACCTCCCCTCCCAAATAGCCCAAACCTCTTCTTTCCTCAGCCCGCATTACCCCCTCTTCCCGTTCCCTTCCCTATTCCCCTTCGCCTTTCGACAATCCCCTCGATCCCCTGAGATTTTCTTTTGGTTTAGAAAGAGACCCTTCGTCACTTACCAGCACACTAATCATTTTGGAGTGCCACCATCCCCCTTGCTGGAGACTTCCTTTTCTCCACCAGTGCCGACCCCCCCCCTCTGGCCTTTCCCCGAAAGTTCCTGGTTTTTGTACCCGGTTTGATTCCCCTCTCCCCTCGTTTGGTAGTACTTTTTTCCCCTGCTTCTAGTCTGACCCTCCGCAAGTTCTCCAGAAATAAGACCCCCCCCTCCCCCTTTAGGGGACCGCCCCCTCTTTTTTCACTATCGCCCCATTTCTCTTTCCAAGTTCCCTTTGCTCCTAATTTTCTACTCTCTTCTTTACCCTTGTCCGCCCCCCCGTGTAAATGCGCTCGGAGACCGTTCCTTATGAAAACATCTTTCGTTTTGCATTTTGATTGGAGCCGCTTCGGCCCCCTTTTCGCCTCCCCCCCCTCATGTTTCCTCATACCCCCTCTCTCCTAACCGCTCCTTTCCCCTTGCCGGGCCCACCAATAATGAAGCGCCTTTAGTCGACGGTCGTGATGTCCCCGAAGACTGCTATTATAGGATTGCACTCACCTTCTTCGACCCATGTTTTCCACCGTACCCCTTCCTCCCCCGAAACTACTTCTTCCTACAGTCCTTCTCCGTGAAAACTACTCCCTTTCCTGGTGACGCAGGCACCATTTTGACGGTACAGCACTTGC
>Ga0179593_1587083_pt1 | contig 12728 bp, 16 predicted proteins | sample CZODoug2_1_08_16_FD_185931 | JGI IMG/M metagenome (GOLD analysis project Ga0179593, IMG submission 185931) | Vadose zone soil fungal communities from Angelo Coast Range Reserve, California, USA - CZODoug2_1_08_16fungal (PacBio error correction) | ecosystem: Environmental > Terrestrial > Soil >... | reverse complement strand
TCCAAGTACCCCAAAAACACCCCGACCAAAACATATGAGGGGGCTTGCCACTCCGGCGTTTAATTTTTTCGTGCCGGGAAAGGGGGGGGGGTTTTTTTCGGCCTTCCCGACTTTAAATTGTGTTTTTGGTTCGGTCCACCAAACCCCGGGCCGTTTCATCAAATTCCCACGGGGCCACGTCAAGGGCTTTGCGGGGAAAAAAACACAAAAAAAAAAAAAAACAAACAAAAAAACCGTTTTAACCGCCTTGGAAAAAAGGCCCAGGTCCGGGATTGGGGGGGGGGGCGTTTCGGGGGACAGGGGGCCACGGCTTTTGGCTTAATTTCCGGCAAGGGGCCGGCTACTGCAATTCCCGATTTACGGTTCTTGCCGGGGCGGGGCCGGGGCGGGACGTTTCCCGCCCCCGTTCCAGGCTCCAGGGGGGGGGGGGTGAACAACGGGCGGGGGACCGGTGGGATGGCCCTTCATCTTTAAAAAAAATCGCCAATCCCAGGCTTCGGCGATTACTAACGTTGGGGATCTTGACTGTTTGGGGGGGGGAAAACCCAACTTTACCTTTTCCGCGGACTTAAACAAGCCCGAGGACAAAATCCCACCCCCCACTAAAATTTCGCTTTCATTTTCGGAGGTGTAACGTGGGGGCGCCCCCCGCCGGCTTCCGTTTTTCCCGAGCGGGCGATTCTTTGCCGGTTGCAAGGGGCCCCGACGCCTTTTTTTCCACGGAAACACAACCGGGCCGGCGGGCGAAAAGGGGGGACAAAAAGGGCTATAAAAACCCTCTTTTCCCTGGGCTCACCCCTTCCTCGCCGGAAAAAAGGGGGGGGGGGGGGGGGGACCGGCACCCCCAGGGGGGCCCGCAGTTCCTCCCCCCAACCGGGGGCCCCCCCACACAAAAAAACCCGTCAGCCAATCCCGGGGGAGGGGGATTTTCGAAGGCGGGGGGGGGCGGACGGAAAAGGGCCCAGGGCGGCCGGGGGGGGCGTTTTTTGGTTGTTTATCCCCACCGGGGCGGGGAAATTCTCGGGGGCCGCAAAAACAAAAAAACACAAATTTCAAAAAAAAAAAAACCATTTTTTTTACCGGAAATCCATGGGGGCTTTGCGGGCGGGCGGGGCCCAGAGGGCCCCGAAATCCGGGCGAAAAAAAAACCCGCTTTTTGGGGGCCAAAACACATTTTTGGGGAAACCCCGGGGGGCCCCGGGGGCAATTTTTCCGCGCCCGGGGCGGGGGAATAACAACCTCCCCACACATACAACCATTGGGCCGGCCCCCGGGGGGGGGGCCGGGCAAACAAAATGTCACGGCAAAATTTGGGCCAAATGCGGGCGGGGGGGGGGGGGGGGGGAAACCGGGCTTTTGCGCAGGGGGCCGGCCAAGGGGCACAAAGGGTTTCGGGGGGGGACGTTTGACCTCGGACCAGGGGCGGGGGGATATTTTTTATAGGCACGGTGGCTTTCGGCCTTGGGGGCGGGGGGGAAACCCTGGCTGCCCGCCGTTTTGTCCGGCGGCGGGACCGGGAACTTTTGCACGCCCCGGCTTTTTTCCCGGCCGATTTTATTCGCCCGCGGGCCCCCGGGCCCCGGCCCTCACCGGGGGAACGCCGGGCCAAAAAAAACCAACCTCGGGGCCGGGAGGGGCCAGGCGCAAGGGGCAGGCGGGGAAAAAAAACCCCAATTGACTGTGGGGGAAAAAAAATCAAAACAAAACCAAAAAAAAAAAAAAAAAAAAAACTTATGGGGGTTCCGCCCATCCGCCCGGCCCCGGGGGGGGACGGGGGCCTTCCAGCTTTGCCGGGGGGCTTTTCCTTGGGACCGGAAGCAAAAGGGGGGGCCCCGGACTTTGCCCCGGGCCCACTGGGAAGGGGGGGGGACCCCGCGATGTTTCCGGCCCCAACGGGATTGTTGTTAAAAAAAAAAAACCTTCCGGGCGGCCGGGGCAGTATTTTAGGATATTCGGGGGGGGGGAGGGGGGGCCGCAGGGGCCTTTGTCCTGGGGGGGGGGGAACAAAATTTCCAAAACTTGCGACGGCGGCAAGGGGGGGCCGCTTTTTTAACGTCCCATCGCGTGGGCGAAGGATGGGGGACCCCAAATCCGGCTTTGGCGTGGGGGGGCCACGGGGCGCGATTGGGATGGTTGTTTTTCGCGTTTCCCCCCCCCGTAAAAAAAACCCCCCGCACCATTGTTTGCGATTTCCGCCGGGATTTTGCCGGCCGGCGCGTGCGCGGGGGGGCCAACAAAACCAAGGCGGGGGGGAGGGGGGGGGGGGGGGGGGGGGGGGGGCGGGGAAACCCCAAATAAACCCGGGGGGGCAGCCTTGCCCCCCCAAACCCCCCAAGGGGGGGGGGCTCGAAAAAAAACAAAAAAAACCCCCCCTTGGGGCTCTTCGGTAGCCTTACGGGGCTTTCCAAAATCTTGCCCCGGGGCTCCCCCGGCGGGCGGGGCAATGGGGGACGGGAAATTCCGGCCCCGCGCAGGAGCGGGTTGGATAGGGGACCCCGGAAGGGGCCACCCCACAAGGGCCCAACGGGTTTTTTCTTTCCTTCAAAGGGCCGGGTGGGCCCCCCCCCACCCCAAACCTTTTGCCCCCCCCCGGCAGGGGATGTGTAAAAAAAACCGGAAAGGGGCCAAACGGGGGTTTAAAGGGGGGGGGGGGGGGGGCTCCGGTTGTGGGGCGCCCCACACCCCGGGGTGGTTTTTTCTTACGGTGACCAAAATTTTTTTTCGGCGGTGGGGGCATTTGATGTTTATTCGGCCAGGGGGGGGGGACCATTTTTTCGTGTCTTGTTTCCCTGCGGCCATTTTATTTTCGGCTGAACGGGGGGGGGGGGGGGGGGGGACATTCCGGGGGCCGGGGGCCCGCCGCCGGGGGGGGGGGGGGGGGGAAAACCCAAATTCCCGGAGGGGGGACCCCCCGGGGACTGTTCCCCTGGCGGCCGGGACAAAAAGGCCGGGGGACTGATATTTTCGGGGGCCGCGAGGGGGCGGGGGGGGGGCCCAATCTTTCTTTTCTTTTTTTTCCTTGCCTCCTGTGGTTTTTTCGCGTGTTTTTTTGTTTTGTTGGAAGGAAAGAGGGAATTTTGGGGCCGGGCCTCGGGCGGCCAAATGGTTTCGGGGCTGGGGGCCCCGCAAAACCCAGGGGGAAACAAGTCTCTGTTCGGGCGGGGCCTTTCGGATTGCGGGGGGGTTCGGGGGGGGCGTTTATTTTGGCGCCCGGAAGGGGTCGGGGTTTGCACCAGGGCCACGACCCCCCAATGCGAGGAGGAAGGGGACAAGTTAATTGGCCCCGATTTTTATTATGCCCACCCCCCCCACCCGGCGGAATTTTGGGTGATTTGATTCCAGTAAACCCCAAAAAACACCCGGGGGTAGGGGGCACCCCCCACCAGGGCCATTTAAAACAACCCCCGTGGGGCTCGGGTAAGCGGCCCTGCGGGCGGGGGGGGTTTGTTATGCGGGGGGGCGCAGGTTTTGATTTATTTTATTTGGCCCAACCGGGGGCTGAAAAAAAAAAAACCGTGGGGGGGGGCTGTGGTGTGGGCCTTTTCCGGGGGCCTAAATCACCCAACCCGGCCTGGAAGCGGGGGTGGCACGAATGTTCCCGTTGCATTAGGCCCCGGACGGGGCGGGGGGCGCGGGGGCATTGGAAAAAAGGGCCCGTTAAGGGGGGGCTTCACCCGCAAAGGCCCCAGGGTTCCAAAGGGCCCTGTGGGGCAAGGCGGGGGCCGGTTTAGTTGGGAGGGTCATATATTTGCCCACCCGGCCTTGAGGGTTAGGTTTGCCCGGGCCGGGGGCGTAACGGGGCCCGCGCCCCACAAAATTCCCAGGAGGGCCGAAAAATCCCCCGGGCAATGTTTTGCGGCGTTTACGGTGGGGGGGGGAAAAAAACACACGGGGACGGGGAAGGGGGGGACCACCAACCACCAAAATTTTTTTTACAATTCGGCCCAGCGGGCGGGGGGGGCCCCAAAAACGGGGATCTGTTCCCCAAATATTTTTTTTTTTTACTCCAAACGATGGGGGGGGGGGGAACACGTAAAAAAAGAGCGGGGCCCCTTTAGTATTTTAATTTTTTGGCCCCCGGCAGGTTTTTCGAGTTGGACGGGAAAGCTGGGGGGGGTCGGATGGGGTGGGGATTTTTGGTTTGGTAGGGGAATCGGGCCACGGGAGCCGAAAATTTTTTTCCTTATTCTGGGGCGCACGGAAGGTTTTTCTTTGTTGTGTTAAAACCAAAACAAGGCCCGTTTTGGGGAGGGCCGAAAAACAAAAAAACCACAACATCGGGGGTTCGTGGTTGACGTTTGCGAGGGGAGCCGGGAATCGGGCTTTAAGGGGAAGCAAGGGGTAAGGAAAAAAAAAAAAAAAAAGCGACAGGCGATACAGTCCACGTACGGCCCGCGGGATGGGCGGGAACCAGGTTGGGGTTTTCCCAACAAGGGATGGGGCGGTTCATCCCCAGGCGCCTTTTTTTTCCACACCCGGCCGGCCGCCCACGGCCTCGGGCGGAAGGTTTTTTTGTTTAGGGGCCGCGTTTTTCGGTTTTGGAGGCCCGGGGGGCCGGGGGGCGGCCCTGGGGGGGCCACGGGCGATAATTCGGGCCGGCCCGAAACAGGGACATCGAAGCGAAAAAAACACGGGGAACAGAAGCCGGGGGGCCCGGGGCGCAAGTTCTTGTTTATTTTATTTTCCCGAGGGTGCGACGGCGGAAACCGGGGGGCTTGGCCAAAAAAAGCAAGGGGGGTCCCGGCCCCAAAGGGAGGGGCCCATGCCGGCAAAATCCACTTCCCAAAGGCCACCTTGGGGTTTCAGCCACAACGGTACCCCCCGACTTTGGGGCCTGGGGGGGCGCCCGCAACCGGCACCACAAAGGGGGGGGGGGGGGGACGAGTCCAAGGGAATTTTGTTGGGCAAAATGTTTTTTTTGTTTGACGATTGGTGGGGGGGGCCCGGGGCCCCCACCAGCCCGCGCAATGTGAAATTGTTGGGATTCAGTCCCGGCCCGGGGGCGGGGCCGAATGGAAGGGCCCGGGGGGCGGGGGGTTCCCACCCAAAAAAAAAAAAAAATTTTTGTTGGGCACAGCTGTTTCCGCCGGATGCGGGGAGGGACGGCCGGGGCGGGCGCAGGGGGGGCCCCATGGAAATTTATTTTTTTTTCCCGGGTATGGGTGATGTTTTCTTTTTGCGGCCGAGGTTAGTTTTATGTTCCCCCGGACGGGTTGGGAAAAAAAAAAAAAAACCAAAACCCGGGGGGGGGGGCCCGGCCCCGGCGGCTTTTTTTTTTTTTCAGCCCGGGGGGGGCCGGCTCGACAGTTTCCACGGAAGTTTTCTGCTTACGGGGCGTTGGGCCCGGTTGGAGACTTGGGGGGGGGGCGGGGCGGCCCCGCGTGCTTTTTCCCCTTTAGGAGGCCGAGGAGGGCTGCGGGGGAAAGCCCAGGGCAGGTTAAGGGCTCGCCCCGCGCTGTTTTTGGGTCGGGGAAAAAAAGGCGGTCGGGGGCTTGGAAAAAAAAAACAAAAACACCGCATTATTTTTTTTTATTCGCCCCCTTTCGGGGGGGGGGGGACGGGAAAGGGGGCGCCGGGGGGGGGGCCCCCCGCCACAGTTTTTTTTTTTGGTCTCTGACTTCCGGATTTGGAAAGGCCGATTTTGTTTTAGTGGGTTTGGGAATTTCGGTTTCCGTGGCTTTTTACCGGTTGCCAGCCGAAGGTAGGGTTTTACAAAGCCATTTTTTTTTTGATTTTTCACATGTTTTTTATTAAGGTATCTCCGGCCGGAAAAAGGCGGGCATTGGGGGGCGAATATTTTGAGGGGGCCCAGCCCCCCCCCCAACCCCCTACCCCCAACAAAACGTGGTTTCGGGGGGTTCTGGGGAAGGATGAACAAGGGGGGCCGGGGACGGTCCGCGCCGGGCGCGGGGGAGGCGCACCCAACAAGGGGGGGGAAAAAAAAACGTTTTGAAAAATTGTTTCGGATTTATTTAGATTTGTGGCAGTTTAGCCCGGCCGGCCGATAGGGCAAAAAAGCGGGCGCACCGAGTCCCGCCCGAAACAACAAAACGCCATTTTTTTTATTTTTCCGGGGAAAAACCGGCCTATTTCCCAAGGGTGTGGAGTTTTTTTTACGTTTCCGAAAAGTGACACGTTGTTTGGCGCTGGAATTTTGAGGGACAGCCGGGTCGGGTGTGGGGGGGAACGAACAAAAAAAAACCACAAAAAACATTATCGAAAGGGGCGGGGGGGGGGGGACTTTTTCTGGCACGGGAAGTTTGAAAAAAAACCAGGGGGGGGGGCCGGAGTGAAAAAAAAGCTTTCCAGCGGGGGGCCTGTTTTTCATTTTTTGGTGTTAGTTTCGGGGTTTTTGTTTATGTCTGTACCTGGATAATCATCTCCTTTCTTTGTCTTTGCTTGTTTTTTTCACCTTTCCCTCCTATCCGTTTGTTTTTTTTGGGGTCCTTTGGATGGTTGAGAAGAAGAAAACCAGTGTTTTTTTTTTAACAACCCAGGCCACCACCCCCCCACCAACCATGGAAAAAGGGGCTGGGCCCCACTTCAGGGCGTTAAAAATGTCGTTTGGCCCCGTAAAAGTTGTTTGCCCCGGCTCCGGATTAAATGTGGTGTTTCGTTTTCCACCCCAAAAACCCCGGCCGTTTTCTTTTAAATCCCAAACCCCCAGGCCAACGTTTTTCAAAAGCTTTTTTCGGGAAAAACAAAAAAAAAAAAAAAAAAAAAAAAAACCAAAGTTAAAAACCGGGGGGCCCTGGAAGGGGGGGGGGCCCGGTGTGTCCCCGGGATTGGGGTTCGGGGGGGTAACAGTGGGGGGGGCCCCCCACCCCGCTTTTTGCTATTTCAAGCAAGGGGGGGGGCCGGGGGCTTTTTTACTGCCATTTTTTTTGTTTCCGATTTTGTTTTTACGGGGGGGTCCTTTTGCCGGGCCGGGGGGGGCCCAGGGACGACAGTTTTTGTAATTTATTCCCCGGGCGGAGGGCCCACCGTGTCTGTCCAGGGGCTCACCAAGGGGGAAAAAAAAAACCGGGGGGGGGACGTTGGCTAGGGGGGCCTGTGTTAATATTACGCCCAATGTGTCGGCGTTTCGGGGCGGGATTACTAAAACGTGATTTTTTTGGGGGCTTGGGGGGGGGAAAAACTGACTTACCGCGGGGGGGGGGGACCGGGTTTTACAAAAACAAGGGGGTGACCGGGGACAAATTTCCCCCACCAACCCCCACTAAACGCTTTTCATTCCGAGTTTTTGTTTTGACGGTGGCGGGGCCCCCCCCCCGCGGGGGGCTTCCGTCCCCGAGGGGGCGATTTTTTTATTTTTTGGGCGTTTCAAAGGGCCCGAACCGCTTTTTTTTGACGGGGAACCAAAAAACAGGCGCGGGGCGAGATAAAAATTTTCATGGCTTTTTTTTTTTTTCCCCACACCCCCCTTCCTTCGCCCGGGGGAAACAGGACCGGGCCGGGGGGGGGGGCCGAAAGTTTTTTTTTTTTGTCTCCTTTTTTCACCAAAAACCGGGCCCCCCCAAAACCGTAAGAAAAAAACTCCGGGGGTTTTCGGGAGGACGGAGGGCGCCGGGAGCCCCGCGGGGGCGGCCGGGCGTTGTCTTTGCCCCCACGGGCGGAATTTTTTTTTTTTAACTCGGGAGGCACGCAAAAAACCATTTCCAAAACCATTATTGAAACCGGGAATACCAGGGGGGGGCTTTTTTCCCGGCCGCACGGGGCCGGCCGACGGCGGAAACGGGGCTTTGCCACCATTGGAAACCGCCCGGGCCTTCGGGCCGGGGCCCAGGGACAAACATAAGGGAACCACACCCTTTTCCCCCACCAGTCTTTGTAACAATGGGGGCGGCGGGGGGGGGGCCGGTGGGGCCCACACAAAAAAAATTCGGGGCAAAATTGGCCAAACTCCGGGGGGGGGAAACCCGGCTGCGGGGCGGCGGGGGGGCCCGAAGGGGGCAAAAGTTTTTTCGGGCGGGACGTTTGATTGTTGCTGGGAACCAGGGGGGCGGGGGAGGATCCGGGGCGGGGGCTGGCCATTATGGCGGGGGAAACACTGCTCTCATGCGGGGGGGCCGGGTTCGGGCGGGGCGGGGACCGGCAAAACTGCTCGGGCACGGGGCTTTTAGCGATTAAATTCGCGGGGGGGCCCCGGGGGGAACCGCGCTCCACAAACCCAGGGGGGACGCGGGGCACACAAACAACATAAACCAAAACAACAAAAAAAACCTTTCGGCCGAAGGGCCCAGCCGGCCGCCGGACCCCCCCCATCTGTATTTTTTGTTTACTTTGGCTGGGGGGGACACAACAACAACTTTTGGGTTTATCCGGCCATTCCGGGGGGGGCCAGGACGGGGGGCTCGCTGCGGGGCTTTGCCTTGGGCCGGAAAAGCAGGGGCGCCCGGCCTTCCCGCCCCCCCAACGGGCGGGGGGGACGCGATGGTCTGGGCCCACACCAACACCGCTGTCACCTCGCCCCGCAAGGGATAGGATTTTCGGGGGGGCCCCGGCCATTTTTCCGGGGGGACCATTTTCCCCACCACCTCGAAGGGCGGGGGGGGGGGCACAGGGGGGGCCCGGCGGGGCTTTTTTTTTTTTTACGTTTTTCCCCATCGGGTGGAAAAGGGATGTGGGGGGACAAACATTTTTTCCGATGGGGCCCCCACCGCCGCGGATGGGATTTGTGGTTCGCCGTTCCCCCGTTTAAAAAAACCCGCCCCACACATGCGATTCCGGCGGGATTTTTGCGAGGCCGGTCGGCGGGGGACAAAAAAAAAAAACCCAAACGGGCGGGAGAACCCCCAAAACTTTAACCGGCGGGCCCTGGCCCCCCCCAAAACCAGGCTAGGAACAACCCCTTTGGGGGCCTCCGGGGTAGGGCCTTTTTTTCGACAGGGGAGGATTCCAAAATGGGGCGGCCCCGGCCCCCCCGCCGGGCCCAGGGGTGCAATTTTGACGGGAAAATTTTTTCGCACCGCGGCAGGGGGGGGCGGGGGTGGGGATAGGGCCGGAGGGGGGGGGGGGCCCCAACAGCCCCACGGGGGGTTCTCAAGGGGGGGGGCCCCCCGGTTGGAAAACCCGGGGGGGGCCGGCAGGGGCTAACCACGAGCCAACGGGGGTTGTTTTTTTAAAAGGCACCGGGGTGGGGGCATCAAACCCCCCGGTGGGTTTTTTAACGGGGGGACCCAAACTTTTTTTCCCCGCCGGGGGGGGCATTTACCCGGCCCATGGAAATCTTCTCCTCCCGGGACCATGCTGAACGGGGAACATTGTTTCGCTGGGCAGCCAACGCACCGGAGCCGGGGGGGACCAAAATCCCGAGAGGGGGGGGCCCAGGGGGGGAAAACTGGTTCCTGGGGGGCCGGGCCAAAAAAGCGGGGACCGGGGACTTTTTGCCGGCCCGAGGGCGGGGGGGCCCAAATCTCTTTCTTCTTTTTTTCTTGCCACTTCCCTTTTTCCCGTTTGTTTGTTGTTTTTGGAGGGGAAGGGACAGGAGATGCGGCCCGGGACTCGGGGGCGGGGGCCCCCAAGGGGTCGGGCGGGCTTGGCGCCACCCAGGGGGAAAACAACCCAAGGTTCGCGGCCTCGGGATTGGTTCGGGGGGGGACCCGGGGCGTATTTTGTGAGCGAATTTGTCTTCGTTTTTCAGGGCACCCCAATTTGTTAGCGACGGGAGGAAAATAGAAAGTCTCCCCATGGGGATATAGCCAACCGGGGGGCGGAAATCTTTTTGGGTCCCGTAAAAAAAACACCAAACCCGGCGGGGGGGGGTTTGGGGTGGGCCCAAAAACGGCGATGGAAACAACCCAGTGGGGCCTCGGTTTAAAAGTAAAAAGGGCCTTGCGGGCGCCAGGGTATACTTTGTTTTGCGTTAAGGGGGATTTGGCCCCACCGGGGCTGAAAAAAAAACCCCGTTGGCTTTTGTTGATGGGGAGGGGCCCTTCCCGGGCTATTCCCCCCCAAAACCCCGGCCTGGGGAAGCGGGGGGGGGGGGCGGAATTTCGCTCATTATGGGGCCCGCGCGGGGCGGGGCAATTGAAGGCCGGTTGTAGGGGGCTTTAACCGAAAAGCCAGGGGCGGTTTAAAAAGTGCCTTAGTGGGGGGGGGGGGCAGGCCCCGGGGCTCCGTGGTTTTTTTTCGGGTGGGGGGTCTTTTCCCGGGGGCTTCTTTGGGTGGGGCCCCCGGTGCCGACCGGGGCGGCCCCCCACAACCCCCCCCCACCCCCGCCGGCCCGCAAAAAAAATCCCCGCCGAAAAATTCGGGCATGTTTGCGTTTGCGGTTTTTACCGGGGGGGGAAACACAAAACACAGGGCGGGGGGACACACCCCCCCCCACAACCCACAAAATCAAAATCCGCAGGCGGGGGCCACCCCACGGAGGGACTTTTAGTTGTCCAAATTTTCCCCTCTCACCCGGGATGGGGGGGGGTGAGGGGGGGGGGGGGGGGGGGGGGGGGGGACACGGTAAAGGCCGGAGGGCCCCCCTTTTTTGCCCGCCGTTTTCCGGGAAGTTGGTGATGGGCGGCCAAGGGGTGAAAGGGCCGGGGGGCCCCCCCCGAAACACAATGTGCCCTATACTGCGCGGAAGGTTTAAAAACCCAGGGGCCGGTGGCGAAACAAAAAACATTTTCGGGGCAGTACGTTGGGGGCGGAGGGGCGGCTTGCCTTCGGGGCCCAGGGGAAAAAGCCCGGCAAAGGCGGGGAAAAGGGGCCGGGTTTCCGGGCCCGCGGGGGGGGATCATTTTGGCACGGGACCAGTTTTGTATGTTGTCCCCCACCAGGATGGCCGGGTCAAAATTTACATTTTTTCTATGGATAACCTTTGTCCAGATAACAAGGCAGGGCCCACCCGCCCAGACTCGGAACGGGAAGGTTGTAGGGTTTTATATTAGTGTGGGAAGAGGTTACGGTTTAGGGGAAAAAGGGGGGGGGGCGGGGCGGGAGGGGGGGCCCCCCGGGGCGGGATTATGCGGGGGGGCAGCGGAAAGCCGGGAGGCCGCGCGCCACAGTTTTCCCGGGTTTTCCGGCCTGCGCCGAAAAAAAAACCCGGGGGGGGCCGGGGCAAGGGGGGGGGCAAGGGGGTTTTTTTTTTTTTCCGGCCAAGGGGGCCCCCCAAAGGCGCCCAAAAACTTCTCCGGGGCCTTTGGTCAGGGGGGGCCCCCCACGGTTCCCCCCCCCGGGACTTTGCACTTGCGGGCCGCCCGGCCAAGCGCCCGGTTATCGATTATGTGGCCAATTGGCAGAATTTGGGGCCGGCGCAGGCCCATTTTTGTTTAATTTGTTTGGGATAAGGACGTTGTGAGTCCGGGGGGCCCGGGGGCGGGGGGGAACTATTTGGGGGGGCCCCCCCGGGGGGGGGGGGCGGTGTATCCAAAAAAACAATGTTTGGGCCCCCCCCAGGGGGTCGTTTTCGCCGGGATTGGGGATTTCGGGAACCGGCGGGCAGGGCCAAAGAGGACCCCACCAATTTGGATTTTCCCGGTTATTTTATGGGTTCGTTTTGATGGGGTTTTTTTGCCGCCGAGTTGATCTTGTTTTTTCCGGGACCGGTGGGGAAAAAAAAAAAACAAAACAGGCCACCGCCGCGGGCTTTCCCGCCCGGCGGCTTTTTCGGGAAAAAATTTTTTTACCCGGGGGAGTGGGGGAAAGTTGAGCCTTTTTTTCTTTTGTTTTTTTAACGGTTTTGGGCCCCCCCCACCTGGTTGTTTGAGGGGGAACTTTTGGCGGGGGGGGGGGGCGGGCGGGCGCCCCCACCCCCGTTTTCCCTTTTCCGGGGGGCGGGGGAGGGGTTTTTGGAGGGGGCACTAGGGAGGGTTTGTATTTTCGCCTCGGCCGGGCCGCGGGGCGGGGAGTTGTCGGGAAAACACGGCGGGGGTTTCGGGCCCCTGGGGCTTTGCTTGGGTCTTGACAAAAAAAACGCCATACGCCCATAGAGGGGAAAAACGGGGGGGGGGAAAAGGGGGGCCAGGGGCGGGGCCACGCCCACACCCACTTTTTTTTTTTAATTCAGGATGGAAAAAAGGCCGGGGGGAATATTTGTTTGTTTTTGAGGTGTTGGGCATTGTCCGGGGGGGGGGGCTTTTTTTTAACCCGTTCCGGTCCGCGAAAGGTCAGCAAAGGTAGGGGGTTCAGGCCATTCCCCACTAGTTTTTTGTTTAGATCGCGGAACGTGCGAATTGGGGCAGGGATATGGGGGCGGGGGATTGTATTGTTTGAAAACCCGGCAAGCCACGTTTTTCGTCCTTTGGAACAAAACAAGGCTCGAACGGGGGGGGCCGGGGGGGGGGGACCGGTTCGGCCCCGGCCCCCGCCCCGGGCAAGGGGGAAAACCCCGTTTTTATCGTGAGGAGTTTGGGGCAAGTTTTAAAAGGGCCGGCTTTTGCCGATTCGCTCTTGCGGATTAAAGGCCAACAGGCGCGGGGCCCTTGTTTCCGGAAAAAAAACCGCCATATCCAGGGGGGGAACAACCGGCTTCCCAGCCGGTTTATTTTTTTTATACGTTTATAGTCTCCGAGGCTTTTTTTATTTGGGGGACGTTTTGTTATGGGGGCGTGGGATGCAGGGGGACGGGGGCGGGTTTTGGTTGGGGACGAAAAAAAAAACCAAACCAAATTAATTTGTTCGAGGGGGCGGGGGGGGACCTCGCCACGATTTAAAAAAAAAACGCCTGAGTGCCGGGGCCCCAAGGGGGCAAAGCCTCATGTTTGTTGGTCGGGGGTTTGTTTGTAATGAGG
>Ga0179593_1566265_pt1 | contig 12728 bp, 15 predicted proteins | sample CZODoug2_1_08_16_FD_185931 | JGI IMG/M metagenome (GOLD analysis project Ga0179593, IMG submission 185931) | Vadose zone soil fungal communities from Angelo Coast Range Reserve, California, USA - CZODoug2_1_08_16fungal (PacBio error correction) | ecosystem: Environmental > Terrestrial > Soil >... | reverse complement strand
CAGTGTCGTTTCTTCCTCTTTTCGAGTAGTCTTTTTTTAGGGGGGCAAGTTTCCCCTGTTCTGTCCCGTCCATGAGGAAGAGATTGCCTCTCCTCTTCTCCTTTTCTACGCCAACGATCTCCCCGCACCTATCTTTTGACACCCCCTCTTACCCGGTCGCACTAGGCTATTCTCCTCTTCAGAGTCTATCTCCCTTTTCTACGAGGATCCATCTTAACCTCTAACAGAAGCAGATTGAAGGAACTCCCGATGGCTCTACGTCTCGTACTTTCTTTTTTCTAGACTCACTGGTAAGTCAGGATTGGGAAGACTCTAATTTATGTCCTTGCCTAAATAGAGTAGTTCTTTTTAGATTTAGCGGCCACAACGGAATTTCCTCCTCGCGTCCCTGTTGTCCGAGCCCGCGTTGGAGGGAAGAGCCCCCCCCCTTCCGGTGGGCAGAAGAGAGTGGAGCTCGTATTTCTCTCCGTCGCAGTGATACGTCAGTCTCCGCTTCGGTCGGCAGAGGGCCTGCGTTATCACCTCTTCTTGCGACCTTTTTCTCGAAGGAGGCAAATCACGCTTCTTTTTCTCCTTATTTCAGACTTTCTCATCTGATAGAGTCGAGAGCCTACTAAAGGGCACTCCTCTTCACAGATATCCCCCTCTAACTGTTATCATTAGACGCGAGCAATTATAGGTAGGAACCGTTAGTAGGGATGAGGTTCTCTATCTCGAGAAGAGTTTTTCTCTTCGGTCTTCAACCCTATTGATTTGCAATCGCGCAGAAAAGACCCCGATACTACTCCTTTTTTATGCCTTTTTCGACTCGGACTACTCTTCTTCAGCGTCTCATTCTTTTCTTTATTTAGGAGAAGCCAAGAGTGTTTGCTGAATTTGACCTAGCGCAGGCTGATTTATCTGTCGCCGCTCTCTGTCTCCCCCTGCTTTTTCGTAAGACAAAGGGTTTCTCTTTCGATGCTCATGGACTATCTCTCGGTTTTTTCTCCCTTTCAGTTATATCAGAGATTAAGCCCCCCGTGTTTTTCTCCTTGGATAGAATGAGAGCCCGTTGAATTCTACAGTAGCGCCCGTCTCCTCCTTTCCGTCGCTAGTCGCGACCCGCGTACGGGGCTCGATGCCCGTCCTCTTCTTTTCCCCCCCCCCCGTCATGTGATGCGCCTGGGTGATTTACTGCCGATCGTGCGCAACTGCGTGCTTTAATCCCTCACCGGTTTGTCAACACGCGGATCCCCGCCTCTTTCGGCTGAGAGATGTCTCAGTCCCGCGCAGTTCTACGTCTTTGCAAATCGACGTCTTCGGGATCAGTTCGTCGTTGCTGGGGAACCGCTTACTCGCATCTCTGCGAACGACCGGGGTTCCCTCTGTTGTCCCGGCCTTCACCCCTTTAGGGCATAACAGTTCCTCGCGGTCGGAATAGTGGAGGCCGCCGAGCTTCCGGCGATTATTCGTACTGTTAGCCGAACACATCTTGAGGGCCCGGACCGGGTCACTGCCGGTTTTCTTTTCCCTCTTTCCATGGCCGTGAAGGCCCGGGGTCCCCTTGACGCGCCCTGCTGCTGCTTTCGTCCTGCGAAGACGGCTGTCCCTCCCCCTCGAGACGACTGAAGGCGCAACTTCGTCGCCTTTTTTTCCCCTCAACTAGGAGACCACTTGCCAGTCGGCTTCCTTGCCAGCGCAGCGCCGGCATGGAAGAGCATTCATCGCTCGAGCTCTCGTCGGGCGACGGTTGCGTTTTTTTCCACGTCAGTCCTGCTGTATTTCCCTTACCCTTAGTTGTCCGATCAAATGTACTCGATATGTAACTGCTTGATTTCCAATCGCCCTTCCCCTTTCTCACATCCCTATGGCCATAGCGCTCGCGACTGCCGACGAGACAGCCCGGACTGTCGCGGCACCCGGTCAGATCTTTTTCCTCTTTTGTTTTTTTTTGAGTTCTATCTTCCTTCCGGCGTATAGTCGTTCCTCGGAATTCATTTATGGGTCGAACCCTCTTCTTGAACCCGCCGGTGGACATCTGTTCTACAGTTCTTCTCTCATGAATTGGCCCCCCGAAGTTCCCCTCAAATCGCAGACTTGTCGCGACCGTTGCACTCCTCCTCCCCCTGTCACGTCTTCTTCCCTCTTTCTCCATGGGCGGTTCTCTTTTTGCTGTCAGGCGCCGACAGCTTATTGATGCTGTGACATTACGCTGGCGAAGTCTTGTCCTTCCTGCCGTACATCGTGCTACACGGCGTATTAGACTTCTCACCTCAGGCTCCTCTTTTTTCGAGTAATTAAAAGTCCCGGCTTCACTGATGCGGATTGGCCTTCCAGATCACCCAGTCTTTCCCGTCGTCACGCTTCATTTTCTTCCCTAGTATCCTCGGTCTTTCCGGTCCTTTTTCTCAATCTTTCTACGGGTCGTGTTGAACCGTCGGTTTGGAGGTTTCCCCCTTCCCCCTTCCACCCTTTCAGGTATTGATAGGGGCCGAGGCTACCTCGACTGATGCGTTGTCCTTTCCCCCCCCCTGTTTCTGGTCTATTACGAAGTACTGCAGTCCCCTTGCTAGGGTGCACGCCGCTGGCTCTTCCACGTTTTTCCTTTCCTTGCGCTGGTGCATCCTCAAGGGACTCCTACTTCTTTTGTGAGACAGTGTGTTTTCCCCCCTCCAATGGATTTCTAAGCGAAGGAAGATAACTCGGCGCACTGCATCGGCATTTTCCAGCCCTCCTTTCTTCAAGGTTTCCTAGTTTTTTTTTAAAATCCCTCTTCTCGTATCCCGTCTCCTCCCCTTTTTTCCTGCTAGCTTCCGGGCCCGAGTGCCCTCGCTTAAGCAGTATCAGTCTCAATCCGACGTCTCTCCCCCTCCCTCCCTTTTCGTCCCGCAACAGCGTCGAGCTCCTTCCGGGCGATCCCCCGTTTTCCGAATTCCTGACTTCCTGTTGGCTTCCGCCTTAGGGACGTCCCCTCTTCGCCCCGATATCTCCTCTGCTCAGAGCGCTTCCTTACTTCTCCCTCCCCCCCTTTGACGATAGCAGAGAAGATACGCCTTCTCCGATCAGTCCCGTAATTGTGACCGAATTGTATTTTTTTCCCCCCTCTTTTTTTTGTCTAGTTGTTCCTTTGGTTTTTTCTCATTCTAATTTCTTCCGGTTTCTTTTTTTATATATAGAGAACTTTCTTAATAGAACGGGGGCCTCCCGCCTTGATCTTTTGTATCCTCCTTTTTTTGTTTGTTTTTCTTTCTCGTGGCTCTAATTTTAAGGTACAGTGGTCGAGATGCCGAGCTCCTCCCGGTGCTTCTCCCCTCTGATGTCCTACCTCTAGCTGCCTTAAATAGAAGATAATAGGTTCCTACTGCGCCTCTGGCAAATCCCCCCTTCTGCCAGGAATGTTCTCTTGTCCTCTTTTTGCGATACTAGTCAAATCCCTATCCCCCCCCCGACCTCTATCGCTTTTCGCCTGGGGTGCTATTCGACTCTGTGTAGCTCGCGCCCCTTTTGACCTCCGCGATTAGCCCCTTCTGTTTTTTCTGACCTTCCTTTGGCTTGTCCCCCCAGATCCATTGTCGCTCCCTTCATATTTACTCCTCTCCCCGACTTTTCTTCGCTTCCCTACTCCCTGCCACGTTCTTTTTTTCCCCCTGATTTCTCTTTCCTTCCTCGGCTCTCTTCGCTTTGGGTGAGGGCGTTGCGATGTTTTGTTCTCCTTTCCGCCTCTCTCCCTCCCCCCCCTTTATGACACCGTTCTCCATCGGGCGAGTCTTGCTCAGTCCCGGCGCCTGCTTCCTTCGACGATTCTTTTGCGATTTTTCTTTTGCACCCCGCTTTTTCAGTCCGGGCCTTTTCCTCCCCCCTCACTGACCTCGTCATCTCTTCATTTTAAGATGCCTTGCGAGCATCTCACGACCCCCCTTTCTTTTACTCCCTCCTCAGTTGGTGTTTTCTGCTTGAGCCCTCTTTCTGTTCCCCGAGAGCTTTTTCCCCTTCATCCTCTTCTTATGTTTGCGTATGTTGGGCAAGGAGCCGGTCCCCCCCGTTTCCCCGATTGGGTAATAATTCCTGCCCTTTCTTCCCCTGATGGGCTAAGAGAGAAGACCGGCCACGCAGCTCTCCGTGACTTAGATAGTGCTAGAACCAAACGATCCGAGCCTCCTCTTCTTAGACAGTATAAGGTCTCTCTAGCCTACTCCGAGTGCGAGAGCGCTCTTGAGTAGATCGATCCAGCGATATAAGTGCTCCTACCTGCCAACAAGAAGGCCCACTCCTGAAGCTGAGACCCTGACTGGGCAGGCCAATCATAGCTCTATAGGGCGGCACGAGAGGTCTGCTGCGTCACGAGCTCAGAACCGTAATGGATCCCCTCGCGAGTCTTCTCATAGGGTAGACGAAGCCCCCGGGGGAGTGGGTCCCCAACGAGTATAGGGCTGGCGAGATCTTCACCTTTCTCCCCCACACCAAGGAGGCGACTTCCGCGTCCTTTCTCGGCGCTCTGTCTATTGCCCCTCTTAGTTATTTACCCCTGAAAGCCCCAACATTCTAGTTTCCCAGTGGAATCTCCGTGTCGTCCTGTGAGATTGAGATCTTTTCCATAGTCTAGTCTCCCCCCCCGAGCCGCCACACTGCGGCCCATTTGGATGTCCCGACTTCCCTTCCTTCTAGAATCTATGCTATTTTCTTTTTTGTCGCGGCGAGAGGTTGGTCCGCTCTCTTCGCCGTTTTCGCAGCCCTTGCCTTCTTCTGCTTCCTTCCTTAACCCGTTCTCCCGCACTTCGATACGTCCAATTCTCCAAATCCCCAACGCCGGTTCTCCTTCTCAGCAGATTTTTCCCCCCGGATTCTTCCACCTGTTCGATTGAAGTTGAGGTTCTCGATCTCTCCTCGAATGGCTCAACTTTCATCACGCTCCCCAGGTTGCTCTTTCCACCCCGACGGAGGCGATACGCTACCCAGTACCGAGCCTTTGCGAGATACATACCGGGTTTGACCTTCGATGGAACTTTTATTTCCCCTCATATGCAGTTACGGTGTGACTTTGAGTACTTTACTCATCCGCCCCGTCTTTTCTTGTGTGGATTGATGTGAATTGCAGACCTTTTTCCATCTTTTCTGGTGCGGTCCTCTTCCGACTTTCCACCTTTTAGCCCCCTTTTCCCCTCGTCTTGATCTTCCGTCTGATCCAGATCCTTTACAGGTCACTCAGAGACACTCCCTTTATTTTAGCCTCTGTGTGCTGTTCCTACCTCCCTTGATTTCCTATTCTCTGAGTTGATCTGCTAGCCCCGTCTTTCGAAACTTCTGGTCACAGTTTCTTAATAGTTCTTCTAGCGTACTACTCCCCCCATTTTTTTAATGATTTTTCGATTACTCTGTTATCGGAAAAATGACCTTTCTCGAAACCTTTTTGTGTTCCCTTTTCCTTTACTTCCCCTTGGAGGCGAAGAACGACCGGTTTGACACCCCCCTCTTATCTCTAGTATTGTAGACCCGTTATTTCAACCAGTAGAATCTGACCCCTCTCCTTTTTCCCGAAGCCATTAGGGTAACCAATCTCCCCCCTTTCTGAACTTGACTGATTTCCTACCTTGCCCGTTTGAGACCCCTTTTTTGAGGCATCCTCTTTTCGAGTTTTTTTCGACCCAATGTAAGTTAGAGGTGCGGGCATTCCTCGCACTCGAGATCGGCGTGTAGTCCATCTTCGATTGCCCTACCTTTCCCACCTAAGTCACCTAGCCAGCTATATTAGCGATTTTTCCCATTCAGCTGTTGATTTCACAGGTTGTTCTTTGATTTGCACGATGCCCCCTATTTTTCCTTTGAGACCATTCCTTCCCCGACCCTTCCCCTATACACAAGTAGGTCCCCTCGACCCTTTGAGGACGGCCGACTCCGCAGTTGGAGACACTCCTTTGACCTTCCTATCTCTGGCCTCTCCTGAGACGATTTCACCTTTGAGGTCCCCACCTAGACCCCTCCCCAACTTCCGTCATAGTCGACTCCCCATTCCCTTTGCCTCAAAGCCGAGCCATCTTACTTTGGAATCTGTCTTTCCAGATTCTTTTTTCGTGGCGCACCTGGGTCTCACTTTTCTTTCCTCTCCTCCGTCCTTTAGCATTTCTTTTTTCCAAACTTTCTTTCGGGGGTCAGCCTTTTCAGCGCCTCCTTGAAACTTGTTATTAACGCGATCCCATCGTCCCCCCCGACAATCCATCCTCTCTTTGGGTTTCAAATACCTTTTTGTGAAATAAGTCCGGCTATTGAAGATCCCTGCCGTTCCTCGTTCGTTTCGCTTTTTTTCCCTTTTTCCCCCCTTCTCCTTGTTGTTTTTTTGATCTCTTCCCTCTCCTCTTTCCCTAGTCGGGCTCTAGTCTTCTTTCCTCGCCCCCATTTCTTTTCCAAGTTGTTCTGGCTCCCCCCCCTTTGTCCGCGGTCGGCCTTTAAGATTCCCGCCGTTTTACAATAGGGCTCTCTTTTTAAACTCCTTCGCCTCCTCAGGCTTAGCACCCCTCTTGTTTTTTCCATCCCCTACTTCAGGACTCGCTCCGTACCCTTACAGACCGTCGTGAGCTCTCGTCAGGGCTTTTATTTAGCTTTAAAGGTTTGTCTTTCTTGTAGGTTTCCAGTGAAGGCGTGCTTATCTTTTACACCTTGCATCTTTTCTTTCTAACAAGCAATTTGCGTACATTTTTTCGCTTCACTTTATCCGTCTTTTCCTGGTTAGCCCCCATTAGTACTGTACGCCTCAGTAAGAAGGGTCCGGTTAACTGTTTTTTTCAATGTTATCCCCCCTGAAGTTCTTTTCGGGAATGTTTCCCTGTCACTGATCCCACCCTGAAGTGCTCGCCCCTCCCCTCCCATCTTGATAGACCGACCCCTGACCTACATCGCCTGGAAGCTGACTTTTAAGTTTCTCCCTAGTCCTCTGTATCTAGTAATCACGTTAGTGTATTGAGTGATTTTCCCTTGCCCTATAACCTTACCGTGAACTTCCTTTGGTCCGCCGTGAACTCTTCTAGCTCTTAGTTTGAATCCCCCTACCAGAGTTTTACAAGTTCATCTTTTCCCAGAAAAACGAGAGTTATTCCCTTTCTCAGTGTCCCTTACGATTTTCCCTCTCTCGCAGACGTAGTCCAGAATGATTGTTTTTGACACTAATCTACTAGGATTACCCCAAATTTTTCTCTTTTTTGGATTTCCTTCGACTTGTTTTTTTTTTTCCCCCACACCTTGTAAGTATCCCTCGGAGAATTTCATAGGTCCTTTGTTAACCAGCCCTTGATCCCCTCTCATTTTGCCTCTCACATAGTTTACTAGACCGTCCGACGGTGTCTGATCCGAAATGAGACAATCTCTTCAGCGTTCTTTGACAGCCACGTCTCTCCCCCCATTTCGATCCGCCTTCCGTCGAGCGTTATCCCCTTGACCCATGCTGTGCTCCATCCTTCGCTTACCGCCCCCCCCTGTTCTCGAGTCTGAACCACGCTCATTCCCCCTCCCAGCGTTGCGAATCCGCCAGGAGGCTCCCGATTTTGATTTTTTCGCGCCGTTAGCAGGCATCTATTTTTTGAAGTTCTATCACTTTTCTCCTCCACGATCCCGCTGGTGAATCTCTATCCTGACATCCCCTTTTAAATCCCCATATTCGGAGGAATATCCCCCGATTACACCGTTCGTCTTGGCTCCTAATTTCTTTTTTCTATGGTCTTTTTTCGCGAGTTTCTTACGGTTGATGCGTCTTTCGTCCGCACCTTTTCGTTTGAAGAGACCCTCTCCCCCTACCTGTTTTCCTTTAAGGTTAACTCATTTTTTTTTCCCTTCGTAAGTTATTTCGGTTTTTCTCGTCGCAGGAGGTCTTCCGCTTTGAAAAGGTAATATTTTTTTGAGAGGCTCAGGATAGCCTTTCTCTCAACTTTCTCTGGAGTTTCTCCTCTTTCTAGGCTTTTCCCCCCCCCCCCCCCCCACCACACCCTAGACCTCCTCTTCGAGATTTTTTTTATTTTTCCCCTAGTCGAAATCTGAGGGCCCCCTTGCCCGCAGGAGTTATGGACTTTCTTTCCTCCCTGGTGAAAGCTTAAGACCATAGACGCACTAAGTCACGGCTGATCGTAGAGTATGGGATGCTATAAGCAAGTATATTTTTTCTAGCTCCCGAGATTCTTCTCAAAAATAGATTTCTCAAGCGTTGGTGTTGAGGTTCCCAGTCATGCACCTCCGGAGGAACCCCCCCCCCCCCCCTCCCCGTACCGCCTCCCGATAGAGAGTACTTCCAAGCAGGTGATGTCCCTCGTCCGCCTTAGATCTACTTTTGTTCCGCTCCCGCTTTTAATGAATCGGCCGAAGAGTAGTGTCTTTATTTTGGATGAGCTCTTTATTTCTCGAACCCTGATAACGCTTATCCTCGAGAATTACGTATACGAGATGCTATGAGAGAGAGTTCGGAATCTGGATTTTCCGGCCAGAGAACGGCCCCGCAATGGTCTGATCTAGCGTGAGAATTCTCCAGGGGGCGGTGAGACGAGCTTCTTTAGAGGCTGCGGAAGCAGGGCCCTTTCTAAGCGTGAAAGTAAAGGAGCCAGGGAATACACTCGGACGACCGAGGAGACATGCTTAGACAGTTCAAGCTGTCTCGTCACGAATAGAACTGAGCGAGTCCCTCCGGGGGAACCAGAATAAGGGTGTGGGTTCGAGGGAGGAGAGTCTTCGCACGCGTTATTACCCCCCCCCCGCCCCGGCATGAATCCCGCCTTCACCCACCCGAGCTTCCCGCTCTGCCGCGGTGTCCACCCCCCCCCCCCCCCCCTGCTAAAGTCGACTCTCCCCCCCACAAACGCCGTTCTCCCCCCCCCCGAGACGCCAGACAATCACAGATCCCCCACCCCCCCCAGCACCCCAACCCCCCAGACCCCCCCCCCGGCCCCCCCCCCACCCCTCCGATATGCTTCCCATCCGACCACGCCCCCTCCCCCCCACCCCCCCCCCACCCTCCCTCCCCGCACCGCCCACCCACCCCCCACGACACGGCCCCACTCAGCCCCCGCGTCTAGCACTGCTTTTCTGGCTGTTTTCCGGATTTTTCGTCTCGCTGTAGACGTAGACGAGAGTTGATCTTTCCAGACCCCTGACTCCCTCTACGAGGGCGAAGCTGCATTCCCCAGATCGCCATATCCCCGCTTTCCTGGATTTTGGCTTCGTCATCCTTTATGCACATTCGAGTTTTCCCTCGAGCCCTTTTTCTTCAAGACTGGCCTCTCGACCTTTATGTGTTGCAAGAAACACCATCGCCCTCTCGTGCCGGCCTAGTCAGTGGCACTCCCCCAACCCTTTTGTAGATCTCGGATGCCTCGTCCTCCGTGTATACTGCGTGCTTGGTGTGAGCCTGCCCCAATTCCCCCTCCCGGGCGCTTATTTTGTTTCGGACGATTTTTTAGGCAGATTTTGCCACTCGAAGAATCCGCCGTTCGTACCACTCTAAAAGAGTCCTGCGTCGAGAAATACTTAGATTCGCGTTTGAGAGCAGTTCCGGTACTCGGATTTTAACGATCTACGAGATTCTTCACCCATTGATGCTGATTTCATGTCGACGAAGCGGATCCCAGAAGCGAGAATGAAAAAAAGATAAATTCACGACTAGGACATGACCGGAGGAAGACGCAGAACTATGATTCCCACAAACTTCAGTACCCAGATAGTTTTAGGTAGATCCGACAGACCCGGATTCACCTTGATGATGAGGGCGGCTTCCAAACAAAACTCCTTACCCGCGACCTCAAAGCCAGAGCGACGACTACCCATTGCTGCCCCTCTACTTTCTTTTTCGCCGTCTGTCGTTTCTTTCATGCGTCGGAGATCTGTCTCTAGCCCTTCGTTTGTGCTTGATTTGTCGATTGCCATCTGATCTGCAGGCTTTTCGGACTAAGAGACTCTCTCCCCCCTTGCGTCCCACTCTTTCTTTCGTTTCGGATCCTTCTCTCCGGCGCCGCGGTAGAGGCACCTGGATTTCTTCTTGATTGCCTCCCCCCCTTTTATATCGTGACTTCGATGCTTTTTTCTCGGACGACTCTATCCGTTTCTGCCCTCTGCGCACGGTTCTTCGCGCGCTACGTATAGTTACACGTCTAGGGCTTTTCTTTCCTAGTTTTTAGCGTTCTCTGCACGTTATGAACGAGAGCCACCGTGCTTTTACAATTTCGTTTCAGTAGCCTCACGCTTCCCTTAGAGGCCATGACGACAGTTTGTTCAAAAAAAACAGCAACATCTGGGCTTTAGAGCCCGTTCTAGGATGGACACGCGTCGAATTGGCCCGGTTCTATCCATCGCTCTGCCAATTCGACCTTGAGCAAGTAGAGCTGTGGATTCGTCCAGCGGTCCCACACGAGACTAGGTAACAATATTCGTTTTTCGCCAGGGAACGAGTTCGTACCCGTTTCACTCGGCCGATTTTTCCTATATTAAGGACCGGGGTCAAGGCCCTGTTACTCACTTCGTTGGGCGTCGGATATGGGATGGAGACGAACCTAGCGTCGATGTTATAGGTTCCTAATGCTTGAGGAGACGGCTTTCCTTCCCTGGTATAGTGAAGACCTCCCGCCGTAATTTTTTGCATCCCGGTCCCCCAAAATGAAAGCGCCTTGACCTGCTTGCGACGGCGCATTTCCGACATTTATCGACGCTCTGAGGACGCGCTTCTCCCTGTATGGTAGCAATCTACCCCCCGATATTGCTCTATCGTCCTTCAGCGTTGCGAGACCGAAGCAGAAACGTCCCTGGAAGTATTCAAATTTCAGTTGTTTAGGTCTGAATTGTTCGGTTCGCCTGAAGACTTTCCAGGACTTGCATGCCAGCGTAACTTGTCGCCGCCCCTTGTCCCGGATGTCCAGGAGTTATATTCCAACCCGCCGCACGGATCGTTTTCTCCCTTGTCCATGCTGCAGTACGCCCCAGCCGACTGTTTGCAGTTTCAGATCTCTCTTTCCCCTCGTTGTAGCTTGCGCGACTGATCGGCTCGCGCCTGCGCGCCGCTTCGTGCACTCTGTATGGGCGAAAGATATGGGCCGCGTCTGAAGATCCCGTGCTAGAGTGATCCCGTTCGAAGCGGTCCGGCACGAAGGTCTTGCCCCTTACTCGCAGGGACGTAGTCTCCTTGCAGCCCGAGACTCTCAGGCGCTGACGTGCTCTTCCGTCGCGGGGACTGTTATCGCCTGAGTGGCCGTACTTCGTGTCGGGTTCTGTTCCCCATTCAAGCTGGGCGACGCGCTTCCTCAAAGCGTTCAAGCGGTAAATCTTCGCGTCGCCAGCATTTTAGCAGCAGTGCGCGTTCAAGGGTGGGATTTCACCCTGCGAAGGCGGCAAGGGCGGCACTATTCAAGGATTTCCCGTCCCACCCCCCCAATCCAGCTGGTGAGACTAGACGGTAAGTCTCGGCCGTTGGAGAGGCTACCATCCCCCCTTTAGCGGCCTAATCGTGGTAAGGGCGGGCTGATGCCTTCCCTCTCATGAGATTTTGCGTGACGATAACTTTCTGAGATGAGGCAAAGCGAGTTTCCCGGGTAATCGCCCACCGACCGGACGCGTTTGGGGGTGCACCTCTCTGCCTCGGCTATGAAGGAGAGCTTCCAGTTCATCTCTACAACACTTAGGGAATAAACCGAAATACGATGGTGTAGGGAATTTTGGCAAACGTGCGTCCTCCAGTCGAGAAGGATAGGGCCCCCCCGGGTCGGTTTTGAGAACATCACTTTGACATCCCCTTTTCATCAGTGAAGAACCGTCATCGTCTCGAGCCCTTCGCGCTTTGGGCTTTCTCCCGCGCAGCCTGATTTGAACGCTGTGCGCAGAGGTCAAGCCCCCGGACGAGGATTAAGGAGACCATCAGCCCTTTAAAGTCTGACTAAACCTGCTGGCGCCCTGAATCCGCTCTACCCTAAGAGATCTGATTCCCAGCACAGCCGAGGTTCTTCGCCTGGCCGGAGTCTTTCCCACTTCTTTTTTCTTTTCTGCGCAGCGCTGGCTCAGAGGCCATCTTATTTTTTTCAATGCAGCCCACGCTAGAGGTGTCGCGATCTACTAACGATACCGTCCTTCCTCAGAGGTAGGCAATCTCTTACCGTAGAGAAGGGTTTTACCGTTTTTCCTTTTTTCTATAGGGCGATTTGGTCGGTAGATCTGTTCCCCTTCATTTGAACATTCTTTTGTTAATCAGCTAGTCAGACTGTCGCGTTGATAGATACCACCAACTTTCCGAGCCAAGTTTACATGGAATCAGTTTGACGAGTGTATCCCCCCCTTGTTCGGGCTTTTCGACGCCGTTTTGCTTCGAATTGACCCCCTGTAAGTAGAGATCTGAAGTCCGCGATATTTATGCCAGCGATCTCGAATTCGGCAGTTTGTTCCTTCCATAGCACGCGATCGCACTCTCGTGACGCAGGCTCGGGACACTTCCCGGTCTCTAGTCTAGTCACGATTTCGCCCCCTCTAAATCGATTGAACACTCCTACGTCCTAGCCGGATACTTTGTGCGGGACCCCGATCTTTTTTTTTATTTCGAGGGACCCCGGGGCAAGCTTCCCCTCCCTCCTGGTGCTTGTCAACACTCTCCGTCAACTCGGGCAGTGCCCCGTTACATTTCTGCCCACGAGTGAGATAGATCGCCGAACCGTCAGGTTAAGGGTTCCTCATGAGAGAGTTATTTGTGAGTCTGCTCAGATAGCGCTGATTTTAAGACTCTTCAGTTATTTTTTCTCTGTAGG
>Ga0179593_1493479_pt1 | contig 12728 bp, 8 predicted proteins | sample CZODoug2_1_08_16_FD_185931 | JGI IMG/M metagenome (GOLD analysis project Ga0179593, IMG submission 185931) | Vadose zone soil fungal communities from Angelo Coast Range Reserve, California, USA - CZODoug2_1_08_16fungal (PacBio error correction) | ecosystem: Environmental > Terrestrial > Soil >... | reverse complement strand
ATTCTCTTTATCCCTCCTTTTTTTTCTCTCATATAGATCCCACTTAGCCTGCTTGCTTTTTTCCTCGAAAGGGATTGGGACTTAGGCCGGGGCCAGTAATGTCGATAAAGGAACCTTCTTTTCTTCCGCGACCGTCTCCCTGGGACGTTTCTATACATTCTCTGTTTCGGACCCGCTCCCGGGGTGAGACGGTAAGTGCCTTCTCCCTTTCCCCCCCTGGCCGAGCGTTTTCTTTTGCGCGAGGACGTCCGGTTCGTGCATTTCGCCTGAGTTTTCTCCCGGGCGCTTGGCATTGATAATACGTTCTTTTCGGTTTTTTTGCTGGACCCTTGGCCCGCAGCTTCTTCCGACGGATGGTTTCCCCTCTTTTCTGAATTGATGGAGTACCTTTCCCCGATAGTGGCTCCTTTCCCTTCTTCATTTCTTTCTTTGCGAGGGTTTTTCCCTTGCGCTTCACCGGGGCATTGAATTCGATCTGGCCTCTGTTCCTTTTCCGGCAAAAGCGACCCTTTCTTTGACCGTGGGCTGTTTCCTGCCTCGTGGGCTGCGCCCGGCGTCTTCCTCTTTTTTTTCCCTTCCCTGGTCCTACTCGAATTGCTTCTTCTATTTTACCCCGTCCTTGGCAGGGAGGGTCTCTCCCCCTGGACTTCCGCCGTCTTCCGGGAACAGGATAGTGTCCTACTCTTTCTCCCCGTCCCGCGTGGACCTTTGCCGGGTTCCCAGCCCCCGTTTATCAAGGAATAACCCGATCCGCCTTCCTCCGCCCGCCTACCGTGCGGTCAACACTCTCCCCCTTTTTCCCTGGAACTCCTTCACACCCATTCCTGCTTGCGGGGCGTTCAAGAGAATGGTCCCCCTTCGCCCGGCCAGACGCCCTCTCTAAGAAAGTCGTCCTCTCCTCTCTTTTTCTTTTCCCTTGGGCCGGTCCCCTTTCTGAGGAACCCTTTTTCTCTAGGAAGCATTGCGGTGCCTCCTCTTCTCCTTCTTTCCGCGAGATGGGACTTAAGTCCGGCCCCCCCCTGGCCGCTTTCCCCAGTCGTCCTTTGCTCAGAGGTGGCTCCGCACTCCCAGAACGATCTTGATTTTTCACCTCCCCATTTCCCGCACCAAGGCGATATCTCTCCCGTGTTTAGAGAATGAAGAACTTTCCCTCTCTCCGGTGTTTTTTCGGGCTTTGCTAAGAGGGAAACGCCGCCTGCCCCCCCTCTCTCCCTTGAGACTCTATCCGCTCCTGACTTCACCTTTGATTCCCAAGGCAATGATCTTCTCGTCCCCTCGGATTTTCAGTATCGGCTATCTCTCCCGATCAACCTTTCCCCTGACGCGAGAGAGGAGATCTATCTTTTTTTACTACTCCTGTTGTGATCGGCCTCCTTAAGTAGTTTCGGAGCAGAGTTCACTATCCAGCCATTCTTTTTTCCTAGGATGTGGTCCCCAACCTTTTCGGCCTAACCCCCTTACCTCGGTGAAAGAAGATTGTTATTCGATCTCATCTTCCCGCTCTATGGGGTGTTAGGATGAAAGCATCAGCCCTTTTTTTTTCCCATCTTTTGTTGCCCCTTTTCATACTTCGTCCCCCCCGCGGAAGAGGAGATTTCTTTGCAAGGACTCTACTGACGGCGGGAGGGTTGCCTTCCTCTCTGTCTTCATGTGCTGATCGTGTTCCCTAGGGCATAGATCCCCTCGCTGAGCAATGCTCCCTTCCTGGCGGTTTACGGCCAAAGCTTTTGCTTGACCAGGTAGTATTAAAGCGCTCAGTCTTTTTTTTCCTTTCCGGACCTGTCGTCCGAACTTTGACAGGGGCCCCTAGCCTCCTCTTCCCGTTAATTGGAGTATCCCGCGGCGTGTGGGCTTTTTCGCGCCTATAGGTCAGAGCCCCGTTTCTCCCTCTCCAGTAGCTGCTAGTTCTCTTCTGTGACCTTTTCCCGGCGCTTCTGGGACTCCTGTCGTCCTATCGTCTTTATCCGATAGGAAAAGAGCTTTTTTTTCCTTCATCCCTATATCAGTTTTTTTTAGACCCGTAGAGAAGGTTAGGTAAGTCTCCCTTTTCCTTCTTCCTCTAGCGGCAGCGCGCTCCCCCCCTTCCTCCCGTATCTTTGCCTCGCCGCCTTCATTCCGTCGGAGATTTCCTTTTGCTGGCCCAGGCCCATGAAGCATCGGCCGTCACTTGCCCTTTTTTCCCTCCGAGGTAGAGTTTTCTTTTCACAACGGAGGTCCGTCCCTGATTCTCTCCCTTTTCCTCAAGTGCCAGAATACCAGTCTTACGGAACGTGCCGCTTCCTTCCCCTACAAATAGAAGTGCCAGTCAGCGTTCACAGGGCCTCATCTCTTAGATTAGATTCGACCGATTTTTTCTTGACGGCTTGTCCTAAAGCACCAACCTTCCGGGTAAGATTAATAACCCCTTCCTGTTCCCTACCCGATGCAGGGGGTTCCCTGCCTGAATAAGCCTTTCATAATAGGCCTCCTCATTTTCCCTTTAGGCAAAAGAAACTGTCCAGACGCCGGTCTCCTCCCCATCCGTTGAGGGTACCCCTCTCTAGAAGGGCCAGAACTACCCTTTTCTGTATTTTTTTTATCCGCGAGCTTTCCTTCGTCCGCTGTTCCTCTCCTCATTTTTAAAGATACAGGTGCTTTTCCTGCTTTTTCCTACAGTTCATTGCGTTCTCTCTCTTCCCCCTTCGATTGATATAGATAACCTGCCTTTTCCTCCCTTTCCCCGACTTTCACGGGTTACATGTAGGACATTCGGTAAATTCCCTCCGGCTAGGCTTTTGACGCGACGAACTGCCACTTTTTTTGAGCCATAGGGAAAGTTTATGGGACCGCTTTTTTTGACGGCCCGCCTCCCGCCGTGCGGGCCGGTTCCTTCCCTGTCCATGATGGAACTGTTCGTTTCACTGGCTTGCGCGTTTTTTTTTTTGGATGTTCGCGATGATCCTCTGATCCCTGTTTAATTTTCGGGAGTGACCCATTCCTTCTCAGCTGAACCAGCCGTTTGACTACCCCCTTGATGTGAACTGCAGTCCAGGACTTTTTTTTTCCCTAGGCCTGTTGGGACCCTCGTGCGTCCCTCTTCCACTAGATGGTTTCCGCTTGGAGTTGTGCTTTTTTTGCCTTCCGGGTATTGGGTCTTTTCTTCAACTCGATGTCCCTTCTTCTATGCTGGGGTGACCCCCTCCCCCCTCCCGGTGCGGCGTGGCTTTTTCCCTGCTGTCCCCTGGCGAGGAGAAGTAGGGGCTTTTTTGGACGGACCTTTTTTGGCCCTGCCAGATTACTTTGTGCGGAACGGGTTTCCCGGAACCGGCTTCTCTGCGCACCTGGCTTCTTCCCCTCGATAGAAAGGCACGCGTGACTTTCCCCTTTGTTCATCCTTCCCTCACACGGGAGTCGTGCTCTCCCCTTTCCCATCGTGGCGTATCCGCCCTCTTTTAGGTTTTTGAAGGTAACACGCCTTCCCTCCTCCGGAAATCCCCCCCACGATGGCTTTGCGGGGGTCGCCTTCATGTTTTTTCTGCTTCTTTTCCCGCAGTTTCGAGACCGTTTTTAGATGAGACACGCTTTCCGTCTGTCAAGGTCTGAGGAACCCTCTTCCGGGACTAACGCTGATGCGGTTCCCTTTTCTTGGTCACACTGGAGATAAGACCTTCTTCTTGGCTTCCAATTTCCGGCCTCACAGTTAAGAGGGATGAGATTGCGGTCCCTCACGTATTCCACGTACGTTTATGTGCTGTCCTTTCCCGTCGGGCATATCCTCTTCGCGATCGTATGTTCTCTTTCTGCCTCCCAAGGCACTCCCTTTTTTTTTTCCCTTACAGGGATTTTCCTGAACCGCCGTCACCACATCCCCTTTTGCTACCGAAGAATCTTTTTTCTCATCCTTGGGCACCCTTGCTTACCCCCTTCCTTTTTAGGTTTGCAATCCCGGCATGACGATTTTCCTCCTTGCATAATTATCCGCGAGGCCTCCCTCCGGAACTCTCACTTTTCAGACTCTCTTCTTTTTTCTTCCCACGTTGTTGTTGTTTTCTTTCTCTCTCGCGGTCATTTGCGTAGTCTTCTTTGATGACGCTGACGGCTCTCGATTCCTTTTCTTTTTTTATCCCCGGAACGTGTCCCATTTCCAAGACGAGGCTTGTAGCGTTCTCTCTTTTCTCATATTGATGTATTGGGTGGCGAGGTAGTTACCTTCTCCTTTTTCCCTGCTCCTAGGTGACTTGCAGTGCCTTCTTCCTCTGAACGTGTTCCGGCCATGACACTTCGAGGTGGTTTCTTTTTCTCTTTGCTTGGATCTGATGGCGAAGAGGGTACAAGATGACCTCTGCCGAGTCGCAGGTGGCGAGACCAGCCCCCCTCTTCTCCTGCGCCGTCTCTTCCCCCGAAGGGCGTTTAGTCTGTCGTACCTTTTCCAGTTTACGGCCGAGTTTGCACCTGGCTCCCCCGGGATCGCTTTTTCCTTTTTGCATGGCGAATGGCCTGCACAGACGTCTTCCCTCTACTGCGCTCCATCGCGGCTCTGCCTGTTCGTAGACGTTTGCGCGACCTCCCCCTTCGCTGGCTACGGATAAGGCGCGAGTGGGATCCCCGGCTGTTTTTGCAGTGCAGAGAGGCTCTTCCCCTCCACCCCGGTGGCAAGTTGGTGTTTTTGCCGGTGGGCCCAGTAGCTTTCGTGCGACGATAGCTACGTTTAAGAAGGCAGGCCTCCCCCTGTAGCGCGCCACGCCAATTTTCAGAATACTCCCGACAGTCCTCCAGTCTTTCGTTATTTTCTAGTCCGAGCCTTCTTTCCCCGCTGGCCCCAATCAGGGACATTGCCTCTTTTTTCACGTCCGGTCCTTTCGGTAGCGGTCTGGCACACTTTTTTTCACCCCCCTCCTCCTGTGCAGCAAAGCTCTAAGTGGCAGCAGGCAACTGATTAGTAGGGCACGCCAGACAGGGCTTTCTCCCTCTCACTGCAGTTCGCGGAGCAGTTTTTATCTCGCGAAAGCATACCCTTCGACTGACTTTTTTCTTCTTTCTGGTAAAGACCCCCCCCCCGGTACCATTGACGTATCAAGGCCCCGGTTCCCCTTTGTTCCAAGTCGCCCTCAGCGCCAAGGAGTCCCCCCTATCTTTTTTTGAACGACTCGAGTCCCTTAGCCCTTTCCCGGTCCCAGGTGGCAACGTACGGCTCAAGGCGGGTCCCGTTCTTGGGGGGAAGCCCAGGAGCCTTTCGCCCAGAAAATCTTCCCAAGCCTAGCCTTTCCGCTCTTGTTTTATCAAGGGGGTTCTTTTTTTTTTCCGCGATCGTTAAGATTCTTCAGTCCCCCCTTTCGATGGTAGTAGAAGGCGTTTTTCCCGATTATTCTCCTTTTCCCCCCCCTAAGTTGTGTTTTGTTCTTTTTGCTCGACCTCTTTCTCCGAGGTTTGACCCAAGCTTTCCTAATCAGAGCAAGATAAATGGTGGGGCTTTGAACCCCTCCCTTCCACCGCAAGATAGGAGGTGATACGAACCTCTCTTCCCTTCCTGAGGCCTCGGGGCAGTTCTGTGCCCTAAGCCGCTTTTCTCGGCAGATAAAGCCCTGAAGGTACTTCTTCCGGCTGATGGGAAATGTTAGGGCAACTTTCCCTCCTCGAGGGTGCGCGCGCTTCTTTTCTCACGAGAGCTAACGTTTTCCCGGCCCGCCTCTTTGAACTGACCGTCGCATGGGAATTGATCAGCCCCCCCCTCCCCTCTGATTTTCCGTTTTGCAGTTTATTAAACGCCCCGCAATTCCACATTTTTCCCCTCCTGGATTTCGCCGAGAATGACTGCTCCGTTTGCGTCGATTAGTCATTGCCTTGGCCCTTTCCCTGACGTAGCGGTCTTTATCTTCTTAAGGGGCTGCCAAGATGTTCTGCTGAACGGGTTCCTTTTCAGGAGATTGATGGGGCCTGGCACAGGCCGCGGGCGGGGACTTTGCCATCTCTTCTTCTCTTGTCGATGGGACTTTGCAGGGAACGAGGGAATCTTCCCATGGGACCCTCCCCTACGTACCGTTTTATTTCCCTCTGACAGGGGAGGGAGGCTCCCTTCTCAAGAGAGGACGCGCTCTTTTAGATAATTGCTCTCCTTTAGCAGGACCCCTCCTCCCTCCACGGTGTCCTCTCTGCCCTTCCCCCAGTGAGATGTCCTCTCCCCTCTTCCTCTCGAAGGAGCCTTTTTTTTCTCCAGAAGTTCCAGGACCTCCCCCCCACTCGTTAACCGCTCTTAGATTCGATGAACGAGATCGGCGGCCCTTTCCTTTTCAAGAAAAGCCGAAGACTTTTTTCCCTCCCTTTTCCGAGAAAGGCGCCCTTTCCCGCCGATCGGCAATTCCCCCTCCCTTTCTTTAGCCCAGCTTGTCCTACGGTGCCCCTCCTTAATGCGAGTTGGACTTCCCCTGATTCTACGCCGTTTTCGAGCTGATTTTCTCTCCACCCGCAGGCACAGGCTCGCCAGTTTTTTTTTTGGCTCGATCCGTTTCAAGAAACTTCAGCCCACCCCCTCCTTTTCCCGATCCTGCCTCCGCTCCTCCCGGGGGTCCTTTTCTGCAGGCGCCGGCTCCGTTCCGCCCCCTGTCGCGGGTTCTGCCGTTTCTGCCCTTACGGTTGTTTCCTGGTTAACAAGGACGGGCCCCTCCTTTTCCCCGACTGTCCCTTTTTTACATCTGAGACTACTCCGCTCTCCATCGCCCGCGGCTTTTTTTGTCACACCGGTCCCCCTTGACCTTTCAATGATCATCTGCGGTTTTTTCTGCGTTTTGCATTTCCCGCTATGATGGCACATCCTCCCTTTTTCCCCCTTCGAATATATCTTCTTTACCCTTTTTTGAGCTTTATATCGCCGTGAGTCTGTCATCTTTCCTCCTCTCTTTCGTTGTCGCCGATCCTTCCTGTCCTCTTCCCGACGCAAGGTTTGATTTTGTTGCTTTTCGTTCTCGTCCCTTCCGGGGAGAAAAGGTGACCGTCTCCGCTATGATCCGGGTTGATCGTTATCGGTAGGGGGTGGAGCGGTCCTTTTTTTTTTCTTTCCTACAGGCTTGGAACTGCACCTCCTTTTTTCCTTAAGGAAGAGTTTCACACGAGTCTTTTTATTCCCCGGATCGCTGCCAGAGGCGATTAAAGCGGCGCCCACCCACGTTTTGATTTAGTGCTTTTGGCTTTTTTTCATAGAGCTTCTTCCCAACTGGCCTTAGCCAGGCCGTTTCTCTCCCATTTTTTATCGGTCGCATGTAGTAGACCAGCTTCTCCGGAGTCCGTCCGCCCTCCGGGTAATCCCGCCCGGGTTTTTTCTTCCCCCGCGAAGAGAGAATTTATTTCCCTTTAGATCGGTTTGCATGGTGGCAGGCGCTTCTCCGATCTCGCGAGAACCGGCCGCTTTTCTTCTGCGGTTTTGCGTACCGTGCCGTAGCCGGCTGCGGGACCGGCCTTTGATAATTCTTCTCTTTTCTTCTCGGCGAGATAGTGGTGAACCTTTGAATAAGTTTTTGGGTTTGGCCCCCCCTCCCTAAGTGCTTTCCAGAGAGTGTGGCCTAACGTTCTCTCCCCTGCTTAGCCCTAGATCGCCGTGCAGTTAAGGAAGACTGCATCCTTCCTCCGGAGAAATTGTTTCTGACCGAATCTTTTTACAGCGCGTTTCCCCAAGTTGAAGGTCCCCCCATCCCTTCTTCTCTTGCCAGGAAAAGACGGGTGACTAGAAGAGGACCGCCCTCCCCTCCCCCCCCCCCCCCCGTCTCTTGGGAAGGGTCACCCTTCCCCCTGCATAGACCAGCCTTTTTTGCCCGAGAAGGGACGCTTGACCCGCCCCCCCCCTTCGGCGGGGCAAAGGTCTCCTCCCCGCGGCACGCACACCTGTTCCCCTCGAGTTCCGGAGCGGAGCAGGGACCTCCTCTTTTTCAGATCGCTTCGTTTTTCCCTCGTTTTGCATTGGCTCCCCGACAAACTGCCCGCCCGCGGTAGGATGCCTTCCCTGGCTCCCTGACTTTCAAGCTCTCACCCTCTTTCCCGGGAGGACCGCGGGCCGGTATGTGAGAAATCCCCCTGCGACGGCCCATCCTCCAGTCGGCCCCCAGTGGTACTCCTGACAGTTCTTCACTTTTCTTCTTAGGGATTTTTCGTCCACCGTCCCGTTATCCAGAAGACATTTTCCCGGTCCCTGTCGGTCTTTCCTATCCTTTTGCGGTAGAGACCTCCTTCATTCCTCTTCCGTTCTCTTTTTCGCCTCCAAGCAATCCTAGTCGATCTCCCCTTTTCTTTTTTGTTGTGAGAGAGACTTCCGCTCACTGAGGTAGACTTTTCTTTGCACTTTTGATATGCGAACTCGGGCTCTCGCGGTTTTTCCCTGGCACAACTTCGCGCCTCTTCTTCGGGTAAGAGACGAGTGGCTTCAGGAAGGGAAGTTGATGGGATAACTTTTCCTAGATGGGTTCGGCCCTCCCCAGAGGGAATGTGGAGGGTCCGGTCATTTCGGGCCTGTTAGGCAATCCTTCCATCCCCGCGCTTTTTCTTTCGGAGTAGGTCGATGACCCCGTCCCTCCGTAATACTCCCCCCCTCCCTCCCTTGATGCTTCTTTTTTTTGCTGGTAGAGGGAATTCTACGCTGACCAGCTCTGATTACGTTGGCATTTCTGCTGCCCCAGGCCTCCCGAAGACGTTTTCCGAAGCTTTCCTGATGCCCCGACTTGAGGTCCGTCCTCTTCCTCCCCCCGGGGGAGTACTTTCCCCTTCCTGGGAGGTTTCCCGAGACCGGCCGGGTCTTCCTTTTTTTTTTTTTTGGGAGCGAAACGGGCCCTGTTGCCCGATGGGAATTTTGTGTCAGTTCCCCCCCCCTCTGTGCGGTGTACTTTCCTTTCCTTTTGTGTCCCCGGATGGGATCGGGCTGCTCTTCTGTTTTATTGATGGACCCCAGCATTTCTTCCCCCCCCCGCGAAGAGTATCCCTCGCTTCGAGTCGCTTAGGCGTTGAGAAGACAGAAACGGTGTTCCCCCCTTCCTTCCCGCGAGCCGGCACTTCCCTTCCTCCCTACCCGCGTCGGGCCCGCTTCCCCCACGCGCTGACTCGGTCATCGACCCGGACCCCCAAGTTCTTCTTCGATAAAAGGGTTTTTTTCCCAACGATCGTTTCCTTTCTAAAGAAAATCCTCCGTGATCCCTGGCATTTTTCCTTCCCCTGCACGGAATCGTCATCCCGAAAGCTATCAGTTCCCTTTTAGATGTCTCAGATCGGGCAGGAACTTCGACTCCCCCCTTCCTCCTCCTGACTACCCCTTTTTCCTCCATTTGAGCTGAGAAATTTTCATCCCTCTCCCCATCCCCCCCTATCCTACTTTCCCCCCCTTCCTTCTCACCTCCCCTCCCCGCGTCTACCTCCCTGTCCCACTCCCCTCTCTCCCACCCCCCAGGAAAGGGAAAGGGAAGAGGCCCCTCCCCTCTTTCCGGTTTTCACGACGCCCTTTAGGTCCCTTCGCTGGAAGTTTTTCCCTTCGATCAGAAGATTACCGCGGGCTTCCGGCTCGCCCGCCCTTTCGGCTCATAGGCCAGTCTTCCTTTTTTTCGCCCTTTTCCCGCTCTCATTCACCGTCAGTACCGTCTGGCTTGCCCTCCCGGACGGGGCATCGCGCCCTGGCAGGCGTCCCTTTTTAGCGTTTGACGCCTGCCTGACTACCGATCCGTGTGCATTTCCCCTTTTCGTCTCCGCAGCTTTGAACGAGCGAACCCCCCCCCATCTCAGATCAAGGCCGTTATCATCGCCGGCTGAAAACTGCGGGTGCTTTTGGTTCTCGACAAGTCCCCCTGTTGGGTGTCAGCGGGCCCAGGATGGCTCTTTCTCTTCTCTTCACTGACATCTCTTTTCAGACCCTTGAGTTCTCCCTCCTCGTTGGTTTTTCTTTTTTCTTCTGTCGAGTTTCTGACGTGAGAACTTTATTCTTTTTTCTTTCTGCCCCTCTTTTTCTTTATTTGATTTTCATGGTAGGCTGGCTGGACCCGTTCCTCCCCCCTTGTCCCGCAGAGGCCCACGATGTCTCCTCGATCTCGGTCTAAGTTATGGGGTTTTTAGAGGGACTTTCCGCTTGCGTTCCCAGTCGGAATTGGTGAACCCCTGAACCTCTTCTTTTCCCCCGTGCAGGCAGGAGTTCCCCCCGCGGCACGCTTCTTAGCCGGATTCCTGGCGTCCAGATGAACCACAGCGGTCTTTTTTGAAAATGCCCACTTTCTTCGGTCTTGTGCGCATTCTATCGACCCCCTTCCGACTTTACCTTGTCTCCTTTTACGGCTGGATTTGAAGAACAAGAGCCCCGGGGTTCTTTCCCCCCCCTCTTCTTCAAGAGCTGTCCCAGAGGCTTTAAGTAATCATGGGTCCTCCCTTTGGCCAGGTCCTTACCTTTTGCGCCGAGGAAGTTCCCTCCCGCGATATAGAGTTTCTCTAATCCTTTTTGCATGCAGGGACATCCCTTTCCCAGGTTCGCCTTCAAGAATCCCATACCCTCTTCTAGAGTGCCATGAAGGTGCCTTTCAATGACTGTCTCCTGTGAGGGCTGCCCGTCTTTTTCTTCTCTTTGGTTCGGTATAGGGACCCTGCCTCCGGGGTACTGGCATTCGTTCCCATGTCCCGAGAGGGGGCGGGCGCCTGCTTCTCCCTTGCGACGAGCCCTTTTCGGCTCCTTACTTCTCTTTTTATCCCTTTTTCGGACGCAGAATTGACGCGTCCCCCTTCTCTTCCGCCTCTCCGCCTCGTACAGAGAATTTTCGGCCCTTCTTTCTCCTGGACTCAGCAGCCGGCCCCTCACCCGGTCACTTGCCGCCGTCGCTTTTCTTGTCAGAGGAAAGCATCACCTTCCCCGGCCCGTTACAGCGATGGTTCCTCTCCCGTAAGGTAAAAGACTGGGCTGTCAGGCCTCGCCTTCCTCTTTCACTTTACCTGAGCACGTTTCTTTTTGTTAAGCGGAGCCGGACCCCTTCTGGACCGATTCTCCTGGCCCTCCTCTGCCTTTTACAGCAAAAATTCCCCTTTTTTCCCGTTCCCCTTCTGGCGTAACATGATTTCCCCTTCCCCGCTGCACGGGGGACACCTTTTGTACAGTTAAGCCGTTATCTGACCTTGCCCTCCGTCTTCTGTAGGTCCCCGAACCTTACTTTTTTTTCCTTTTCCCCTAAAAGGTCCTCCCCTTTAGTGAGCGGGGCCCGCCACCCTCTCCGACCGGTAGCCCATAATTTCCCGGTGCTTCTTTTTTGCTCGTTCGGTCCCGCGGGTCTTACAGTTCCTCTGACTACATGTCCATGATCCCTTTGCCCGCGTCATCTAGGTTTCGATATTATACCTCTGTTGTTTTGAGAGCTCACCCTTTAGCTATGCTCACCCTTTTTTTTTTAAGAGCAATTATCCAGATTCAAGTACTCGCGACCAGACGTTTCTCTTCTTCCCCGGGGAAAACGAGCTCCCTATACTAGGCCGTTGGCTAACAGATCCTCTTTTTTTTTTTTTCCCACTCAGAGAGACCCGTTATTACTTTCCCCTAGTATGATTTACTGCTCTTTTTCCATGGAATCCTAGATTTTTTCCCTGGCTCCGAGTTGCGGCCTTTTTACGGTCCCGTTCCTCTGGTCGCCTTGCCTCCCCTTTCGGCCCCGGGAATTTACCTCTTTAGCTGTGTGGGAATTTGTTGGTGGCCCTTCCTCCCCTCCAGCCGCGGCTGTTTTCCGTTATAGTGACACCGCCCCCTTTTTAACGAACAATGACTCCGCCTTTTTTTTTCAGCTGGAGTCCGCGCTTGACGTAGAATTTCTGACTTCTTCTTTTCCCTTTTTTCCTTGCGATTCAAAAGGGGTAAGGTGGAATTCCCCCAGCTAGTGTGTCCCCTCCAGCTCAAGGGAGGAGGGAATTCTTCCTTTTAATTTGTACTCTCGCTTCCTTTCGGCTCAGCGAGGGAATTTTGCTTTTGAAGCCCCCTTATTCCTTCCGAGTCGCGTTCTCAGAAGGTCTTTGCTCGACCCCGGTTCGGAGATGAGGAACTTTTTTCTTCTTTCTTTAGCCCTGAGAACGTTTCGTCCACGCGCTGGAACGTTTCTCTTCTTCCCCCCCTTCCCCACTGGAATTCAGCCTATCCACTTCCCGATCGTGAAGGACCCAGGTCTGGGACCCCTGTGGAACAAGCGACCGGATTTCCCATTGCCTTTCCCCCCCCCTTACTGCCGGGCTTTTTTTTTTTTCCCGATCTTCTTGTCCTTCTCTTCCCTGGCCAGGCACACCGCTCCCTACGCCAAGGTTCTATTTTCTGCCCCGCTTTGCCGTCCCTTTCCGTAGTGAAACCGCATGATCCCGACGTTTATCTTTGATGATGCGCGGAAGTTGGTACAAGCTTACGAGCGCTGGGCCTTCTTCTCCCACTCCCTTCCGGTGATCTTTCGTCCTTTTGCGGCAGAAGAACGATCGCTTTTTTCTTTTACGCTTTTCTTTATGACCCCCGTCCGTTTTTTACTTTGGCGAAGACATCCGGCTCCCCTCCTGTCGCGCATGCCCGTCGCTTGGGCCGGTTAAACGGCCCCGTTTATCCCCTTTTGAATTTTTATTGTCCCCCCCCCCAATAATCTGAACCGAGTCTCCCCTTTTTCCATCCCGAGGATTTGAATGGTTACGTCGGCTACCGTCCCCCCGGCCCCTCTAAGAATGATGGACAGCTTCCCTTCTTTTTTCGGCGAGTTTTTCCTCTGACGTATGCAGAGCTCGAATGC